>Ga0209640_10003962_pt1 | contig 13011 bp, 10 predicted proteins | sample RifCSP10_1_FD_184018 | JGI IMG/M metagenome (GOLD analysis project Ga0209640, IMG submission 184018) | Soil microbial communities from Rifle, Colorado - Rifle CSP2_sed 10_1 (SPAdes) (version 2) | ecosystem: Environmental > Terrestrial > Deep subsurface > Rock core/Sediment | place: Rifle...
CCCGCCGCCAGGCCGTCGGCCTTGAGCACCACCGGCAGGCCGAGCTCGGCGACTGCGCGCTCGGCCTCCGGCCGATCGTGCGCGAGCACGAACTCGGCGGTCGGGATCCGATGGCGGGCGAGGAACTGTTTGGTGAACGCCTTGCTCCCCTCGAGCTCGGCCGCCGCGCGGCTGGGACCGAAGATGCGCAGGCCGCGTTCGCGGAACTCGTCGACGATGCCGAGCGTCAGCGGCAGCTCGGGCCCGACCACGGTCAAGTCGATCGCGGCCTCCTGCGCGAAGTCGGCGAGCCGGTGGATCTCGTCGGCGTCGAGCTGGACGCGATCGGCGACGCGCGCGATGCCGGGGTTGCCGGGCGCGCAGAAGAGCTCGGTGAGCAGCGGGCTCTGCCGCAGCTTCCAGCACAGCGCGTGCTCGCGACCGCCGCCGCCGACGACCAGGACCCTCATCGCGCCTCCTCCTCCGGCCGATTGCTCGCCTGCGCGCCGGCCACCGCCAGAACGTCGACGACGTCCTCGATCGAGGCGCCGCGCGAAAGATCGTGCACGGTCCGTGCGAGCCCCTGCAGCAGGGGGCCCGTGGCGCGTGCTCCGGCGAGACGTTGGCTCAGTTTATAGGCGATGTTGCCGGCGTCGAGGTCGGGAAAGACGAGCACGTTGGCGCGGCCGGCGAGCGGGCTCCCGGGCGCCTTGCGGGCCGCCACCTCGGGCGCGAGCGCCGCGTCGGCCTGGAGTTCGCCGTCGAAGGCGAAGCCGGCGCCGCGCTCGGCGAGGATCTCGCACGCCCGGCGGACCTTCTCCGCGTGCGGATGGCGCGCGCTGCCGCGAGTCGAGAACGAGAGCAGCGCGACGCGCGGCTCCTCTCCGAGCAGGGTCCGGCACGACTCCGCCGCCGCGAGCGCGATCTGGGCGAGCTCGCCGGGGCCGGGATCGGGCACCACCGCGCAGTCGCTGTAGACGAGCGCGCGGCCGTCGGGAAAGCTCATCAGGAAGCACGAGGAGACGAGGTCCAGCCCGGGCGCGGTTCCGACGGCGGCGAGCGCCGCGCGCACGGTGTCGGCGGTGGTCGCCACCGCGCCCATGACCGCCCCGTCGGCGGCGCCGACGGCGACCAGCGCGGCGGCGAGATGGAGGGCGTCGCCCAGCCGGCGCTCGCGCTCCTCCGCGGCGAGCGCGCGCGGCGCGAGCCGCGCCGCGAGGTGCGCCCGGGCGGCCGCGGCGGCGTCGCTCCGCGAGTCGAGGATCTCGACCGGCTGTCCGAGCCCGAGCTCGCCGCGGCGGCGGGCAATCGCTTCGCCCTCTCCGAACAGCACCGGCACGCAGAGCGCGGTTTCCGCCGCGCGCTCGGCGGCGCGCAGGATCCGCTCGTCGCCCGATTCGGGCAGCACGATCCGCCGCGGGCGGCGCGCCGCTTCGGCGTACAGCCGCTCGAGCGGCGACGCCACGCGCACTCCCCTCAGGCTCGGGCCGGAGCGGCGGCGGCGAGCGGTGCGAAGCGCGCGATCGCCGCTTCGACCTCGTCGACCACGTAGTCGGGCGTCGAGGCACCGGCGGTGATGCCAACTCCACCCGCCGCGGCGAACCACTCGGGTCGGAGGTCGGCGGCGCCCTGGATCAGGTGGCTCGGCTTGTAGCGCTGGCAGATCTCCCACAGGTGGCGCGTGTTCGCCGAGCGCTTGCCGCCGATGACCAGGATGAGATCGATCTCCGGATCGCGCCCGAGCTCGTGCGCCGCCTCCTGGTTCTCCTTGGTCGCGTAGCAGATCGTGTCCGCGCGCCGGACGTCGGCGGCGCTCGACTCGATCGCGCGCGCCAGCTCCTCGTACTCGTCGGCGTTCAGGGTCGTCTGGTAGAAAATCTTGATCCGCGGATAGACCGACCAGTCGATCGCCCGCGCCTCCTCGACCGTGGTCAGCACGTGGTAGCGGCCGGGATCGAGATCGTGCGTGTAGCCGACGACCTCGCGGTGCTTGGGGTCGCCGATGAAGACCAGGTGCGCCCCTTCGGCGAGCGCCACCGAGGCCTCGTCGTGGATGTCGTAAACGAAGGGACAGGTGGTGTCGAGGATCTTCAAGCCGCGCGTGCGGGCGCGGTCGTGGAACGAGCCCGGCACGCCGTGGGCCGAGAAGACGATGGTGCCGCCCGCGACCTCTTCGAGCGCCTCGACGGTGGCCACGCCGAGCGCCTCCATCTCTTCGACCACCCGCTCGTTGTGGACGACCTGGCCGAGGATCGCGCCGCGGTTGCCCGCGTGGGCGAACTTCTTGACCTTCTTGTCGGCGATCCGGACGCCGGCGCAAAAGCCGTACTTGCCGGCGCGCTTGACCTTCATCCGCCGTAGTTTAGCCCGGATGCGCGAAGCCGGGGCGTTTCCGGCTTCACAGCACGAGGCGCTGCAGCGCGCCGCGCCAGCCCCGGAAGCGGACCGGGCCACCGAGCCGGAACAGGATCCAGCACGCCTCGCCGTCGAGCGTCTGCGGGCCGTGCTCGGAGCCCGGCTCGTAGACCGCGAAGTCGCCGGCCACGAACTCGCCGCGCTCGTCGGCGTAGCCGCCCGCGAGCACCACCGCGTGCTCGAAGCCGAGGTGCTCGTGGCGCGGGAAGACGAGCCCGCCGGGCATCTCCCCGATCACGAGGTCGGCACCCGTCGCCGGGTCGGTGGCGACGCGGGCCATCCGCCCGCCGCCGAGGCCGAGGCGCCACCACGAGAGCCGCACGCCGCCCGGCAGCTCGCGCCGCACGGCGAGCGGCAGCGGCACCTCGGGCGCGAGCGCATCGGGCGCCGAGGCCTCGGGCAGGCGCGCTTGGAGACGCTGCCAGAGCGCGGCGGGAGGCTCGGTCGCGGCGACCCGTTCGAGCAGCCAGCCGCCCGGCTGGGCGAGCTCGGCCGCCCGGCCGCGGCAGGCCGCGCAGAGCTCGAGATGGGCTTGGACGACGGCGCGCAGCGCCAGATCGAGCTGGCCGCCGGCGTGGTCGAGCAGGGTCTCTTCGGAGGGATGGAGCATCGCGATCGCGACCTCGCTCAGTGGGGCCCCGTCGGGGCGAGCGCCGCGCGCAGCCGGGCGAGCGCCGCGCGGATGCGCGATTTCAGCGTGCCGACCGGCAGTGCCAGCCGCTCGGCGGTCTCTTCGTACGTCAGGCCCCCGAAGTAGGCGAGCTCGATCGCCTCGCGCTGCTCGGGGCTCAAGTCGGCGAGGGCCTGGCGCAGCGACAGATCGAGCATCCGCCCGTCGGGCCCGCGCTCGGCGGCCTCGAGCGAGGCCAGGTCGAACGCTTCGTCCTCGACTTGTCCGCCCTTTCGCCGCCAGCGGTCGACCAGCCGGTTGCGGGTGATCGTGTAGAGCCAGCCCGGAACCTCGCCGCGCTCGGGGCGGTAGCTCACCGCCTTGCGCCAGACCTGGAGGAAGACCTCTTGGACCACGTCCTCGGCGGCGTCGCGCTCGCGCGAGATCTGGCGCACGTAGGCGAGGATGCGCCCGGCGTAGCGGTCGTAGAGCTCGCGAAAGGCCTCGCCGTCGGCGCGCGCGATCCTCTCGACGAGCTCGGGATCGGTGGGGGTCGACTCCATGCGCGGTCGCGGCGTCGCCCCGGCGCCCTTCGGCATCCAGGCGAACGTGGCGGTCAACGACGACACGGCGATCCTCTCACGACGGCAGGCCCCGATCCTCGCTACGCGCCCGGACGGCGCACGGATGAGGCGACCGGCTGCGCCCTCGATCAGCCGCGCGCCGCGGCGAGCCGCGTCGAGACCGCACCCCAATCGACCACGTTCCACCACGCCTTCACGTAATCGGCGCGGCGGTTCTGGTACTTGAGGTAGTAGGCGTGCTCCCAGACGTCGAGGCCGAGCAGCGGCCGATGCCCCTGCGAGAGCGGCGAGTCCTGGTTGGCGCTGGTCTCGAGCGCGAGCTTCCCGTCGGCCGCGACCAGCCAGGCCCAGCCCGAGCCGAAGACGCCGCCGGCCGCCGCCGAGAAGCGCTCGACGAAGCTCTCGAACGAGCCGAAGGCGCCGTCGATCGCGGCGGCCAAGGCGCCGTCCGGGCGGCCGCCGCCGCCCGGTTTCATCGCGGTCCAGAACAGCGTGTGGTTGGCGTGGCCGCCGCCGTGGTTGCGCACCGCCGTCCGCACCGCCTCCGGCACCGCCCCGAGATCGGCGAGCAGCGCCTCGACCGGCTTGCCGGCGAGGGCCGGCGCCGAGGCGACCGCGGCGTTCAGCTTCTCGACATAGGTGGCGTGGTGCTTGTCGTGGTGGATCCGCATCGTCTCGGCGTCGAGGTGCGGTTCGAGGGCCTCGTAGGGGTACGGCAGCGGCGGCAGCTCGAACGGCTGCGGCTTTGCGGCAGCCTCTTGCGCGCGTCCGCGGCCGGGAGCGAGCGCGACGCCGGCCGCTCCGACGGCGAGCGCCGTCAGTGCTTCACGACGGGTGATCATCGGTTGCCTCCTTTCGTCTTCTCCTGCCTGCCCGGAGCGCCGGGCGGATCGACGAGCACGAGCCGGACGCGCGCGCCCTTGCGCGCGACCACGATCTCGACCGGGGTCGCGTGCGGATCGTCGGCGATCCAGAGCTCGAGCTGCCCTTTCCACAACTTCCGCTGCGGCACCGCGACGCCGAGCACCTCGAAGTGCCGCGCCTCGACCGGGCGCCCGGCGAGCTGGCGGCGCTCGCGCCCGTGCGGCACGACGACGACCGGATAGAGCCGGCCGTCCGACCAGATCTCGAGCCGGCGCGGCGCCGCGGGCGGATTGCGCCGCAGGCTCGCGATCGCGGACACCATGTCGACCACATTCTCGGCGTCGACCTCGGCCCGCTTCGACTTCTTCTCGCCGCGCCAGACCAGGTCCGACCAGGCGACGAGCGTCCGTCCGCTCGCCGACTCGACCTCCGCTCCGTAGCGGAAGAAGTCGCCGGCGCGCGAATCGCCCGAGGTGATCAGGAGCTCGCTGCGCAGCCGCCCGCCGGGCAGCGTCTCGCTGCTCAGCACGCCGTCGCCTCGCGCCGGCACGAAGACCGCCGCCAGGCTCCCCAGCCAGCCGTCGAGCTTCCAGGTGTAGACGAGCCGCTCGTCGGCGCGCACGGGCGTGGCCAGGGGCCCGAGGGCGAGGATCCAGATCCAAAGGAGTCGTGGAGCGCGGAGCGCGAATCGCATCCCGGCCATGATACGGCGCCGATCCCCTCGGCGCGCTGTGGCAGAATCGGAGCGGGCCGCCCGCGGCCCACGAAGGATGGAGCCCGCCCGCAGCCTCTCGCCGAACGACGACCTCGCGCAGCTCCTCGCGGTACTGCCGCCCGAGCTGCGGGAACGGCTCGCCTCGCGTGGCGCTCTCGACCAGCTGCTCGAGATCGTCCTCGACGTCGGACGCCCCCCCGAGGCGCGCTTCCTCCGCTCGACCCTCGGGCTCGGCCGCGAGCCTCTCAGCCGCGACGATCTCGCGCACATCGTCGAGCGCATCGGCAGCTTCGGGCCCGACAACCGGGCCGGAATCGAGCGCACGTTGCACCGGATCTCGGCCCTGCGCAACCGGCGGGGCGAGGTCATCGGCCTGACCTGCCGGGTCGGCCGCGCCGTCGTCGGCACGGTCGAAGTGGTGCGCGACGTCATCGAGACCGGGCATTCGACCCTGCTGCTGGGACGGCCCGGCGTCGGCAAGACGACGCTCCTGCGCGAGGCGGCGCGCGTGCTGGCGGACGATCTCGGCAAGCGCGTCGTGGTGGTCGACACCTCGAACGAGATCGGCGGCGACGGCGACATCCCGCATCCGGGCATCGGCCGCGCGCGGCGCATGCAGGTGCCGTCGGCCTCCGAGCAGCACGCGGTGATGATCGAGGCGGTCGAGAACCACATGCCGGAGGTCATCGTCATCGACGAGATCGGCACCCAGGCCGAAGCGCTGGCCGCGCGCACGATCGCCGAGCGCGGCGTGCAGCTGATCGCCACCGCCCACGGCAACACGCTCGAGAACCTGCTCGCCAACCCGACGCTCTGCGACCTGGTCGGCGGCATCCAGGCGGTGACCCTTTCCGACGACGAAGCGCGCCGGCGCGGCACGCAGAAGACCGTGCTCGAGCGCAAGGCGCCGCCGACCTTCGACGTGCTGGTCGAGATCCAGGACAAGGAGCGCTTCGCCGTCCACCGCGACGTCGCCGAGGTCGTCGATCAGACGCTGCGCGGATTCGAGCCGCGCCCCGAGATTCGCGTCCGCGACGCCGACGGCCGGATCGAGGTCGAGCCGCCGGCGGCGCGCGGCGCCGAGCCGGCGGAATCGTCGAGCGGGCGCCCGCGACGCGCGACCGGACCCGCCAAGCGCAATCTCCGCATCCTGCCCTACGCGGTCTCTTCGCCGCGGCTCCTGCGCGCGATCCGCGATCTGCGCGTGCCCGCGGTGGTGGTCGACCGGCTCGCCGATGCCGACTGCGTGGTGACGCTCAAGAGCCAGGAGAAACGGCTGCCGCGCGCGTTGCGCGCGGCGCAGGACGAGGGCAAGTCGCTGCACGTCTTGCGCAACGGCACCACCGGACAGATCGAGAACCTCCTGCGCTCGCTGTTCGGCGTCGACGACGTGCTCGACGAGCAGCAGCAGGCGCTGCGCGAAGCCGAGGCGGCGGTCGGCGAGGTGCTCGGCGGCGGGCGCGCGGTCGAGCTCGCGCCGCAGGCGAGCTTCGTGCGCCGGCTCCAGCACGAGCTGGTCGAGCGCTCGGGTCTCGCCTCGACCTCGCGCGGCGACGAGCCGTTCCGGCGCGTCGTGATCCACCCTTCGTGAGCGGCGAGTACTAAGCGAGTCCGGCTGCGGCGCCGCTGCGCTCGAGCAGGCGCGCCAGCGCCGGGCCGAGCACGCGCTCGGCTTCGTCGCCTTCGCCCAGCACCCGCTCCGCCAGCATCGCCAGCTCGGCGCGCTCGGGCGCCCCGGCTTCGAACAGGATCCATCCCGGCGTCCGCTCGTCGTCCGGCCCGGTTCGCCGCGCGATCTCGACCGCCAGCGCGAGCGCGTGGACGACATCGGTGGCGACGACGTCGGGCGCCGCCTCGGCGAGCGCCGCGCGCACGGCCGCCTCGCCCTCGACCCGGAAGTGGTCGCAGCCGGCCGCCGCGAGGCCGGCGCCGATCTCGATGCCGACCTCGCGCGAGCCGGCGATGAGCGCGAGCGGCCGCCGCGCCGTGCGCCGCGCCGAGACGCCCGCCGCGCGCAGCGCGCGGCGCATCTCGGCCTCCTCGTCGCCGGGCGCGAGCACGCCGACGAACGGCAGCGCCAGTGCGCGCGCACCGACGATCGGCATCACCACGAACGGCAGGCGGTGTTCGCGCACGAGCCGGAGCGCGTGGGCTATGGTCCACCAGCCGTCGGCGGCGGCGGGATCGAACGGCGCCACCACGGCGCGCGGGCGCAACGAACCGAGCATCCGGCCGAGCGCCGGGACGTCGTCGACGCGCACCGCCAGGAGCTCCTCCTCCGCGAAGCCGCCGACCAGCGTCGAGAAGCGCTCGCGATCCCGGTCGAGGACGAGGATCTGCATCCGCCGCGGCTCGAAGGCGCCCGAGTCGGAGGTCTCGAACAGAGGCACCACCGGGTCGGGATCGACCGGCAGCAGCACGCGGAAGGTGGCGCCCCGGCCCGGCTCGCTCTCGACCTCGAGCCGGCCGCCCAGCAGCTCGACGAACTGCCGTGCGATCGGCAGCCCGAGACCGGTGCCGGGTGTGGTCGCCGCCACGCCCGCCAGGCGCCGGTACGGCTCGAAGATCGTCTCGATCTCCGCGTTCGGTATCCCCGGGCCGTGATCGTGGACCGCGATCTCGTATCCGGCGCCCCCCCAGCCCGTCGTCTCCGGCGCGCGCTCGGCGACCTCGATCTCGACCACTTCGCCGCTGGGCGAGAACTTGACCGCGTTCGACACCAGGTTCATCAGCACCTGGCGCAGCTTGGCGACGTCGACGCGCACGAGCGGCAGCCCGGCCGGCAGGCGCACTTCGAGCCGCACGCCGCGATGCAGGGCGAAGCCCTCCATGAGCGAGGCGACGCTCTCGACGATCGAATCGGGGGCGGCCTCGTCGAGGTGGATCTCGACCCGTCCCGACTCGAGCTTCAAGTGCTCGAGCAGCTCGTTGATCTGGCGCAGGAGCAGCTCCGAGCTCTCGCGCACGTTGGCGAGGTAACGCCGCTCCTTCGCCTCGAGCCGCGCGCCCAGCGCGCGCTCGAGCAGCTCCGAGAAGCCGAGCACGGCGGTGAGCGGCGTGCGCAGCTCGTGGCTGGCGCGCGCGAAGAGATCGCGGCGGGCCTGCTCGGCCTGGCGCGCGCGGTCGCTCGCCCGGTCGACCGTCTGCAGATGCTCGGCGAGCGCCGCGGCGTAGCGCGCGATGTCGTCCGTGCGCTCGGCGATCCGCCGCTCGAGCTGGCCGGTCAGGCGGCGCACGCCGCGCGCCCGCCAGCCGGCGACGGCGACGCCGAGGAACACCAGCCCGATCGCCGCGAAATAGGGGAACACCGGCTCCTGCCACCAGGCCGGATCGATGCGGAACTCGAGCGCCACCGGCTCGCCCCAGGGTCCGTCGGCGCGCGCCGCGCGAGCGAGCAGCCGATGCTCGCCCGGCCGCAGGTTCATCAGGTCGCGGAACGGCTCCGGCCGCGGGTCGCTCCAGTCGCGATCGGCGCCCTCGAGGCGGAACTGGAAGCGCAGATCGCCGCGCCGGGAGTAGGCGGTCGCGCGCACCGACGCGCGCACCCGGTTGTCGGTGTGCGGCAGCTCGGGCGCCGGCCCGCCGAGGCGCCCGACCGGCCCGCGCTCGAGCCCGGAGAACGGCGCCAGGAAGACGCGGCCGCCCTCGGATTCGAGCCGTGCGAAGGCGACGCTCGGCGGCGCCGGATCGGGCATGAGCTCGCCCAGGATCCCGGTCAGGCCGCCCTTGAAGCCGAACCAGCGCCGGCCCGCCGCGTCGCTCGCGAAAGCCGCGGTGTGCGAGACCTCGGTCGCGACGGCTCCCGAGGAGGCGTCGATGCGCGCCACGACGGCGCCATGACCGCCCTGCGCCTCGGGATCGACGACGGCGATGCCGAGGTTGGTGCCCAGCAGCAGGTGGCCGTCGGTCTCCTCCGCGAGGGTCAGGACCATCTGGTCGCGGAGCCCGGCGCCGCGATCCCAGACGCGAAAGCGCGCCGGCGCGTCGGCCGCGCTCTCGAGCCGCGCCACCTTGCCCCAACCGCCGACCAGCAGACGGCCCGAGCGATCGAGCCCCAGGCCGCGCACCGCTCGCCAATCGAGTCCCTCGGCGCTCCCCACGGTTCGAAAGCGACCCCGTTCGTAGACGGTCAAGCGATCGCCCTGAGCGAGCCAGACCCGGCCCGCGGCATCGGCGACGATCGCGTAGGCGCGCGACTTGTCCAGCCCATCGGCGCTCGAGAAGGCGTCGACGCCGGCGACGCGTCCCGCGGCGTCGCGGCGCAGACGCCCGACGCCCTCGGCCGTGCCGACCCAGATCGACCCTTCGGCGTCTTCGGCGAGCGCGAGGACGAACGAGGAGGGCAGGCCGTCGCTCGCGAGGTAGGTCGTGCAGCGCCGGTTCGCGAACCGACAGAGACCGCCCTCGGTGCCGACCCAGAGCGCGTCGTGACGATCGCGCAGGAGCGCCCAGACCCAGTCCGCGGGCAGTCCGTCGGCGCGACGCCAGACCTCGACCGAAGGTTGGCCGTGGGCGCCGAGCTCGAGGTGCGCGAGGCCCTCGAAGGTCCCCAGCCAGAGATCGTGAGCGCTGCCGGCCGAAACCGCGTAGACGTTGCGGTCGGGCAACCCCTCCGCAGTCGAGAAGTTCCACAGGTCCTCGCGCACGAGCAGGCCGAGCCCGCCTTCGGTGCCGACCCAGAGATTGCCGTCGCGGTCCTCGTGGAGCGCGCGCACGGCGTCCTCCGGCAGGCCGTTGCTCTCGCCCAGGATGCGGCACTGGCCGCGCTCCGGCGCGAAGCAGATCGCCAGGCCGTGCTCCGCGGTGCCGACGACCAGGTGGCCGTTCGACTGCACCAGCAGCGCGTAGACGTCGTCGCTCGGCAGGCCGTCGGCGGCGCGGAAGGTGCGCATCCGTCCGGCTTCCCAGATGCCGAGCCCGCCGCCGCGGGTGCCGATCAGGATCCGGCCTTCGCGATCCTCCGCGAGCGCGCGCACGACGTTCGAAGCGAGGCCGTCGGCGACCGTGAAGACGCGGCAGCGCGCGAGCGCGCCCGCGGCGTCGAGCTCGCAGCGCGCGACGCCATCGCCGCGCGAGCCGACCCAGAGCGCGCCGTCGCGGGCGGCGAGCAGCGCATAGACGTAGTCGGAGGCCAAGCCGTCGGCGGCGCCGAAGGCGCGAAACTCGCCGCGCGCGAAGCGCGAGAGACCGGTCTCGCTGCCGAACCAGAGCCGTCCCGCCGGGTCCACCGCCGCGTCCCAGACGGTCGAGCCCGGCGCGCCCGGCCGCCCGGCGAAGCTCTCGATCGCGCGTCCGTCGTAGCGCGCGACCCCCGAGTTGTTGCCGAACCAGAGGTTGCCGTCCGGGTCCTCGAGCACACTGCGCCCACTCGGGCTCGCGAGCCCTTCGGCGACCGAGAAGGAGCTGAACCGCTCGCCGTCGAAGCGCGAGAAGCCCCACGTCGTCGCTACCCAGACCAGCCCGCGCCGGTCCTGCAACACGTCCCAGATCTGGCTGCCGGAGATCCCCTGCTCGGCGGCGAAGCGCGAGAACGGCAGTCGCTGCGCGGCGAGCGGCGCGACCGCAGCGCAGAGAGCGACGACGAGACCTACGCCGGCTGCGATCGCGGGCGCGCCGCCTCGCGCCGGGAGCCGGAAGCTTGCCTCTCTCTCGTGGTTCAAGCGGCCCTGGAGCGTAGCACGCGAGCGAGCGCGCCGTTCCGGGCTAGCGGCCGTCTTCGGTCGAAACGATCGCGCCGGGCTGGTCGAGCGCCGCCTTGAGCGTGTGCCAGGCGAGCGTCGCGCACTTGACCCGCATCGGAAACTCGCGCACGCCACCGAGCGAAACGAGCTCCCCCAGCTCTTCGTCCGCCGGCGCCGAACCGTCGCCGGTCACCAGCGCGCGGAAGCGATCGAAGAGAGCCTCGGCTTCGCTCCGGCTCTTGCCGCGCACGGCCTCGGTCATCATCGACGCCGAGGCGGTCGAGATCGCGCAACCAGAGCCCTCGAAGCGCACCTCGTCGAGCCGGTCGCCGGCGAGCTTGATGCGCACGTGGATGCGGTCGCCGCAGAGCGGATTGTGGCCGTCCGCCTCGTGGTCGCAGCCGGGCAGCGGTCCGAAGTTGCGCGGCCGCTTGTAGTGGTCGAGGAGGATCTCCTGGTAGAGATCGTAGAGCTCGTTCATCGGGCGAGGAGATCGCGCGCCCGGGCGACGCCGGCGAGCAGGCGCTCGACGTCGTCGCCGTCGTTGTAAATGCCGAACGAGGCGCGCACGGTGGCCGGCACGCCGAAGGCCTCCATCGCCGGCTGCGCGCAGTGGTGGCCGGCGCGCACCGCGACGCCGGCGGCGTCGAGAACGGTGCCGACGTCGTGCGCGTGCGCGCCCTCGACGACGAACGAGACGACGCCTGCCCGCGCGCGCGGCGTTCCGATCAGGCGCACGCCGGCGAGCGCGGCGAGCCGCTCGGCGGCGCCGCGGGCGAGCGCCTCCTCGTGCGCCGCGACCGCCGCGAGATCCTTCGCCGCCAGCCACTCGAGGGCGACGCCGAGCGCGTGCGCCTGCGGCCCGGCGGGCGTCCCCGCCTCGAAGCGCTGCGGCGGCGGCGCGTAGGTCGTGCGCTCGAAGCGGACCTCCTCGATCATGCCGCCGCCGCCCTGGTAGGGCGGCAGCGCGGCGAGCAGCCGCCGGCGTCCCCACAGCACGCCGACGCCGTTCGGGCCGTAGACTTTGTGACCGGAAAAGGCGAAGAAGTCGCAGCCGAGCGCGGCGACATCGATCGGCATCCGCGGCGCCGACTGCGCGCCGTCGACGAGGACGAGCGCGCCCGCGGCGTGGGCGAGACGCGTGATCTCGGCGACCGGCAGCACGGTGCCGAGGGCGTTCGAGACGTGCGCCACGGCGGCCATCCGCACTCGCCCCGAGCCGAGAGCGCGCGCGACGCCCTCGAGCGGCACCTCGCCGCGGTCGTCGATCGGGGCGACCACGATACGCGCGCCCGTCGCCGCGGCGGCGAGCTGCCACGGCACGATGTTCGAATGATGCTCGAGGCCGGTCAAGAGGATCTCGTCGCCGGGCCCGAGATTCGCCCGTCCCCAGCTCGCGGCGACCAGGTTGATCGCCTCGGTCGTGCCGCGCACGAAGACGACCTCGTCGGCCGCCGCGGCGCCGAGGAAACGCGCCGCCTTGCCTCTCGCCGCCTCGTAGAGCGCGGTCGCCTCCGCCGACAGCCGGTAGACGCCACGGGCGATGGCGCCGTAGCAGCGCTCGTAGAAGTCGCGCTCGGCGTCGAGCACCGCGCGCGGCTTCTGCGTCGTCGCCGCGCTGTCGAGATAGACGAGCGGCCGCCCGGCGGCCGCCGCCTGGTCGAGGAGCGGGAATTCGCGCCGCAGAGCGGCGAAATCGAGCGCCGCCGCCGCTTCCGGATTCGCCATGCCGATCGCCAAGCCGACTCCTCGCTCCCGCCTCAGATCGCTTCGCGCACGATTTCGCCCTGCGGGATCCAGGCGAGCAGGTGCTCCTGCAGCTGCGCGTGGACCGCCGGCACGCGCACGCGCTCGACGAGGTCGCTGGCGAAGGCGTAGGTGAGCAGGCTCCTCGCCGCCTCGAGGCCGATGCCACGCGAGCGCAGGTAGAAGACCGCCAGCTCGTCGAGCTGGCCGACCGTCGAGCCGTGCGTGCAGCGCACGTCGTCGGCGAAGATCTCGAGCTGCGGGTTGGCGTTGACCAGTGCCTGATCGGAGAGCAGCAGGTTGCGGCTCGTCTGCTTGGCGTCGGTCTTCTGCGCCTGGCGGTGGACGTGGATGCGGCCATTGAACACGCCGCGGCCGCGCTCGTTGAGGACCCCCTTGAACAGCTCGTGGCTCGTC
>Ga0209640_10003963_pt1 | contig 13006 bp, 9 predicted proteins | sample RifCSP10_1_FD_184018 | JGI IMG/M metagenome (GOLD analysis project Ga0209640, IMG submission 184018) | Soil microbial communities from Rifle, Colorado - Rifle CSP2_sed 10_1 (SPAdes) (version 2) | ecosystem: Environmental > Terrestrial > Deep subsurface > Rock core/Sediment | place: Rifle...
TCGCTTTGCTGTTTACCGGCGTTGGAGCAGAGGAGCTGATGTTCCTCAACCACTTGTTCTGGTGGGGCGCCTTGGGCTCGATTCTACTCTTTATCCCTTATTTCCCGCACTCCAAACATATCCATATATTCCTTGCGCCGGTTAATCTGGCTTTAAAAAGGGATAAACCCGGAGCGCTGCAGCCGATGGACTTCGAGAAAGAAGAGGTCTTTGGCGCGGCGAAGCTCGAAGACTTCACGTGGCCGAGGCTGTTGGATTCCTACAGCTGCATCATGTGCAATCGCTGTCAGGATGTGTGTCCGGCGACGAATACCGGCAAGGCGTTAAGTCCGGCGGCGATTCTGATCAACGAACGGTACGAGCTGAATCGAATCTTTCCCAGTTTTTCCGCCGGCGCGGAGAGTCCCCGGCCGCTGCTCGATTTTGCCCTCAACGAAGAGGCGGCGTGGGCGTGCACGACCTGTAACGCTTGCATCGAAATTTGTCCGGTTGGCAACGAGCAGATGCTCCATATCATCGACGTGCGGCGTGAACGGGTGCTCACCGCGGCGAAATTCCCCAAAGGCTTGCAAAACACTTTCAATCACATGGAGCGCGCAGGGAACCCATGGGGCATGGGCTCCGACGAGCGCCTGGCCTGGGCGAAGGATTTGCCCTTTAACGTCGCGACCCTCGCGCAAAAATCCGATCCTGAAGTGCTCTACTGGGTCGGGTGCGCCGTGGCTTTCGATCCGCGCGCGCAAAAAATCGCCCGTAGTCTGGCAACGATATTCAATGCAGCCGGGGTGGACTGGGCCGTGCTTGGCAAAGACGAAAAGTGCACCGGCGACACGGCGCGGCGCGCCGGCAACGAGTATCTGTTCGCCCAGATGGCTGAAGAAAATATCGCGGCGCTCAATGAGATCAAGCCGAAAAGCATCGTGACGACTTGTCCCCACTGTTTTCACACGATCGCAAATGAATATCCACAATTCGGCGGCAAGTACGTCGTTAAACACCATGCGGAATACATCGATGAGCTGTTACGCGCCGGCAAGCTCAAGCTGGCGGCCGACGGCGCCGCTTCGGTGACCTATCACGATCCGTGTTATCTGGGGCGCCACAACGGCGTGTTCGATCAGCCGCGTGGATTGATTCAGGCGACCGGAGCTAAACTCACCGAGCCGAACCGTAGCGGCAAAAACAGCTTTTGCTGTGGCGCAGGCGGTGGGCAGTTTTGGAAAGAAGAAGAGAAGGGCAAAGAGCGGGTCAGCACGAATCGCTATAGAGAGCTCAAACAGACCGGCGCCAAGACGCTCGCCACGGGATGCCCGTTTTGCATGCGCATGATGACCGAAGAGGCCGGAAAAGAAGAACCGGAAGCGGCCATGGAGATTTTGGATGTCGCCGAGATCGTTGCGAACAATCTCGCCAGATAATGCACGGCTTCGACGGCTCAGATTGCTAGTGACTGGCCTTGCCGCGATAGGCGGTGTGGCAGCCTGCGAGGCGCAGCCCAGGGTCGCGATTTCGACTCAGTCAGGCCGGGAGGTCGTCTTTCAGGTCGAGGTTGCCGATACGCCGGCAAAGCGAGAGCTGGGCCTGCAATATCGTAAAGAGCTCGGCAGCGATCGCGGTATGATTTTTCTGTTTGCTGCGGAAGCGCCGCAGACTTTTTGGATGAAGAACACGCCGATTCCGTTGGACATGATCTTCATCAACCGAGATCGAAGAATCGTCGGCATCATCGAGCAGACGGTGCCGTATTCGCTCGAATCGCGATCGGTGAAGGCGCCGAGCCAGTACGTCTTGGAAATCAACGGCGGCTTGGCCAAACGCCACGGCATCCAGGCCGGCGACCGCGTGCGTTTTGAAGGGATCTCGACCGACCCGGTGGCGGATTGAAAAGGTCGGTGGCTGTCCGTAATCAGGCAGTGGCGGAAAAAGCAGATCCTTGCCACTTTCGTTCAAGATGACAGCTTGGTAAGAACACCTCCGGTTGCACGTCCGAATCACGCCACACTCCGGTATTGCAGGCTGCTCAAAAACATCTCAGAGCCGAGGCGCGCGAAAAATCGACGAGCGGAGGCGTACTTAGCCGGGTACGTTGTAGCGAGGCGAGTGAGCGCAACGAAGGATATGAGGGTTTTCAGAACCTGCTAGATCTCGCTGAAAAAGTACGGCCGTACTGGCGCAAGTTTTTCCTCATAGGAATCCGGATACATAAACCAGAGCGCGGCGCCGATACTGCTCAGAAGCGAGTTGCCGTCCTGCGGCGTAAAGCAGGTGCCGATGATTTCTTTATCGCCGCGCATCGCCAAGCTCTGAGAGACGATGACGGTTTGGTTTAAAATCCGACCGAACATGCCGTGGTCGCGGCCGAAGGAAAATACCGCCGCCGATGATTTTTTATTGGTCAGCGCGACCCTCAAATTGCTTTTTAGCCGGCGCATCAATTCGTCCTTGGTGATCCCCCGGCGCAGTTTGAGGTTAAAATGAATCGTGTGCATGTATTGGGTATTTAACTTCAAGGCCGAAGAATAGACGTCGAGATCCAAGCCGAGCGTCTTGAAGAGATAATGCGCATCGCGGCCCTGATGGGTGCCGAACTGAGGATCGTCGTGTTTGCCGGCTTCCGGTGCCGGAATGAAATCACCTTCTTGGCTGAGGTCGTTGGCGCGGCGCATGCAGACGAAGCGGCTCTCCGCCAGATTGTCTTCCTTTTCCGGACCTAAGGCGATCGTGTCGATCAGCACCGCCAAGTTATGCGTATTGCAGCTAACGACTTGGATGAATTGATCTTTGCCTCGTTCCAGCGCTTTATCGTTGATGCCGCGGGCGTACTTCTTGCCGAAGCCATCCTCGCTGCCCTGAGCGATGAAGCCACGGCCGTTGCCGGCGGCGTATTTGTTATACAGTTTCTCTTTGTTTTCATTGCCCACCGGAGTGCAATCGATAACTACGCTGGCGCGCTCGATTGCTTCTTCGGCCTCCAGGCTCGGTTCCATTCCCATCTCGACGAATTTGTGCCAACGCTCTTTGTCGACCGCGAGCTTTGCGCCCTTCTTGCACGAGACAATGACCTTGGAGCGGTCGGTGAGCAGGGGCGTGCGCTTGTGAAAAGTCACTTCATCGATGCCAAACGGCTCTTTGAAAGTTGACAAGATGCCGACAAGCGGCTCGCCGATGGTTCCGGTGCCGACGATGTGTACGATTTTTTTCTGCGCCATGGGTTTTCCGCCCGGTTTTTGATAGCCGAATACTAGCCCAATCAGCGGCAGCGATCAAATCCATTTAGGAGCCGCTCTACGCGTTTCGCGCGCGATTAGTTTAATCGTGAAACATCTTAACCCGCGCCGACTTGTGTGGTAAGAATCAAGCGAGGGAGGCATCATGGCAAGCGAAAATCTGCCGGTGACTTTTTTCAACGAGAATTTTGGTATCCGCTCGAATGATCTGGACAAGGTGCTCGATTCTGCACTCGGCAAGAAAGCGGACTACGCGGATCTCTACTTTGAATACCGCCGGAACGAGGGAGTCGGTCTCGAAGAGGGGATGGTGAAAAGCTGCTCGCAGTCGACGGCCAACGGCGTCGGCGTGCGGGTCCTCGCCGACACCAAGACCGGCTACGCTTACACCGACGATATCACGATCGAGAACCTCGAAATTGCCGCGCGCACGGCGCAATACATTGCGCAGAACCGCTCCGGGCAAGCGCCGGCTCCGGTGGGCCAGCCTCGTGGCGAAGGCCGCGATCTCTATCCGATAAAAACACCGGTCAACGACATCGCGCTCGAAAAAAAGGTCGAGCTGCTTTACGAGATCGACAGGTTTGCGCGCGGTCTGGATCCGCGGGTGAAAAACGTTTTCGTTTCTCTCGGGAGCGAGTACAAAGTGATTCTTGTCGCGACCTCCGAAGGGTTGGTGGTGGGCGACATCCAGCCGTTGACGCGGCTCAATGTCAGCTGCATCGCGGAGGAAGGCGAAAACCGTCAAATCGGCAGTTACGGTGGCGGCGGCCGGGTCGAGTTTGGCTTTTTCGTCGACAACCAGGACTACCAACGTTACGCCCGTGAGGCGGTGCGCCAAGCGATTCTCAATCTGGGCGCGATCGACGCACCGGCCGGCAGCATGGACGTGGTCTTGGGTGCGGGCTGGCCGGGCATCCTGCTGCATGAAGCGATCGGGCACGGTCTCGAGGGCGATTTCAACCGTAAAAAAACTTCGGCCTTCTCGGATCGCATCGGCCAAAGAGTGGCATCGGAATTGTGCACGGTTGTGGATGACGGCACGATTCCTTCGCGACGTGGTTCGATCAACGTGGACGACGAGGGCACACCGACGAACCGAACAGTGCTCATCGAGAAGGGCGTCCTTAGAGGTTACTTACAAGACAAGCTCAATGCGGGCTTGATGAAAATGCCGCTCACCGGCAACGGGCGGCGGGAAAGCTACGCGCATATTCCCATGCCGCGCATGACCAACACATTCATGCTCGCCGGAGAATCGGCGCCCGAGGATATCCTTCGGTCGGTCAAGAAGGGACTCTACGCGGTTTCTTTCGGCGGTGGCCAGGTGGATATCACCAGCGGCAAATTCGTTTTCTCGGCGAGCGAAGCTTACCTCATCGAGAACGGGAAGGCGACCCAGCCGGTCAGAGGCGCGACCCTCATCGGCAACGGCCCCGACGTGCTGACGCGCGTGTCGATGGTAGGCTCGGATTTGAAGCTGGATGAGGGCGTCGGCACCTGCGGCAAGGATGGGCAATCGGTGCCCGTGGGCGTGGGATTGCCGACGATTAAAATCGACGGGCTGACGGTTGGAGGGACGAAGGCGTAGTAGGGATTTGCGTTCAAGCCGTTCAACCATGATGAGGACGTATGGAGCGACTTGAGTTAAGCCAAGAATTGGGCCGGGAAATTTTGGCGATGGCCAAAGCCAAGGGCGCATCGCAGGGCGATGTCGTCATGGCGGAGAGTCAATCCTTTTTCGTTACCGCGCGCATGGGCGAGGTTGAGAAGATCAGCCAGGCGGGCGAGAAGCGTTTGGGCCTTCGGCTATTTTTTGGCAACAGCTCCGGCTCAGCGTCGACGTCGGACATCTCAAAAAAATCGATTGAGAAGCTGGTCGATGACACCACACGCATAGCAAAAGTAACGGCGCAGGATCCGCACGGTGGCTTGCCAGAGGACGCCGAGCTGGCGCGCGACTTGCCGGATTTGGATTTGAGCGACGAGACTGCCCGGGGAATTTCCGTCGACGAAAAAATTCACATCGCGCTGGATGCCGAGAACAGCGCCTTAGCCTATGACTCCCGCATCAGCAATTCGGAAGGCGCGGAATTCTCGAATCAATTCGGCCGCGTGATTTACGCCAGCAGCCAAGGGTTCAGCGGCGAATATTCGGGTTCGACGTTCGGTCATTCGGTGGCGCCCGTGGCCAAACAAAACGGCACTATGCAGCGCGATTATTGGTATTCATCCAATCGAAAGTTCGCCAAGCTGGAATCGCCCAGAAGCGTCGGTGAGAAAGCGGCGCAACGCGTGTTGCGGCGGCTCGGTGCGCGCAAGGTCAAGACTTGCGCCGTGCCCGTGGTTTTTGATCCCGAGATGGCTGCGTCGTTACTGCGCAACTTGGCTTCTGCGCTCTCCGGTTACGCGCTTTACAAAGGCGCGTCCTTTTTGACCGGCAAGCTCGGAACCCGGATTGGCTCCGGTCTTCTTACCGTGATCGACGATGGCACGATCCCCGGCGCTCTCGGCTCACGGCCGTTCGATGGCGAAGGATTGCCGATGCGCAAGAAGATCGTTGTCGATCAAGGCGAGCTGCAAAGTTATCTGCTCGATAGTTACAGCGGTCGGAAACTCGGAATGAAATCGACCGGCAACGCATCGCGGTCCGTCGGCGACGCGCCGGGCGTAGCACCGGCAAACTTCTATCTCGAAGCCGGCAAAGATTCTCCCGAGGCGATCATCGGCTCGGTGAAATCGGGACTGTACGTGACCGAGATGATCGGCTTCGGCGTGAACATGGTTACAGGCGATTTCTCGCGCGGCGCTGCCGGCTTGTGGATTGAAAACGGCGAGCTGGCTTATCCGGTTGAAGAAATCACGGTGGCGGGCAATCTCAAAGAAATGTTTCAAAACATCGAAATGGCCGGCAGCGACCTCGAGATGCGCGGGCGAATTGCGTCGCCGACGATCAAAATTGAAAGGATGACGATTGCGGGGGAATAACAACCCCGTTCAACGTTCAAAGGGCGGGTTTGAAACCTGCCCCTACAATCTACAACACCTGAAATCCCGCCTTTAGCGCTGCACGTAAGAAGTCATCAATGTGCGATTGGCTCGGGTCGAACTCGAGCACGGCGACGCTGCGCTCCAGACTGAAATCGATTTTGGCGACGCCGGGAAGCGCGCGGAACGCATCGCGAAGTTTCGGCAAATCTTCCGATTTGAGATCGGCAATCGAAAGAATGGCGGTCTTTGTTCCCATCAGACGCTCCTTGCTTTTGAATTTGACAAATCTTTCCTCGATTCGCAATTCGAGATCATCGAAGTACGCTTGCCGAGCACGTGTCATCATAAAATCCGCCCTCGCGCAGTAATTTTCTTGACCTTCGACGCCGCGATATGTGACAGTAGGCAAGCCGTTCGGCGCTGCGTCGTCGGTTCTGCCATACATTTTTCGCATCGCCAAAAACTCGAGAGCAGTTTCAGAAAGGGAGGGAGATGGCTTACGACGTCGAGAAACTCTTAAGCATGTCGCAATCCGAGCTCGATAGTCTTTTCACCAACAGCCCGGTTGGCAAGATCCCGGACGGAGAAGCCGAAGGCACGGCGATTGTCGCGCCCGGAACTAGCTTCAGCCCGGCGATTTCTAAATTCATCAATCTCTTCGCCTGGCAAGGGAAAGTCTTTGACGCGCAAAAGAGCGTTCTCAAAAACAAGATACTTCCTTTGGGCTTGAACGCGATCATCGCCAAAGTTTACAAGGGCCCGAGCTGGCTCGACGGCAAAGAATGCATCGTTTTAGATTACTCCGATACCTCGGTGGTTGCGCAATGGATTCGCGACGAGATCCGCGAAATCGAGCCCGGGCTCTACCTGGGAAAAGTGTACTGGGACAAAAAGCGGCTTATCGATTTTGCCTTGAAGTTTTAGCCCAGCGCGCCGCGGCCGCCGAAGTCAGCCTATCGGCGAAGCCGACCGCTGAGATCGATCATCGCCAGGGGATCATCATACTTTAGATCGTGCTCCTGATCATCCGCTGTCTACCTTTCACCGCGAAACGTCTGCTTGCTATCGAATGCCTGTCTCCGGTTATTCGCGGTGAAGCTGCGACCGAAGTGCAACCTTCCCGGAGCAAAGGCCGCAGGCTCGTGCCTCTAGGAGGCCAACGCGATGAGCGGCTCATGAAAGCGGTTTTCGACTGGAGGTCGATGGTTCATGGCTGAACAGAATCCTCGGGCGCGGCTTGAAAGAGTTTTCTACCGCACCGGTCTAGTTGCCGCCATCATTCTGGTAGTTGTCGTCATCATGGGAGCCTGGCTGCTCGGCCGGTTCGGCGCCGACACGCCGGTCGCTTACAAAGACGACCTCGACCATTTCAAGTACGGATCACTCGGCAGCGAACACGAATTCGGGATTCCCTATTGGATCTGGCGCGCGCTGCCGGAATTGTTTCACGATCGATTGCCGGGAGACAGCACGGGGTGGCGATCGGTCGGCTTTGTTTTCGAGAAAGGCAAAGATCTTCCGGTCGGCATGTCGCAGCGACGCTATCTCGGTTTCGATGTGGTCTGGCTCAACTGCGCGTTTTGCCACGCCGGGACCGTCCGTGAAACGCCGCAGAGCGAGCCGCAAGTCTATGCCGCCATGCCGGCCAACACCTTCGACTTTCGCGCTTTCATGAGGTTTCTGTTCGCCGCCGGCGAAGACCGGCGGTTCACGGCCCGTGATATTTTGCGTCAGATCAAAATCATCCGGGAGCGTGAAGGTCTGGATGATTTGTCGCTCATCGATCGCCTGGTGTTGCGCTTTTACGGCATCTATTACATGCGCGAGCGCATTCTCACGTTGCGCGATCGGCTCAACTTTATCGCGCAACAGCCGGAATGGGGTCCAGGGCGCGTTGACACGTTCAATCCGTTAAAAGCTTATTTCAATTTTCCGGTCGATCAACTCGCCCCGGAAGAACGCATCGGCACGACCGATTTTCCGTCGATCTGGAACCAGGGGCAGCGCGAAGATTTGAAAATGAATTTGCACTGGGACGGCAACAACGTGTCGCTGGAAGAGCGCAATCGCAGCGCCGCGATGGGCACCGGCATCACGCCGCCCACCGGCGACCGACGGAGTTTGAAACGGGTCGCCGATTGGCTGCGGAGCCTCGCGTCGCCGCCTTATCCGTTTGCGGTCGATAAGGAGCTGGCGGCCCAGGGTGCGCCGCTTTATAAAAAATACTGCGCCGAGTGCCATGGCGCGGACGGCAAGGATTTTCGCAGCGAACAGGTCGGCAAAATCGTGCCGATCGACCAAATCGGCACGGACCGGCGCCGCCTCGACTCTTACACGTACCAGGTCGCCGTCAATCAAAATATGATCTTCGCCGGCTACGGCGACGAGCGTTTCAGCCATTTTCGCAAGACTTTTGGCTACGCCAACAGCCCGCTCGATGGGGTATGGCTGCGCGCGCCCTATTTGCACAACGGTTCGGTGCCGACGTTGCGCGACCTGCTCGAGCCGAGTCAGGGACGCCCGACGAAATTTTACCGCGGCTACGATGTTTACGATCAGAAGAAGGTCGGTTTCGTCTCGGACGTCGCCGAAGAGCAAGGCCGGAAATATTTTCTCTACGACACCGCAGAGGCGGGCAATTCCAACCAAGGGCACGAGGGTCAGCGCTACGGCACCGAGCTTTCGAACGCGCAAAAGGAAGCCCTGGTCGAGTATCTGAAGACGTTTTAAGCAGCCGGAGCGCGCACAAACTCGGGGGATGGAGGAACGAATGGCCGGCCGGAACAAAAAAGACTGGTTGAAAGTTGCGGTGCTGCTCTTAGTCGTTTTGGCCGGTGTTGGCGCTGCCATCGGCTGGTACAAATTTTTTCGTGAAGAGCCGCAGCCCGACTGGGTAACGGCGACGCCCGACATGCGCTTCAAATACGGCTCTATCGGCGCCGAGCATGACGCCGGCATCCCGTATTGGATTTTCTTCGTCCTGCCGCGCATGTTCCCGGAAAAGCTGCCCGGCCCCGGCGGCTATGCATCGTTGGGAGTGGCGTGGGAACAAGGCCAGGAGCTGCCCATCGGGTTTACCAAAAAAACCATCGGCTTTTCGCGAGTGGCGAACAACTGCGCCTCGTGCCACACCGCCAGCTATCGCAGGAGCGCCAATGACAACCCGGTGTTCGTTCCGACTGGACCCAATCACACGCTCGACCTGCAGGCGTTTTTTCGCTTCATTGTCGACTGCGCCAGGGATCCGCGTTTTAACGCGGACGAGATCATGAGCGAAATCGCGCTGGTGTATGATCTGCCGCTGCTCGACCGATTGATTTACCGCTACGTGCTCATCCCGATCACCAAGAAGCGCCTGCTCGAACGGGAAGAGCAGTTTCAATGGGTTTACCACAAGGAATTCCCGTTGTGGGGCCGCGGCCGCGACGATGCCATGAACCTTACCAAGTATTTTCTGCTCAACTGGCCGATGGACGACAGTATCGGCCCCACGGACATGCCGTCCGTCTGGAATCTCAAAAAGTACAAACCGGAAAAGGGCATGCTGATGAACCTCGCCGGCGACAGCCATGACGCGCGTTCGGTGATCATTGACTCGGCGCTCGGGCTGCTCAATGCCGAACCCCATGATCGCGAGGATTTTCTCGCCCAGATCGACTGGCTGGTTAAATATCTGAGCGAAAAGCAGGCGCCCCAATACCCCTTTCCGATCGATCAGCAACTGGCGGAAGCCGGCAAAGCCGTGTTCCAGGCCAACTGCGCCCGCTGTCATGCGAGCGAGCGCACCGGCACGCGAGTGCCGGTCGCTGAGGTCGGGACGGATGCAGAACGGCTCAAAACCTGGAGCGAGAAGGCCGCCGTCGAGTCCAACAAAGTAGTGCGCAACTTCGGCATCGAACGTCCCGGTCTGGTGGAGAACGAACCGAGCGGATACATCGCGGCGTTCCTCGACGGCATCTGGCTGCGCGCGCCCTATTTGCACAACGGCTCGGTGCCGAGCTTGCGCGATATGCTGAAACCCGCGGCCGCGCGCCCAAAAGTTTTTTACCGCGGTTACGACGTTTACGATCCGCAAAACGTCGGTTTTGTGACACAAGGGCCGGAGGCTGAGAGGGTCGGTACAAAGTACGACGTGAGCGCACGATCCAACGGCAACCAGGGTCACGAGTTCGGCACGCATCTACCCGCCAAAGATAAGGATGCGCTGATCGAGTATTTGAAAACCCTGTGACGTTAGTGCTGATGGGTATTTCCGTCGGCGGCGAAATGGCGCCTCACCCACGCGGTGGCGCCGCGGTGATCAGAGGAGCAAGAATGAAAAACTTGAAGATGGGCAACCTTGCGATTCTTTTCTTAATCATGTTCGCCTGGAGTTGCGGCAAAAAAGCGCCGGAGCCCGGGACCGTCCAGGATGAGGCCTTGATGGTGGGGCGCACGGCGGAAACATTTCCAGCCGCCGATGAAGATTACTTCAAAGGCATGGACGGCGGCGTCGAGCTGACGGCCAACGAAATCAAGGGGCGCAATAATTGGATCGTCTGGACCGGCGGCAACGACCGGTTCTGGGATCACCTTGTGGGCAAGAGCTTCGGTGCGGTCGATTTCTTAAAGATTCTTTCGTCACACCCGAAGGTCAAACATTTGGGCCGCGATACGCGCTGGCGATACCTCGGGCTCGTCAATGAACCCTGCTTCGAAAAAACCCAGGAGCCGCGCGCCGATCGCTTCGGCCTGTGGCTTGACGCGCGCCGCAAGGACTGTCCGCCCGATCCGTTCGAGAACGAGCAGAGATATCCCGGGGTCAAGATCGGCGCGCGCGGCAAGAACGTACCGCTTGGATCGTATTACGGCTACGCATCGGGAATCGTCGGCTTGCGCCTCTTTCCCAATCCTGATTTCGACGAAGCGGCGCAGAAAAAATGGGACCCGGAGAGATTTTATACCGATCCGGCTTACTACAATGACAAGAGCCTCATCCGTCCTTACCGCGTCGGCATGTCGTGCGGGTTCTGCCACGTGGGGCCGAGCCCGGTGAAACCGCCGGACGATCCTGAGAATCCGCAGTGGGAGAATCTCAACTCCAATCCCGGCACGCAATATTTTTGGGTGGACCGGATTCTTTTCTGGGAAAAGGACGAAGCCAATTTCATTTACCAGTTGCTGCACACGTCGTTGCCGGGAACATTGGATACGTCGTTCATATCGACGGACTACATCAACAATCCGCGGACGATGAACGCGGTCTACAGCGTCGGCGCGCGTCTCAAAGCGGCCGAACGTTGGGGGCGGGAGAAACTGGCTGGCGGGGAGCTCAAGAACAAGCAGTTTCAAAACTACAAACAAACCGAGGTACTGCCCCAATATTTTAAAGCTCCGGATACGGTTTGGACGCCGCGGGTCTTGAAGGATGGCGCGGATTCGGTGGGTGTGCTCGGCGCGCTCAATCGAGTGTTCATTAATATCGGTCTGTTCAGCGAAGAGTGGCTGTTGCATTTCAACGCGTTGGTGGGCGGCAAGCCAATTACGCCGATCAAGATCGAGGATGCCGAGAAGAATTCGAGCTATTGGAATGCGACCGTGGCGCAGACCGCCGACGTCGCCTTGTTCTTTCTCAAGACGGCGAAGCCTGACTCGCTCAGGGACGCGTCCGGAGGAGAGAAGTACTTGACCGCCGACAAGGCGAGGCTTTCCCGGGGCAAGACGGCGTTCGCGACTTACTGCGCGCGTTGCCATTCGAGCAAGATTCCCGCGCCGCCGGAGGGCGTCGACGAGCAGAACTGGGATCAATACTGGCAGTGGACCAAGACCGATGATTTCAAAAAAAAGATGACGGCGATGGTAATGGCCGACGATTTTCTGACCGACAATTATTTATCGACCGAACGGCGCATTCCGGTGACGCTGCTCCAGACCAACGCGTGCAGCCCGCTCGCCACCAATGCGCTGGAGGGCAACATCTGGGACAACTTCTCGTCACGAACCTACAAGGACTTGCCCTCGGTCGGCAAGATCGTCGTGCATAACCCGATCGATGGCAGCCCGCGGGAATACGAGATGCCCGCCAACGGGCGCGGCTATACGCGCGTGCCGTCGCTGATCAGCCTGTGGTCGACGGCGCCCTTCCTGCTGAACAACTCGGTCGGTAAATTCAATCCTTCGCCATCGGTCGCCGCGCGCATGGATTCGTTTTACGATTCGATCGAAAAGATGCTCTGGCCAGAAAAGCGCGACAAAGATCCAATTCTCGGCGACAAAGTACCGGGATTTATCTACCGCACGACCACGACCAGCTACATCAAAGTCGCGCCCGGATTTCTGCCGCCGGCCTTGAATAAACTGCTCGGCTGGAACGACTGGGCGGCACGCTGGCTGCCCTGGCTGTTTAGCGAGGAGGGAGTGAACATCGGCCCGATTCCGAAAGGCACGCCGGTCAATCTGCTGACCAACATCGATTTAGAGAGCAGCAAGATCGACCTGGCAAGGCTGTTGCTCAAGATCAAGGCGGATCTCAAGGCGGTGGAAGGCAAGAGCGAGCAGGAGGCCGCGGAGGTATTCAAGAATCTGGTTCCCGATCTCTTGGAAGTGAGCAAGTGTCCGGACTTCGTCGTCAATCGCGGCCACTACTTCGGCACAAGCATGTTCAAAGAAGAGCCGCCGCTCGGTGACGAGGACAAGCGCGCGCTGATCGAGTTCTTGAAAACTCTCTAGGCTGGCAGACTGCTCAAATGACCTGATTGCAGGCTGCTTTGAAAGTCTCAGCGGTGAGAGAGCGATATGGAGTGTTGGAG
>Ga0209640_10003964_pt1 | contig 13006 bp, 12 predicted proteins | sample RifCSP10_1_FD_184018 | JGI IMG/M metagenome (GOLD analysis project Ga0209640, IMG submission 184018) | Soil microbial communities from Rifle, Colorado - Rifle CSP2_sed 10_1 (SPAdes) (version 2) | ecosystem: Environmental > Terrestrial > Deep subsurface > Rock core/Sediment | place: Rifle...
AGCGGCGCACCGCCGATACGCACCGACGACCGGTCGATGCGCTCGCCGCGGGGCCGCATCGAGTCGTACGCGTAGGTGAAGCCGTCCGAGATCTGCAGGATGCGGGGGCGATCCTCGCCGAACTGCTCCTCGAGCACCTGGACCAGCGCGTCGCCGGTCAACGACTTGACGATGAGCTCGTTGCCGAAGGGCAGCACGGCAAAGAGCGCCGCGTAGGTCACCGGCGTCCGGCCGCCGCCGGTGGGCGCGACAAGATCGGCGCGCAGGCCGCCGGGATTCCAGAACGCGACGTCCGCCCCGCCACCCGGCATGGCTCGCGCCTCCTCGAGCATCGCGTCGGCGATCACGTCGCCGAGCGCCGACTCTGCCGCATCGCTTTCGGACCGCGTCAGGCTCCCCGTGATCGTTCCAACGACGCGTCCGCCCACTTTTTCGGCCACCGGGCGGTAGTGCGCGATGAGCGCTGACTGAGCGGGGTCCTTGGGGACGTCGCGCGAGACGATGACGTTGCGCGCCGCCTTCGCGATCACTTCACCGTCCGACCGCTGGATGCGCAGGTCGATGTCGGTAATCAGGCGGCCGCTTGATGACGCGCTCGTCACGAGCTTGCCACCGATCGTGCAGTTGTACGCCTGATGCGAATGGCCCGAGACGACCACGTCGATGTCGTCGGACATCTGATTCACCAGGTTGACGAGATCCGGTGACAGGCCCTCGCACCCGTTAATCCCGCCGCCGGCCGTCTCGCCCCCCTCGTGCAGCAGCACCACGATGGCGCGGACCCCCTCGGCACGAAGCGCGCGCGCGGCGTCATTGGCGGCCTCCGCTTCCGGCCCGAACATCAGCCCGCGCACGCTTGCCTGCATGAGGACGATCGGCGTCTCCTCGAGAATGACGCCGATGAAGCCGATGCGGATGCCGTCCACGCTGCGAATGGCGTACGCCGGCAGCAGCGGCCGGGGCTCGGCGCCCTGCACTCCGGCCCGCGCGATCATCGCGGGGTCGGCGCGCCGCGGGTCGAGCGTGACGTTGGCCGCCAGATACGTAAACGCCGCCCCAGCGAACGGCGTGCCGTCCTGACAGCCGTCAACGGGATGGCAGCCGCCCTTCTGAATCCGGTACAGCTCCCACCAGCCCTCGTCGAGGTCGTGATTGCCGAGCGCCGACAGCTGCAAGCCGGCGGCATTCAACGACTCAATCGCCGCCTCGTCGTGCGAGACGCTCGACAGGAGCGGCGTGCCGCCGATGTTGTCGCCGGCGGCCACGATGACCGTGTTCGGATTCGCGGCTTTCAGGCGCGCCAGGTGCGTCGCCAGATACTCGACGCCGCCGGCATCGACGCCGCCCATGCGCCCAGGCCCACCCTCGGCCGGCTCGAGCGCGCCATGAAAGTCGTTCATCGCGAGCAGTTGCACGTCAACGGTCGGGTCGGTGACCGGCGCCAGCTGCACCACGGCCGCGATCGTCAGAACGGCCGTGCCGACCACCGCGGCGATTCGAAACCGGCGCGTCACGATCGAAAATAATAGTCGAACATGCTGCGCATCGGCGGACACATGTCCATCGCCGGCGGCGTTACCAGGGCCATCGACCGCGCGCTCGTCCACGGCTGCGAGGCGCTGCAGATCTTCACCAAGAACGCAAACCAGTGGCGGGGCACACCGCTCGATCCGGCCGAGGCCGTGAGGTTCCGCGCTCGGATCCGCGAGACGGGCATCACGCCGGTCGTCTCACATGCCAGCTACCTGATCAATCTCGCCACGACGGAGCCGACCCTTCGCGAGCAATCGATCGCCGCGCTCGTCGACGAGCTCGATCGTGCCGGCGCGCTCGGGCTGCTTGGCGTCGTGATCCATCCGGGGACCTGCACGGCGGGAACCGAGAAGGACGCCCTGCGACTGGTCGCGGATGCGATCCGGCGCGCATTCACGGCGCGGCCGCGCCGAAAGACGATGGTGCTGCTCGAGCACACGGCCGGACAGGGGCGGACCGTCGGCCACCGCTTCGAGCACCTCGCGGCGATCATCGGCCACCTGCGCGGGTCGGCGCGCGTCGGCGTGTGCCTCGACACGTGCCACCTGTTGGCCGCCGGCTACGACATCGTGAGCGAGGCGGGCTACCGCGAGACGTTCGACGCGTTCGACCGCCTGGTCGGCTTCGGCCGCCTGAAGGTGCTGCACGGCAACGACTCGAAGAAGCCGTGCGGCAGCCGCGTCGATCGTCACGAGCACATTGGACGCGGGTGCCTGGGCGAGGAGCCGTTCCGCCGCCTGCTCCACGACCGCCGGTTCGCGGGGCTGCCTCTCCTCATCGAGACCGAGAAGTCGAAGGACCGCGCACCCGCCGGCCCCATCGTCCCCGATCCGTTCGACGTGCAGAACCTTGACACGCTCAGGAGGCTGCGGGACACGGCAACGGTGCGATAGTGCGAGGGTGCGACGGTGCGAAGGTGCGTCCGACGGTGCGAGAGTGCGAAGGTGCGAAGGCAGAACTTGACGACTGGCCGTTGAGGCACGTGGGCAAAAACGTCGTACTGCGAGCTGGCAGCGCGCATTTGGCCGAAGGTTATCGAGTGGCGTGAAGGCTGCAGCGCGATGGCCGATGGCCGGCGCGAGGCACTTTCGTGAACTGACCTGCTGGCAACTGGCGCAGGAACTGAAGCTGGCGCTGTATCGGCTGGCGGAATCGTCGACGACGAAACGGGACCTGCGATTCTACGATCAACTCCGGGACGCCGCGGCCTCCGCGCCGCGCAACATCGCCGAGGGATTTGGCCGCCGCACGCACCGTCGCACCGTCGCACCCTCGCACCGTTATTTGTCGGTAACCGTCACACTTTGCACGAATGGGCTGCCTCGTCCGGCGAATCGGAGATCGCCGACGCTGACACGCGTGCCCTGCGGCGTCGTGTCGAGCGTCCAGAAGGGAAAGCGCGACCAGACGAGAAAGCCGCGCACGTGCGGCGCCGCGCGCGCGCGGGCCACGCGCGGGTCGTCGTCGCCCTTCGGCACGATCGCGGGATCGAAGGTGACGCGCAACGGCAGCCAGTTGAACGTGCCGGTCTCGTAATTGATGCCGGCATCGACCACGATCTGGCGGCGGAACGGCGTGATCGGCAGGGGCCCGACCATGAGGCCGACCGGAAGGCCGCCCCGCTCGATGCGCCACTGCTCCAGCACCACGTTGCGGGCCAGGCGCGCGTTCGCGGTCATCGCCGCGATATAGATCAAGGCGGCGGCAATCGCGTGGCGCGCGGGGGCTGGCTGGCCGCCGCGCCGCGCCAGCCAGATGCCAGCCGCGAAAATGAGCCACAGCCACGGGTCGATGATGAACAGCACGTCGCCGTAGAACCAGCGCCAGTCGAACGGCGCGAGCAGGCGCAGGCCGTACGGATTGAGCAGGTCGAGGGCGACGTGCGACAGTACGCCGGCATAGGACAGGAGCAGCAGGCCTCGCACCCGAATCGGCGGTCCAGCGCCGCGCGCGGGACGCAGGCGCGCCACCACGAGCATCACGGCGGTCAACACCAGCGGCAGCAGGGCCTGCGCGATCACCCCGTGCGTCCAGCCGCGCCGGAACGCCACGGACGGGACGTCGGTCGCAAACACCAGGACGTCGAGATCGGGAAGATTCGCCGCCAGCATCAGCGCCGCGCTGCCGAAGCGGGTGCGCCGCTTGAGGCCCGCTTCCCCGAGCGCGGCACCCGTCAGCGTGTGACACAGGTTATCCATCCAGACCCGGGGCCTGACCGATCTCGCCAAACACCTGCGCTTCGAACACAAGGATCCGGGCGCCCGAGCGCCACGCGTCGGGAGCCAGTGCCGCCTTCCGACAGGTGTGGGTGACAAACGTCTCCACGTCCCACATCTGCTCGACGGCCACCTGCGGCAGCAGCAGCCCCCGGCGGAATCCCTGCTCGACGATCAGGCCGTGACGGCCCACTTCGATCTCGGCGATGGACTCAATCTCCCGCTCAGGAGTCAGCACGGAAATCTCAATGTCGATCTCGTGCAGCTCCATCGGGGACACGGGCTCGAATCGGGGATCGGAATCGCAGACCGAGGCCGCCAGATGCGCAATCGTATAACCGAGCGGCGCATCCGTCTCGAGGCGTCCCAGGCAGCCCCGCAGCTCTCCCCGGCAGCGAATCGTGACGAAGGCGCCGCACGAGGCGTCCAGTGCGCCGCCCTGCACGGGTGCGGGCGGCGGCTGGCGATGGACGCGCGCGTCGAGCGCCCGCCGCGCCAGCGCCAGGAGCCGGCCCCGATCGTCGTCACTGAGGAGTAGATCCATGTTCACCAGACAGCCGCCGCCATGTAGCCGACGACGGATGATTTGTCGCCTGAGACGTCGCCCGAGTCCGCGTACCGCAGCACGCGGGCTTCGGTGCACCCGAGCGCGCGAGCGGCGCGCAACACCGACACCATCGGTCCGCCGCCGCAGGCATGACGCGGCTCGCGCTCGAGGGCGTCCATCAGCCCGTCGGCATCGAACGCGTCCACGCGCGCCAGCACGACCCCGTCCAGCCGCGACGCGACCGCGGCCTCTTCATAATGCGACAGATCGCTGCTGGCCACGAGCAGCACCTCACCGTTCTCGTGCGCCTGGATCGCGCCGGCCAGCGCGTCGCCGAGCGCAATGGCGGTGTCACGATGCTGATACCCCATCACGAGCGGCACGATCGGCACCCCCGGAAGCAGCCGCGCCAGGAACGGCAGCTGCATCTCCAGTGAGTGTTCACGCGCATGCGCCGCGGCGTGCTCGATAATCGCCGGCGATCCGGCCGCGATGGCGGCCGCCAGGCGATCGGCCACCGGCACCGCGCCAAACGGCGTCTCCCACGCGCCGCGCGCCCAGATCGAGACGCCCTCGAAGCCCACGAAGTGCGACGGCCCCACGAGCACCGCCGCCGAGTACGGGCACCGTTCCACCAGCTTGTAGGCGTACGCCGCCACCGGACCCGAGTAGATCAGGCCGGCGTGCGGCGCGACGATCGCACGCGGGCACCGGCGCGCCGGATCCGGCGCCGCCGCGGCGAGGTGCGCGTCGACCGCGCCGGCAAGCTGCGCCCCGCCGGCCGGATACCAGCTGCCCGCAACGGCCGATGGTCTGACGTCGCGCATGGCGTCGTGTCGATGGCGATGATAGCATCGCCGATCATGCCCTCGAGTCTCACCATAGCCGACGTCGAACGGATCGCCGCGCTCGCGCACCTCGAGCTGACCGCCGACGAGAAGGCGCTCTTCACGCGCCAGCTCGCCGACATCCTCGCCTATGCAGAACAGGTGCAGGCGGTCGATACGAGCGGTGTGCCGGCCACGGCCCACGTGCTTGGTGAGCCCACCGAGCGCGAAGACGAGCCGCGCGCATCGTTGCCGCGCGACGAGGCGCTCGCCAACGCGCCCGACGCAGCCGTCGAAGCCGGACTGTTCCGCGTGCCGCGCGTAATCGGCTGAGATGCTGGATTCAGGCGCACGGGCCATACGCGAGGCGATCGCGGCCGGCCAGGTCTCGGCCGTCGAGGTCTGCCGCGCCGTGCTCGCGCGGCTGGACGCCGTCAATCCCTCGCTCAATGCGTTCAACCTGATTGCCGCCGAGCGGGCGCTGGCGCGGGCCGCGGCGGTCGACCGCAAGCGCGCCGCGGCCGAGCCGCTGGGGCCCCTGGCCGGCGTCCCCGTCGCCCTCAAGGACAATCTGTGCGTGCGCGGCATGCGGACGACCGCCTCCTCGCGCATCCTCGATCGGTTCGTCCCGCCCTACGACGCGACCGTCGTGCAGCGGATCGAAGCCGCGGACGCGGTGATTGTGGGCAAGACCAACTGCGACGAGTTCGCGATGGGGTCCTCCAACGAGAACTCCGCGTACGGCCCGGTCCGGAATCCCTGGGCGACCGCCCGCACGCCCGGGGGCTCGAGCGGCGGCTCTGCCGCGGCGGTGGCGGCTCGGTGCGTGCCGCTGGCGCTGGGCTCCGACACGGGTGGATCCATCCGCCAGCCGGCCGCCTTCTGCGGGGTTGTGGGGATGAAGCCGACGTACGGCCGGGTGTCCCGCTACGGCCTCATCGCCTTCGCCTCCTCACTCGATCAGATCGGACCGATCAGCCGCACCGCGGCGGATGCGGCGCTGGCGCTGACGGTCCTCGCGGGCGTGGATCCGGCCGACGCGACGTCATCGCGGCAGGCGGTGCCCGACTTCGCCGCGGCCCTGACCGGCGACATCAGGAGCCTTCGCGTCGGCGTGCCGCGCGCGTTTGTGAGCGAGGGCGTCGAGGAAGGGGTCCGTCGCGCGTTCGCGGCGGCGCTCGACGCGATCGAGGGCGCCGGCGCCACGCTGGTCGACATCGAGCTGCCGCACGCCAGGTACGCCATCCCCGTCTACTACCTGGTGGCCACGGCCGAAGCCAGCTCGAACCTGGCGCGCTACGACGGCGTGCGGTATGGCTACCGATCGTCGGCCGACCTCGACCAGGGGCTGCGGCCGATGTACTGCCGCACGCGCGACGAGGGATTTGGCGCCGAGGTCAAGCGGCGCATCATGCTCGGCACCTACGTCCTGAGCGCCGGCTACTACGACGCGTTCTACCTGAAGGCGCAGCAGGTGCGGACGCTGCTGCGGCACGACTACCAGCAGGCGTTCGAGAAGGCCGATGTGGTGGCGACGCCGACGAGTCCAATTCCGCCCTTCCTCCTCGGCGAGAAGACGGCCGATCCGCTGCAGATGTATCTGGCCGACGTGTTCACCGTGAGCGCGCCGCTGGCCGGCCTGCCGGCGATCAGCGTGCCGTGCGGCTTCACCGGCGAGCGCCTTCCCGTCGGCCTTCAGCTGACGGGGCGGATGTTCGACGAGTCAACGATCCTGCGCGTGGCTGACGCCTACGAGCGCGTGACGGATTGGCACACGCAGCGACCGCCTCTGTGAGGTCCGCCTGAAGGCGGACACTACGTACGGACAACTGACGTACCCACAACTGACGTACCCACAACTGACGTACGTAGTGTCCGGCTTTAGCCGAGCTTTAGCCGGACCGTGACGTTCCCTATTTGAAGATGGCCCTGAGCGCGTCGAACTGACTCGGATCGGTCTCGTCGATGCGCATCGGCGTCACGGACACCCAGCCGTTCTGCACCGCCCAGAAGTCGGTGCCCTCCGGCTGCGGCTGGCTTTGCCGCTCGTCGTAGACGTTCCAATAGATCGTTCGGCCCGAGGGGTGCTTCATCTCCACGAAGCTTTCAGTGCCCGTGCGCACCTGCCCCTGTCTCGTGATCAGGTAACCCTTGTAGCCGCCGGCAGGCATCGCAGGAATGTTCACGTTCAGGTACGTGTTCGGGGCAAGCCCGTACTGCTTGACTCGCCGTGCCACCCACAAGACCTCCTCCGCCGCGTACACGAGCTCCTTCGGAAACACGGCGCCCGACATCGACGCGGCGATGGCCGGAATGCCGTGCCGCGCGGCCTCACGCGCTGCTCCAACGGTGCCGGAGACCTGCGTGGACAGCCCCAGGTTGTACTCGGTGTTGACGCCGGAGACGACCAGATCGGGCCGCGGCATCACGATGTTCCTGATCGCAATATTGACGGTGCTGGCGGGCGTTGTCGTGAGTCCGATCGCCGGCAGCCCGTTCGGCAGCTTCAGATCCTGCCGAAAGACCGGCTCGCCCGTCACGATCGAGTGCCCCTTGCCGCTCTGGTTCTCGGCGGGCGCGACGATGACGGGCGTGCCGATAGCCTGAAGCGCCTGTGCCACCGCCGCAATCCCCGGCGCCCGAACACCGTCGTCGTTGGTGACGAGAATGCGATACGGAGGCGGCTGGCGGAACTGCTGCCCATCGAGCGGCACGAGCAGCCACGCCGCCAGCAGCAGAACGACCAGCGCGCGCCACTTGGCCATGTCGGCGATCACTGCTCGGTCGTTCCCTGGGGCAGCTCGTACAGCACGCACCCGCGACGGACCTCTTCCATCGCGATGCGCTCGGGCTTGTGCGGCTGCGGGCGATGCGTCTCGCCCTCCCCGTCCTCGTCAAGGCGCGGGCGCGCGCCGCGACGCAGCTGCTTGGCCCGCATGGCGGCGATGTCCACGTACAGGAACCGGCTCTCGATCGGCGGCGCCTTGGGACGCGGTGCCGGTGGTGACTCGGGCTCGGGCCCGGGCTCAAGAAGGTCGTCGGGGTCCATGGCGCCCAGACTAGCACAGGGATCGGGGATCAGGGATCCGAAGATCCCCGATCCCCGATCGTCGCTTACGCCGCGACGTCGACGGTAATCGTCCGCGGCTTGGCGTCCTCGCGGAACGGCAGCTTTACCGTGAGCACGCCGTTTCTGTACTCCGCGCTGACTTTCGAGGCGTCCACCGTGTTCGGCAGCGTGAACGTGCGTGCGAACGCCCCGTATCGCCGTTCGACGCGACGGAACTGCTCTTCCTTGACCTCGGCGGGCCGCTTGCGCTCACCGGCCAGCGTCAGCGTGTTGTGCTCGACGGTGACCTCGATGTCCTCGCGGGCCATGTCGGGCAGTTCCGCCTTGATCACCAGGTCGTGACCGTCGGTCTCGTAGATATCGACCGGCGGGACCCAGCGCCCCGGGGCGCTCACCTCGTCATCGCGCAGGTAGATGTCGCCGAACAGCCGGTTCATGCCGTCGTGCAGCGTGGCGAATTCGCGAAATGGGTCGAATCGAACAATAGCCATGTTTGTGCTCCTTATGCGTCGACGACTTCGCCTTCTCTGACGTCGTCGTTTTTGTCTGAGGCCTGAGGCCCTGACCCTGAGGCCTGCTGCTTGTAGAGGTGCTCCGCCATGCCGTGCGAGGCATGCTGGAGCGCATCGGTGGCGCGGCGGATTGCCGCCGGATCGTCGCCCTTGGCCGCGTCACGCAGCGCCGCGATGGCGCCTTCGACCCGACTGACCTCGTCGGCCGGCAACCGGTCGCGGCTTTCGTGGACCGTCTTTTCCACCGAATACGCCAGCGCGTCGGCCTGGTTGCGTGCGTCGATCAGCTCGCGCCGCAGCGCGTCCTCCGAGGCGTGTGCCTCGGCGTCCTTGACCATCCGCTCGACGTCGACCGTGCTCAGACCAGACGACCCGCTGATCGTGATCTTCTGCTCCTTGCCCGTCGCCACATCCCGAGCGCCGACGTTCACGATGCCGTTAGCGTCGATGTCGAACGCCACCTCGACCTGCGGCACGCCGCGCGGGGCCGGCGGAATGCCCACCAGGTGGAAACGCCCGAGCGTGCGGTTGTCGCGCGCCATCTGCCGCTCGCCCTGCAGGACGTGCACCTCGACGCTCGTCTGGCTGTCGGTGGCGGTGGAAAAGACTTCGCTTTTTCGCGTCGGAATCGTGGTGTTCCGCGGAATCAGGGTCGTCATCACGCCGCCCAGCGTTTCGATGCCGAGCGAGAGCGGCGTCACGTCGAGCAGGACCACGTCCTTGACTTCGCCCTTGAGCACGCCGCCCTGAATCGCGGCGCCCACTGCCACGACCTCGTCCGGGTTGACGCCTTTGTGCGGATCCTTGCCGAAGAATTCCCGCACGAGCTGCTGAATCTTCGGCACGCGCGTCGACCCGCCGACCAGCACGACTTCATCGATCTCCGAGGGCTGCACCCCGGCGTCGGCGAGCGCCTGCCTGACCGGGGCCATCGAGCGCTGCAGGAGGTCGTCGACCAGCTGCTCGAACTTCGCGCGGGTCAGCTTCATCTGCAGGTGTTTCGGCCCGCTCTGATCGGCTGTGATGAACGGCAGGTTGATGTCGGTTTCCAGCACCGTCGACAGCTCGATCTTCGCCTTCTCAGCCGCCTCCTTGAGGCGCTGCACCGCCATGCGGTCCTTGCTCAGATCGACCCCGTCGGTCTTCAAAAATTCCGCCGCGATCCAGTCAATCACGCGCTGGTCGAGGTCGTCGCCGCCCAGGTGGGTGTCACCGTTGGTGGCTTTCACTTCGACGACGCCCTCGCCGACCTCGAGGATCGAGATGTCGAACGTGCCGCCCCCGAAGTCGTACACCGCAATCGTCTCGTCCGTCTTCTTGTCGAGCCCGTAGGCCAGCGCCGCCGCGGTCGGCTCGTTGACGATGCGAAGGACGTTCAGCCCGGCGATCCGGCCGGCGTCCTTGGTGGCCTGGCGCTGGGCGTCGTTGAAATAGGCGGGAACCGTGATGACGGCGTCGGTGACGTCCTGACCGAGGTAATCCTTTGCGGCCGTCCTGAGCTTCTGAAGAATCATGGCGGAGATTTCCGGCGGGGAGTATTTCTTCCCGCGGACCTCCACCCAGGCATCGCCGTTGTCGGCCTTCGCGACGGTGTACGGCACACGCGCGCGCTCCTGCGCCACTTCGCCGTGCTTGCGGCCCATGAAGCGCTTGATGGACGAAACGGTGTTCTCCGGGTTGGTGACGGCCTGCCGCTTGGCGACCTGCCCCACCAGCCGCTCACCGTCTTTGGTGAAGCCCACGACGGACGGCGTCGTGCGTCCGCCCTCCTGGTTCACGATGACCACCGGCTCGCCGCCTTCCATGACGGCCACCACGGAGTTCGTCGTGCCGAGGTCGATCCCGATGACTTTGCTCATCTCTGAGGTACTCCTGATTCCGATGATAGGCATCATATGAGCGAGTGTCAAGCATGTGATATGAGTGTATTCAGATCATATCTTCCGCATGGATGAGGTCTGACTGACCTGCCGTGGGCCGAGTCCGGCTAAAGCCGGACACTACGTACGCGATCCGATTTCGTACGTCGTGTCCGCCTTCAGGCGGACCGTGGGTCGCATCTCCCCTTGTGAGATCATGGATTCGCGTCGATGGCCCAGTTCTCCCTCATTCCATCCGCCGAGGCGGCGGAGCTCGCCGACGATATTCGCGAGCTGTTCGACGACCTCTCACGAACCCTTGACCGGGAACACCGCGCCTACTCCGGCGAGTGCCATCCCGCTCTCGACGTGCTCGAAACCGACGAGGCGGTCGAGGTGTCGGTGGACGTGGCGGGAATCCCGATCGACGCACTGCGCGTGGTCTTTCGCGCGGGCGTGCTCCTGGTCGTCGGCGAGAAGGCGCCCGCACCGGCTGCGGGCGAGCAGACCTTTCACCTGGTCGAGCGCGAGTTCGGGCGATTCGCGCGCGCCGTCCGGCTCAACGGCGCCTTTGACGTCCCGAACGCCCGGACCACCCTCGTCGACGGGGAGCTCACGATCGTCCTGCCCAAGATCGCCGAGCGCCGCGGCCGCGCACATCGGATTCGCGTTGCGGGCGCCTCCGAGCCGCGCGCATGAACATTCTCTTCGTCGGCGACATCGTCGGGCGCCCCGGACGCGAGCTGGTTCGCAAGGGCCTCCGCGCCCTGATTGACCACCACGATCTCGACCTGGTCATCGCGAACGTTGAAAACGCCGCCGCCGGCTTCGGCGTGACCAAGGATATCGGCGACACGCTGCTCGAGGCGGGCGTTGACGTGATGACGTCGGGCAATCACATCTGGGACAAGAAGGAAGTCCTCGACTACATTCCTCTCGAGTCGCGGCTGCTCCGGCCGGCGAACTATCCCGCCGGCGTGCCGGGACGCGGCACCTGCGTGGCGCAGACCGGTGACGGGCGCGCGGTTGGCGTGATCAACGTGATGGGCCGGATCTTCATGCTGCCCATCGACGACCCGTTCGCCGTGGTGCTGCGCGAAATCGAGGCCATCCGGCATCGCACGCGCGTCATCCTCGTCGACTTTCACGCCGAAGCCACGAGCGAGAAGATGGCGATGGGATGGCATCTCGATGGCAAGGTCACCGCGGTGATCGGGACGCACACGCACGTGCAGACGGCCGACGAACGAGTCCTGCCCGGTGGTACCGCCTATTTGACCGACGCGGGAATGACCGGCCCGCATGACTCGATCATCGGCATGGAGACGGCACCCTCGCTCGCCCGTTTCCTCAGCGGCATGCCGACGAAGTTCGAGCCGGCCTCCGGCAATCCGCGCCTGAACGGCATCATCATCGAGGCCGACGACAAAACCGGCCGGGCCAAAGGGGTGACGCGCGTGAGCTATTCCGAGGCCGAACTGACGCGGATGGCCGAAACGGTTGGCGCCGCCAACAGGTAGGCATGGGCTCTCTCTTCGATCTGCCCTTTGAGGAACCCGAGTCCCCGTCCGAGGAGCAGCAGCCGCCAGAGCCCACCGGGCGGCGCATCCTGACGGTGTCGGAGCTGACCGCCCGAATCCGGACGCTCGTCGAGGCACGGTTCCCCGACATCTGGGTCGAGGGGGAGCTGTCGAACAGTCGTGTCTGGAACACGGGCCACATGTACTTCACGCTCAAGGATGCGGGCGCGCAGATCAAGGGCGTCATGTTCCGGTCCGCCCTGCGCGCGCTGCGATTCACGCCGCAGGACGGCCTGCGCGTGGTGGCTCGCGGGCGCGTCGGCGTGTACGACCCGAAGGGCGAGTACCAGATCATCTGCGAGCACCTCGAGCCGGAGGGGCTTGGCGCGCTGCAGTTGGCGTTCGATCAGCTCAAGCAGCGCCTGGCCGCCGAGGGGCTCTTCGACGAGCGCCGCAAGCGCCCGCTCCCGGCGCTGCCGCGCAAGATTGGCGTGGTCACGTCCCTCGACGGCGCCGCGGTTCGCGACATCGTCAAGGTCTTGCAGCGCCGCTACCCGAACGTTCACCTGGTCATCCGTCCCGCGCGCGTGCAGGGTGAAGGGGCGGCGCTCGATCTGGCGCGCGCCCTGTCGGCCATTGGCAAGGTCGCCGGCGTCGACGTCGTGATCGTCGGCCGGGGCGGCGGGTCGGTCGAGGACCTCTGGGCATTCAACGAAGAGGTCGTGGCGCGCGCGATTGCCGGCTGTCCGGTGCCGACCATTTCCGCGGTCGGACACGAGACCGACGTGACCATCGCGGATTTTGTGGCCGATCTGCGCGCGCCGACGCCGTCGGCCGCCGCCGAAATGGTCGTCGCGCGCAAGGACGACTTCTGGGCGCGCATCGATCGCCTCGCCCACCGCGCCGGCGCCACGATGCAGGC
>Ga0209640_10003965_pt1 | contig 13004 bp, 11 predicted proteins | sample RifCSP10_1_FD_184018 | JGI IMG/M metagenome (GOLD analysis project Ga0209640, IMG submission 184018) | Soil microbial communities from Rifle, Colorado - Rifle CSP2_sed 10_1 (SPAdes) (version 2) | ecosystem: Environmental > Terrestrial > Deep subsurface > Rock core/Sediment | place: Rifle...
AGACCTCGACACCCGTGGGCAAGTTCATTTCGAACTGGGCGACTGGTTGCGCAACTCCCTGGGGCGCGCGCATTCGGAGGCTGACCCCCAATCCGACGACCGCCAGTGCCAATGCCGCCACGATCACCCAGGGAATGGCTCTGAAGAGTTCCACGCGCGCGACACGACGGGACGGCGCGGTCGCGATCACCTCTGCAGAGGGAGTCGCTCGCGCCTCGTCAATCTCCAAGCGTGCAGCCATGGCGGAATCGAGCCGGCGCGTGCGGTCCTTCTGCAGACACCGCCGGAGCAACGTGCGAATCGATGCCGGTGTGTTGGCCGGCAGCCGCCCCCAGTCCGGCTCGGCGGTGACGACGGCCGCCAGGACGTCAGTCGAGTGGTCGCCGGCGAACGCCCGCTGCTGCGTCAGCATCTCGTAGAGGACGCAGCCAAATGCCCAGAGGTCTGCGCGTCTGTCCACCGCTTTGCCCCGCGCCTGCTCGGGGCTCATGTACGCCGCCGTCCCGAGGATGACACCGGCCTCGGTCGCGTGCGCGCTGATCGTCGGCGAGTTCGTCGCGTCCACACCGGCGCCGCTCTGGGGGTCGAGGGCTTTGGCCAGCCCGAAGTCCAGCACCTTCACTGTGCCGTCTCCGCGGACTTTGATGTTGGCAGGTTTCAGGTCCCGGTGGATGATCCCCTGCTCGTGCGCGGCCTCGAGCGCCTCGGCGATCTGCGTGGCGATTGCCAGCGCCTCGTCGATGGGCAGGCCGGCAGGTCCGGACGGACCCGCCGGCCGTGCGATCCGATCGGCGAGCGTCGGCCCCTCGACCAACTCCATCACCAGGGCGTGCACGCCGTCAGCGTCCTCGAACCCGTGGATCTGCGCGATGTGCGGATGATTGAGCGAGGCGAGCACCTGTGCTTCCCGCCGGAAGCGGGCGAGGCGGTCGGGATCGTTGGCGACGGCCGGCAGCAGGACCTTGATCGCGACCTGGCGATTCAGAGTCGTGTCGCGGGCTTTGTACACCTCGCCCATCCCGCCCGCGCCGATCCGCGCCGCGAGCTGATACGCGCCGATGCGCTGCCCCTCGAGGCTCTTCGCCACACCGACATTGTCGGACAGCGGCGCCGCCGACTCCAGAAAACTCTTCGCTCGCGCGTCCGACGCTAGAAGCGCCTCGGCCGTGCGGATCGGGTCTTCGAGTGTCTCGAGCGGGCCTACGAGGACCGCTCGACGTGGCTCACGGTATCCTGAAGTGTGACCCTCGTGAGCCTACCGGGCAGACTTCGAGGGTCTCACGATGTCACCGGCCCACAATCGGCTGAGGAAGGTGGCCCACGGGAGGAACTCGATGCCGTCGCGGCGTGCCACGACGGGATCTTCGGACACCAGGATCAGTCGCGTGGCCGTCTTCTCCTCCGCCATCGCTCGTAAGCCTCGGGCATCCCGCAGCGAGGCCTTCCGCGTCGCCTTGACTTCCACCGCCACGCGACCGCCGACGAGAAAATCCACTTCGTGCCCGTGAGTCGATCGCCAGAAGTGCATCGAATCACCGGTTCGCGCATAGCTCACGTAGGCGCGAAGCTCCATCCCGATGAAGTGCTCGAAGCTCCGGCCGTACAGATCGGAATTGCGATCGAGCGACGTGGTCCCCGCCACCTCGTGCATGACTCCAGGATCGAAGAAGTAGAACTTCGCGGTCTGGATGGCCTTGCGCTTGCGGGACTCCCGCCACGGCTCGAGCGTCCAGCCGACGAGCGTGTCCTCGAGCACCGAGAAATACTCGCGGACCGTGGAGGCCGGCACCTCGGCGTCGCTTGCGATCTGGGTGTAGTTCAGCAACTGGCCGCTCGACAGGGCGGCCACGCGCAGAAAGCGCGTGAACGGAGGCAACCGTCTGATGATCCCTTCTGCCCTGATCTCTTCCTGCAGGTACACCGAGACGTATGCGCGAAGCTCCTCGTGCGGGGATGGACTCAGGTAGACGGGGGGCAATCCCCCGAACCGCAGGTACCGTCCGAGGTCGAACTTCGGGATCTCGGACCAGGACAACGGAAACAGGTTATTGCTGATTATCCGGATAATCAGCAATAGCGTCGCGCGATGTGCCGCGATTCAGCTAGCTCGGTCGAAGGTTTAGCGTTGAACGGCGCCGTGCTTCTGCTCGAGCGCTTTCAGGACATCGTCCATCGCGCGTTGGACTTCGGCGTCGGTCAACGTTCTATCGGGCGATCTGAAGGTGAAGCGAAGCGACAGGCTGACCTTCCCATCGGGCACGCCCGTGCCCGTGTAGCGATCGAATTCCCGCAGCAGAACGAGGGTCGGGATGTCCAGCCTGTGCACGGTATCGCGTACCGATTGAGCCGAGGTCGCCTCGTCCAGCAGGATCGAGATGTCCCGATCGACGGACGGAAACCGCGGTGGGGCAGATGCCTTGAGTGCCGTTCGCCGGAGCGCCGCGAGCGGATCGAGTGCGAGCTCAGCCACAAACGCCGGTACCTCGGCCGGCAGGCCAAGGAGCTCGCCGACCCTCGGCGTCAGCCGACCCACGATACCCACCCGCGTCCCCTTCCACGCGCCGCCGGACAGTTGGTCTCCCACGATGACGGCTGCCGCCTGGCCGGCTACGAGGAAGGGCGGCGCCTCTGGCGACAACTGCACGTCGGCATCCTGTGTCTGGGCGATTGTCGAGACCAGGCCTTTCGCGTCGAAGAAATCCACGTCGCGGGTGGCATCGCTCCAGTGCTGGGCCCGGCCGGCGCCCGTCCAGATGACGGCAATCGCCTGTGTTTCACCACCCTCCTGGGTGAAGCGGCTGCCGATCTCGAACAACTGGACGTCGCGGCGGCCGCGCCGGATGTTGCGCCCCGCCGATTCGACCAGCCCCGGCAACAGCGACGGCCGCAGGACGGAGAACGCCTCGGAGAGCGGATTCCTGATCGCCACGGATGTGCCGTCGGTGGCAAATGGGGCTGCGGCCGTGACGGACGTGAACCCGAACGTGACGGCCTCGGAGAAGCCACGGCCGGTCATCAGCCCGCGGAGCTGGCGTGCGCGCGTGATTTGCGGGTCGACCGGAGGCGGCGCGCCGGCTGCCGGCGGAAACGTCACCGGAATCCGGTCGAATCCGTGATGACGGGCGACTTCCTCGACGAGGTCCACTTCCCGCGAGACATCCACGCGCCGTGTTGGCACCGTGATGTCCCAGCCGGCGTCAGTGTCCCGAAGCGCGAAGCCGAGGCTCTCGAGAATCCGCCGGACCTCGCCGTCGGGAATCGCGATGCCGAGCAGTCCGGCAATGCGCGCTCGCCGGAGCGGCAGCACGGTCGGCTGGATGTGCACCGGGTAGCGGTCGACGACGGTGCCGCGGGCAGTTCCGGCGCCAATCATTTCGAGCAGGGCGCAGGCGCGTTCCATCGCGGTCAGGGGCAGTCGAGGGTCGACGCCGCGCTCGAAGCGCATGCTCGCTTCGGTCTTCAGGCCCAGCGCCTTGCTCGTCCGGCGGACCGACAGCGGGTTGAAGTGCGCGCTCTCCAACACAATCGTTCGCGTGCTTCCGCCGACCTCGGAGTCGGCACCGCCCATCACGCCGGCCACGGCCACGGGGCGCTCCGCATCCGCGATGACCAGCATGTCGGGTCCGAGTTCGCGGTCCTTCCCGTCGAGGGTCCGCAGCGATTCTCCGGGCCTGGCGGTTCTCACCCGGATCTGGCCGCCGCCGAGCCGGTCGAAGTCGAAGGCATGCATCGGCTGACCGAGCTCGACGAGCACGTAGTTGGTCACGTCGACGACGTTGCTTGTCGGCCGGACTCCCACGGCCCGAAGGCGCGACTGCATCCAGTCTGGCGAGGGCCCGATCGTGATGTCGACGACGGCGCCGGCGTAGCGCGGGCAGAGATCCGCGTTCTCGATGACGACGTCGATGTCGCCTCGGTCGACGGTCTCGAGTGCCTTCAGATGCAGAGCCGGTCCTCCCTCGCCACCCCCCGCCCGGCGTACCGTGGAGGCGACGGCCGGACGCCGCACCTGCAGACCGAAGGCCGTGGCCACTTCACGCGCGAAGCCACTGACCGACATGCAGTCGGGCCGGTTGGCGGTCACCTCGAAGTCGAGGGCGGCGTCGCCGTCGCCCACCGGTTCGAGGCCTTCCAGGGCGAAGCCGCGCACCGACATCGCCCCGGCGATGTCCTCGGCGCGACCGGGTACGTCGACGAAGTCTCGAAGCCAGGAGACGAGGACCTTCACAGCGCGCCCATCACAGCGAGGGAAACTGCTCGAGGAACCGGAGGTCGTTCTCGTAGAAGAGCCGGATGTCCTCGACGCCGTACTTGAGCATCGCTACGCGCTCGATGCCCATGCCGAACGCAAAGCCGGACACGCGTTCCGGGTCGTACCCCACGGCCTCGAAGACGGCCGGATGCACCATGCCGCTGCCGAGGATTTCGAGCCAGCCGGTCTGCTTGCAGACGGGGCAGCCCGATCCGCCGCACTTGTGGCAACTGATATCGACCTCGGCGCTCGGCTCGGTGTACGGAAAGAAGCTCGGGCGAAGCCGGATCTTCACGTCGCCGAAGAGGGCCGTGAGCATGGCCTCGAACGTGCCCTTCAGATCCGCCATCGTGACGCGCTCGCCCACCACGAGGCCCTCGAACTGCTGGAACATCGGCGTGTGCGTCAGATCCAGGTTGTCGCGACGATAGACGCGCCCGGGCAGGAGAATCCGGATCGGCGGCGGGAACGTCTTCATGTAGCGAATCTGCATCGCCGACGTGTGCGTGCGGAGCAGCGTCGCCACCCGGACCTGGGCTTCCGGAAGCGCGCCTCTGTGGGCGCCCCATATGGCTCCCACGATGGGCGTGTCCAGGTACAGCGTGTCCTGCATGTCGCGCGCCGGGTGGTCGGGCGGCATGTTGAGCGCTTCGAAGTTGTGGTAGTCGTCCTCGACCTCCGGCCCTTCGAGAATCTCGTAGCCCATGCGGGAGAAGATGTCCTCGACCTGTTGCCGGACCTGCGACAGTGGGTGCACACGGCCGACGAGCTGCTCGCGGCCCGGCAGTGTCACGTCAACGGCGCCGGCGGGGGGGCCTGCGGCGGCGAGTCCTGCCAGTGCCAGGCGCCTCTCCTCAATCGAGGCTTCGAACTCGGTCTTGAGTGCGTTGAGCAAACCTCCGAGCGCCCGCCTGGATTCCTGGGGCAGCGAGCCGAGCGTCTTCATCTGCTCGGTCAGCAGCCCAGCCCTGCGGCTCAGGAACGCGTCATGCAGACCCTTGAGGGCCGCGTCGCTGTCGGCGGCCGTCAGGCGGGCCTGGAAGGCTGCCCGAAGTCGCTCGATGGCTGCGTGGTCGATGGGGGTGTCAGACATGAATCAATGCCCAAGGCTCAATGCTCAATGCTCAACGCCCCATGACGAGCGTCTGACATTGGGCATTGGTCATTGGGCATTGTGCATTGACTACGTACTTGCAGAGGTCGGCAGTGCGGCCTTGGCCTGTGCCGCGACCTTGGCAAACGCGGCCGGCGCCGTGGCGGCCATGTCGGCCAGCACCTTTCGATCGAGCGCGCTGCCGGCGGCCTTGAGTCCACGCATCAGCTGCGAGTAGGTCAGCCCGTTCTCACGCGCCGCGGCGTTGATGCGGATGACCCACAGCCGTCGATACTCTCGCTTCTTGTTCTTCCGGCCGACGTAGGCGTACTTGAGCGCCGTGTCGACCGATTCCTTGGCCGCGCGATACAGCTTGCTCTTGGTCTGGTAGAACCCTTTGGCCCGCGCGAGCAGCTTCTTCCGCTTCGCGCGCCGGACTGTTCCTCTTTTTACTCTGGGCATTGGGATGATACTCGTAATTCAAAATTCAAAATGCAAAATGCAAAATGCCAAACCGTTTTTAAATCCCTTTTGCATTTTGCACTTTGCATTACACGTTTCACTTGTAAGGCAGCATCCGTCTGAGCTTCGGTGCGTCCTGTTCGGCCACTTCACGCGTGCCTCGCATCTGGCGCTTGCTCTTGGTCGTCTTGCTGGTCAGGATGTGACGCTTGAAGGCGCTCCCCCTGACGATCTTGCCCGTTCCCGTCTTCTTGAAGCGTTTGGCCGCGCCTCGGTGAGTCTTCAGTTTTGGCATCTCGACGTCTCGTCTCCCGGGCGGGTCTGACCACCTCCGCCAAGGCTACGGTGGTCCGCCGAAGCCACGGCGAAGGCGGAAGACCCGCCGCTACTCTTCGGAACCGGGTGCCGAATCGGCGCCCGGTTCGCTCTTCGGGCGTGCGCTGCTCTTTCGGCCCGTGCGCTGGCTCAGGATGATGTGCATCTGGTTCCCCTCCTGACGCGGCGCCGTCTCGGCGAGCGCGACCTCGCCCAGTTCGCCCATCAGGCGTTCCAGAATCCGGCGCCCGATCTCCGGGTGCGCCATCTCGCGCCCGCGGAAGAAGATCGTCGCCTTGACCTTGTCCCCATCGCTCAGGAAGCGCTCGATGTGCTTCTTCTTGAACTGGTAGTCGTGCTCATCGACCTTGGGCCGGAACTTGATCTCCTTGACCTCGATGACCCGCTGATGCTTCTTGGCCTCGCGAGACCGCTTCTGCTCCTGATACTGGTACTTCCCGAAGTCCATGATCCGGCAGACCGGCGGCACCGCTGTCGGAGAGATCTCGACCAGGTCGAGTCCCTTTTGACGCGCGATGGTCAGCGCCTGCGGCGGAGCCATGATCCCGAGCTGCTGACCGGTTTCGTCGATCACCCGGACCTCACGAACCCGGATGCGTTCGTTGGTGCGAACGCGGTCATCACGTCTGGGCGAGCGATCGAATGCGATAACGTCCTCCGAAATCTACGGTCTTCGGTCGTCAGTCTACGGTCTTCGGTCGACCTGCGGCTGGGCCCTAGATACCTGCCGGCATCCGCAATTCTGGAGGCACCGAATCGACCCCCGTCTTCCTTCTTATCTCGTCGAGTGCGTCTTTGATGAACGTCTCGAGTGGCCGCGTCCCCAAGTCTCCCGCCGAACGGCTCCGCACCGACAGTGTGCCGTTGGCCGACTCCCGGTCACCGGCAACCAGCATGTACGGGATCTTCTGCAGCTGGGCCTCCCGGATCTTATAACCGATCTTCTCCTGGCGATCGTCCAACTCGACTCTCAGACCGGCCGCCGCCAGCCGGTCCCGGACGCCGGCCGCATACTCGCGGTGCCGGTCCGAGATCGGCAGCACGACCGCCTGCACGGGAGCCAGCCACAGCGGCCAGGCCCCGGCAAAGTGCTCGAGCAGAAGGGCGATGAACCGCTCGAAGCTGCCGTAGATCGCTCGATGAATCACCACGGGCCGGTGTTCCGCATTGTCGGCCCCCACGTATGTCAGGTCGAACCGCTGCGGGATCTGGTAGTCGAGCTGGATCGTCGCGCACTGCCATTTGCGCCCGATGGCGTCGGTCACGTCGAAGTCGATCTTCGGGCCGTAGAAGGCCCCGTCGCCCTCGTTGAGCGCGTAGGGCTCCCCAACGGCGTCGAGGGCGCGCTTCAGCTCGGCCTCCGCGTGATTCCACTGCTCGATCGTGCCGAGGTACTCCGCCGGCCGCGTGGAGAGCTTCATCTCCGGCTTCAGGCCGAAGTCGGCGTACACGCGCTGGACCAGGCGCAGCACTCGCTCGACTTCGTCCCCGATCTGCGACTCCATCACGAAGCAATGGGCATCGTCCTGGGAGAACTGCCGGACGCGAGTGAGCCCTGCGAGCACGCCGGAGGGCTCGTTGCGGTGCAGCGGCGTCTGCTCGTGATAGCGGATGGGGAGATCCCGGTAGCTGCGGACTTCGCTCCCGAAAATGAGCATGTGCCCGGGGCAGTTCATCGCCTTGAGGCCCATCTGCTCGCCCTCGGACTCGACGATGAACATGTTCTGCCGGTAGTGCTCCCAATGTCCGGACGTCTCCCACAGCGACTTGTTGAAGACGATCGGGGCCTTGACCTCGACATAGCCTGCCGGGACGAGGACGCCGCGCATGTAGTCGGCGAGCGTGTTGTACAGCGTGGCGCCCTTGGCCAGCCAGAACGTTGCGCCGGGCGCCCAGGCGTGGAACATGAAGAGCTTCTGGTCCCGGCCGATCTTCCTGTGGTCCCGCTTCTTGGCTTCTTCGATGCGGTTCAGGTACTCCTTCAACTCCTTGTCGGAGAAGAAGGCCGTGCCGTACACGCGCTGCATCGGCTGATTGCGCGCGTCGCCCTTCCAGTACGCGTTCGACGTGCTGAGCAGCTTGAACGCCTTCAGCTTGCCGGACGAGGGGACGTGCGGGCCCAGGCAGAAATCGACGAACGTCTCCTTGTCCTTGATCGTGTAGCAGGAGACCTCGGACTGGCCCTCTGTCTTCTCCTCGATCAACTGGACCTTGAGCGGCTCGCCGCGCTCGCGGAAGAATCGCTTGGCTTCCTCGCGTGGCCACAACCGGCGCTCGTACGGAAGATCCTGGGCCGCCAGCTCGCGCATCTTCTGCTCGATGGCCTCCAGGTCTTCGGGAACGAAAGGGCGCGGCACGACGAAGTCGTAGAAGAACCCCTCGTCGGTCGGCGGGCCGATGCCGCACTGGACACTCGGAAAGAGGTTGGTGACCGCGGCAGCCAGCAGGTGCGCCGTGCTATGACGATAGAGCGACAGGGCCTCGGCGCTTTCAGCCGTCACGATCCGGACGGAGGCGTTCTTCGTCAGCGGATAGGTGAGATCAACGAGCCGGTCGTCCACGACCGCCGCCAGCGCGGCCTTCGCCAGTCGCGGCGAAACGCCTTCGGCGACGTCTCGCACCGGCGTACCCGCGGGCACGCTCCGGCTCGCGCCGTCGGGAAGCGTGATCGTGACGTCAGGCATCGAAAAAAGTGGGAAGTTCAAAGTGCGAAAGTGCGGAAGTAAGTTCGCAAGTTTCCTGACAGGTTACTTCCCAGTTACTTCCAGACTTTGCACTTTGCCCTTTGAACTTTCACGTTGCAGTTAATGGTAGGCGCGGGTGGACTCGAACCACTGACCTCCTCCGTGTCAGGGAGGCGCTCTAACCAACTGAGCTACGCGCCTGTCTGTCGCAAGAAACAGGCGACAACAGAACAATCAGTATAACAAAGGGCGCTCGTCAACGGGCAAAGGTGCAGGTAGGGTTCAGGCCGCCTTCTTCTCCGCCAGACGGGCCAGTGCGGCGTCGAGCGTGGCGTCCTTGGCCGGAGGCGGCGCGCCGAACTCGACATCGGGCTGCGGAACCGGGACGTCCGGCGCAAGGCCGCGTTCGTGAATCCCGGCATTCGAGGGCGTGAGGTAGCGGGCCGATGAGAGGAGTAGTCCGCTGCCGTCGGGGAGCTTCACGAGTCTCTGCCGCGCAGCGCGGCCGAGCGTCCGCTCGCCGACCAGTTCGGCGCGCGCGTTGCCGTGGAGCGCCGCTGCGAACAACTCGGCAGCCCCGGCGGTTCCCTGATCGACGAGCAGAATCGCGGGGGACGCAATCGAGCCGTCGCTCGCCGTCGCGGAGATGGTCTCCTGGCGCCCCTTCGTCTGCCGCACCGCCAGCGTCCCGCTCTGGACGAACAGCCGTGCCGCGGCGATCCCGTCATCGAGATCTCCCCGGGACGTGCCGCGCAGATCCACGACGAACCGGGTGGCCCCCGTCTTGGAGAGCGCGCCGAAGGCCTGCGTCAGGCGCGACGGCGAGCTCGTGGTGAATTCCACGACGCGAACGTAGCCCGTCGACGTATCGGCCATGCGGGTCGTCACATCGGCGCCCGTCGCGGGTTCCCGAACGAGCGTGACTTCGTGCGGCTCCGCCGCGTTGCCGCGAATGACGAGCAGCGCCACTTTGGATCCGGCCGCGCCTTGTATGAGGCGCGTGCCCTCGTAGGCCGACATGTCACGTGTGGCGCGGCTGTTGATGGCGCGGATATAGTCGCCCGTCCGCAGCCAGGCCCGCGCCGCCGGTGAGCCGTCGCGCACCGAGACCACGCGCAGGTAGTACTGCCGTGTCAATTCGAGACCGACTTCGGCCGGACCGGCGCTGGTGTTCTGCTCCATGGCCTTGACCAGGTCCGGCGTCAGGTACGCGCTGTCCGGATCGAGCGCGTCGGAGAGGCCGCGCATCGCGCCGCGCATCGCCATCTGGAGGTCGACTTCCTCGACGTAGTTGTTCACGACGTGCGAGACGACGTCGTCGAAGACGCGCAGGTGCTGGTAGGTCTCGTCCTTGCCCCGCGCCTGGCCGAGGTAGCCGCCGATCACGGCGAACGCGATGAGGGGCGACGAGACTGCCAGAACCCAGAGGCGAGTGCGTGACGTCATGAAGACTCCCTGCCCGATCATCTTACCGCGGCTTCAGCCATTGTACGGGATTCACCGAACGACCGTCGATGCGGATTTCGAAATAGAGCGCCGGGGGACCGGCCGGGGCCACGCCGACCCTTCCCAGCTCTGCACCGGTTTCCACGACCTGTCCCTGTTGCACGCCGGTCGACTCGAGGTACCCGTACAGCGAGTAGCCGTTGGCGCCGTGATCCAGAATCACCAGCGTCCCGAAGCCGGTGAACGGGCCGGCAAACCCCACGCTTCCTCCATGGACCGCGCGGACCGGCGAGTCCTCGGCGGCGGCGATTTCGATGCCATTTCGGACCGCGATTCCTCCAAGGCGGTTCGAGGGCTGGCCGAATGCGCCGATGATGCGACCCTGAACCGGCCAGTCGAGGGCGCCCTGGAAGGGGCGAAGCGGCACGGCCACGGCATCGGCCGGCTTCCCGGCGGACAGCGAGGCGACCTGCTGCTGGATACGGTTGTAGACGACCTGCAGCTCGCCCACGTACTGCGCGGTCAGATCCCGCCGTGAATCGATTTGCGAGATGAGCTCGGCCGCCGACGCCACGGCGTTGTCCGAAGCGGCCTTCGCGCGCCGTGCCGAGGTCTCACGCGCCTGGAGGTCCCGGGCTCGCTCGGCGAACGTGGCCCGCTCCTGACCGAGCGCCTCGAGCGTGCGCTGATGTTCGGCGATGCGCCGCTCCGTGATGGCCGCCATGGCGCCGACCGCGCGCGAGGCTCGCGCGAGCTCGCGAATGTCGGTGGCGCTGAAGAGCAGCCGCGCGTAGCCCGTGCGTCCGCGCTTGTAGATATCCGCAAGCTGAGCCTTGACGTCAGGGAGCTGGTTGATTCGCCGCAGCTCGAGCTCCGACAACCGGTCGGTCGCCTGCTGCAACGCACGCTCGGCGTCCACGCGGGCCGCTTCGGCCTGCTTCAGTTGTTCGATCTTGAGTGCCCGGTCGATCTCCCGCTTGCGCAGGTCCCCTACGAGCGTCTGCGTCTCTGCCGCGAGCCGCCGAGCCTCGCGGTCGAGTGCCCGGATGCGGTCGGTGATGCGTTGTGAATCCGCCGATCCCGACTGGGCGAGGAGGGTGACGGCAAAGGTCAAAGGGCAAAGGGCAAAGGTGAGGGCAAAGGTGCGAGCTACAAGGGTGAAGGTGCGAAGTGTCATGTCGAACGCGTCGTCGTGGTGCGAGAATTATACAGAGTGGGGCGGATAGCTGGGCTGGATGTCGGCGAGCGGCGGATTGGCGTGGCCGTGAGCGATACGACGGGCACACTGGCCAGGCCGGTCGGTGTGGTTGCGACGTCGGGTCTCGATGGCGACGCGATCGATCGCGCGGCCGAAGAGATCGCGCGGCTGGCCGCAGAGGACGATGGCCTCGTGGCGGTGGTCATCGGGCTGCCTCGCCGCCTCGATGGCTCGCCGAACGAGATGACGCCGCGCATCCACGCCTTCGCAGAGGCCCTTGGCGGCCGCACGGCCTTGCCCGTGACGCTGCAGGACGAGCGCCTGACGAGCCGCGAAGCGGAGGCCCGGCTTGCCGTTCGCGAAAAGAGCTGGAGGGCCCGCAAAGCCCGGCTCGACGCGGCCGCAGCCGCAATCATTCTGCAGGACTACCTCGACAGCCAGCCCCGTCCTGTGCTGGCCGATGTGGACAGCGAGGCGTAGTCGTCCACCATGCGAAGGCTGCTGCTCGTCCTGGTGTTCGTCGTGGTCGCGATCGTGGTGGGTGCAGGCCTGTACGGCGTGTACATCCTGAGTCGCATTCAACAGCCATACAAAGGCTTTGCAGGATCCGAGCAGTTGGTCGACATTCCGGCGGGCGCGACGGCGGCGGAGATCCGGCGGCGGCTGGTCGATGCAGGAGTCGTATCCGACGCGTTCACGTTCCGATTGGCTCTGGTGTGGACCGGGCAGTCCCGCTCGCTCGAGGCCGGCGAGTACCGCTTCGATCGCCCGATGGGTGCGATCGACGTGGTGGAGAAGATCGCCCGCGGCGACGTGTACGCGCGGCCCATCACGTTCCCGGAAGGCCTGACCATCCGCGAGATGGCTACGATCTACCAGTCACGCGGCTTCGGGCGGGCCGGCGATTTCACGAGCGCCGCGCGCGACACCTCGCTCATCGAGGACCTGGATCCGGTCGCGGAAGACCTCGAGGGGTACCTTTTTCCGGAGACGTACGCACTGCCGCGTGGACTCGCGGCCTCCAGGCTGATTGCGATGATGGTCGACCGGTTTCGCGCGACCTACACCGAGCTCGAGGCGAAAGTGGGCGGGGGATCGGCCGTCTCGCTTCGCGACCTGGTGAGCCTGGCGTCGCTCGTCGAGAAGGAGACCGCGAAGGCCGAGGAGCGGCCGCTCGTATCGGCCGTGTACTGGAATCGCATGAGGCTCAAGATGCCGATGCAGGCCGACCCCACCATCGTCTATGCGCTCGTCAAGGCCGGCACCTACGACGGCAACATCCGGAAGGCGGATCTGAGCGTCGACTCGCCGTATAACACCTACAAGTACGCGGGCCTGCCGCCTGGCCCGATCGCCTCACCGGGCCGCGCCGCACTCGAGGCCGCGCTCAGCCCGGCTGATGTGCCCTACCTCTATTTCGTGAGCCGCAACGACGGCTCGCACGCCTTTGCGGACACGCTGGCCAGGCACAACGCGAACGTCCACGAGTACCAGGTGGTTTACTTTCGCAGGATGAGGGGGCGATAGGGGGAA
>Ga0209640_10003966_pt1 | contig 13002 bp, 10 predicted proteins | sample RifCSP10_1_FD_184018 | JGI IMG/M metagenome (GOLD analysis project Ga0209640, IMG submission 184018) | Soil microbial communities from Rifle, Colorado - Rifle CSP2_sed 10_1 (SPAdes) (version 2) | ecosystem: Environmental > Terrestrial > Deep subsurface > Rock core/Sediment | place: Rifle...
AGGTGGGCATCCTCTCGACGGCCGCTCGACGCCTCGCCGGAGCCCATCCGCAGAGTGCAGTTGCTCGCTCGCAGGATGCCTGCCGCGTCGTAGACTCCGCTGCCACCGACCGACCCAGCCAAATCGCAGCGAGGTCAATCCAGCCGATGCCTGAGCTCCTCCCGTGGCTTCTCCTTGTTCACGTCCTGGCCGCGATCGTAGGGGTGGGACCGACCTTTGCCTTCCCCCTTATCGGAGCGATGGGCGGGCGTGAGCCGGCGCACGCGAACTTCGCCACCCGCGTCTCACTGTCGATCAGCGAGCGGTATCCGGTGCCCCTGGTTGCGGTCTCCGGCCTCACCGGACTGGGCATGATCTGGGCCGGGGAATTCGACGTCTTCTCATCCGAGTCTCGCTGGCTGCTGGTGGCGATCGGGATCTACGTCGTGACGTACGCGTTCGCCCTCTTCGTCCAGGTGCCGGCCGTGAAGCGTGTGGTCGCGATGACGAGCGGCGGGCCGCCTCCCGGCGCCGCACCGGGCGCCACGGCAGGACCGCCACCCGCGTTAGTCGAGGCGATCGGCGCCGTCAAGCGCAACGGCAACCTGCTGATGGCCGCTTGGACGGTGGTCATCTTCCTCATGGTGGTCAAGCCCGCCCTGGGGACCTGACCGCGTCGAGCGGCGAGCTGGGCGCTACGCGCTCGAAGGCCATTTCGACGCCGAGGGCGAGCTCCTGCTCCGGGCCCAGCATGGTCAGGCCGCCGGGCTGGCCGTTGAGCAGTCGCCAGAGTCCCTGGACGGCGTGGGTCTGCGGCTCAACCGCGACGGCGTCGCGGTTGGCGGGGCTTGCCGCCACGACGTAGGTTGTCGGTGCCGTGATTCGCATCGTTGCCCCGACGCCCATGGTGGGCCACACGAGCTCGACCTGGGGCGTGCCGAGCTCGGTCCAGGTCGCGTCCAGGTCGGGCGGCATCGGCGCCAGCGCTCGCAGATCGAACAGCCCAGCGACCGGCTCGGCTCGCGCCTGGATTCCGGAGTTCATCGGATGCACGGCGTCTCCTCGAATGGCGACCAGGACCGGCTTGATGAACCACGGGTGGACGCCGAGCCCGGCAGGCATCTGGTCGGGCGACCGGTTGATCAGCCGGTAGTCGAGCCGGAGCGACTGGCCCCCGATCTCGATCCGCTGGTTCACCTCGTAGCGCCACGGCCATCCGTCACCCCCTGCCTCCACCATGAATGTCCCGTCACCCGACCACTGCCACGGACGGTCGTACACCTGGCCATGGATCGCGGAGCCATCGGAGAAGTTCGAACCAGGTTCGACCCGATGGGGCCCGACCACGACCGGATCCGGTTCGATCCGGTTGCACCAGGGTGCCATCACGTAGGCACCCCAGGCGAACGGGTCGTCCACGTGGGTCGCGGGGTCATCCGGCGTGCGCAGGAGGTCATGGCCGAACGCACGCAGGCGGTGGAGACGGGCACCGACCTCAGGCAGCACAACAACCTCAACCGAGTCGCTGGCAAATCGCACCTCCTCCATGCCCGCGTCCTAACTCGTCATCGTCATCGCGCGGCCCGGCCTCACCATCGGTTCAGTTCCCTCCCGGAGTCCAGGGGAGCGCCTCGGACGCCCCCCGCTCGACGACATAGAACCGGTTGGACTGCACCGTCAGCCACCGCCCGTCCTCACCATCGGGCCAATGCACGGCGATCTCGGCCTGCTCGGCGCTGCCGAGGCCGAAGTGGATCCAGCCAAGCTGTCCGCCGACGTGGCCGCCGCCCACGGTCACCTCTCGCCAGGTGGTTCGATCACCGACCTTGACCTCGATCCAGGCGCCGATGGCATCACTGTTGGGCCCTGGTTGGGCCAGCTCGAGTCCGATCCAGCTGCCCATCAGCGTCGGGTCGTCCGCGTCGCCCCAGCCCACGTTCCGCCACAGCTTCACGTTTTCGCGTCGATTGACCACGATCAGATCGAGCATGCCGTCGAGGTTGAAATCGGCGAGGGCGGCACCGCGAGCACGCGAGAAGCTCAGGAGACCGGCGGCCTCGGCAGCATCCATGAAGGTTCCGTCAACCTGGCCCAACAGCAGGTTGCTGGGGTCCTGCGCAGCGAAGTCCGACATGGCTTCGACGTTGCCTTTCGACACGAACAGGTCCATCCAGCCGTCGTTGTTGACGTCCTGGAATTCGGCATGCCAGGCGGTCGACCGCATGTTCACGTCGCCGGCGAACGGACGGTGCGCCGTTGCGCCACGTTCCAGCGCCACGTTCTCGTAGCGAGGCTGCTCCGCTCCATCGACCAGCGTCAGCAGCTTGTTGTCCCCTTGGCTGGTGAGGAAGATCTCCGGGTAGCCGTCGCCCGTAAGGTCCTGGCTCGCGATTCCCATGCCCCACACCCGAAGCGTCTGCCAGCCTTCGTCATGGGTCCACAGGCGCGGCGGCCTCCCCGACTCGATCCTCCAGAGCTGCTCCTCACCCGGACTGTTGTCAGTGTAGTAGTGACGGTCGTTGGAGACCCGCAGGTCGCGCCGACCCGAATGCTTCCAGTCACTGAACAGCATCGACAGCGGGCACCACGACGGCGTGAGTGGCACGCTTGGTCCGAACCCTGTGCCAGCGGAATCCGGACGAACCAGCGCGCTGTCCAGGCACAGGTGATCCCTATCGTCGCTGTCCTGGTCGAAGTAGTTGCCGAATGCCACGGTCGGCCACTCGGCGGAGCGCTCCCAGGTTGCGCTGAACGCGGTGGTCCACTCGTTCCCGCCGTCGAATCGCCAGGTGGCGTTCGCCCGCTCGAATCGGCAGTCGCCGAGTCCCCGCAGCAGGACGTTCTCGCCCACCCGCAGCACGGCCAGGTCGGTCCTGCCGTCACTGTCGATATCGAGCGGGTACGCACCCGTGACCTGGGTCAGATCGGTCGCCGGATCGGGCACGGGGCTGAAGTGCAGCGCGCCGGCCAGCTCGCTCTCGTTCCGATACAGGGCCGCCGGCTCCTCGCCGCCGGCGAGGTAGACGTCCTGCCGGCCATCGTCGTCGCAGTCAAAGACGGCCACCCCGCCCCCGACGAAGAAGGAGAAGTCGCCGTCATACCGGTGATCGATGCCCGCCGCCGCGGCCTCCTCCACGAACTGCGGCGGGCCGAGGGCGACAGGCGCAGAGCTCGGCGCCAGGCGGCCGACGACAGCCAGCGTGATGAGGACGACAGCAGACAGGCCGATCGCGCCTAGGGCCAGCACAGCGCCGCGGCGCCTCATTCCGGTTCCGTTCGGTGCAGGGGCCAGATCACGGGCGGCATTGAATCACATCGTCGGCATCTAGCGGTTCTGCCAAAGGCGGGGGTATTCTGTGGGCCGCGAGGCTGACCCTCGTAACCGCAGAGTCGAGATGCCTCCATGAGCAGCCGCGCCCGCATTGCGATTCTCGTCGCGCTGATTGTCACGTTGCCCGCCTGCGGTGCGGGTCGCCCGTATGAAATCGACGGATGTCTGCGCGGCGACCTCGGCGGGCATTCGGTGGCTCGGGTCTGGGACGAGCAGCTGCTCGCCCTGATTCGACAGGTGGTCCCGGCGCCCACCGTCCACGCCCGCAACCTGTTCCACACCTCAGCGGCGATGTGGGACGCGTGGGCGGCCTACGACCCCCGCGCCGACGGGTATTTCGTCACGGAGAAGCACCGGGCGGCCGACCTGCAGGCAGCCCGCGAAGCGGCGATCAGCTTCGCCGCATACCGCGTCCTCCTGTGGCGCTACGCGACCGTGGCCGACCTGGCGACCGCACCCGAGGAGCTCGACGCAACCATGGCGTCGCTGTGCTATCGGACCGACTACACGTCCACGGCGGGCGCCTCGCCGGCGTCGGTCGGCAACCGCATCGCGGCGGCGGTGATCGAATACGGAAAGCACGATGGCTCGCTGGAGCAGGATCGATACGTCGACAGCTCATACCGCCCGCAGAACGATCCGCTGGCCGTCGCCGACCCGGGGACGACGATGCGTGATCCGAATCTCTGGCAGCCCCTCGAGCTCGGAAAGCAGATCGCCCAGAACGGCCTGCCGATCCCGGGCAAGGTGCAGGTCTTCATCGGGCCGCACTGGGGCCATGTGACGTCGTTCGCCCTGCCTCCGTCCGAGCAGGGAACGCCGATCGATCCAGGACCTCCACCACGGCTCGGAGATGCGGCGACCGATGTCGCGTTCAAGCAGGCGGCGATCGACGTCATCTGGTACAGCAGCCGGCTCGATGCCAGCGACGGGGTGATGATCGACATCAGTCCGGGCGCGCTCGGAAATAGCACGCTCGGGTCGAACGATGGCGATGGCCGCGCCGTGAACCCGGCCACCGGCCAGCCCTACGCCCCCAACCGGGTCCTGCAGGCTGACGCCGCCCGTGTTCTGGCCGAGTACTGGGCCGACGGTCCGAAGTCGGAGACCCCGCCGGGGCACTGGAATTCGATCGCCAACGCGGTCTCGGACTCACCCGGCTTCACGTTCCGAATCGGAGGCGACGGCCCCGAGGTCGGCCGCCTCGAATGGGACGTCAAGCTCTACCTCGCGCTGAACGGGGCGGTTCACGACGCGGCGATCTCTGCCTGGGGTCTCAAGGGGTTCTACGACTCGGCGCGACCGATCTCGATGATCCGTTACATGGGCGGCAAGGGCCAATCGAGCGACCCGCGGGGTCCGGCGTACGATCCGGATGGACTGCCGCTCGTCCCGGACCTGGTCGAGGTCGTGACGGCGGAGTCGAGCGCCCCCGGCGGGCGGCATGCGGGCCTCGCGCAGCATGTCGGCGAGGTCGCCGTCCGGTCGTGGCTCGGATTCCCGAAGGATCCAGAGAGCCAGACCAGTGGCGTCGGCTGGATCCGCGCCGTCGATTGGGTGCCGTACCAGCGATCGACCTTCGTGACCCCGGCGTTCGCCGGTTACGTGTCCGGGCACAGCACCTTCAGTCGAGCCGCGGCGGAGGTGCTGACCAGCATTACCGGGAATCCGTACTTCCCCGGCGGAATGTCGGAGTGGAAGGTCGCCCCCGGGGAGCTTCTCCACGAAGAGGGCCCGACCGGCGAGGTGACGCTCCAATGGGCGACCTACTACGACGCCGCCGACGAGGCCGGAAGGTCGCGACTGAACATGGGCATCCACATCATCCAGGACGATCTCGAGGGACGGAAGATCGGCTCCCGGTGCGGCCAGAACGCATGGGCCAGGGCCATCACCATGTTCGAGGGCTCGGCTGGCTCGTAGCTCGACCGCCCCGCCTCAGCTTCCGGCGGCCGCCTCAAAGATGCGCTCGATGACCCGCAGATTGGCCACCGCGTCTTCCGGCGGGACCGGGGTCGGCAGATCATCGAGGATGGCTGCCGCAAACCGTTCGACCTCCGCGGTATAGGGGTCAGCGGTCTCGAAGGTCAGGACCTCGGTGCTCGGGGCGACCGGGGGGTCACCCCCCGCCGTGACGAACACCTGGGTTGGGCGATCCGGCGGGATGTTGAACGGGATCCCGACCGAGATGCGGCCCTCGGTCCCGTACACGTGGACGCGCTGGTCATCCTCCGCACGAATCGAGCAGGTGAAGGTGGCCACTCCGTCACCGAACTCCAGGATGCCGCTGGTCAGGATGTCGACCCCACTGTGCGGATCGCGGGTGATGGAGGCCTCCACGCGCGTCGGCTCGGTGCCGAACAGCATGCGCGACAGGTTGACCGAGTAACACCCCACGTCGAACAGCGCCCCGCCGCCAGCCTCGCGGATGTTGCGGATGTTTGTCCGGTCGTCGTTGAAGTACGAGAACCAGCTCTGAATGGCTGTGAGCCGACCGATGCGACCCGACGAGACCAGCTCCCGCACCGCGATCCACGACGGGTGCTGGCGATACATGAACGCCTCCATCAAGTGCAGGCCAGCCGCCGCAAAGACAGCGACCATGCCCTGGGCATCGGCGGCGGTCATGGCGAGAGGCTTCTCGCACAGGACGTGCTTGCCGGCGCGGGCCGCAGCGGTGGCCCACTCGGCATGCAGGTGATTCGGCAGCGGGATGTAGACCGCATCCACCATGGGGTCTGCGAGCAGCGCCTCATACGAGCTGTGCGCCGTCGGGATGCCGAGCTCGTCGGCGACGGCACGCGCCCTGCCCGAGTCGCGTGAGGCGATGGCGACCACCTCGACGCGGCTCGCCTTCTTCATCCCCGGGATGACCTTGGTTCGCGCGATGTCGGCGGTCGATAGGACGCCCAGCCGCAGCCTGTCCACGGCTCCGCTCAACCCCAGGAGGTCTCGGTGACCGGGCGGAATGCGACCTCCAGGATCCGATGTGTCCGGGGCCGGGTCAGCGCGAACATCACCGTCTCGGCGACGTCCTCCGGCTTCATCATGCCGGCCAGCTGGGGCATCTCGGGGGTTCGCCCGCGGCCCATCGCGAAGTCGGTCGCCACGCCACCGGGGCAGATGTTGGTGCAACGCACGCCGTGCTCTCGCAGCTCGTGATCGAGCGCCCGCGTGAGCCCCACCTGGGCGAATTTCGAGGCGCAGTAGACGACCTCGAATGGCAGGCCGCGTCGCCCCGCCTCGCTGGCGATGGTGACGATGTCGGCTCCTTCGCTGCGCAGCAGGTGCGGGAGGGCGGCGCGCACCGAGTAGATGGCCCCCTTCACGTTGACGTCGATCATCTCCTCTAGCTGGTCGTCCGGAAGGTCAAGGAACGGGCCGTAGGCGCCAACCCCGGCATTGATGACGAGGATGTCGAGGCCACCGAAGCGATCCACCGTGGCGGCGACCAGGGCGTTGAGCGAGGCCGCGTCGCGCACGTCGCATGGACGAGCGACGGCACCCGCAATCCCGAGATCATCACCGCTCCGCGATCCGAGCCCGAGCCGAACCCCGGCGTTCGTGAGCGCTCCTGCCACTGCGGCACCGATGCCGCGACTCGCGCCGGTGATCAGCGCGACCTTGCCGTCCAGATTGAGCATCTTGGAAGTCGTCCTCCGTCTGCGCCTGATAGTCGCGGGGCGCCAGGCAAGGCCCGCCTCGCTCTCACGCTTGACACCGCCCGCTGCAATGTAAGAGTCTACGACAAACATTTGACAGAGAGGATCACAAACCCGTGGCGATGGGCTGGGACGCGATCGGGCAGCGCAGTGAGACCGTTCGGCGCGCGAACCTGAGCGCCATCGTCCGCGAGCTGCATCTGCGAGGTCCCCTCTCGCGATCCGAGCTGGTGGCTCGCACCGGTCTGACCCGCAGCGCCATTCGGGTTCTCCTCGGAGAGCTGGTCGCCGCCGACCTGGTCTCAGAGGACCGACGCGCACATCTGGGAACGCCCGGGCGGCCTTCGCCGCTCGTTCACGCGAACCCCGCCAACGCCGTCGTCCTTGCGCTCGACATCGCGGTCGACTCCATTGCCGCGGCCCTCGTCGGATTCGGCGGAGAGGATCTCGCGCTGCAGCGGGTGGACAGGCCGCGAGGCCACCTGTCGGTCGCGGAAACGATCGCCGACCTGGTGCAGCTTGCCGGGCCGCTCCTCGCGCCAGCGCGGGGATCGGACGCCCTGATCGCTGTCGGAGTCTCCGTGGCGGGCATCATCCGGCGTCCCGACGGATTCGTCCGACTGGCCCCCAACCTCGGCTGGCACGACGTGCCGCTGGCCGATCAGCTCGCAGAGGCGCTCGGTGTGCAGGCCCCGATCTCGGTCGCGAACGAGGCGGACCTCGGGGCGCTGGCCGAGCTGCGCCGCGGCGCCGCGGTTGGCCTGGAAGACGTCCTCTACCTGTCGGGCGAGGTGGGCGTCGGCGGTGGCCTGATCGTCGGCGGCCGGCCGCTGACCGGCGCGGCCGGATATGGCGGTGAGGTCGGTCATTTCCCGATACGTCACGATGGTGCTCCCTGTCGCTGTGGGTCGGCGGGCTGCTGGGAGACCGAGATCGGCGAGCGCGCGCTGCTCCGGCAGGCAGGGTACGACCAGGGCGGCGGCCGCGACCAGGTTGACGCACTCCTCGCCGATGCAGCGACCGGATCGCCCCGCGCACTCGCCGCACTCGCCGAGGTGGGTCGCTGGCTCGGGATCGGCCTGGCGGGGCTGGTGAACGTCCTCAATCCGCAGATGGTCGTGCTCGGCGGCCTCTTCCATCGCATCCACCCGTTCGTGGCCCCGGCCATCGAGGCCGAGCTGGACCGGCTGGGGCTGCAGGCATCGCGGGCGCTTGTCCGCGTCGTGCCGTCGATGCTGGCCGAGGACGCCCCGCTGCTGGGTGCCGCCGAGATGGCATTCGACGCGCTCCTGTCCGATCCGGCCGGCTACCTTGGGCGATTCGAGCCGATGGCGGTCGCGGGAGGTGTCTAGCATGCGGGCCGACATGCGAGGAAGGGCCTTGCCGTGCGAGCGGCAAGGTCGTACCCTGCACGGACATCGGATTGTCGCCCCTAAGGCGAGTGGCGAAGGTCCCGGCCTGCCCGAATCCCTGCGCGCGGAACGAAGCGAGGGAGGGCACGCCTGAAGGAAGTACGCATCGGACTGGTCAACGTCATCTTGAGAAGGAGTCACCCATGCTAGCTCGCCGAATTGTGGCGATCCTCCCGCTCGTCGCGCTCGTGGTCGCGGCGTGCACCCCGGCCTCCAATGAGCCAACCGCATCAGGATCGGCAGCGGCCGCTGATTGCATCGTCGCGGTTTCCTGGAACAACTTCCAGCAGCCGCGCTGGGCCCGCGCCGACAAGCCGGCCATGCAGGATGCCGTTGAGGCCGGTGGCGGCACGTTCATCGACGCCGACGCCAACCTCGACAGCCTGCAGCAGGCAACCGATATCGACAGCTTCATCGAGCAGGGCGCTGACGTCCTTGTGCTGCTGGCCCAGGATGGCACCGCCATCCTGCCGTCAGTCGAGAAGGCCAAGACGGCCGGCATCCCGGTCATCGCCTACGACCGGCTCCTTGAAGATCCCGACATCCTGTACCTGACCTTCGATAACCAGGGTGTCGGCGTCGCCGAGGCCGAGGCCATCCTGGCCGCGGTGCCGACCGGCAACTACGTCGTCATCAAGGGCGACCCTGGCGACGCGAACGCAACCTTCCTGCGCGACGGCTTCGACGTTGCCGGGCTCCAGGACAAGGTCGATGCTGGTGAGATCACCATCATCTACGAGGAGTTCACAGACGCCTGGTCCACCGAGAACGCAGAGGCCAACATGGATGCAGCCATCCAGCTGGCCAAGTCCCAGGGCATCGAGATCGATGCGGTCCTCTCGGAGAACGACAGCATGGCGCTCGGCGTCGTTGCCTCGCTCACCAAGGAAGGCCTGCAGGGGACGGTCCCGGTCAGTGGGCAGGACGGCGACTTCGCCAACCTGAACAACGTGGCCAAGGGCCTGCAGTACGTCGACGTCTGGAAGGATGCCTTCGCGCTCGGCAAGACGGCCGGTGAGGCTGCCCTCCAGCTCTGCGCTGGCAAGACCAACGCCGAAGTGACGGCTCCGGACGGACTCGGTCTCGCAGCGCCGGCCGCCGGGACAGCGACGACCGACTTCGAGACCCCCGGTGGGAACACCGTCAAGTCGATCATCCTGACCCCGACACCGGTCACCTTCGACACGCTTGACCTCGTGGTCGACTCGTGGATCCCGAAGGCGGACCTCTGCGCGGGCGTGGACGCGGCTTCGGCCCCGGACGCCTGCAAGTAACCCGCCAAGCCCCCTGAGTTAATGACGCCCTGCGTCGCGATCGCGCGACGCAGGGCGTCCTCGTTTCAGCCCCAGGAGGATGTGGCCGCATGACTGACAGCGTTGCCACGGCGCAAGACGAGGCCCAGAGCGCCGGCCCTTCGCTGCGCGGCGTCCTTGGCTCCCTGGGGATCGATCTGCGCCTGTTCGGCATGCTGGTGGCCCTGGCGCTGATCCTGGTCTACTTCGGGATCAGGACTGATGGCAAGTTCCTGAGCCCCTCGAACCTCGTCGTTCTCGCGATCCAGGCCTCGGTCGTGGCGGTCATGGCCACCGGCATGGTGCTGGTCATCGTCTCGCGCAACATCGACCTCTCGGTCGGATCGATCGTGGGCCTGGTATCGATGACCTACGCCATGCTGATGACCCAGTGGATGCCCGACCTCGGCATTCGATTCGACACCGGATACATGTGGATCGTCGCGCTCGCGCTCGGTCTCGGGCTGGGCACTGCCATCGGTGCCCTGCAGGGCTTCGTGATCGCGTACATGGGTGTCCCGTCGTTCATCGTCACGCTTGGCGGTCTCCTCTCCCTGCGCGGCATGGTGTGGGTGCTCTCGGAAGGCGCTGCCAAGTCGGGCCTGGCCGAGCCGTTTCAGTTGCTCGGCGGTGGCGCCATCGGCGCCATCGGTGGTCCCGCCACCTGGGCGGTCGGCATCGCCGCAGCGGTCGGCATCGTCGCGCTGACGTACTACGGGCGACGGCAGCGGAGCCGGTTTGGCTTCAGGGTGCGACCACCGTGGGCGGATGCCCTGCTGGCCATGGTCGGCGCCGGCGCGGTCGTGGGCCTGGCCGCCTTCTTCAACGCCAACCTGTGGCCCAAGGGGCTTGCCAGCAGGTACGCAATTGCGAACGGCATCACCGAGCCGCCGGGGGGCCTGCGTATCGAGGTCGGCATCCCCTGGCCGGTGGTGCTGGTCATCGGTGTGACACTGGTGATGACCTACCTTGCCACGCGGCGCCGCTTCGGCCGCGATGTCTTCGCCTACGGCGGTAACCCCGAGGCGGCGGCGCTGGCGGGCATCAATACCCGCTGGACGATCATGAAGGTCTTCGCGCTGATGGGTCTGCTGTGCGGCATCAGCGCCGCGATTGCAGCTGCGCGCCTGAATGGCTCCACGCTCGATATCGGGCAGGGCAACGAGCTGTACGTGATCGCCGCCGCCGTGGTGGGCGGTACCTCGCTGGCCGGCGGCATCGGGACCATCCCCGGTGCCGTGCTCGGCGGCCTGGTCATGCAGACGCTGGCGTATGGATTGAACTTCACCCGCGTGACGTCGGCGGTCCAGAACATCGTCGCCGGCATCGTGCTGGTGGTGGCCGTGGGAATCGACACCTACAACCGGCGTCGAGCGGGATAGAGATGCGGAGGCACCGTGATGACCGCGCCTGAGAGCCCGCCGCTGGTGGAGATGCGCAATATCCGCGTCTCCTACGGCGGGGTGCACGCAGTGGATGACGTGAGCATCGACCTGCGTGCCGGTGAGGTCGTGGGCCTGGTGGGCGGCAACGGGGCCGGCAAGTCGACGCTGATGCGTGCCCTCTCCGGAGCGCGGAAGGCAGACTCAGGCACGATCCTGATCGATGGCAAGACCGTGACGATCACCAATCCGCACGATGCCAAGCGCCACGGGATCGAGACGATCTACCAGACCCTGGCACTGGCCGACAACCTCAATGCACCGGCCAACCTGTTCCTCGGCCGTGAGATGACCAACCGTATCGGTGACCTCGACAACGTGGCCATGGAGGATCAGACCAGGAAGGTGATGGCGCGTCTGAACCCCAACTTCACCCGGTTCTCCTCGCCCGTCTCGTCACTCTCCGGTGGACAGCGCCAGGCGGTGGCGATCGCCAGGGCCGTCCACTTCAACGCGCGCATCATGATCATGGACGAGCCGACCGCGGCACTTGGGCCAGCCGAAACTGCCCAGGTGCGGGATCTGATCCGCCAACTGAGGGCCGAGGGGCTCGGCATCTTCCTGGTCAGTCACGACATCCACGACGTGTTCGATCTGTCAGACCGCATCAGCGTGATGTACCACGGCAAGGTCGTTGGCACGGTCAACAAGGCGGACGTCACCCATGACGATGTCCTGAGCATGATCATCCTGGGCCGGGAGCACGAAGCAGCGACCCAGTAGCGGTTCGGCCCACCGCTCCGCGGAACTCACATCCGCCTGAAGGAAGGCGCCAGGGCCGGGTACAGGTCTCGGTACACGGCGTGTGCTTCCGCGTATCGGGCCGCGTCGGGGCCCGGAGCCGCGGCGAGCGTGGCGGTGACGAGGGATGCGCACGCCGCCTCGACACTCGCGAACCAGCCGGCGCCCACTGAGGCCAGCAGCGCGGCCCCATACGCAGCACCCTCCGACGTGTTGACGGTCGCGATCTCCGCGCCCAGGACGTCCGCCAGGATCTGTCGCCACAGCGGACTCGCCGTCCCGCCACCCGATGCGCGGATCTGACGGGGCATCGGCATGCCTGCACTGATCATCAGGTCGAGCCCGTCGCGCAGCCCGAAAGCCACTCCCTCCAGGACGGCCCGCGTCATGTGTCGCCGATCGTGTGCCAGCGTCAGACCGATGAAGGCACCGCGCGCCTGCGGATCGGGGTGCGGGTTGCGCTCACCGGTGAGGTAGGGGAGGAACCAGAGCCCGTCGCTGCCCGCTGGCACGCTCTCCGCATCCGCGACGAGGTCGGCGTAGTCAACACCGGGCGCGAGCGCGTCGCGGAACCAGCGCAGGCTGCCGGCCGCGGACAGCATCACCGACATCATGTGCCAGCGGTCGGGGACCGCATGGCAGAAGGCGTGCACCCGCCCACGCGGCTCGAAGATCGGTCGGTCGGTGGCGGCGAAGATCACGCCAGACGTACCGAGCGAGAGAGCCATGGTGCCCTGCCCGACCGCCCCGACCCCCACCGCGTTGGCCGCCTGGTCGCCCGCCCCCGCCACGACCGGCGTGCCCGGGCGCAGGCCGGTGGCAGTCGCGGCCTCATCGGTCACTGAACCGGTGACCTGGGGGCCCTCCCAGGCCTTCGGCATCCAGGCCCGGTCGATCTCCAGGGCGGACAGGATCTCCGGCGACCAGTCGCGCGCCGCCAGATCGAAGAGCAGCGTCCCGGCGCCATCGGCCTTGTCGACCGCGTACTCGCCGGTAAGTCGCAACCGCACGTAGTCCTTGGGCAGGAGAACGTGCGCAATTCGCCGCCACACGTCGGGCTCGTGCTCGCGGACCCACATCAGCTTGGGGGCCGTGAACCCGGTGAGCGCGTAGTTGCCGGTGATGGCGATCAGCCGCTCGGCG
>Ga0209640_10003967_pt1 | contig 13001 bp, 10 predicted proteins | sample RifCSP10_1_FD_184018 | JGI IMG/M metagenome (GOLD analysis project Ga0209640, IMG submission 184018) | Soil microbial communities from Rifle, Colorado - Rifle CSP2_sed 10_1 (SPAdes) (version 2) | ecosystem: Environmental > Terrestrial > Deep subsurface > Rock core/Sediment | place: Rifle...
GGCGATCGAGGCCGAGGTGCGCCACGACGTCATCGCGTTCCTGTCGATGGTGGCGGAGACCGCGGGCGACGACGCGCGCCACCTCCATGTCGGACTCACCTCGTCGGATCTCGTGGATTCGGCGCTGGCCTGCCAGATCGCCGCGGCGGGTCGGGTGCTCGGCGGCGCGCACGTTGAGGTGCGCGACCGTGGCCCGGTCGGGGCGCCGGTCGAGGTGCGCGTGTCGTATCGCTCGCGCACCGACCTCCCGATTGTCGGCCCCCTCCTGCCGAATCCCGTGCTGCACGCCGAGGCCGTGATGCGGGTTGAGCGTTGAGCGCTGCCGACAGACGTGTGCGTACGGGGTCGCGCAGAAAGCGACGCCATACGCACACGTTCGCCCGGCCCGGCGAGCAGGGGGCGGTGGCGATCGTGATGATCGTGGCGATTGCACTCGGCGGGGCTCTCCTCACCCAGGTCGGTCGTCTCGGAGCTCACGCCGTGGCCCAGGCCCGCGCCGAGACCGCGGCTGATGCCGCCGCCCTCGCCGCGGCCGACGCTCTCGCTCTCGGGCGAGGCGCGCACGCGGCGCGACGGGTGGCGATCGACACCGCCGAGGCCAACGGGGCGAGCCTGCGAGCGGCCGACTGCACCTGCACGGGGCGGGTCGTGACCGTTGAGGTCACCGTGAGCTTTCGCCCCATGGGGCCGATCCGCGCCATTGCTCGCGCGCGGGCTCGGGCCGAGATCCGTCCGGTTTTCGCCGACTTCGCGCGGTAAGTGGGACTAGCCAAGCGGAACGTGGTCATTCACCATCTGGTCCAACAGGGCTAGCCCGTACGGGTGGGCCCGATCCGGAGAGGGATCAACATGCACGACCACGCCATCGGAGCCGGCGCCACGGCTTCCATCGCCTCGACCCACAGCGCCGCCGCCTCGATCATCGCCTCCGGCGCCGCCGCGGACGTTCCCCCCGCCGCCGCGGCGCCGTCTCTCGCGGGGCTGCCCATCCTCACGACCGGGTAGTCCGGAACAGGATCCCCCGGGGGCCTCTCCGGCCCCCGGGGGAAGTACATTCGGCCGGCTGAAGCGTGCACTTCGCTCCGATGTCGGTTGAACGAGCGGAAAGCACTGCAAACGGGCACAACCACCAGGGCCCACAGGATCAGAGCAGGGAACAGGACCGAAGGCAGAGAAGGCAGAGATCGATGCACTGGCTCACACACAACGCATGGGCACGGAAGGGGCTCTCGAGCCTCAGCATCCTGCTCGCCGTCGTGGGTGTCGGGATGCTCGCCTACCCGTTCGCGACCAACCTCTACCAGAGCCGCCTGCAGGACGACCTCGAGAACGAGCTCGCCGACAAGGGCGCCGAGGCCTACCGCTCCGACAGCTTCGGTGAGGGCGACGCCCTCACCCGCCTCGAGATCCCCAAGACCGGCGTCGACGTCGTCGTCGTCGAGGGAACCTCGGCATCCGCGCTGCGTGCCGGCGCCGGTCACTACCCGGCCTCGCCGCTGCCCGGTGAGGTGGGCAACGTCGCCATCGCCGGTCACCGCACCACCTACGGCCGCCCGTTCCACGACAACGACAAGCTCGCCACCGGCGACGAGATCCTCCTCACTACGCCGGTCGGGAAATACACGTATCGCGTGGTGAGAGACCCCTACGTCGTGGGCTCCCACGACTGGGCCCCCATCACGAACCAGCCCGGCATCCGGGAACTCACGCTCACCACTTGTCACCCCAAGGGTTCGGCCAAGCAACGCCTGATCATCAAGGCCGAGCTTGTCCCGGCCTGATCGCACCACACACCACAGCACACCGGAGAGAACACCAATGCGCCGATTCATCGCACTCACCGCAACCGCAGCCCTGGCGCTGATCCTGGTCCCGTTCGCGGCTCAGGCTCAGGATCCCGAACAGCAGATCGAAGAGACCATGTCGGTCACGATCCAGAACCCGGGGACCATCACGACGGCGGGCAATGTCACGGTGACGGCCACCATCAAGATCGCCGATCTCAACGCGGACGAGATCAAGTCGTACAAGGTCGAACTGTTCAACGGTGCCGGTACTGCGCTCCTCGGACAGTTCTGCTCGGTGACCTACAACGCGCCCGAGCCCCCGAATGAGGGCGTGAAGAAGGTGGACATCGCGTTCACGTGGAACTCGAAGCGAATTCCGGCGGCCAACGGCGCCGAGAACTGCGAGGGCGGTACGGGCACCGTGTTGCCGTCGGGTGGCTCACTCTCGACCAACAACACCTACAAGATCCGCGTCACGGCCACGACCTTCGGGGTGCCGACGCCGGACCAGGCCGACACCGACGAGCCCTTCTCTGGTGTCGTCACCATCAACAACGCGCCTGCCACTCCGTCCAACGTCGCGCTGTCGCACAACAAGGACGCCAAGACCATCAAGGTGTCCTGGGGGCGCAACGCCGAACCCGACGTGAGCGACTACCGGGTGCAGGAGTGCGTGGTCGACAAGTCGTCGAAGCCCTGCGAGGACAACTCGTGGAAGACCAAGGCCGATGTCCGGGGTCAGTCGCTCGAGGTCAAGGCCGAGAACCCGGGCATCTACCGCTACCGGGTGATCGCGCTGCGGCCGACCGCCACCGGGGCCACGATCATCTCCGAGCCGGCGAGCGCCAAGGGCGACCCGACGGAAATCGAAGTGGTTGCTGATCCCGAGGTGACGACGACGACGCAGCCTGGCACCCCTCCTGACACCACGCCGATCACCGTCACCAAGACGGTCGTCAAGCCGACGCGGCGGGTGCAGCGAGCGGCTCCTGAAGTGGTCCAGCGGATCGTCGAAGAGGCGCCCGGCTACAACACCAACCTGCCGTACAACGGCGAGGGCGCCGAGACGGCGAGCAGCGGCCTCGGCGGCGACGCCGGCGAGGGTGAGGGCCAGCGGGCGATCCTGATTCCGCTCGCCGGCGGTGCGCTCCTCCTGGTGTTCGCCATGCAAGTCCATTACCTCAACCGACGGGCCGGCGCCGGGCTCGAGACGGTACCCGTCGACTTCGACGAGTTCTGAGCGGGTACCCGCCCGCAGCCACCTTCCCCGCCAACCGGGGTTGTCCGTAGTCCTCTCAGGGTGTGGGGGGCGGCCAGGCGCATGGCTGCCCCCCACACCCTTTCTCATGAGGGCGCTCATGCGGGCCCTTGTGCGGTTTGCGAGCCTTCCGCCCGGTTTCCTGGGCGTGGGTTCCCGGCAGGCATGCACCATTCGTCCCAACGGCTGCTCAACGGGGGCTGCGTGCATGCCGATACGTCCGAGGGGCGGAAGCCGCCTGGCGGCCCCGACGCCGGGCGCGTCTTTCCGAGCGCGTGTGCAAAGACGTGGAGAGAGGGAGGCCCCGTGAAGGGCCTGAGGCAGCGTGATGCGGACGCCATCGCCGGGACGCCGGTCGGTAGCGGTCCGGAATCGAACTGGGGATTCACCCCGAGGGCGCGTCGTTGGGCGCGTTCGCTCGCATTCGGTCTCGGTGCCGTCGCGCTCGTGTTGCCCGCCGCCCCCGCCCACGCGGCCCACTACCAGGTGAACTGGACCTCGCCGGCGTCCGGCGCGGCGATGGTCGACGAGCAGACCGTCCAACTCGAGATCACGTCGCCGACCTCGATCACCAACGGGAGGGTGTCCGAATGGGAGCTCCGCCTCCTCAGCGGGAGCGGCCCCGGAGCGGTTGCCCTCGGAACCCTGTGTCGGGACGTGTACTCGCTTCCGGGCGTCGAAACGGTGCGTGCCGAACTCGCATGGAACACGCTGTTCTATCCCGGACCCGACGAGCCGTCCGCGCTGTGCGACAGCAGCCACGCCCCGGGCTCTCTCCACCTTCCGGCGACCCCGGATGCTTACGCGCCAAATGGGACCTATACGTTCCGCGTGTGGGTGAAGTCCACCCCTGCCGGACTCCCCCCGACCCAGCACGAGCAGACGTTCGACCGCGTCGTGAAGTTCAGCAATCCGGCCGAGACCCCCACGGGCGTCAAGGCGTCGTGGACGTCGTCGAGTTCCGCGATGACCGTCTCGTGGGGCGCGAACCCGGAGCCGGACGTGACGGGCTACGCGGTCGACCAATGTGTGAAGGCTCCTGCGCAGACGTGCGCGGCGAGCGACTGGTCTCGGGTGGCTAACCCCTCGGGGCGGACGACCACGTCGGCGTCACTGAACATCGCGACTGCTGGGACGTACCGATACCGGGTGGCCGCCAAACGTCTCGACGCCGACGGCAAGGAGTTGCTGTCGTCCGCCGCGCAGTCCGACCCGATGACGATCGATTTCGCGGATACCCCCGCGCCGACCACGGATGACGGTGAAGGTGGGAGCGGTGGCGGCAGCGGCGGCAGCGGCGGCAGCGGCGGCGACGGCAGTAGCGGTGGGAGCGGGACCGCCCCCACCGGAACCGACGGAGGCAGTCCAGGGGCCGGTGGTGCGGCCGCGGGCGAGACCGATCGCAGTGGTCTCCCTGCACGAGAACTGCAGCGAACCGAAGTCGATTCGGGATATGAGGAGAACCTTCCGTACGGCGCCAAGCCGCTCGACGGGGCGGGTGGCGGCGCGCTCGAGATTGCCGCGCGCGGTGTGGGGATCGCGCTCGTGCCGATGGCGGGCGGCGTGCTGCTCTTCGTCTTCGCGATGCAGATGCGGTACTTGAGCCGTCGCGCGGACGCCCTTGCTCTGGCTGGCGGCGACACCGTTGCCGTCGATGGTGCGACGGTCGACAGCGCAGACAACCCCGCGGACGATGCGCCGGTTCCGTTGTTCCGGCTCGGGGCCGGGGGCAGCTTCATTTCGAACTGGCGACGTCTCCTCGACGACTGAGGGCGTGATCGGGGCCGTTCAACGGTTCGTTTCGCTGATCGCGCCAAGGAGTTTGAGCGCCGCATCCTTGTCGAGATACTCGTTCCAGTTTCCGCACTTGGGCGACTGGACGCATGATGGGCAGCCCCCCACGCACGGGCAGGTGCGGATCAACGCGTCGGTCGCCGCCACGTGGTGCTCGGCGCGGTTGAAGGCGAGGTCGGCGATGCCGGCGCCCCCCGGGTAGGCGTCGTAGATGAAGATGGTCGCCTGCCCCGTGTCGGGGTGATGGGCGATCGACAGGCCCCCGACGTCCCAGCGGTCGCAGATTGCGAAGAGCGGCAGCATGCCGATCATGCCGTGCTCTGCCGCGTGGACCGCTCCGAGGAGCGATGGCTGCATGAGGCCGATGCGGTCGACGACATCGTCTGGGACCGTGTACCAGACGGCGCGGGTCTGAAGCGTACGGGGCGGCAGGTCGAGGTCGACCGTCTCGAGTACCTCACCGGTGCTGACCCGCTTGCGTTGGAAGCCGCTGACCGCCGTGGTGACCGAAACCCTTCCGAGGTGGACCGTGGCGGGGCCGACGCGCCGGGAAGCATCCTCACCGTCAATGGCGAGGTCGACGTCCTCGCGCGTCTGGGTGTACTCGTCGTCGTCGCTCGGCTCGAGGACCGCGACGCGGTCGCGGGTGTCGAGGCGTTCCACACGATATTGACGGCCTTGGTGGAGGTAGAGCGCGCCTTCGTGCGCCACGTTGAACACGCGGGCGCCGTCCACCGTCCCGATCAGATCGAATGTCCCGCGTTCGACGAGGCGATACTCGACGGACGTTCCGCTTCGCAGCGACACCGCTCCTGCGGGGGGCCGGCGCTCCGCCCAGTACAGCTTGCCGTTGCGGGGCCGGAGCGTGTCGGCCTGGACCATCTCTCGCACCGGGTCGTCGATGTCGTCGCCGAAGTAGGCGGCGTCACCGTCGGTCAGCGGCAGCTCGAACGCCGCGCATCCGAGATGAGGTTTCAGCACGAAGGGGTTGTTCGCGTTGATGACGGCTGGCTCCACCGCGCGGGTGAACAGCTCGTTCGGGTGTGAGAGATACCAGCGGTCGAGTTGGTCGTCGCCCGCGACGAGGACGGCGAGCGACCGGCGTGCTGTCCGCCCGGCCCGTCCGGCCTGTTGCCACATGGATGCGAGCGTTCCCGGGAAGCCGTTGAGCACGACGGCGTCGAGGCCTCCGACGTCGATGCCGAGCTCGAGGGCGTTGGTCGCCACGACGGCGAGCAGGTCACCCGAGGCCAGCTGGTCCTCGAGCTCCCTTCGTTCCTGGGGCAGGTATCCCCCGCGGTAGGCGGCGACCCGCTCGACGAGGTCGGGCGTGTCGTGTTCCAGGAGGCCCCGGGCGGTGCGCGCCACGACCTCGGCGCCCCGGCGAGATCTCGTGAACGCCAGCGCGTGGTGGTCGGACCGGACGAGCCGGGTCAAGAGGCGGGCGACGTCGCTGTTGGCCGACGAGCGACTCCCGGAGACGGCGTCGAGCAACGGCCGCTCCCACAACGCGAACCACCGCTCGCCTCGAGGCGAGCCGTCGTCGTCGACCACCGTGACCGGCACGCCCGCGAGTTCTTCGGCGAGCGCTCCTGGATTGCCGATCGTCGCGCTCGAGAAGCAGAAGACAGGGTCGGAGCCGTAGTGGTTGCACAGTCGGCGCAGGCGCCTCAGCACGTGCGCTACGTGGCTGCCGAAGATTCCGCGGAGCGAGTGCAACTCGTCGACGACGACGAGGCTCAAGCGAGACAGGAACGTCCCCCACCGCTGGTGGTTGGGCAGGATGCCGACGTGGAGCATGTCGGGGTTCGTGAGGAGCACTCGCGCGCGTTGGCGCGCTCGGCCTCGATCGTCCTGCGCGGTGTCGCCGTCGTACGCGGCCGCCTCGAGCTGGGGCACAAGCCACGACCGAAGCGAGCGGAGCTGGTCGTGTGCGAGCGCTTTGGTGGGAAACAGCATGAGGGCCGTATCGGCGCGTCCGGCGAGGGCGGACTCGACGATCGGCACCTGGTAGCACAGCGACTTCCCCGATGCCGTCCCGGTGGCAAGGGCGATGTGGCGCCGTTCTCTCAGCAGATCGATCGCGAGGGCCTGGTGCGCGTAGAGGCCGACGATCCCACGGTCGGCGAGTCGGCGCACCACCTCGCGGGCCACTGGTTCGATCGGATCCGCGTATCGCGCGGGACGCGCTTCGATCTTCTCGACGTGAACGATCCGATCCCCGAGTTCGGGGTCGACGCGCAGTTCACTCAGCAGGTCGCAGGCGTCGGCCATGGTCGGCCCGAGGGTAGCGGTCGGGGTTGCGGGCGTTCCTCGGCGGCTCGGGTTTCGGACGCGCTATCGCCCACGCATGTGTGAGTGTCTGCCCGGCGTCAGCCGGGCAGACACTCACACATGCTAAGGGAAGGTGTTGCCGGCGCTGTCCGTCGGTGGCGGGTTCTGCACGACTCCGTCGTCGGCGAAGTCGGCGAACATGGGCCCGGCCTCGGCACTCGGAATGACCACCGAGGCCCCTCCGGCGGATCCGCTCGCCCCCGGCATCGTGATGCTGTCGACCTCGTCGTGGGGGATCGTGACACCAATGCGCGCCAGCGAGTAGAGATCCGCCGTCGTGACGCCGTTCGTCGTCTTGAGGTGGCGCAGGAGGATGGCGACCTGCTTCGACAGGTCGAGGGGACCATGGGGATTCCCTCGGACCTGGGCCAGCGCCGACACCAAGAGGAGTCCTTGGTTCGATGTGCGGCTGAAGTCGCCGTGGGGCGTGCCGTGACGGGCCCGCGCGTAGGCGAGCGCCGCCTCACCGCTCATGTGGTTGGGGCCCGCGCCGACGCTCGCGCCCGAGTACGCCGCGTCTTCGATGCCGTATGGCACGTCGATCGCGACCCCGCCGACGTCATTGACGATGTTGGTGAACCCCTCGAAGTTGGTCGTGATCACGAAGTGGATCGGAGCACCGGTCAAAGTGGTCAGGGTTTCGCTCACGAGGGCGGCTTTCCCGAGCGTGTGCGACTCGTTGATCTTCCGCCGACCATGTCCGGGGATTTCGACGTGGGTGTCGCGTGGGATGTTGATGATGGTCGCCTTCCCGAGCGCCTGGTTCACGCCCACCACGTGGATGGCGTCGGCACGCGCCCCCGACACGCCGGGCCGGTCGTCGGTCCCGACGATGGCAATGAAGATCGGATCGGGCGTCCCCGAGTTCGATGCCGACGCGCTCTTGTAGATCTCGATCGTCTCGTCTTGGGCGTCGGCCGCAGTGAAGGCGAACGCGAGCAGCGCGACCGCAACGGCGACGCCGCCGGCGACCCACCCGCGGGTAGGAAGGCGCTGGATCATCCGAACGCGGCCTCCGACGTCGTGGTCTCGGAACCGATCGTGCGCGTGACGTCGATGCGGTACGCGGTGATCTTCCACGAACCGTCGAGCGGCCGGAGGACGAGGTTTCCAGTCCGCGCGATCGTGACGTCTTGGTCACCGCGCACCACCATGAGGACGTCGATCGTGGCGTCGACGTATTGGGTCGCGCCGTCCTGCACGATGCCGGCAAGGGCAACGGTCAGCTTCTCCGTCGCGACGCCACCTTCGGCGAAGCCAAGGTGGGCGTCACTCAGCGCCTGGATCTCCGTTCCCTGGAGGCTTCCGGCCGCCACCGGTCCGAAGTGGGCTGCGAGAGGGTTCCCGGCCGGCGCGGTCGTGGTCACCCCGTCGTCGGGAAGCGTCGAGAGAGGGGTCACCGTCGCGTCCTTGAGATAGCCCGTGACGGCGGCGAGGATGGCGTCGAGGTCGGCCTGCGGCGGTTGGGTGGGCTGACCGTCGACCCCGATGATTCCGCTGGTGTCGACGGGCGACGTGAGTGCGAGCGGCCGCACCACGGGGGCTTCCGGGCGCTTGTCGTCGTCGCTTCCGCCGAAGACCGTGGCCAAAAGGACGCCGACCAGGGCCACTGCGACGATGGCGCCGGTGCCGATCAGCAGCCTTCGGCGATGGTCAGGGCCCCCGGTTGAGGTACCGGTGCCCGCGGGGGATTCGGTGGGGCTGGTCATCGGTGCGAGAGCCTCGCATACCCCGTCGCGCCCTTTGCCAACCGCGTCATGCGTCGGTCCCCGATCGTCCTCCGACCGCGTCGACCACCTCGCCCGCCGCGGTCGCGGGTTCGTCGGGCTTCCGGCGAGCCTTCCGGAACTCGAGGGCGGCGGGGACCACCGAGAGAATCACGATGCCGCCGATGATCGGCAGGAGGTAGCGGTCGATGCTCGGAACGGCTTCGCCGAGGAAGTACCCGAGCGTCGTGACGCCGACCGCCCACAACAGACCCCCGACCACGTTGAAGGTCACGAACGTGCGGTAGGGCATGGCCCCGACCCCGGCGAGGATTGGAGCGAAGGTCCGCACGATGGGGACGAAGCGAGCGAGCACGATCGTCCGCGGCCCGTGGCGTTCGAAGAACTCCTGCGATTGCCCGACGTAGCGCTGCTTGAAGATTCGCGAGTCGGGGCGTCGGAACAGGGCCGGGCCGACCCGACGGCCGAAGACGTACCCGACCTGGTCACCGATCACGGCGGCAAGAAAACACGCCACGAGGACGAGCGGCAGCGGGACGTCGAGGACGCCCTGTTGGACGAGCAAGCCCGCGGTGAAGAGCAGCGAGTCTCCGGGCAGGAAGAAGCCGAAGAGCAAGCCTGATTCCGCGAAGACGATGAGGACGATGCCGAGGAGCCCGAAACTGTCGATCAGCGACGATGGATCGAGGAGGTCGAGCGCGCCGATGACGGGCGCTGGGATCACGGCGGCTTAGGGTAGACGCCACTTCGAGTCCGATCCGGATTCCCAACGCGAGCAACCATGCCCAAGCCCCTCGTTATCGTCGAGTCGCCCGCCAAGGCGCGAACCATCGCCGGATTCCTCGGCGCCGACTACCTCGTGGAGTCGAGCGTCGGGCACATCCGCGACCTGCCGCGGAGCTCGAAGGAGATTCCCAAGGCCTACAAAGGCGAGGAATGGGCGCAGCGGACGGGCGGCGTCGACTACACGAGCGACTTCAAGCCGATCTACATCGTTCCGCCGGAGAAAAAGGATCAGGTCAACAAGCTCAAGAGCCTCCTGACCAACGCCAGCGAAGTGTTCCTCGCGACCGACGAGGATCGCGAGGGCGAATCGATCGCGTGGCACCTCCTGGAGGTGCTCAGCCCCGGCGTCCCTGTCCGGCGCATGGTGTTCCATGAGATCACCGATCGCGCCATCCACGAGGCGATCGAAAACTGGAGAGAACTCGACCGCCGTCTCGTCGACGCCCAAGAGGCGCGCCGCATCCTCGATCGCCTCGTCGGCTGGGAGGTGTCGCCGATTCTGTGGCGAATGGTGCGCCGGGGCCTTTCGGCCGGACGGGTGCAGAGCGTTGCCACCCGCCTCATCGTCGACCGCGAACGCGAGCGCATGGCCTTTCGCTCCGCCAGTTACCACGACATCGCGGGCACGTTTGAGGCCCGCGACATCCCCTTCCCGGCGTCCCTCGTGGAGGTCGACGGCCGTCGGGTCGCATCGGGGCGCGACTTCGACCCGGCCACGGGACAGCTCAAGGGGCAGGCCGACGCCGTGCTGCTCGGCGACGACGACGCTCGCACGCTCGTGCGCGCCCTCGACGGCGCCGAATTCACGGTCGCGACCGTCGACGCCAAGGACTACACGCAATCACCCGTGCCGCCGTTCATCACGTCCACGCTGCAACAGGAAGCAGCGCGCAAACTGCGGTTTTCGGCGGGCCGCACGATGGCCGTCGCGCAGCGGCTCTATGAGCGCGGGTACATCACCTACATGCGCACCGACTCGACCAATCTTTCCGAGCAGGCGGTCGCCGCGGCCCGCGGCGAAGTGCGGGCACGGTATGGCAACGAATACCTGCCGGCGACGCCTCGCACCTACCAGAAGAAGGTGAAGAGCGCCCAGGAGGCGCACGAAGCGATCCGGCCGGCCGGCGAGTCGTTCCGCCATCCCGACGAGGTCGCCCGCGAACTCGACAACGACGAGTCGCGCCTCTACGACTTGGTGTGGAAGCGAACCGTGGCGTGCCAGATGGCCGACGCCAAGGGCAAGCGCCTGTCGCTGCGTCTCACCGCCGACGCCGCGACCGGTGACCGCGTGGTGTTCGCAGCGTCGGGGAAGACCATCGAGTTTCCGGGGTTCCTCCGCGCCTACGTCGAGGGCTCCGATGATCCCGACGCCGATCTCGAAGATCAAGAGCGTCGCCTCCCTTCGGTCGAGGTCGGAGAACAAGTCGCGTGCCAGTCACTTGAATCCGCCGCTCACTCCACCCAGCCCCCGGCGCGCTACACGGAGGCCAGCCTCGTGAAGGAGTTGGAGAACCGGGGGATCGGTCGCCCGTCCACGTACGCGTCCGTGCTCGATCGCATCCAGTCGGTCGGGTACGTCTTCAAGAAGGGGACGGCGCTCGTTCCGTCGTGGACGGGCATGGCGGTGACGCAGTTGCTCGAGCGCCATTTCACCGAATTCGTCGACTACGACTTCACGGCGCGGATGGAGGAAGACCTCGACGCCATGGCGAGCGGCGACATCGAGCTGGCGCCGTGGCTGCACGACTTCTACTTCGGCAACGGGCAAGTCGGTCTGCGCCAGATGGTCGACGGACGGCTCGACGACGTGTCGCCCCGCGACGTCTGCACCATCCCGATCGGCCGGGTTCCGGCCGACGGCGATGAGGGCAACGGTGACGGCGACGACAGCCGCGACGAGGTCGTGGTTCGCGTCGGTCGCTACGGGCCCTACATCCAGCGGGGGGAGATCGAGGACGCGAAGGCATCGATCCCCGACGATCTTCCCCCCGACGAGCTGTCGGTCGAGGACGCGCTCGTCTATATCGAACAGCAACGCGGCGGCGGTCGCGTGCTCGGCGTCGATCCGGAGACGGGTCTCGAGGTCACGCTCCGATCCGGTCGCTTCGGGCCCTATTTCCAACTCGGAGAGCTCGAGGACGGAGCCGAGAAACCGAAGACGGCGAGCCTCTTCAAGGGCATGGACCCCGACGCGGTCAGCTTGGATGAGGCATTGCGCCTGCTCTCGCTCCCGCGTGTCGTCGGGGTGACGGAGGCGGGGGAGGAGATCACCGCGCAGACCGGACGCTTCGGTCCCTACATCCGCGCCGGCAAGGAGACGCGAAGCCTCGACGACGAGGAGCAGATCTTCTCGCTCACCGAGGAGGACGCCCGCCGCCGGCTCAACGAGCCCAAGCAGGGCCGCCGCCGCGGTCCGGCCGTGCTGAAGGAACTCGGGGAGCACCCGAGCAACGGCGAGAGCGTGCGCATCCTCGACGGGCGCTTCGGTCCGTACGTCACCGACGGATCGGTGAACGCGTCGCTTCCCAAGGGACGGACTCCTGAGGAAGTGGAGATGGAGGAAGCGCTGCACCTGCTCGCTGAGCGGGCAGCTCGCGCTCCGGCGAAGAAGAAGCGTCCGACGGCCCGGAAGAAGGCCACAAAGAAGAAGGCGACGGCCAAGAAGGCGACGGCCAAGAAGGCGACGGCCAAGAAGGCGACGAGCGCCGGGGTGAAGAAGGCTGCCGCGACGCCCGTCGCCAAGCCGGCTGACACAAAGACGCCGAAGCGGAAGCCGAGTTGAGCGAGCGGTCGGAGCGGGCCAGGGCGGCCCACCCTACGGGGTACCCCTTCGGGCCCGACACGGACGCCGTTCGCCGCATCGACCCCCGGGAAGTCACCGCCGCCCAACTCCGACCGTGGCGGATCTTCGGGACGTCCGCGTACTTCCGGCTCTGGATGGCGCAGGTCGTGTCGAGCATCGGGGACTGGCTCGGCCTGTTCGCCATCCTCGCCATTGCCGGCGACGTGTCGAACCGGCCCGAGGCCGCCATCAGCCTCGTGATGGTGGCCCGCATGGCCCCTGGGTTCCTCCTCGCCGGGGTTGGTGGCGTGATCGCCGATCGCGTCGACCGCAAGAAGCTGATGGTGATCTGCGATCTCGGGCGGGCGGGGGTCGTCGCGCTCCTTCCCTTCGTGACCAACCTCGCCGAGCTGTTCCTCGCGTCCCTCGTCCTCGAAGTGCTGACCCTGCTCTGGACCCCGGCGAAGGATGCCTCGGTTCCCAACCTCGTTCCCGAGGACAAGCTCGTCTCGGCCAATGCACTCGGGATGGTG
>Ga0209640_10003968_pt1 | contig 13000 bp, 3 predicted proteins | sample RifCSP10_1_FD_184018 | JGI IMG/M metagenome (GOLD analysis project Ga0209640, IMG submission 184018) | Soil microbial communities from Rifle, Colorado - Rifle CSP2_sed 10_1 (SPAdes) (version 2) | ecosystem: Environmental > Terrestrial > Deep subsurface > Rock core/Sediment | place: Rifle...
ACGAGCGGCCCGGAGGTCGGGACCGTACTCTGCCCCGGCGCTCGACGAGCGCCCGTCGCCTGCTCCGACGGGCTGGTCTGCGCGTGCATCTCGGTCGGCCCGCCCGCCACAGCAGCGACGGCGCCGACAAACAGCGACGCCACGCAACCGCTTCTAACGACGCTCATCTTTTTCTCCTCCCGCTGTCGTTCACACTTCTACCTTCTCGCTTCTCCGTTCGTGTTCAGGTTCGCCGGGGCCCATATCCAGAACGTGAACACGAACCGAGAACGCCAGAACCGAGAAGCGTGAACGACACATTCTCACTCACCACGGCCGATCGATGTCCGAATCGCCCTGCGTGACGAACCAATTGGCGGCCGAGAGGACGTGGTCGCGCGCCTGCCCCGACAACGGTCCCGGATCCACCAGGAGAAACCGCTCGGGCTTCCGCAGGTGAAATGCGCAGTCGCGAAGCGCATCTGTGAGACGCGCGTCGATGTGGTGGCAGATCAGCGCGTCCGCCTCTCCGGCTGCTGCCGCCGCACAAGCCGCTCGAATCACCTGCCGCAGCGTTGGGGCGTCCGACAGCGACGCCACGAGGTCGACAAGGAACGCCCGGCGGTACCGATAGATGCCATCGGCGTTGCGGAACATCCACACCGCGACGCCCTTGAGATCGTCCCCGTCCCGCAGCTCCAACCGAAGGAACTGCTGCCCAGGCTGATCCACGTATTTCCAGTTCAGGTACGAGGCGTCGCGCACGACGGCGCATGTAACGTCGCGCGATGCCGCCGCCCAGAGCCGGTCGTGCCGCTCGTCGAAGCGGTCGATGATGCGCGCCTCGAACTGGCGTCGCTCGCTCAGCAGGTCGCGCAGCGTGGCGGAGGCGCGAATGCCCAGGCCGGCTGCGATGGCGGCGGGCCTGGGCAGCTTTCCTTTCAGCACGTTCGCGGGGCGCACCAGGAGCTGCGCCGTCTGCAACGGCGCCACCTGCTTCCAGCCAAGCCTGAACTGTATCTCACGCATTTCCGCGGTCTGGCCGAGCGAAAGGCTGAACGGCTGCTCCTCGTGCGCCTCCACCATGAGCCGCGAACCGACAGCGTGACCCCGATACTCCTTCAGGACCATCGTTTCCACGAGCCAACCGGTTTGTCGTTCGTCGTCGCCCACTTTCAATCGCACGGGAATCGAGCCCATCTGCCCGACGATCCGGCCACCATCGCGATGGAACCAGACACGCGGTTCCACCTCGAGGCGACGGGCTGAGTCGATGAACATCCAGCGCCAGCGTGGGGGCACAAGTTCGATCTGTCGCTCGGGAAACGCCTGGGCCTGAAATGCGAAGATCTCGGACTCGGCTGGGGCGTCATAGCCAGGAAGCGGAACCCGCCCTACAGCGTCCGCGCGCTCCTCGAGGACGGCGACGGAGGCGGGTCCGCGCCCACTGTGCGCTGCAGGGCGCGGCACCCGCCCCACATCAGCGAAGTGGACCTCATCTGCCGACGTTTGCCCCACATCAGTGGATTTCTTGCCGGCCATGTCATCCGATGCGTCGAGCGGCAGGCGATCGATCAACTTGCCCGCCAGCGACCGCACGTCCGGATGATCGAAGACCAGGGCGCTGCAGGAGATGCCGACCCGCTTTTTCAGGCGGCCGACGAGATCGGCCATCATCAGCGAGTCCATGCCCATCTCGTAGAAGTTGCGGTCGAGCGCGACGCTGGCGGGAGTATCGAAGCCCAGCGTCTCCGCCACTTCACGCTGGAGCAGCAGGGCAAGCTCCGACTCACGTTGTGGCAGGGGAAGACGCTGCAACGTCTCGATCCACTCGGCGCTGTCATGTGGGGCGGGCGAGCCGCCAGGCGGGGTCCCCACCGCGCCTGCGCGGTGGGGTGCCGTGGCTCGCCCCACAAGATGATCAAGTTCACTGGCTCGCCCCACAGGGATCTCCGACAGAATCGGCCTCGCGCGACGGGCTTCGTAAATCGGCCCGAAGATCTCCCAGTCGATATCGGCAACCACTACCTGCGGGATGCGCGCGGAGACAATCGAGTCGAGCGCGTTCAGCGCCTCGTCCGGCCCGAGGCCGCGATTGCCGATCCGCTCGAATTGCTGGAGCTGCGCGGCGCCCGCCATGCCGCCGCCGCTCCACGGTCCCCAGTTGACAGTTGTGGCGGCCAGGCCGAGACGCCGTCGCTCTGCGGCGAGCGCGTCGAGAAACGCATTGGCCGCGGCGTAGTGACCGCGGTGCTGCGACCCCAGCACGGACGCAAGCGAGGAGAAGCAGACGAAGAGATCGAGGTCCGATGCGCGCGTCCGCTCGTGCAGCAGCCAGCCGCCTCGCACCTTGGCCGCGAGCGCGGCGTCGATATCGGCGGACGTCATTGCCGACAGAGGGATCGTCGTGTCCACGCCGGCCGCGTGAACGATGCCGCGCAGACGCGCAGGGCCAGCGGCAATCCGGGCGAGCAGCGCATCGACGTCGTCCGGCTGCGACACGTCCGCCGGAACCACTGAAACCACGGCGCCAGTGCGCTCCAGCACTTCGATTGCTGCGCCAACAGAGCGATCGACGGCGGCGCGCCGGCTGACGAGAACAATGTGGCGGGCGCCACTCGCGACGAGCCATCGCGCCACGTGCAATCCCAGCGAGCCGACGCCGCCGGTCACCAGGTAGGCGCCGTCCGGTCGGACGATAGGTTGACGTGAATCTCCCGCGGCGACCGCTGCTGCGCGGACGAGCCGCGCAACGTAGCGCCCGCTTTCTGTGAGCGCCACCTGGTCCTCACCGGTCCGGCTTCCGCCTTCGCCAGCGCTACGGCGGACAAGAAAGCCGGACACTACTCCCTCCGCGCACATCAGCTCTGCAGCGAGAACCCGCGCGGCCGCGCGGGGATCCATGTGCGCTATGTCGATCAGCCCTCCCCACAGCTCCGGGTGCTCGAGGGCGATCGTGCGCCCCAGGCCCCAGACCGGCGCTTGAGCAATTGCCAGACCGGCCTGGCGGGCCGTGAACGCCCGCCCTACGGAATCGATTGAAACCGCGCCCTGCGTAACGATCCACAAGGCCGGATGCGAGACGGCGGCATCGGCAAGCGCCCGCACGACATGGACTGCGCTGGTGACGCCACGGTCGATCGCGCGGTCGAGCGCAGCAACATCCAGCGAGCCGCCGGGCGGCGCATCGAGACCCCACAAGTGCACCACCTTGGGCGGGCTCGCAGCGTCGGCGCCAACCGCGTCCCACAGCCGCGCGAAGTCTTCGGGGCTGGATGGATCGATCGTGTAGCTGCGCGTACCGGTTGCTTCGAACCGTCCACCGGCTGCCACCAGCGTCGTCTGGACGCCGCGCTCGTGAAGCACATCGGTCAGCTCGGCGCCGACACCGCGCTGGTCGGCAAGAATCACCCAGTGACCGGGGGAGGCGCCGGCCGCTTCCGCCTCGGCTCTGCGCCAGGCAACCTCGTAGAAGTCCGGCTTGCGCTGGCGCTCCTGCACGTCGAGGCGCTTCTCCGAATCGGACGCGCCGGTGCGCACCGACCGCGGCAGGTCTTTCAGCCAGTACTCCTTGCCGGTAAACGCATAGGTTGGAACGGTGACGCGTTTGCGGGAATACGGGGCGTCGAATCCTTTCCAGTCGATGCTGCCGCCGCGCACGTACAGGCGAGCCGCGCTTCCAAGGAGCGTTTGCCATCCGTCGGCATCTCTGCGAAGCGAAGGGAGCCATTCGACGGTCGAATCGTCGGCCACGCATTGGCGCGCCATGCCGAGGAGGACCGGATGTGGGCCGACTTCGATGCAGACATCCACGTGCTCGGCTTCGAGCGCCCTCATGGCGTCGGCGAAGCGCACCGGGTCGATCACGTTGCGCAGCCAGTATTCCGCCCCGGTCACTTCATCCGGGAGCTCTCCCGGATCCGGAGTGACGCAGCTCACGAATCTCGTCGTTGGCGGCGCGAACGCAATTTGACGGACGACACGCTCGTACTCGGCAAGCATCGGTCGCATCAGCGGCGAGTGGAATGCGTGCGACACAACGAGCGCCTTCGTCTTCACCCCTTCGGCGTCCAGCCGCGCGGTGATTTCGGCAACTGCGGCGCCCGCGCCCGAGATCACGACCTGGCCCGTCGTATTGATTGCTGCAATCGCGACGCTCTCTTCCCACCCGCCGATCGCCTCGCGCACGCGGGCCTCGTCGGCCATCACCGAGGTCATGACGCCGCCGGGCGGCAGCGCCTGCATCAAGCGTCCCCGCGCCTCGACGAGCGTCAGGCCGTCTTCGAGGCTTACGCCTCCCGCAACGCACATCGCCGCAATCTCGCCGATGCTGTGGCCGAGGACGAGATCGGGCCTGATGCCCCACGACAGCCAGAGCTGGCTCATCGCATATTCGAAGGCGAAGAGCGCCGGCTGCGTGTACGCGGTCTGATTCACCAGCTCCGCGTCGGGGCTTCCGTCGGACGCGAACAGGATGTCGAGCAACGGCCGATTCAGCCGCGCGTCGAGCATCGCCGCCGAGCGATCGATCGCCTCGCGGAATACCGGGTGCGTGTCGTAGAGCTGCCGTCCCATGCCGACGTACTGCGACCCCTGACCGGTGAAGAGAAATGCGATCTTCGGCGAGGATCCGGACGACGACACCCCGCGCGCGCCGCCTTTCGGTACGGCGCCGCGGCCGATCTCGTGGAGCGCACGCTGCAGCTCGTCTCGCGTGGCAACCGGCAACGCTACCCGGTGCTCGAAGTGTTTGTGCCCACTGCCGGCGCTGTAGCAGACGTCGGCCACCGCCGCATCGGGCCCGCGATCGAGCTGCTGCAGCAGCCGCCCCGCGTGCTGCTGCAGAGATGCGTCGTTTCGCGCCGACATGGCGAGCACGTGCACGGACCGCTCGACGGACGCGGACGGAGCGCTCGCCGCGGGAGGCTCCTCGACGATGACGTGGGCGTTGGCGCCACCGACGCCGAATGAACTGAGACCCGCGCGCCGGGGCACGGCCATGGATTTCCCGTTCACGTCCGCTACTGGCTGCTGCCACTCGGCCAGCTCCCGCTGTACGTCGAACGGGCCCTGCGCGAACGGAATCTGCGGGTTCGGCTGGCTCGACGTGATCGACGGCAGCAGCATGCGGTGCTGAAACTGCAGCAGCACCTTGATGAGGCCGAGCACGCCAGCGCCTGCCTCGAGGTGCCCGATGTTCGGCTTGATCGATCCCAGGCGGCAGCGGTGCTCCAGCGTCAGCGCGCTGTCGTGCAGATCCTGACGGCCGTAGGCCAGCGTCAATCCGCGCACTTCGATTGGATCGCCCAGCGCGGTTCCGGTTCCATGCGCCTCGACGTACGAGATGGTCCGCGGATCGACGCGCGCGGCGCCCAGGCTTCGGCGGATCGCCTCGGCCTGCGCCTGCGGGTTCGGCGCGGTAAAGCCGACCGTGCCGCTCCCCGTGCTCAGCCCGGTGCCTTTGATGACACCGTAGATGCGGTCGCCACGGCGCAGCGCCTCGTCCAGGGATCGGAGAATGACGACCCCTGCCCCTTCGCCGAGCACGGTGCCATCCGCGTCGGCGCCAAACGGCTCGCACCGCCCGCGCGTCGAAAGGATTCCCAAGCGGCCGAGCGACGCAAAGCGGTCGGGATCGAGAATCAGGTTGACGCCACCCACCACCGCGACACGGCATTCACCTGCCTTGAGCGACGCGCACGCCAGATGAAGCGCCGTTCCCGACGAGGAGCAGGCGGTGTCGATCGCGAGGCTCGGGCCGCTGAATCCGAGAAGCTGTGACAGCCGGTTTGCGAGGCTGAAGCCTTCCCAGCAGCGGTAAGGATTGGCGGCGCCCGTGGATCCAATATTTGCGCGCGCGCCGTAGTCAGCGTACATCACGCCGGCAAAGACGCCCGTTTCCGAGTCGTGGTCTGCGCCAACGCATCCGGCGTCCTCGAGCGCACCCCATGCCACCTCGAGAAACAGACGGAGCTGCGGGTCCATGTATTCCGCTTCCCGCGGCGACACGCCAAAGAACTCGGCATCGAACCGACCCACTTCGTCCAGTAGCCCTGCCCAGTGGGGGCGCGTGTCGGCCAGTGGATGGAGGAAATGGCGCCGGTTGGCAGGGACGGCGTCAACGGCGCTCCGGCCCGCGCTCAACAGCTCCCAGAGCTCGCCAGGCGAATTGGCGCCGGCGCAGCGGACGTGCATGCCGATGATGGCGATGTCGTCAGAAGTGGGGCGAACCCTGTCGGGTTCGCCAGGCGAGCCTAACAAGGCTCGCCCCACAGGACGATCCACGTCTGACGATTTGTCCACAGGCTCGCGGAGCGCCGAGATCGCGCGCGCGATTTCGCTTACCGTACGGTGCTCGAACAGCAGCGTCGGCGGCACCCAGGGAAACGCGTCGATCAGCTCGACGGTGATCTCGACAATCTTGAGCGAGTCGCATCCGAGCGCCTCGAGCCTGTCGAGCTCCTTGACTCGTGCTGCCGGCACACGAAGCGCGTCCGCAAAGGTGCCGTACACTTTTTCTGCGACGTCTCGCGTCTGTGGGGCGCCTTCTCGTGGGGCGAGCCCTGTTGGGCTCGCCTGGCGAACCTGAAAGGTTCGCCCCACATGCACATCGCCAGCGTGCGGCGCAATAGCACTTGCGAGGTCGTGGGCAGTAGACAGCTCGGAGGCCGTCCTCAGGATCTGTTCCTCGCGCGCGCGGAGATGGCTGCTCTGGACCGGCGGCGTCGCGGCCGGCGCTTGGTCCTCGTCGCCCTCGGGCGCTGCGCCGCTCGATTCTTCCGAGGGCTCGAAGCGGAGCCCGACGAGCTCGGCCGACGACATCCGGCACTCGAGGCTGTCTTCGGCCGCCGACAATTGTCCCGCCGGCGCGATTGCCTGGAGAAACTGCCGAGCGGGTGTGTTCTTCTTCGTGAAGTCGACGCGTAACGACACCACGCCGACGCCGCGCGCCTGCGCCATGCGGCCGAGCTCTGCAGCCATACGGTGCTCGACGCCGCGCCCCAACACGCGGCAGCTCAGAAGAAATGTGTCGGCGTCGAGCCGGTCGTCCCGCCACTCGCCCACGATCAACCCGACGAGGCCGTAATCGCCGAAGCGGTCGCGCACGCGCACCGTCCGGATGTCGTGCCGCCCGCCGGAAGCAAGAGCCTGCATCTCGGCCTCATCGAGCCGACGGGTGGTGAAGTTGAACTGGTTGGTGCGGAGCGTGAGCTGCGAGGCACGCCGCAGATCCTCCGGCGTGAGCGTCGCGATCTCCACGTGAAGGTCGAGGCTGTCGAGGAACTCGCGCAGCGTCAGCGTTCCTTCGCGCAGCTCCTGGCGCTGGAGCTCCTCGCGATACATCTCGGTGCGACGCCTGTCCTCGGCCGTGGCGTGCACCGCATCGAGCTCCCACGTGTGCTCCAGGAGGCTGATGGCGGCCTCGGAGTCTTGCGGCCACTGGAGCGTCAGCACCTCCGGACAATTGGCGCGGACCTCTGCGCACTCGACCGGGTTGTCGTCGACGAAGATGAGGCTGTCGAGCCCGAGGTTGAGCCGCGACGCGAGCGCGCGCAGGTTCTGCGATTTCCTCTCCCAGTTGATGGCCGCGCTGACGATGTGCTCGCGGCGAAGCTCGAAGTCGGCTCTCGTGTCGAACACCTCCCAGACGTCGCTCTCTTCGTTCTTGCTGCAGATCGCAATCAGCACGCCGCTCTGAGCCAGCCGCACCAGCGCACGGTGGAGCGCCCGATGGCCTGCATCGAATGAGATCCCTTCGGCGCCCACTTCGCCCACCACGCCGTGCCAGAGCGTGTTGTCGGCGTCCACGACGACAACCTTGCGCGCCGGCGCCATGCGTCGGTACGCGTTCCGCATGGCAACGGTCGCCAGCACGTGAAAGTACTCGTCGCGGTACGGAATGTGTCCGATGCGATCGCGCAACGGGTCGTGCACGTCGGCCTCGGACACGCCGTATCGGCCGTGGAACGTGCCGGCGTGGACGACCTGCAGTCCGGGCAGTCCATTCACGCTGGCGGCAACCGCTTCCTCCGTTTGGCCGATCAGCGGATCCACGTCGGACGAGACCGCGCTCGACGGGCAGATCATCAGTATTGTCGGACTGCCCCCGCGCGCGCGATGCGCGCGCATCGCGCGCTCGAAGTCGGAGGTGGCGCTCTGCAAGACACGTCGAGAGTCGTCTGTCGACGACAGCTCGCGAACCCAGTCGCCAACGCGCAGCAGCACGAGATTGAGGCCGCGGCGCGGCGAGGCAAAGACGCTTCCCGGGTCGAGCAGCGTCTGGACCACCTGGCCGTACGGCGCAACTTCGATGTCGCCCGCAATCTGGAGCTCGCTCAGCCAGAAGCGCAACGCAGGCAAGATGGGATCGACGGTGAAGCTGCCGGCGACGGCCACTGCGATCGTGGACTGGGTCTCGGTTGGGTCGCGCCACATGCTCGACCGTGGTCCGGGAGTCGACGTGCTCGCGCGCGCGAACGGCTCGAATGCGGTGAGCATCTCGACGCGCCTCGATCCGCGGCACTCGCCAAGGCGGTTCACGACGTGCGACGCCACCCAGTCGGCTGGGATCGTGCCGGGAACTCCCGTTGGCGTGTCGTTCCAGCTCGTCCGCAGCCGTGGCGGCCTCACGATCAGCGTGTCGAAGGCGCCAGATTCGCGCGATGCCGCGCGCAGCAGCCCCTCTGCCGCCTGCTTGACGGCCACATATGGACCGAATCCCGCCGGCGGCTCGTCGACGAACGACGACGAAATGTACGCAATGGCGCCGCCGCTCTCCTGAATGGCAGGCAGGCACTCGGCCAGCGGCACTTGCACCAGGCGCAGGTTGTCGACGACGTAGCTGCTGCTGCGTTCGGCTGCAGGCGGCCCGGCCCGAAGCACCGTGGGCGTCGCACACGCGTTCAAGATTAGAAGATCGAGCCGGCCGCATTCGCGCCGCACCTGTTCGAGAGCCGAACGACACCACTCGGCGTCGCCCGCGTCGCCCTGCAGGAGCGTCGCACGCAATCCGTTCTCGGCAAGGCGCCGCTCGAAATCCGCCGCAGCGTCGCGATCGCGGTTGAAGCTGGCATAGACGCGACACCCCGCCACCGCCAATGCCGTCGTCACGTCAGCGCCAAGCCCTCGCGTGCCGCCGATCACCAGCGCCACCGATCCGGCGAGCGCTTTTGCGGGCGCCGTCAACCGTGCCGCGAGCTCGGAAGGATCGGACGTCACAGGACCAAAACGCACGTAGCTGCGCAGCGTGCCCGACGCCACCATCCGACCGTCGGGCGTTGCCACGTCCACTCGCGTTTCGAGCATGCGGAACGCACGATCGAAGCGCGTGGTGCGGGCGCGGTAGACGAGCGTCGAGCAATCGTCCACCGCCTGCGCAAACTGCAGCGAGGCTCGCGTGAACAGCGATTTCAGCCCGGGGACTTCCATCCCCACGAGATAGCTGCACAAGGCGAGCACGCGCGCGTGGAGAGCCGGGATCCGGGATCCGGGATCCGGGATCCGGGATCCGAAGTACTCGGCGGGAACGTCCGCAGTGGAGTAGACGCCGTGCAGCTCGAGCGTCGTCGCGAGCTCGTCGTCGTCTCGTTCTGCGGGTGTCGTTCGGAGTGCGGAAGCGGTTTCGAGAGGATGCTGGCCGCCCAACATCTCAGTCGATGTCGAAGAAAGACCGGCGCCGCGCTCCAGGCGAATGGCCAGCACCGGCGAATCGGGTGAGCGCACGACAATGCGCACGCTTTGCTCGTCCGCAGTGTTCTCCACGTCGTGACTCACGTCGGGCCGAACCGCGCCTTTGAACTCGATGTCGAGGCCGAGCGGCGCATCGGGAAACGCCGTATCGACGTTCGCGAGAGCGCCGAGCACCGAGAGCATGCCGTGCGCGATCGGTTGGCCGAAGTACGTGCGGCGCGCGAACTCCGCGTCAACGTGGAGCGGATTGCGGTCCGCCGACCACGCCGCGAAGCGCTGAATGTCTTCCAGCGAAAACCGCATAGGATGACGCGTCAATCGTTCGACCCGGATCCCGGCGCCGGATGAAGGCTCGGCTGCAGCGGCATGGGGATGCAGCCGGATTCCCGTGCGAGCTCCGTATACAGGCGCTCGTACTTGAGCACGGTCCTCGCAAGATCGAAATCCATCTCCGCCCGGGCGCGGCCCGCTCTGCCCATGGTCGCTGCCATCGCCGGATCGGACAGAAGGCGACGCAGCGCCGTGGCCAGCTTTTCCGGAGCGCCCGCCTCGACGAGCAGACCCGTGGCGCCGTCGACAACCATTTCGTCGGCGCCTCCCACGCGCGTGGCAAGCACAGGCAGTCCGGCCGCCATCGCTTCGAGAATGGTGTTGTTCAGCCCTTCGGACCGTGACGGCAGCACGAACACGTCGAGGGCAGCAAGCACCCTCTCGATATCGTTCCGGTGTCCGAGCAAGCGCACCTGATGCTCGATGCCGAGCGCGGACGCGCGCTCTTCAGTCGCGCCTCGAAGGGGACCGTCGCCGGCAATCACCAGCATGGGCTGCAGTCCTTCACGACCGAGCAGCGCCACTGCCTCCACGAGACATGCGTGGTCTTTCACCGGCACGAGGCGGCCTACGGCGCCGACGATCGGCTTATCGATAGGAAGCGCAAGCTCCTGCCGGGCCGCGTCGCGAGTGATACGTCCCTGAAAGCGCGAAAGCTCCACGCCGTTGTGAATGGTTTGAATCCGGTCGGGCGGAAACTCGACCTCGTGCGCCATGCGCTCGGCCAGGCGGGTCGACACCGACAGCAGCCGATCGACGCGCGACCACGCATACTTCTGGAACAGCCGTTGCCGCCGCCGCAGTTGGAGCGTGCCGTGCTCGCCGTGCACGACGACGGGAACACGCGCAAGCCGCGCGGCGATCAGTCCTTCGAGGAGCGTGCCCCAGGCATGTGTGTGCACGACGTGCGGCCGTTCGCGGCAGAACAGGCGGTACATCTCCCACACGAGACGAGGATCGTTGCCGTCGCGCCGGCGCAGCTCGAACAAGGGCACGTGCGGCGCGAGAAGCGGCGCCAGCTCCGCCCCAGGTCGGGTGCTGCAGATGGCGCTCTGAACCCGCCGCGGGTCGAGCCCGTTGACCAGCTTCAGCACGCCAAGCTCCATCCCGCCAGGGTGGAAGCAATAGACGACGTGCATCACGCGCAAGACGTCGTGCGAGGGCGTGGACGACGAAGGTGTCATGAGATAGAACGAGGTCCCTAACCCGATTTGACTTGTAACCGGTAACGTCCGGCTTTGGCCGGACCTGTGATTTTCCGCCTGAAGGCGGACACTACAGATTTCTTATCGAGCAAAGGCCCGGCCAGCCCGCCGGCTGGGCCCCGGCCGCCAGGGCCCGAATACGCCATGGTTTACGGCCCAAACGCGCTCAGTTTGCCTCGAATCTGGGACTATTGGCAGCCACTTGGGTGACTTTTGTCTGTAAAAATCGCGACGATGCGTCAAAGGCGGTCGGAAATCCGGCTGGTGCCAGCTTTGCACCGATACGACAGACACGGTTGTCCCCATTCACAAATCTCGAGGAGCCCACTGAGTGATAGACCTGCACATGCACACAACTGCCTCCGATGGCACGTGCACGCCCGAATCGCTGGTCGAACGCGCCTGGGGCGCCGGAATCCGGACGATGAGCGTCACTGACCATGACACCATGGCCAGCGTCGCCGCGGCAACGACGGCGGCGGCGGCGTACGGGATGACGGTCGTCCCCGGCATCGAGATTACCGCGGTCCATGGCGGACGCGACGTGCACGTGCTTGCCTATTTCCTCTCCGAGGATGCGCCGGGCCTGCAGGACTTCCTCAGCACCCAGCGTCGCAACCGGATCGAACGCGCTAGAGAAATCGCCAGTCGGCTAGAGGCGCTCGGGGCGCCGATCGACGTGGCGCCGCTCGTCGAAGGCGCGACAAAGACAGGCGGGAAAGCGCTTGCGCGTCCGCAAATCGCGCGGGCGCTCATCACAGCCGGCCACGTCGCGTCGGTGGCAGAGGCCTTCGACGTGTACCTGTCAGAAGACCGTCCTGCGTACGTCCCGCATCGCGGCGCCTCGCCCGTCGACGTCATCGAACTGGTGACGGCGGCCGGGGGGCTTGCGTCGCTGGCGCACCCGGGCCAGTTGAAGAAGGACGAGGTCATTCCATCGCTGGTTGAAGCGGGTCTGGGCGCAATCGAGGCGTACCACAGCTCGCACGACCTTGCCACGCAGGCACACTACCTGACGCTCGCCGAACGCTACGGCACTGGCGTCACGGGCGGGTCCGACTACCATGGCGAGGGCACGCGGCGGTCGGAGTTTTTTGGTGTGACGAACCTGCCGGCCGAGCACTTCGAGGAGTTGCTGAACAGAGCCGCTCACGCACGCGCCGTCGCACAGCCTTCTCGTTCCTGACGCGCCAGTCGAGGACGGGCATTCGCTCCGACAAGCGGCTCCGCAGGCCGGAAAAACGCCGCTCCGGTTTATCGTCCTTTGCATTGCGTGGGGGCCCCCATCCCCACGCCTGTCGCGAACCTGCGCAGCGTTTTTCGCGCGATCGGAACAGCCTGCTCCGAACGCTTGTCTTCGCGAACGCCCGTCCTCGACTGGACACGCCCCGGCGCTCACGTGTGTTGGGTTGCGGCTGCGTGCGCCAGGCCGGCGCGGATTCCGCAAGACGCTGCGAATGGCTCTGCTAGTAGAGGGCGGACGCTACGTCCACGGTCCGCCTACGCCTAATTAAAGGCGGACACTACGTACAGAACCGGTCAGAGTCCGACAATCACTCCTGCGCTTCGAAGTTGATCGAGGATGGTCTCGGCCGCCTGCTCCGCCGTCAGGCGCGTCGTGTCGATCTTCACTTCGGGAGTCTCGGGCACTTCGTACGGCGAGTCGACGCCGGTAAAGTTCTTCAGCTCGCCCCGCCGCGCCTTCTTGTACAGGCCCTTGGGATCCCGCGTCTCGGCCACTTCGAGCGGAGCGTCGACGAACACCTCGTAGAACTCCCCTTCTCCCATGAGCCCGC
>Ga0209640_10003969_pt1 | contig 12994 bp, 8 predicted proteins | sample RifCSP10_1_FD_184018 | JGI IMG/M metagenome (GOLD analysis project Ga0209640, IMG submission 184018) | Soil microbial communities from Rifle, Colorado - Rifle CSP2_sed 10_1 (SPAdes) (version 2) | ecosystem: Environmental > Terrestrial > Deep subsurface > Rock core/Sediment | place: Rifle...
TCCCGGCGCAGCGAGTCGGCGACCTCGGCGGTGCTCTGGTCGCGCTTGCTCCAGTCCTGCAGGAACACGATCACGTTGCCGGTGTGCATCTCCTCGCTGGCACCGAACCCGCCCGGCACCCGCGTGTTGTAGCGGCTGATGGCCTTGTCGTCGCCGGCGTGCCGGGCCAGCACGTCCTCCACCTGCTTGATCTGCTTGACCGTGTAGTCGAAACCGGCGCCCTCCGGACCGACGATGGACACGAAGAACGCGCCGCGGTCCTCGGCCGGGGCCAGCTCCGACGGCACCAGCTTGCCCAGCCCCAGGATCGCGCCCACGGCGATGATCGCCGCCACCGCCATCCACGCCACCGCGCGAGCAGGCCGCAGGCCCACCACCTGCCGCAACCGCGACTGGTAGCCTGCCGAGACCGACTCCAGCTGGCGATTGAACCAGCGCTTGAAGCGATTGGATTTCTCCTCGCTGTGCGGCCGCACCAGCTTGGACGCCATCATCGGGGTCAGGGTCAGGGCCACGAACGCCGAGATCGCCACCGCGCCGGCCAGCGCCACCGACAACTCGCGGAACAGGCGGCCGGCATTGCTTTCCATGAACGCCGCGGGCAGGAACACCGCCACCAGCACCGTGGTCGTGGCGATGACCGCGAACGCCACCTGCTTGGTCCCGCGCGCGGCAGCCACCAGCCGCGGCTCGCCGAGGTCCGCGCGCCGCTGGATGTTCTCCAGCACCACGATCGCGTCGTCCACCACCAGCCCGATCGACAGCACCAGCGCCAGCAGGGTCAGCAGGTTGATCGAATAGCCGAACAGGTACAGCGGCACGAACGCGGCGATCAGGCACACCGGCACCGTGAGCGCCGGGATCAACGCGGCGCGGAAACTGCCCAGGAACAACCAGATCACCAGCAGCACCAGCGCGACGGCCTCCAGCAGCGTGGCGTAGACGCGCTTGACGGACGCATCGATGAACACGGTGGAGTCGAACGCGACGAAGATCTTTGTGCCCTCGGGCAGCGATTTCTGGATCTCCGCCGCCGCCTCGCGCGCCGCCCGGGTCACGTCGAGGGCATTGGCGGTCGAGGTCTTGATGATGCCCAGGCCGATGTTGGGCTGGCCATTGCTCACGTAGTAGGCGCGTCGTTCGGCGGAGGCCAGTTCGACCCTGGCGACGTCGCCGAGCCGCACCACGTAGCCGTCGTCGCCCTTCTTCAGCGGGATCTGCGCGAAGTCCGCCGGTTTTTCGTAGCCACGCTCCACGCGCAGCGTGAAGTCGCGGTTTTCGGATTCGAGCCGGCCCGCCGGCAGTTCGACGTTCTCCGCGCGCAGCGCAGCCTCGATGTCGGGCGCGGTGATGCCGCGCGCGGCCATCGCGGCGCTGTCCAGCCAGATCCGCATCGCATACGGCTGGCGCCCGCCGATGCGCACCTGCGCAACGCCGTCCAGGCTCGATATCCGGTCGACTACGTAGCGGTCGGCGTAGTCAGACAGCTGCATCGAGTCCATCTGCGTGGAGCTCATGTTGAGCCACATGATGGTGTCCGAGTCGCTATCGGCCTTTTCGACTTCCGGCGGATCGGCTTCGTCGGGCATCCGGTCGGCGACGCCGCTGATGGCGTCGCGCACGTCGTTGGCCGCGGCCTCGATGTCGCGCTGCAGGGTGAACTCCAGGGTGACCGACGAGCGCCCGTTGACGCTGCGCGACTGCAACGTCTCGATGCCTTCGATGCCCGACAGCGCGTCCTCCAGCACCTGGGTGACGCGGGTCTCGACCACCGCCGCCGACGCGCCCGGATACGTGACGTCGACCGAGACGACGGGCGGATCGATCGCCGGCAGCTCGCGCAGGGTCAGGCGCGAAAACGCCATGACGCCGAGCACGATCAGCATCAGGCTGACCACGGTGGCGAACACCGGGCGGCGGATGGAGAGGTCGGAGACGTTCATGCGCGCACCGGCTCGTGCGCCAGCTCCGGCTTGCGGGCGACAGGGGAACTGAGGGCCCGACGCAATGCCGACCTTGCCGTCACTTCGCCACCCCGGCAGGCTTCGCCGCGCCCTCGACGACCTTGCTGCCCGGCCGCAGCTTGCCGGTGCCGTCGACCACCAGCCGGTCGCCTGCCTTCAGGCCCTCGGTGACTTCGGCCATGCCATCGCGGCGGGCGCCAATCTTGACGTCGGCGCGCTCGACGCTGTCGTCGGGCTTGACGCGGTACACGAACGAGGCGTTGCCCACCTGCACCACCGCGATCTCCGGCACCAGCAATGCCGGCCGCTCGGGTCGGCTCAGGGTGACCTGCAGCAGCATGCCCGGGCGCAGCGCGCGGTCGGCATTGGGGAAATCGCCGCGCACCGTCAGCGCGCGGGTGGCCGGGTCGACGCGCGCATCGATGGTGCTGACGAGGCCGTCGAACTTGCGCCCGGGATAGGCCGCGCTGGTCGCACCGAGGCTCTGGCCGACGGCGACGTTGGCGAGCATCGTCTCGGGCACCGGGAAGTCGACGAACACGCGGGCGGTGTCGTCCAGCGTCGCGATCGGCGTGCCCGGGGTGACCAGCGAGCCCGGGCTGACCTGGCGCAGGCCGAGCACGCCCGCGAACGGCGCCCGGATCGTGCGATCGCCGATCTCGGCGCGCATCTGCGCGACCCGGGCGCGCGCGGCATCGCGGGTGGCGCGCTGGCTGTCCAGCGCCGCGCGCGCGATCAACTGCTGTGCGGCGAGTGCGGCCTGGCGCTGATACAACGATTCGGCCTCGTTCGCGGCGGCCTGCGCCTCGGCCAGTGCGGCCTGTTGCGACTGCCCGCTCAGGGTGACCAGCGGCGCACCCGCGCGGACCACGTCGCCACTTTCGAAGTGCACGCGTTGCACGGTTTCGCTGACCTTGGCGGTGATCGTCACGGATTCACGCGCCTTGACGTTGCCCAGCGCCTGCACGCTGTCGCTCCAGGGCTGGAGTCGCACCTGCGTGGTGGTCACCGGCACCGGCCGATCGCCACGGGTGTCGTCGGACGATGCCTTCTTGCCGCAACCCGACAGGGCCAGAACGAGTGCGATGACAACCATGGACGCACTCGCGGTGCCGGGTCGGTAATGGGTCCGCATGCCTCTCTCTGCTCGTTGGGGTGGATCGGGGGTACGCAGTCTAGCCGTCCATGCATAACGGGCACATGGAAGTTACGTTGACATGGCCGCCGCCGATGCAACCCGGCCCGTCGGGCGCTGGCACCGCAACACTCGACAGATGCGCCCCGCCGGGTGCACGCTGCCGGGGTCACCCGCCACCCGGTCGTCGGTCCCCGGTGTCCGCGTGCAGCAGTGAGATGCCGTTACTGAGCCGTATCCCCCGTCCCGCTCAGGAGGTCCAGATGATCCACGCAAGCATCCTCGACACCATCGGCCGCACGCCGGTCGTGCGCCTGCAGCGTCTCGCCCCGCCGCATGTGGCCCTGTACGCCAAGGTCGAATCGTTCAATCCCGGCGGCTCGGTCAAGGACCGGCTGGCGCTGGCGATCATCCTGGACGCCGAGGCCCGCGGCGCGCTGAAGGCCGGGGACACCGTGGTCGAGGCAACCTCGGGCAACACCGGCGTGGCGCTGGCGATGGTCTGCGCGGCGCGCGGCTACCAGTTCGTCGCGACGATGTCCGAGACGTTCTCGATCGAGCGCCGCAAGCTGATGCGCGCCTACGGGGCGAAGGTGATCCTGACCCCGGCCGCCGAACGTGGCAGCGGCATGGTCCGCCGCGCCGAGGCCCTGGCGGCGCAGCACGGCTGGTTCCTCGCCCGCCAGTTCCAGAATCCCGCGAACCCGGCCTACCACCGCCAGACCACCGCCGCCGAGATCCTGCAGGACTTCGCCGGCCGGCGGCTGGACCATTTCGTCACCGGCTGGGGGACGGGCGGCACCCTGACCGGGGTCGGCGAAATGCTCAAGCTCGCTCGCCCCGAGGTCCGCATCACCACCTGCGAACCCGCCGGCGCCTCGCTGCTGGCCGGCAAGGAGTGGGCCCCGCACAAGATCCAGGGCTGGACGCCGGACTTCGTGCCGGAGGTGCTCAACCGTGAGGTCGCCGACACGATCGTGCCGGTCGACGACCTGCTGGCGCGCGACACCGCGCGCCGGCTCGCCCAGGAGGAAGGCATCTTCGTTGGCCTCTCCGCCGGTGCCACCACGGCGGCCGCGCTGGAGGTCGCGCGCGATGCCGCCGACGGCGCGGTGATCCTGGCGATGTTGCCCGACACCGGCGAACGCTATCTCAGCACGTTCCTGTTCGAAGGCGTCAACGAGGGATCGGACGACGAATGGCTGGACTCCCTTGGATAAGGGCACGCGCGGGTTGACACCAACATGATCCACATCGAAGTCATCCAGAGCGACATCACCTCCCTCGCGGTGGACGCGATCGTCAACGCGGCCAATGAGAGCCTGCTGGCCGGTGGCGGGGTGTGTGGGGCGATCCATCGCGCTGCCGGCCCGGCGCTGCTGGCCGAATGCCTGGCGCTGCCGGAAGTCGCGCCGGGCGTGCGGTGCCCGACCGGCGAGGCCCGCCTGACCCATGGTCACCGCCTGCACGCACGCCACGTGATCCACACGGTCGGCCCGGTCTGGGGTGGCGGCGACGCCGGCGAGGCGGAACTGCTGGCGCGCAGCTATGCCGCCAGCCTGCAACTGGCGTTGGAGCGCAGGATCAAGTCGATCGCCTTCCCGGCGATCAGCTGCGGCGTGTACGGCTACCCGCCGGAGCTGGCCGTGCCGATCGCGGCGCGCGCGGTGCGGGCCTGGCAGGCCGAACATCCGCAACCGCAGCAGGTGATGTTCGCCTGTTGCGACGCCGCGATGGCCGCGCGTTATCGCGACGCGCTGGCGAACTGATCCGGCCGGAGACAACGAAAAACGCCGGCGCAAGGCCGGCGTTCCATCTCGGTGCGGCAGGTCGGGAGCGCCTTCACGCTTGCCCGCCCTGACCTGCTGGCGTCGAATCCAGGGTCAGGCTGCCGGCTTCCACTGTCCCAGCGCCGCAAGCCCGTTGTCGCGAGCACGCGCGAACACGGTCTCCTGCGCCTTGGCGACGTTGTTCACGACGTCCTGCGACCACAGCTTGAGCGCCGCCGACTGCATCGCGCGGCCGTAGGAGAACGACAGCGGCCACGGCTGCATGCCCATCTGGTTCATCGCGTTGAGGTGGGCAGTCGCGTCCTCATCGGACTGGCCGCCCGACAGGAACACGATGCCGGCAAGGGTCGCCGGAACGGTCGAGCGCAGCACGTGCAGGGTGGCCGCGGCGACTTCATCGACGCTGGCCTTGTCGCCGCTGGTGGTGCCCGGCAGCACCATCGACGCCTTCAGGATCGTGCCTTCCAGCATCACGTTGTGCTCATAGAGCGAGCCAAACAGCGAACGCAGCGTCACGTCGGTGACCTCGGCGCACTCGTCGATGTCGTGGCTGCCGTCCATGAGCACTTCCGGCTCGACCATCGGCACCAGGCCCTGCTCCTGGCACAACGCGGCATAGCGTGCCAGCGCGTGGCAGTTGGCCTCGATGCAGGAACCGGTCGGGATGTCGTCGCCGATGTTGATCACCGCGCGCCACTTGGCGAAACGCGCGCCGAGCTTGTAATACTCCTCCAGGCGCGCGCGCAGGCCGTCGAGGCCCTCGGTCACCAGCTCGCCCGGGAAGCCGGCCAGCGCCGACGTGCCCTTGTCGACCTTGATGCCCGGGATGATGCCGTTCTCGGTCATCAGCCTGGTGAACGGCACGCCGCCCTTGGTCGACTGGCGGATCGTTTCGTCGTACAGGATCGCGCCGGAGATGTGCTGTCCCAGGTTCGGCGCGCTCAGCAGCAGCTCGCGGTAGGCGCGGCGGTTCTCTTCGGTGCATTCGATGCCGACGCCATCGAAGCGCTTCTTGATGGTCGCGTTGGACTCGTCGATCGCGATGATGCCCTTGCCCGGGGCGACCATGGCCTGTGCGGTTTCGGCAAGCTGTTCGATGCTCATGGAGGTACTCCGGGAAGCGCTGATAGGGGGCCGGATTATAGACGCCGCGGGCGCGCCCGACCAATCGAAACAGTGGCTTAGGCACGCCGCTGGCTAGGAAAAAGACTTGTTCCGCGCGTAAGCGGTCCGGGCCGCCGGCTTACGATCGACACTCCATGGCCCGGGAATTGCGCCTCGGCGCGCGTGCTAGATCTCGCCCAGGCCATCGGCGCGACCGCCGGCGCCCACCTGCAGCAGGCGCATCGTATTGGTCGCGCCGCGCTGCTCCATGGTGTCGCCGCTGGTGAAGATCACCTTGTCGTCGGCTGCGAGCATGCCTTCATTGAACAGCAACTGGATCGTGCTGCGCGCCGCATCCCGCGAGGCCATGCCGCGGCTGTCGAACGCGATCGGCATGACGCCGCGCATCAGCGCCATGCGCCGGCGTGCGCCGTCGTGGCGCGACAGCGCGAACACCAGCGACGGCGAGCGGAAGCGCGACAGGAAGCGCGCGGTGCCGCCCGACTCGGTCATCGCCACGATCGCGCGCACGCCGATGTGCTCGGACAGGAACATCGCCGCCATCGCGATCGCCTGGTCGGCGCGATCGAGGTTGCGCGGGGCCTTCTCGAAATCGGTGTCGTGGGCGAACTGGCGCTCCGCGCCCAGGCAGATGCGCACCAGCGCCTCGACCGACCTGACCGGGTAGCGACCGGCGGCCGACTCGGCCGACAGCATCACCGCGTCGGTGCCGTCGATGACCGCGTTGGCGACGTCGAGCACTTCGGCGCGGGTCGGGATCGGGCTCTCGACCATCGACTGCAGCATCTGGGTGGCGGTGATCACCACGCGGTTCTGCGCCAGCGATTCGCGGATGATCTTCTTCTGCAGGCCGGGCAGCTCGGCATCGCCGATTTCCACGCCGAGGTCGCCGCGCGCGACCATCACCACGTCGCTGGCCTCCACTATCTCCACCAGGTTCTCGATCGCCTCGGCGCGCTCGATCTTCGACACCATCGCCGCATCGCTGCCGGCGGCGCGGGCGATCGCCCGGGCGTCGTGCATGTCCTGCGCGGTCCGGCAGAAACTCACCGCGATGAAGTCCGCGCCGAGTTCGGCGGCGACCACGATCAGCTCCTTGTCGCGCTCGGTCAGCGCGCCGAGCGACAGCCCGCCGCCCTGCTTGTTGAGTCCCTTGCGATCCGACAGCACGCCGTCGTTGAGCACCGTGCAGACGATGCGTTCGCCATCCACCACCTCGACCTGCAGCTGCACCATGCCGTCGTCGAGCAGCAGCGTGTCGCCGCTGCGGACGTCGCCGGGCAGGCCCAGGTAGCTCACACCGACCTCGCGTTCGGTGCCGGCCGGCGCACTGGCGCTGGCGACCAGGTCGAAGCGCTGGCCGGTCGTGAGCTGGACGCGCCCCTGCGCGAAGCGCTCGATGCGGATCTTCGGGCCCGGCAGGTCGGCGAGGATGCCGACCTCGCAACCGACGCGCCGCGCGGCCTCGCGCACGGCATTGGCGCGCGCGATCTGCGACGCGGGGTCGCCGTGGGAAAAATTCAGGCGGACGCAATCGACGCCGGCGGCCAGCAGCGCGTCGAGCACGCCCGGCGCATCGGTGGCCGGGCCGAGGGTGGCAAGGATCTTGGTGCGGCGCAGTTGCATCGGCATCGCATGCTGGAGTGGGTTGCGGGCCACGCTAGCACAGCCCGCCGACGCTTCGGATTGCATACGTATGCGGTCGCGCCGGGGACCGCCATCGCCTCCCGCCGTCAGCCGCGCGCCTTCAGTGCCGTCACCGCCGGCAGCTCCTTGCCTTCGAGGAACTCCAGGAACGCGCCGCCGCCGGTGGAGATGTAGCTGACGTCGCCGGCGATGCCGTACTTGTCGACCGCCGCCAGCGTGTCGCCGCCGCCGGCGATCGAGAATGCCTTCGACGCCGCGATCGCGCGCGCGAGGGTCTGCGTGCCGTGGCCGAACGCGTCGAACTCGAACACCCCGACCGGGCCGTTCCAGACCACCGTGCCGGCCTGCCGGATCAAATCGGCATAGCGCGCGGCGGTGTCCGGGCCGATGTCGAGGATCATCTCGTCGGCGCCAACCGCGTCGACCGCCTTGACCGTCGCCGGCGCATCGGCGGCGAAGGCCGTGGCGACCACCACGTCGGTCGGCACCGGGATGTCGGCGCCGCGCACCTTGGCGTCCGCCATGATCTGCTTCGCGGTGTCGACCAGGTCCATCTCGACCAGCGACTTGCCGACGCCGTGGCCCAGCGCGGCGATGAAGGTGTTGGCGATGCCGCCGCCCACGATCAGCTGGTCGACCTTGCCGACCAGGGAGGCCAGCAATTCGAGCTTGGTGCTGACCTTGGAGCCTGCCACGATCGCCAGCAGCGGCCGCGCCGGCGCATCGAGCGCCTTGCCGAGCGCATCGAGCTCGGCCATCAGCAGCGGACCGCCGGCGGCGACCTTCGCGTGCCTGATGACTCCGTGCGTGGACGCCTGGGCGCGGTGGGCGGTGCCGAACGCGTCCATGACGAACACGTCGCACAGCGCCGCATAGCGCTTCGCCAGCGCCTCGTCGTCGGCCTTCTCGCCGATGTTCATGCGGCAGTTCTCCAGCAGCATCAGTTGGCCGGGTGCCACATCCACGCCGTCGACCCAATCCTTGACCAGTGGCACGTCGATGCCGAGCAGTTCCGACAGCCGCCGCGCGACCGGCGCCAGCGAGTCGGCCTCGCTCCACACGCCTTCCTTCGGCCGGCCCAGGTGCGACATCACCATCACCGCCGCGCCTTTCGACAGCGCCAGTTTCAGCGTCGGCACCGCGGCGGTGATGCGCTGCTCGGAGGTGATGCGGCCGGCATCGTCGATGGGCACGTTGAGGTCCTCGCGGATCAACACGCGCTTGCCGGCGAGATCGAGATCGGACATGCGGACGATGGGCACGGGAGGCCTCCTGGGCACGGGACGGCGCGATGCGCCAAGGCGCGCATTGTCGCGGCCTGCGCCGGGGATTGAAACCGCATCCCCGTGGCCCGGTCCGAAGCGCGTCCAAGCCCGATGCCGGCGCCACCTTGTGCCCGGCCCGGCACTTCGACCCGCCGGTCAATCGCCGGCGTGGGGACCGGCACCGCCAGCATCCTGCAGCGCGACCAGCTCGATCAAATGCACACCCGCCGACCGTTGATGCTGCACAGGTCGCAACGCGGGGCGATGCCAGCGGATTTGGGCGCGCAGGACGGCTGGAGAGACAGGTCACCACATGTCGTGTTGACGACATTACACAACCACTCTATGTTGTGTCCGTCGGTGCCGATCGCGAGGTCGGCTTAAAACGGGAAGCCGGTGCGGACGCAAGTCCAAGGCCGGCGCTGCCCCGCAGCGGTATGGGAAACGAACGCCGTCATTGCACTGGGCGCAGCACGCGCCTGGGAAGCGACGGCCATTAGGCAAGCAGGCGGTAGGAGCGGCCCATGGCCGCGATGCCTTCGTGGCATCTGATCGCGGCCATGGGCCGCTCCTACCGCCTGACAGCGTCCCGAGCCCGAAGACCTGCCGACAGCCGCGCGACGCACACCGCGCGGTGACCGGCCAGCGAGTCTTCGGGGGAAGACGGTCGGTGTCGCTGCGCGATGCTCCGGCATCGCGTCCGCCACGGCGCCCAGCGTCCTGGCCTGCCCGGCTTCCAGTCGCGGGCTACGCGACACCCGCCTTGCACCCTGCCGACTCGGCGCCGGTGCGTCGACCTTCGAGGGAGGGCCGACGGACCGTGCGCCCACGCACCGGAGCATTGCCATGACCACCACCCACGACGCCGACCGCAGCGATGCCGCTGTTGCCGACGCACCCGCACCGTCCCATGACCACGCGCAACCTGCGCTCATTGGCCATTCCCCCATACCCCAGGACCCCGCAGACCACGCCGATATGGCGCGCGGCGACGATCTGCCCGGCTTCGCCCTGACGCCGCCGGCCGCCAATCTCGGCATGAGCGTGACCAAGCGCAACGGCCGCCGCGAGCCGGTCGACCTCAACAAGATCGTGCGCGCGGTGACCCGCACCTGCGACGGCCTGCACGCGGTCGACCCGATGCGTGTCGCCACCCGCACGATCTCCGGGCTGTACGACGGCGCGAGCACCCGCGAGCTCGACGAACTGTCGATCCGCACCGCCGCGCTGCTCACCGCCGAGGAACCCGAGTACGGCCGCCTCGCCGCGCGCCTGCTCGGCAACGTGATCGACAAGGAGGTCGCCGGCATCGGCATCCACGCGTTCTCGCAATCGATCGGCCGCGGCCACGAGCTCGGCCTGATCAACGACCGCCTGCTGACGTTCGTGCAGGCGCATGCGCGCAAGCTCAACGACGCGATCGATGCCGATCTCAACCTGCGCTTCGACTACTTCGGCCTGCGCACGCTGTACGACCGCTATCTCCTGCGGCATCCGGGCGCGCGCACGGTGATCGAGACCCCGCAGCAGTTCTTCCTGCGCGTCGCCTGCGCGCTCAGCGAGGACATCGGCGACGCGCTCGCGCTGTACCGGCGCATGGCGCAGCTCGACTACATCCCCAGCTCGCCGACGCTGTTCAACGCCGGCACCAGCCACGAACAGCTGTCGAGCTGCTTCCTGCTCGACTCGCCCGAGGATTCGCTGGAGAGCATCTACCAGGGCTACATGGACGTCGCCAAGCTCAGCAAGTTCAGCGGCGGCATCGGCCTGAGCTACAGCCGCATCCGCTCGCGCGGTTCGCTGATCCGCTCCACCAACGGCATGAGCAATGGCATCGTGCCGTGGCTGAAGACGCTCGACGCGTCGGTCGCGGCGGTCAACCAGGGCGGCAAGCGCAAGGGCGCCGCGTGCGTGTACCTGGAGCCGTGGCACGCCGACGTCGAGGAGTTCCTCGAGCTGCGCGACAACACCGGCGACGAGGCGCGGCGCACCCACAACCTCAACCTCGCCAACTGGATCCCGGACGAGTTCATGCGCCGGGTCGAGGCCGATGCGGACTGGTCGCTGTTCGACCCGGCCACGCTGGCGAAAGCGGGGGCGCCGCAGCTGACCGACCTGTACGGCGACGCGTTCGACCGCGCCTACGCCGCCGCGGAAGTCGCCGGCCTGGCAACCCGGACCGTCAAGGCGCGCGAGCTGTACGGGCGGATGATGCGCACGCTGGCGCAGACCGGCAACGGCTGGATGAACTTCAAGGACAAGTCCAACCGCGCCTGCAACCAGACGCTGCGCGCCGGCAACGTCGTGCACCTGTCGAACCTGTGCACCGAAATCCTCGAGGTCACCTCCCGCGACGAGACCGCGGTGTGCAACCTCGGCTCGATCAACCTGTCGCACCACGTCTGCGTGCCCGGGGACCGCGGGTTTGCCGACGGCGCGGCGCACGGCGAGGCCGGCCAGGCTGCAATCGGGTACTTCGACTTCGACAAGCTCGCCGAGACCGTGCGCTTGGCCGTGCGCCAGCTCGACCGCGTGATCGACCTGAACTTCTACCCGATCGAGACCGCGCGCCGCGCCAACCTGCGCTGGCGCCCGGTCGGGCTCGGCGCGATGGGCCTGCAGGACGTGTTCTTCAAGCTGCGGCTGCCGTTCGACTGCGAGGCGGCGCGCACGCTGTCGCGCGAGATCGCCGAGGCGATCTATTTCCACGCCTTGTCGGCCTCCAGCGAGCTGGCGATCGAGCACGGCAGGCACCCGGGCTTCGACGACACCCGCGCCGCGCACGGCGAGCTGCAATTCGAGGCCTGGGGCGTGGCGCCGTCCATGCCGCAGCGCTGGGACGCATTGCGCGCGCGCATCGCCGAACACGGCCTGCGCAACTCGCTGCTGATCGCGATCGCGCCGACCGCGACGATCGCCTCGATCGCCGGCTGCTGCGAATGCATCGAGCCGCAGGTCAGCAACCTGTTCAAGCGCGAGACGCTGTCGGGCGACTTCCTCGTCGTCAACCGCTACCTCGCCGAGGAGCTCAAGCAACTCGGGCTGTGGACGCCGGAAATGCGCGACCGCATCAAGCTGGCCGAGGGTTCGATCCAGGCCATCGCTGAGATCCCCGAACCGCTGCGCGAGGTCTACCGCACCGTGTGGGAAGTGCCGATGCGCTCGCTGATCGACATGGCCGCCGAGCGCGGCGCGTTCATCGACCAGTCGCAATCGCTGAACCTGTTCATCGAGAGCCCGAACATCGGCCAGCTGTCGTCGATGTACATGTATGCGTGGAAGCGCGGGCTGAAGACCACGTATTACCTGCGCTCGCGGCCGGCGACGCGGATCGCCAAGACCACGGTTGGCAATGCGGCTGCGATCGCGCCGGCGTCCACGCAGGACGCGATCGCGTGCTCGCTGGAGAACCCGGAAAGCTGCGAGGCGTGCCAGTAGCGCGCCCGCGCCTGCGCGTCCACCCCCACTCCCGCTTGCACGACCCAGGATCCCCATGACCACCCAACCCGCCCACCTGCTCGATCCCGGCTTCGACCTCACCCTGCGGCCGATGCGCTATCCGCGGTTCTACGAGATGTACCGCGACGCGATCCGCAACACCTGGACCGTCGAGGAGGTCGACTTCGCGGCCGACGTCAACGACCTGCGCGACAAGCTCGGCCCGGCCGAGCGCCATCTGGTCGAACGCCTGGTCGCGTTCTTCGCCACCGGCGACTCGATCGTGTCCAACAACCTGGTGCTGAACCTGTACCAGCACATCAACGCGCCCGAGGCGCGCATGTACCTGTCACGGCAGTTGTACGAGGAGGCGCTGCACGTGCAGTTCTACCTCACGTTGCTGGATACCTACCTGCCCGACCCGGCCGCGCGCGCCAGGGCGTTCGACGCGATCGAGAACGTGCCGTCGATACGCGCCAAGGCCACGTTCTGCTTCCGGTGGATCGACTCGCTGCAGGGACTGCAACGGATCGAGACGCGCGCGCAGCGGCGGCAGTTCCTGCTCAACCTGATCTGCTTCGCCGGCTGCATCGAGGGCCTGTTCTTCTTCGCCGCGTTCGCCTACGTCTA
>Ga0209640_10003970_pt1 | contig 12990 bp, 14 predicted proteins | sample RifCSP10_1_FD_184018 | JGI IMG/M metagenome (GOLD analysis project Ga0209640, IMG submission 184018) | Soil microbial communities from Rifle, Colorado - Rifle CSP2_sed 10_1 (SPAdes) (version 2) | ecosystem: Environmental > Terrestrial > Deep subsurface > Rock core/Sediment | place: Rifle...
AGGTCGAGGATGGGGGTTTCACCCAGCAGGTCCATGTGGGCCTGCCAGTAGGCTTCCAGGGTCCCGACATCCCGCCAGTATCCTCGTTCCTCGTAGGGTTGGAGGCCCGGAACGCGGTTATCCAGAAAATTGTAAGCCAGGACTCGTTTCGACCCGATCATCGGAGGAATGATATCCCGGCCGAAGTCGTGTGAGCCATGGCGAACGGCATCCCGCTCCAACGCCACCAGGAGAATCTCCGTGTTGAACAGGTAGTTACCCATCGAGGAATAGGCCTGTTCGGGATCACCGGGCATCGCCTTGGGCTGTTCGGGTTTCTCCTCGAACCCGACGATCCGGTCATCACGGTCCGCCTCTATAATGCCGAATCCCTTGGCGGCATGCAATGGGACAGGGAGCGCGGCCACGGTCACATCAGCCTGCCGCTCAGTATGGAACTGGATCATCTGATTGATGTCCATCCGGTAAATATGATCCGCGCCGAATACCGCCACAAGGTCGGGCGCGAAATCGAGGATCAGGTTGAGGTTCTGATAGACCGCATCGGCCGTGCCCTCGTACCATCCGCCCCGCGCTTTCATCTGGGGCGGGACGACCGTGATGAAGTTTTGTTGGATCCGTCCGCCGATGCGCCACCCCCTTCGCAGGTGCTCGATGAGCGATTGCGATCGGTACTGGACCAGGACGTACATGGCGAGGATGCCGGAATTCAGGAAGTTGCTCAGAACAAAGTCGATAATGCGGTATTTGCCCGCGAACGGCACCGCGGGTTTGCTCCGGTGCTCCGTCAGCGGCATGAGCCGCCCGCCCTTGCCGCCCGCCATGATCATGGCCAGCACTCTCGATTGCCGCCTCCGTTCCCGCATGGAATCACCTCCTCGCCTAGGTCTCCGAATCAGGTGAGCGCGCGAATGCTTCGTTCAAGGTGCCCTTGAATGGACTCGCGCCGACGTTTAAAGTCGCCGGCTTTGCCGAACAGCAAGGAATACGTGAGCAGCCCCGAGGTATACGCCGAGAGGGCCACGGCAATGTCCCGCGCGGATATAGGGTGCCCGCCCTTGCCGTTCAAGGCCGGCCGGACGATTTGCGCCAGACGGTCGAGGTACGCATCGTACACTTCCCGCAGGTCTTTTGCCGGTTGTGTTTTCAACTGCAACAGGCCCCGCACCTGGTGAAACAGCAGTAGATATTCCGGGTTCTCCAGGTAAAAGTCGAGCTGGCCCCGGATGAGCCCATCCACCGCCTTGGGCCCCGGCTTCACGAGGCGGATGCCCGCTGTCATGCGGGCCAGCAACTCGTCCAGGCCCTGCTGGAGCAAAGCCCGAAGCAGGGCCTCCTTGGTCTCGAAATATTGGTAGAAAGTGCCCTTTCCGATATCCGCGCGCTCCGTGATGTCCTCGATTTTGGTCCAATAGATTCCCTTCTCGTAAAAGAGCCCGAGGGCCACTTCCAGCAGCACTCGTCGCGTCTTTTCCCTCCTGCGCCCTACCCGATTGAGCGGCGTCTGCAACATAAACCCTTGTTTCCTCCTCAAGCGGCGACGGGTGGGAGCGACCGTCGTCGGGTTTTGAAGGGCTTGGCCGGCGGCATGGCCTGATGCAGAAGAACGAGGGGATCCATGATCGCGCCACAATTCAGGCACCGCCACCCCTCCCAATGCAGCCTCCCGGTGTCATCCCGGAGATCCGTGAACTGGTCATGCACCATCCATCCCTGACAGCGTGGGCATTTCACGACACACCTCCTTAGCGCGATCAGCTCTCGGGGCACCCGACCGAGCACTCGGGAATTCAAAAGGATGCCCAGCTTTACCGCGGCTGTGTCTCTGTGGAGCCTTTCCCCCCGCCGGCGGGAGGAGGCATATCACTTGGTGGCGCTGAGGTGGCCGCCGGTTTTCCTACCCTTTCGATTGCCGGATTGTCCACGAAAGGGGCGTAATGAGTGAGGCCCATCTGCAGCGTATCCCCCGGCTCAACCAGAAGAGCGACCTCCGGGACCTTCTTGGTAAACGTGACCAGCATGCCTCCCTGGGCGGTTTTGACGCTCAACAGGAGACGGTCCGGCTCACGCTGTTTCGCCACAACGGTCCCCTCGACTGACGTGGCCGATCTCATGATCTGCGGCAGATACGAGCCGGCGAAACGCGGCGCCAGGAGCGTTCCGCTTATTCCGAACGCCAGCCCGAGCACGAAAATCAGCAAGCTTTTCATTGCTGGCCACCCGCCTTTCCGGACTCCTCCTGTGTTCTCTCTTGGGCCTGGTCCCCCTGCGAAGGTCTTTCCTTGCCCCGCACGAACTGTTCAAGCTTGTCAAGGGCGTCGGCGGTCTTCCCTCGCATGGTTTCGGTTGTGGGTCCCAGGGCATCAACCTGCTCTCGAATGTCCCCCCTGAGCGCCTCGACCTGTCGGCGGATGTCGCCCAACCCGCCGGTTCGTTTTATCGCAACGAACGCAAGGACCAGAGCCACCACGGCAATGATCAACGCTAGGATTTCCATAGGGTACCTCCTCGAGTTCCTGAAAGACTACGGTTCATGACCGCCCCTCGATCGACCGACCAGAAAAAAGGATTACGCCGGACCAATGCGGCCCACGCGCACCTGGTATGGTGGTAACCCGACGCAGTTGACGCAAAAGCCGGGAGGACCCAAGCGGATGCTCGTCTCTAGTCCAGGCGATTGGGAACGAAGTGAAAATTCATCTGTTGACCTTGGCCCTGATTCTCCGGGCTCGTCGGCTCCCAGGTGCCGATCGTAAAGTTTCCCTCCTTCAGGGCAGCCGATAACAGGCGTCCGAAGTCATTCAGATTCTGCACCGGCTTTGAACTGATCTCCGCAATGACGGCGTGGACCTTGATGCCCGCCAGATCAGCCAGGCTGTTCCCGATAATCTCGTATACGACCACCCCGGAGGCGGTTCTCATATTTAGTTCCTTCCGGACATCCTCGGTCACCGGCCCGACAATGAGCCCAAAGTCCCGCCCCAATCCGATTGGGTCGCGTGTGGGAGCGGATGCAGCATCGGCCTGGAACGCGGCCAGCCCTACCAGCAGTGCCAAGCCCAAAAGGACAATTAGCCGACGAATCCATTTCCGATAACCATTCCTCATCGGGGGAGGGCCAAGAATCACCCACCCATGCCGTCGTTGCCATCTCATCGACGCCTCCTTGCCGCTCGCTCGACCGCCTACCTGACGAGTTGCTTTCCCTTCTTGATGACGTCGGAGGCCGCCCGCTTGGCGTTTTCCGTCACGAGATGCGCCTGCTCGCCGACCTCTTCGGCAAAGTCCCGCACCTGCCGACGCGTTCGCGCCCCCGATTGCGGCGCCAGCAGCAACGCCATCCCCGCGCCGACGATCAGGCCGGTCAACAAGCCGAATCCCACGAACAGCATGGCCCAGTTCCTTGTACACGCGTTATTCTGCATCACCCGCTCCTCTCTATGGCTGTTTTCTCTATGACTGTTTACCCATAAACGGCTAGATAGTCTATCTTGACCCACTGGTCAACATATACCACATTGGCGACCCCTGTCAAGACCGTTCACGCAACCCGTCCGTGACCCGTCAGCTGCCGAGCCGGCCGGTCAGATCTGCGGCGGGCGATAAGCGTGTGGCGGATTGCGTTTAAGGGAAACGGGTCCCGCGCCCCTGCTCGTAGCTCCAGCCGACCTCGGCACCGACGATCAAGACGGCGGAGGCGTAGTACAGCCATAGGAAAAAAAAGAGGAACCCGCCTAACGCGCCGTACAGCGCGACGTTCGCCTGGGCGAAGCCGACGTACCAGGTAAAGACCCATTTCGAGATTTCAAACAGCACGGTTCCGACGAGGGAGGCCAGCAGAAGCGCGTCCCGACGGATGCGCCTGGCCGGGCAGAACCGGTACAACACGTAGAGGAGGGCCATTGTCGACAGGAACCCCAGGAGGCGACTGACCACCACCCATCCCGGCTGAAGCAGGGGCGCCAGGACCGGGAACCGCTCAGCGAACTCTCTGAGAAACGTCAAGACCCAAGAGGTGCCGAAGGTCACGATCAGCAAGGCGGCAGCAACGAGCATGACCAGAAAATCTCTTCCTTTGCCTTTCAGAAAACTCCGCGGGCGCTGGACTTCGAAAACACGATTGAGGATGGCGCGGACCGTGCCGAACACCGCGCTGCTGAAGACAAAGAACAGAACGAATCCCGCCAGTCCCAAGGGTCCTCGATTGGCGACGATATGCGACAGATTCCTCATGAAGTCCCGGTGGGTCGTCGGCAGCCATCTCGCCACGACCGCGCTTACCTCGCTCAATGCGCGGTCCGAACCGACCAAGGCATAGCCCAGCGCGGAGATAAGAAGCAGGGAAAGGGGAATGCTGTAAAGCAGCAGGTCGAACGCGAGGGCCGAGGCCAAAAGCGGCCCATTGTCGGCGAAGAACTTGCGGACGGTCTCTTTAAGTAAATCCAACGTCAGGCGAAAGGCCGATGGGCGGCCCATGGGGTGTAGGCCCATTTCTGTTCCTCGGCGATCTGCGCCGGTCGCTCACGGTTGCGTATGGATCAACCCGCGCTGTCGCTTGCGCCCGGCACGCGGGAAAGGTACAGAGGAGGCGGGGTCCCTCTTTTGGGCTCGCCCCAGTAGATGGTGTGGTGCGGGAACGGGATCTCGATCCCCCGCGCATCGAACGTCTTCTTGATCCGGCGATTCATCTCCCGCCCGACCCGCCATTGCTTGCACGGCTCGGTCTTGATCCGGCATTTGATGATGACCGCCGAATCGGCAAACTGGTCCACCCCCAGCATCTCCAAGGGTTCGAGGATATCGGGGGCAAAATCGGGGTCGGCCTGTAGCTCCGCGGCAATGTCCTTTAAGACCCCCATCACCTCGTCGACATCCTCGCGGTAGGCGATTCCGATGTCGAACAGATAGTAGGAATACAGCTTGGTCATGTTCTTGACCTTGTCCACCATACCGTTCGGAATGACGTGGACGTTTCCCGACAGGTCTCTCAGGGTGATGGTTCGTAGCTGGACCTCTTCGACGAGCCCGCCGACGCCGGCAATCTCGACCACGTCCCCGACTCGAATCTGGTCTTCCAGCAGAATGAAAAAGCCGGTGATCACGTCCTTCACCAGGCTCTGCGCCCCGAAGCCGACGGCCAGGCCGCTGATGCCGGCGGCCGCCAGGAGCGGCTTCAAGTCCAGACCCAGCTCCGACAGGAGCATCAAGGCGCCGACGGCGAGAATCACGGTCCGTATCAAATCCCGGACCACATGTGTGAGGGTGGCCGCCCGTTTGAGCTCCGCCGGGCCGGGGAACGCCCCTTCCAAAATGCCTTTCAGCTTCTTCGTCAGGCCATTGAGGAGGTATAAAAGAACGAGCACCCCTATGCTGATCACGACGATTCGTAAGCCGGAGGTCATGATCCAGTCGAAAGATTTGTCGAGGAATCGGGTGTAAAACGATGCCGTCATGGGACACCTCCCTTAGGGTCCAGCAATATTTTTCCCTCAGCCCTCCGTCAGAAACAGCAAGACTCCATATCCAGGAAGGGACACCGTGGCGCCGTCACGTGTGATGGTGAGTGTTTCCGGTGCGGCGCTCCGGCCTGGACCACCAAATTCCGTGGCGGAACCGGGCAGCCGCAGGGCCCATCTCCCTTCCGGCTCGCAGAGCTTCATGGTCGTGGCCTGCTTGCCGAATCCCAGAATCAGGAGCGCCTCGGGACCAGACGTCCCACGGCGTTGAATGGTCAGGACTTGCGCGCTATCGTCCGACCACACGCGCAGCGCATCCCCGTTCTCGGCCGCCCCCAGAGCAGGAAAGGACTTGCGCAAGCCGAGCAGTGCGCGGTACCAACTGAGGAGCGCCGTCCGGGTCGAGTCCTTGGCCCCTTCCGGACGGACTCGGGACCGTTCGAAGGTAGCCGGATCCTGGGGATCGGGGATCGCCTTCCAGCCGAACGAAGCGAATTCCGACAGGCGCCCGTTGCGGACCGCTTCGATCAAGGCTGGGTCGCCGTGCTCGATGAAGTATTGGAACGGCGCCGTTTCCCCGTACTCCTCGCCCATGAACACCAGGGGGATGTTGGGCGCGAGGAGCACCGCCGCGGCCGCGACCTTCAGGGCTTCAAAGGGAACCAGGGCGCTGAGCCGGTCCCCGAAGGCGCGATTGCCGATCTGGTCGTGATTCTGCGCACAGACCACGAATTGCCGGGGAGGCCGGCCTCGCGAAGAATTTCCATGACGCCGGCGGCGATACGCGGAACGCTGGCCGGAATAGACGTATCCCTCTCGCAGGGCGGTGGCCAGTTGGTCCAGTCGGCCGAAATCTTCGTAGTATCCGAAATGCTCGCCGGTCAAGAGCGCGTGCAGCGCATGATGAAAATCATCGTTCCATTGGGCGTCCAGGCCGTATCCACCCTCCTGGATGGGTGCAATGACCCGGACATCGTTCAAATCGCTCTCCGCGATCACCTGGATCGCCCGCCCCACAAGTGCGGCCTGGGCGTGGATCGCATCGGCGATATCGCGAAGAATGTGCCGGGGGCTGAAGTCGAAGATGCCGTGAATCGCATCGAGCCGCAACGCGTCGATGTGATACTCCGTGACCCAATAGAGTGCGTTGCTGATGACGAAGCGGCGGACTTCGTCGCTGTCGGGCCCGTCATAGTTGATGGCCTGGCCCCAGGGCGTCCGGTAACGGTCCGTGAAGTATGGGCCGAAGTCTCCAAGGTAGTTCCCTTCCGGCCCGAGGTGGTTGTACACCACGTCCAGAATGACCGCCATTCCCCTGGCATGACAGGCGTCCACGAAAGTTTTCAATCCGCGGGGCCCGCCATAGCTGACCTGCGGTGCGAAGGGATAGACACCATCGTACCCCCAGTTGCGGGTTCCTGGAAACTGCGCCACCGGCATGAGCTCGATCGCGGTGACTCCCACATCGTTGTGCAGATAGTCGAGGCAAGGAAGGATGGCCTGGAATGTCCCCTCGCTGGTAAACGTCCCGGTATGGAGCTCGTAAATGATGAAGTCCGAGAGCGGGAGCCCGCGCCACTGGTGGTCTGTCCAGCGGAATGCCTCGGGGTCCACCACCGCGGATGCCCCGTGGACACCCTCCGGCTGGAACCGGGAGGCCGGATCCGGACGGTCCTTGTCGCCGTCCAGCACATAGACATACCGCGCTTCAGCCCCGACTCCTGATGCTGTGACCTCGAAATATCCGAGCTCGCGTGGCTCCATTGGAATGAGTCGCTGATCCTTTCCCACCAAGCGGACGGCCACGTTGCGGGCATGCGGAGCCCACACGCGAAACCGAACACTCGACGGGCCGACCGGTCGAGCGCCGAGGTCCAACTGCCAGATGCTGCCCGGTGTCACACTGCCCTTCGGTCCCAGCATGAGGCCTCGCCTATTGGCTTCACTTCGAACACGTCATCGTAAGAGTAGACGTTCGATGAGGATCTGGGCTCCATCACTCCGATACGAGGTGGGCAGAGAGGACAATCAACCTTGATGCGCTTCCGCTTCCTAGCACGATCCAGCCCAAAAGGCAAAGGTCACGCTCTGTCAGAACCCCACTGCGGTCCTGCTGAAGCTATTCCCCGCCACCGCGACGATATGAGCAGGGCATGAAGCGAAGATGAGGTATTTTTCATGCCGGCTTCACGGAATCCTCATCATGCGGGCGTATCATAACCAGAGAACAGTTTTCAGCTCAGGAGAACGACGAAATGATGAGAGATCAAATTCGCCCGAGGTTGCTCTTGTGTGTTGGGATGGGCCTGCTCGGCTTCGTTCCTGAATACGCCCAGGCCCACTCGCTGCGGTACGAGGGGCACGCGGTTCTCGAAGGGCACGGTGGGCTCCGAAATTTTTCTCCAGCCGCACGAAACACGGGCGCTGGTTATGTTGACCCTGACGCAGTTCCCGGCCTGATCGAGGCCCTGAAGGATCCCGATCCCCGGGTGCGGAAGAAGGCGTTCCATGCCCTCGGCCAGGTGGTACCGGTTCCCAAGGACGTGGTCGCGGCCGTCGTCGAGGCGATGAGGAGTGCTGATCCCTACACGCGTGAGGCTGCGGCAGAGGTCTGGGGCGACATGGGAGGTTTAAAGACGAGGATTCCCCACCATGTCGTAGTGGCCTTGGCCGAAGACCTGACGAAGGGCGATGTCGAGACCCGGATAAAGGCCGCCGACGCCTTGGCCGCCATCCAATCGGGGGCAAAGGAGGGCATCGCGGCGCTCGAAAGGGCCTTAAAAGATCCACAGGTCGTGGTGCGTCAGAGGGCCGCTTTCGCGTTAGGCTCGATCGGCCCGCAAGCCGGAGACGCTGTCCCCGCGCTCGTGCAGGCGATGGAGGATCCCGAGGCTGAGGTGCGCAGAAGTGCCGCCCAAGCAGTCGGCTCGATGGAATCCCAAGCGAAGGACGCCGTCCCGGCGCTCGCCGTGGCCTTGGAGGATGCCGAGCCGCCAGTGCGTCGGCAGGCGGCCGAGTCGCTCGGCAAGATCGGGTGGCCGGCCAGGTCAGCGGCACCGGAGCTGATCCGCGCATTGAAGGACCCGCACGCCGGAGTGCGTGCGCAAGCCGCCTATTCCCTGGGCTACATCCAGTCCAGACGGGACCGGAGGAGCTCCGCCATTCTTGATCGATCTTTGGCAGCCCGTTCACTCGCAGTTACTCCTATCACCGGTGACGCTATTTCGGCCCTGGGTGCCGCCTTAGAGGATCCCTCCGTGGATGTACGAGAGAAGGCAACGCAAGCCCTAGGCCTATTCGGAGAGGCAGGCCTCAACGTCGTGCCTGAGCTCATCCGGGCTCTGAACGATCGGGATGGACGCGTGCGGGTGGATGCGGCCTCAGCCCTGGGAAGGATCGGTCCGAGAGCCGAGAAGGCAATTCCGGCGTTGGAACAGGCCTTAAAGGATGGCGATGCCGACGTGCGACAGGAGGCCAGAAAGTCCCTAACAAGAGTGCGCTCGGCCCTACAAGGCGCCACTTCGCCGTTATAGTGGACCCAACTCGACTGACGGCGAGAGCCGTGAGGAATTGTATCCTCGGAGAAGGGAAACATGAACAGGCCATGAAGGAAGGATGGAGGATTCGTCATGAACTTCTCATGCGGTTTTCATGGTAGCCCCGGTAGAGTGACTGAAGAGACGAAAGGAGGAATGGACATGAAACTTATGACCTTTACAATCGCTACAGGTGCGGCGTTTCTGTTGTGGAGCGCCGCGGTTACGTTAGCCAATCCAACTTTGATGCAGAAAAACAAGCCCGGCTATCCGTACCCAGGAACGAAGGCCACTGATACCTTCGGCTCGAAGGCCATGGATGAATCGACGGCCAGCGAAAACCGGCTCGAAGGAATCGCGCCCGGCCAGACCGTTCCCAAGGGAAGCTTCGCCGGCAAATCGCTCCTTCCGCCGGCGGGGGATCCGGCACGGCTCGATCCACGACCCGAGTTGGAAGGATTCCCGATCCATAAAAAGATTAACCCGGGCAAGTCTCCCCAGAAATGAGAGACTGAATAGGACACGCTGGCTTTTCCTCACTCACGGCCGATACGCCAGTGAGGGTTCAGCAAGGGAGCGACCGGTCGATCATTCGAATCGGAGGTCCGCATGCGCATGCTGGGATTGCGGGGTGTGCAGGTGTGGTGGCACCGCTGGTGGCGGCCAGGAGTGTTGCTCCTCCTCCTGGTGGGGTCGATCGTAGTGGCCGGGGTCACGTTGCCCCTACGCCTTGCGGTCCGATCGGAAGTTCCCCTGGGGTCTCCCTCCGGGATCGGACCGGAACAAGCGCTGGTTCATGCCCCCGCCCCGCGTTTTGTCAAAGGCGAACTGGCAATCTTTGACGGTGAATGGCACGGCAAGGTCACGACCAATCTGGCTCACAACCTGACACCCGGAGCCTACCCGAGGGGTCTCAGGGTCTCTCCGGGCGAACGAGTGGTGATCTGGTCGGCGCGTGTTGTGCGGGGCGAATGGGTCTACTACGTCCGAACGGCCGTGGGCGAGGAGGGCTGGGTCTCGGAAGGCGTCCTGAAGAAGCTGCCCATCTGAGGGTGGCTGAGGATGGCGGAGCTATTGGACACAAGGGAGAGACATCTCGGTGCCCAATAACGCCAAGCGGAGGCGCAGAATGTTTACAAAAAGGATTGAACCATGCAAAACCTTAGAATCATGCCAATGCTAGCCCTGGGAACAATCGCGCTTCTCGGCGTGCCTGGGACCTCGTGGGCCGGGGGGATCATCGAGGGGAAAGTATTATTTTCAGGGAAGCCCCCGGCACCCAAGGAGTTCCTGTTCTCAAAATTTCCGAATCCCAAGTTCTGTGTCAAGAACCCTAATAAGGATCCGAAGGGCGAGAAGCGGCTGCTCTACGAGGTGGAGGTCGGAAAGGACGGCGGGCTGAAAAACGCCGTGGTCGCGATTCAGGGCCTCAATGATGAGAAGTTTCAGGCGGACTTCAAGGGGCAGGACGTTGTGGCCGAGCTGTGCGAGTTTAAGCCGTACGTCACGGTCGTCGTGCCGAACCAAAAGTCCTTCCGCGTGATGAACCATGACGCCGATCCACAAGACCCGAAATCCGTGAAGGGCATTCTTCACAACCCCCACGCCTTCGAAACGTTGGGAGCCAGTTCGACCACGATCTTCAACATCGGGTTACCAGAAAAGGATAAAGGTCTCGACAAACCGATTCGGCTTCGGAAAGCCGCCCAAGGGTCGGTGTTGAAGATGCTGTGCGACCAGCATGAGTTCATGCAGACGTGGGCATTGCCGATCACCAATCCCTATTTCGCGATGGTCGGAGAGGATGGGAAATTCGAGATCAAGGATGTCCCTCCCGGCAAGTACAAGCTGGTGGCCTGGCATCCCGCGTTGAACCATCGAAAGCCCATCGAGCAAGAGATCGAGGTCAAAGAAGGAGCGGAGACGGCGGCCAAGTTTGTCTTTAAGCCCTAGAAGCCGGTCCGCATGAGATTAACTCGTAGGTGCCGTATGCGAATCATTGGGAGCCTGCTACTGGCGATGGGGGTCTTTCTCGTGTCGCTGCCGGCGGGAGCCTCCCCTCTCGCGGACCTCTCCCCGAAGAAGCCCGATCCCATTGCGTTAGGGAAAGAATTTGGGGTGATCGTGGGGCCATTAACCGTGGACGTGCGCAAGGAAATCAGCCTGAAACTGACCGACGGAGTGGTCGTATTCGGGATAATCGGCAACAGCCCGGCGGAACGCGCGGGCCTCAAGCCTCGGGTGGTCATTACCGAAATCAACAACCAGCGGGTCCGCAACCTTGAGGATTTTGGGCGTCTCCTAGCAGACGTGCTTCCCGCCGGCAACTTCACGGTCGGCACGTGGGAGCCTACCAACCCTGAAAACCAAGGCGCAGGCCAACAGGTCAATTTTTATTTTGTCCCGAATCGCGTGGACTAACCCTTGGCCGTTGCCGACGGTCCCGACAGGCTTGCATTTGCCGAAAGGAGGGGAGACTGAGTACAATTACGTTCCAAGAGGCCATGCGAATCCTCATCATCGAGGACGATTCGACCCTTGCCCAGTTTCTCAGGAAGGGCCTGCAGGAGGAGCGGTATGCCGTGGATGCGGCCGGCGACGGCGAAGAAGGGTTAGCGCGCGCGTGCGAGACCGCGTATGATCTCATCATCCTTGACATCCGACTCCCGAAATTGGACGGCTTGGCCCTGTGCCGAAAGTTGCGGGAGGAGGGTCGGACGACGCCGATCCTGCTCCTGACGGCCCGCCAGTCCGTCGACGCCCGGGTGGAAGGACTCGATACCGGTGCCGATGATTACCTGACGAAACCTTTCGCCTATCCGGAGCTGCTGGCACGGGTGCGGGCACTTCTTCGGCGGAGCAGCCCCCCCCAGCCGGCTGTGCTCAAGGTGGCTGACCTGGAGCTTGATCCCGTCTCGCATAAGGTGTGGCGGGGCGGCCAGGAGATCCCGTTGACCAACAAGGAGTACGGGCTGCTGGAGTATCTCATGCGGAACCCGGATCGGGCGTTGACCCGGACCGCCATCCTCGTTCACGTCTGGGATACCAACTATGACACGATGACGAACATCGTGGATGTGCATATCCGGTCCCTCCGGGCCAAGATCGATCGTGACTTCTCGCCCCCGCTGCTCCAGACCGTGCGAGGCGTTGGCTATAGGTTGGAGACGCCGAAAGAGGAGTAATGACATCCCTCCGGAGTCGAATCCGGCATTCGACTCTTCTCCTGATCCTTGTCCTGCTCGCCATCTTCAGCGCCTTGCTTTATCAGGGGGTCGCCGGTCTTCTGTATGAGTACGTCGATCAGCGACTGCTCGCCCTGAGCGAGAATTGGGCCGGCCTGGTCGAGGAGACAACCGGCACCCTTTCGGAGTTCGTCCGGAAGACCGGCCCTCCTGCGAGCCGGCAGTTGCCCCCTGACGAACAGCAGGATTTGCGCGAGGCCGCCTTATCACTGCGGGTATTGACCCTCGACGGAAAGGTCGTGTGGAAGGGGGAGACGGCCGTGGATCGGCCCCCCATCCGCCCGGATCTCCTCGACCGGATGCGACAAGGGGAGACCGTGTACGATACGATCCAGGTGGTCCCTGGACCGCCGGTCCGACGCGTCTCCGTCCCGATTCCCCGGCAAGGAGTCACGCGCTATGTGTTGGAGGCCGAAACCTCGCTGCTTTTTGTCGAGAGCACGCTCCGCGGCCTCATTGCCCTGCTTGTCGTGTTTGCGACCTTGATCCTTGCATTAGCCTGGGTCGGCACCGGCTGGGTTGCCCGGAAGTCGCTCACGCCGGTGGAATTTCTCAGCGCCACCGCTGAGCAGATTTCGGGATCTTCCATGGAGAAGAGGTTGATATCGGAAGGTTCCTACGAGGAGGTTCGCAGGTTGGCTCGGGCCTTCAACGCCATGATGGATCGGCTTCAAAAGGTCTTCGAAGGACAGCGTCGGTTTATAGCGGACGCCGCCCATGAAATCCAGACCCCCCTGACGGTGATCAAAGGCA
>Ga0209640_10003971_pt1 | contig 12990 bp, 11 predicted proteins | sample RifCSP10_1_FD_184018 | JGI IMG/M metagenome (GOLD analysis project Ga0209640, IMG submission 184018) | Soil microbial communities from Rifle, Colorado - Rifle CSP2_sed 10_1 (SPAdes) (version 2) | ecosystem: Environmental > Terrestrial > Deep subsurface > Rock core/Sediment | place: Rifle...
TCTTTTGCTTGTCACCTGGTCGGCTATTCCCAAGCGCTGAAACAGCTCGGTGGAGACGTAGTCGCCGCTTACGCTGGCGGAGTACGCAATGGATTTCGCTTGCAAGAGCGTCCGTTTCAGCCCCTCGACCGTGCTGATGTCCGGCTTAAGGGCTCCTGCCCGCACAGCCATACCGATGGCCGAGCGCGCCAGGGGGGTATAGCTTTCGGCCATGATCAGGCCGTCCTTGATGAATCCAACGAGTACGCCGTCCGCGACAATGACGACGTCGACGGATTCACCGCGGCGCAGCCGATTCGGAATGGAGTTCTCGCCGGTCCCTATCGATGTTGCGGCAACCACGATTTTGTTCTGGGTAGCGCGTTCAAATTGACCGATGAGTTCAAGCAATGCTGCGGTAAAGGCGCCTGAGGTCATGACCCTGATGTCACGCGTCACGGTACTCATAGTCGTCCTATCCTCTTCAGTTGTAATTTGGAGCTTTCATTGGGTTTTATTTCCTAAAGCCTGGGAGTAATCAAGTTGCGGGGCAGTTCTCTTTAGAGGCATTGAACAGCTTGAACGACCGGAGGTTGCTAACCAATGGCGAGGCCGTCAGACGTAGTGTTGAATTCGCTGCAGGCTCGGCGCGAAGAACAGATCTTCGACTTTGGGCTGTCTCTTGATCATCCCCTGCTCGAACTCGTAACGAATGACGGCTTCCAAGGCTTTTCGATTGTCGTCAAGATTGTAGGGCCACGGATCCGGACCAAAAATCTCCTTCTGCTCACGCATCAGATCCTGTACCCAAACTAAAGCAAAGCTGCGCGGGTCGCGATTGCGCGCGTAGCAGATCTCTTTCGCCTGTTGAAATGCCCGCACCAGGCTCATACCCACCCACGGGTGAGCCTCCAGGACGGGATTCTTCACGACTACGGTGTGCATGATCGGAAAGAAGCCGCCGTTTTTGTAATACTCGATCTCGGCTTTCTTCGGGTCGGGAAAAAGCAGAGCGACTTTGGGGTTGCCGTTGCGGATCGACGGCAGAGTTTCCGGATAAAGCGCAGCTTCGAGCTCGCCGTCGAGCAGCATCTGGTCGACGTTTTTGCCGTGCGGCACGCGTTTGACGTTCATCCACTTGGCGGGCTCGAAGGCAATGTCCTCCTCCTCCTGGCACCACCATTCGATGGTTTGCAAATTGACGCCGTAATGATCCTGCAATATACCCCGCATCCACAGCCCGGCAGAATTTTGCAGCGTATCCAAACCGACTCGCTTGCCGTTCAGATCCGCCGGTTTTTCAATACCGCACCCGGCTCGCTTGACCATGTACTGGTGGCGAAAACGGCGGTGCGGAAACACCGGGATGGCGTTGTAGTTGCAACCTTTGTCGCGCGCCACGAGATAACCAATTAGCGACAGTTCACAAACGTCGAACTCTTCGTGCCGCAGCATCCTGCCGTGGCGCTCGGGAGACGCCATGGTCAGAACGTTGAGGTCGATTCCCTGGGGCTGGATTTCGCCATTGATCAACGGGCGCAAAAAATCATAGTCGCCGCAGGCCAGCGTGAGTTCCAGTTTCGCCATCTATTCTCCTCTGATGTGCTGGCGATACAGTTCGGGTGTGTCGATATCGATGGTGATGCCCGCCTGGTCGGTTTCGATTTCCAGCGTTTCGTCGCGGTGGGCGTTCACCACCGCCTTGGCGCCTTCGCTCAGCGGCGCGGCGAGCAGCTCGCCGAAGAGCGCTCGTGAGAAAATAACCGGATGGCCGCGTTTTCCTTGACAGCGCGGCACGACGATGAGGTTCTTCGACTGGTCAAAACGCCGCATCATTTCATCAACCAAAGAAGAATCGATATAGGGATGATCGACCAGATGGACCAGCATGCCGTCGCAATCGGGGTCGGATTGCAGACGACGCACCGCGACTTGCAATGAAGACAACTGTCCCAGCTTGTAATCCGGATTAAGCAGGATTTCTACCGGCAGATGCTTGATCCGCTGCCTCATTTCATCGGCATTATGGCCGAGGACGACGATCACCTTGCCAACCGGAGTCTCTTTGAGAGTACTGACAATCTTTTCGATGAAAGTCTGGCCGTCGATCGGCAGCAGGGCCTTGGGCCGCCCCATGCGGCTGGATTCGCCGGCGGAAAGGATCACGGCGCAGATCATTTGCCGCCATCCGAGATGCCGCTCTCATTTGTAAAGTTTATCGATGAACCCACTCTTCTCCAGTTCCCTGACGATGCTGTCGTCGACCATATCGTCCACCTTGAGATTGACTCCCGGCTTGCGGCTCAACGCTTCTTTGATCTGCACCTCGGTGCCCTCGCGTGTGACCAGAGGGACACGGTCGTGCAGCTTGACGTTGGCCACATAGGAATCTTCGAGATATCGAGGATTGTTCTGGCGGGTATATTTGGCGATGACCTTCTTCGTTTCTTCCTTGCGGGTTTTAAGAAAGTGGGTCGCTTCGATCAAGGCCATCGTCAACCTGCGCATCGTATCGCGCTTGGCCGCCAGATAACTCTTGGTCGTAGTCGAGCAAATGTAGGGAAAATCGAAACGCTTCTGAAAATCCGCTGTGCTGATCATGATGCGGTGCGGCATGCCCTTGGCCAGGTGGATCGTTCCCGGCGGGGATGGGAATCCGACGATCCTTCCGGTTCGAAACGCCGCCGCGCGCTCCGTCGGACCACCGACCTGCAGGATGGGGACATCCTTGACGGGCTCCAATCCCACTCCTTTGATCAATACGCGCGCAGCGACATCCGAGGCGCTACCGACGCGGCTGATGCCGATGCTCTTGCCCCTCAAATCCTCCGCCGACTTGACCGACTCCTGAACCACTAGTTCGTAGGGTAATGTATTGATGTAGCACGCCGTCATCACCAGTCCGGCGCCGCCCGCGACAGCACTCGCCACCGCGCCGCCGGAAGCGTTCGCTACGTGAATATCGCCGGAGACCACGGTGGAGACACTCATCGTCGAGCTTTGGATGAAGATGAGCTCGACGTCCAAACCGTGTTTACGGTACATGCCGCCGTCCAACGCCGTGAACCAGACCGTATTCGACGCGTCGGCCGAACTGTAAGCAATCTTGACCTTTTCCTGAGCCGCGAGGTCAATCAAACCGCCAAAAATTGCGAACACCGCAAACGCTACGGCCAGAGGACTTCGAGCCATCAATTCTCTCCTTCTACGTGCGCCGGGCGCAGCGGCGCCCGCGAATGTATGTGGATGTAACTTAATCGTGATTGGGAATCAAACGAAAGGCGGATTTTCGACAGCGGCGAGATCGGCGGAAATCCTACTCTGCCGGAAGCGCCATGCAGTCGCCCGGCGGCAACTCCACCCAGACGGGATCGCCGCGGCGCACTCGAAGCGAATGAGGTTGATGAGTTTCTAGAACATTCTTGCCGAGTTCAATCGTGCAATCGACATATTCGCCGAGGAACATCGCAGCGCCGATCTTGCCTTCCAGGACATTCTCGCCGTGGGAGGGTTTCTTTTGATGCAAGACGATGCTTTCGGGACGCACCACGACGACCACCTTGTCGCCGGCTGTCAACTCATTCAAAATCCCGCAGGAGATCTCCCCCTCATCGGTTCTCACGGTGCCGGTTCCATCGCTTCCCTGGTTCGTGACTTGTCCGCTGATTTGGTTTGTCGAGCCGATAAACTGCGCGACAAATTTAGTCCTGGGCTGAAGATAAATCTCACGGGGAGTCCCTTCTTGAACGGTCACCCCGGCGCTCATGACCGCGATCACATTGGACATGGATAATGCTTCGATCTGATCATGCGTAACATACAAGGTCGTGATCCCCAGCCGCCGCTGCAATTCGCGAAGCTCCACGCGCATACGCTCCCGCAGCTTCGCATCGAGATTGCTTAGCGGTTCATCCAGGAGCAGGACTTTCGGCTCACGGACAAGCGCCCGCGCCAATGCAAGACGCTGCTGTTGGCCGCCGGAAAGCTGCGTCGCCATGCGGTCTTCGTAACCGCCCAATTCCACCTGCTCAACGGCAGCCATTACCTTCTTGCGAATTTCGTCATTACTGACCTTCTGTTTGCCCACTCTCAAGGGAAACGCGACGTTTTCGAAAACCGTCATGTGCGGCCAAATGGCGTAGCTCTGAAAAACCATGCCGATAGGCCGTCGATAAGCCGGAACAAACGTGCCACTGGAGGCTGAAAAAACCTTTTCTCCGGCGACGATGATTTCGCCTTCATCGGCCTTTTCCAAACCGGCGATGCATCTAAGAGTCGTTGTCTTACCGCAACCCGATGGTCCCAAGAGCGTATAGAACCGCCGCTCTTCAACCTTGAATGAGACCCGGTCAACCGCCCTTACTCCGGCGTTTTTGCCGTCTGCAAAAATTTTTACCAAAGACTTTACTTCGATCAACTACGTTTCCCCTTATGTCTGAATCCCGAAACGACCTGAGATCCTGTAGAAAATCCCCACTATGATCAACAAGACAAGAATCATCAACATCCCGATAGCCGCGACAACCGTCACCTGTCCTTGCTCGAACATGGTAAACAGAAGAATGGACAGCACGCGACTCTCACCGGTCGCCAGTAACACTGAAGTCGAAAACTCGCGAAAGGAAACGATGCAGATGTAAATCCAGCCGGCGGCAATTCCCGGTCTAAGAAGCGGTAAAGTCACCCGCTTAAACGTCTCCCACCACGACGCTCCCGAAGCGGAGGCTGCCTCTTCCAATTCGCTGTGAATTTGTACAATCGCGCCGGATGCCGCGCGCATGCCGTAAGGCATATAGCGGGTCACATACGCGATCATCAGCAACCAGATCGTTCCATAGATCGGCAGGGGAAACGCGACATAAAGAAGGATCAATGCCATGCCCATAACGATGCCCGGAACGGTAATCGGTATGAAAGCCAAGAAATCCAGTAGCCATGATCCGGGCAGCCGGCTCTTGTAGACAATCCAGGCGATGAGAGACGTCAGAATCATCGCAACCGTAGCGGTCGAAGTCGCGAGAATAATGCTATTTTGCAAGGCATCCCAAAAAGGCCTGAATCCCACGAGATAGCGATAATTGTCGAAACTCAATTTGTCCAAAGCGTCCCAGCCCGGTGTAGCAAAAAAAGGCAGGAAGGACGCCCAGAACAGGACGAGAAACGGCATAAGAACGACGAAAACGAAATAGACCATCAGAAAGCTGAAGCCGACCCACTTCCACGGCCCAAGATCGAACTGCCGGGGCCTAAACGCTTTGCCCGTGACGGTTTGATATTTCTTGCTCTCTCCTGTCGATCTCGTGTACAGCCAAACACCAATGGCGCTCAGCAGAAGCAGGCCTACCGCCAGAGCAGCTCCCCTTCCATAGTCCGGCGGGTACTCATTAAAAGCGAGATAAATCTCACTGGTGTAGACATAAATGCGCGCGGGAATGCCGATAAGAGCGGGCGTTTCGAATGATTCCAAGGTCCGAACGAATAGAATCAAGAGCACTGAAGCGGTCGTCGGCATCAGCAAGCGAAAGGTCACGCGGTGAAAGGTCTGCCAGGTATTGGCCCCGGACATCATCGCCGACTCTTCCAACGAAGGATCCATCGACTTGAACGCCGCCACCATCAAAAGGAATGCAAGCGGCACCTGCCCAACCGAGTGAACCCAGATCATGCCGGGAAGGGAAAAAACATTGAAAGGAGGGGATTCCAGCCCGAAGAGACTCTGCAGCGCGACATTAAGATAGCCGAACTTCGGGCTCAGAAGGAAGATCCAGGCGATGGACTCCAGCACGCCCGGCAGGATCAGCGGCACGACCGCGATCGGCACGAAAAGACTTCGCAGCGGTGTATTCGTCCTCTCCGTAAGCCACGCCAGCATCGTCCCCAGCAGAAACGTCAATGCAGCCGATCCCGTGGCAAAGATGATAGAATTTACGAAAGTAGAATAGGTATACGGGCTGGCGTAGGCATTTACATAGTTTTCCAGAGTGACAACAAATTCTCTCGGTGCAATTTCCTTCTCGAAGCTGCCGTATACCAGCATGAACAACGGCAACACCGCCAGATAGATCAGCACGCCGGCGCCAACGATGGGGATCATCAGCGCCGGCTCGCGCAGCAGTCGAAACCCGGTCCGCTCACTTCTTGGCAAAGCCACTGTGGACATCACTCACCTCGTCGGTTTCGCTGCCCCTGGATCCGGACGATCACCGCAGCCTGAATATTTCCTTCCATATCTTCTCGTACTTGGGAAATTCCTTGAGATCCGCCACGCTAATAGCGTAGATTTTTTCGGTCCGTGTCTTATCTACCGGCTCGACTTTAGGATGTGCCGGTGTGCGCCCGCCTTTGGCCATCACTTTTTGACCCTCTTCGCTGGCGATCCAACGGGCGAAGAGCAGGGCTGTTTTGGGATGCGGCGCATCCTTGAAAATCGCCGTTGCATTAATAGAGGCAACACCTTCGGTCAGCATATAATTGAGCGGCGCGCCCTTTTTGATGCGGCTCGGATAATGGTGCGAGTAGCAAGTCAAGCACGCTGCGGCTTGCCCAGCGACCAACAGTTCCGCCAATTGCGAATGACCTTTGTGAAATTCAACGTTTTGCGCTGCAATCTTTTTCCAAAACTCGATCGCCTTTTCGTCGCTCTTGAAGCGATATTTGGCGAATGCCAGCAGCATTTCCAGGTCGCGCGGCTCGGCGATCAGCCGGCCCTTCCAGCGCGGGTGCAGAAAATCGTCGTAGGACTTGGGCTCTTCTTCTTTCTTGACTAGATTCGTGTTCCATGCCGCGACAAAAAACTGCAGATCCGATGCGGTCCAGAAGCTTCCCTTCATCCCTTCGGGATATGCGGCAGATTCCGGCAGCTTTGTCTCGAGCAAAAGCTTCTGATCGTAGGCCTGGCTGACATTTTCCAGAGGAATCTGCAAAACGTCTGCTAGCGTCCTGCCGCCCCGCGCCTCGGTTACGGCGCGAGCGACGAGTTTGTCCGAAGTCGCGTCGACGTGATTGACTTTGATGCCAGGAAAGCGCTTCTCAAAAACGGGCAGGATTCTTTCGGCATTGACCTGCGCCAAAGTGCCGTAGAAATTAAGCGTGCCGCCTTCTTTCACGGCGGCCTTATGGATCTCATCCAGAGACTGGGCATTCACACGGCCGGTAAGCGCGCCGAAAACCAGAAACAACCATGCTGCAAATAAAACTAGCGAACACTTCCTCATCAGATATAACCTCCGTTAGTTAATCTCCATTGGAATACGGTAAAAAGTTGATACCAGTTTGATTATGCGAGTCAAGACACCATTTTAGTTCGAACGAGGGACAACCGCTGCGCAGCGCGAGCTAGGCTATCGCAATGGCTGTTCTCTGATTGTCGGATTGCAGGGGCCGAATCACCGCAGCTTGAAAATATCCTTCCAGATCTTCTCGTATTTTTTCCAGTTCTGAATCTCGTCTGTGCCGATCGGGTAAATTTTTGCGGGCCGAATCTTCTCCTTAGGTTCGACTTTCGGATGCGGCGGCGTTCTGCCGCCTTCGGCGTAAACTTTCTGTCCTTCCTCGCTCGCCGACCAGCGCATAAATAGCCACGCAGTATTGGGGTGAGGCGCATCCTTCGCCAATGCGGATGCATTGATCGTGGCAATCCCTTCCGTCAGCATATAGCCGAGCGGCGCGCCCTTACGTATGCGCGGCGGGTAGTGGTGCGCGTAGCAGGTAAAGCAAGCGGCGGCCTGGCCCGCCACCAGGAACTCGGCCAGCTCAGAGTGACCCTTGTGGAACTCGACGTTATTGGCGGCGATTTTTTTCAAGAGATCGATCGCTTTTTCATCGTTTTTGTACTTGTGCCGCGCCAATCCCATCAACACCTCGACATCGCGCGGCTCACCGATAAGTCTGTTTTTCCATTTTGGATGGGCGAAATCCTCGAATTGCTTGGGTTCGTCCTCCGCTTTGACCAGGTTCTTGTTCCAGGCTGCGATGATGAAAATCAGATCCGCCGCCAGCCAGAACGAACCCTTCAAGTTTCCCGGATAAGCCTCCGCCTCGGGCGGCAATTTGTCGAGAACCAGCTTCTGTTCGTGGAGCTGGAGGATATTCTCCAGCGACATCTGGAAAATATCCGCGAGCACTCGACCGCCGCGAGCCTCCGTGATCGCCCGCGCCGCGAGCTTATCCGCCGTGGCATCGACATGGTTGATCTTGAGGCCGGGAAAGCGTTTTTCAAACACCGGCAAAATTCTTGCCGCGTTAATCTGCGCGAGAGTGCCGTAAAAATTGAGGGTCCCGCCCTCCTTCAGAGCCTGCTTATGCAACTCATCCAGTGATTGGCCGGCGGCTGGCGCCGGTACGATGGCGAGCATGAGGCTCAACATTAAGCCCCACGTTGCAAACGACACATTTTCCTTGAGCCGCAACATATCTTTCCTCCCCTGATCTTGCCTGTTCTTTGTCCAACGATTTGCTTAACGCAGTTTGAAAATTTCCTTCCAAACCTTTTCGTACTTTGCAAATTGCTTTACGTCGTCGGCGCCGATCGCGTAAATTTTCTTGGGACGCACGGGAACGGTCGGCTCTACCTTGGGGTGCGCCGGTGTGCGCCCGCCCTTGGCGTATGCCTCTTGGCCCTCCTTGGACTGCGCCCAACGGGTAAACAGCAGCGCCGCCGCCGGATGCGGCGCGTCCTTGGCGATAGCGACGGCGATGATTCCGGCAATCCCTTCCGTCAGCATATAGCCGAGCGGCGCGCCCTTTTTGATGCGGGGCGGATAGTGATGCGAATAGCAGGTGAAGCAAGCCGCGGCCTGTCCTGCCACCAGCAGCTCCGCGAGGTCGGAATGGCCTTTGTGAAACTCGACGTTGTTTGCGGCGATTTTAGTGAGAATCTCACGCGCCTTCTCCAGGCTGTTGTGCTTGTGCATCAACCCGATCACCAGTTCCGCGTCCCGCGGTTCCGCGATCAGCCGGTTTTTCCACCGTGGGTGCGCAAAATCGTCTAATTCCTTAGGCTCCTCCTCTTTCTTGGTCTTGTCGGTGTTCCAGGCACCGACAAAGAAGATCAGGTTGTTGGCCAACCAGTAGCTGCCTTTCATATCGTTCGGATACTCGGCGGCTTCCGGAATTGGTTTTTCCAACAATAGTTTCTGCTCGTATAGCTGGTTGATATTTTCGAGACCGAATTCGAAAACATCGGAAATTACTCTGCCGCCGCGCGCCTCGGTAATCGCTCGCACCGCGAGCTTGTCGGAAGTCGCGTCGACGTGGTTGATTTTGACGCCCGGAAAGCGTTTTTCGAATACCGGGTATATCTTCTCCGCGTTGATCTGGGCCAGCGAACAATAGCAATTGACCACGCCGCCTTCTTTAACAGCTTTTTTATGAAGCTCATCCATCGATTCGGTCTGTGCCGCCGGAATTGCGCTCGGGACGAACATGGCGAGAAGTAGAAGGATCAAGCCAATGCCATTCGACTTTGACAACATGTATTCACCTCCTAAACTAGATTTAAAAACTTATTTTTTCCCACCCTTTAACGCCGTTTGTAATTTGTTCTTCAACTCAGGGCTCATGTTCAGGAACTCAGTGACCAGTTTGTGGATTTCGTTGCCGATCAATGGATCGATTTCGAGCTTGCCCTTGACGGCGTCCGCCTGCAATTCCTTGTCGGTGAAGACTCTCTCGAAAGCTTTCTCGAGCGCCATCGCGCGATCCGGCGGCGTTCCCGGCGGCACGACATACACTTTGCCAAACTCATTGGGGGTGCTGGTGCCAAACTTCAGGAGTTGGCGGTGCTCTTCGCTTTTCGCGATTTCCGGAATGGTCGGCACATTGGGAATGATCAAATCCTTTATGGGTTTTTCCGACAATTGCGCGAGCAGCAACCATTCGCCGCTTTTCATCTTGTCAAAGGATGTGATTTTCAGCGACGTGTACGAGTTGAACAGCCCCTCGACTTCGCCGGACTCGATGGCCATCCTCACATTGGCGGTGCCTTTATAGCCCAGCACCATTTTCAAGTTTCCGCCTAATACGTCGCGAACCAACACCGGCGCGTGCTCCACGGTCGAACCCGGGATCCCGCCGACGGTGACTTGCTTTGCGTTCGGACCAAAAATTTCGTCGAACTTATTGACGCCCGGTTTGCGGGTTACGACAAAGACGTAGGTCTCGCCGACCGGCACGGCGAGGTAGCGAAATTTAGCCATGTCGAACTGAATCGCCGGATTGCCGAATAACTGCTCGAGAATAATCGGCCCCGAGATATTGCCGATCACCGTGCCGTCTTTGGGTGCCGCGTTAAACGTGTGGTTGGCAGCAATGATACTACCTGCGCCCGTCATGTTTTCGACAACGATCGCGGGGTTTCCTGGAATGTATTTTGATAGATGGCGACCGATCAGGCGGGAGTACTGGTCATAGCCGCCGCCGGCTGAAAAACCGACGATGATACGGACGGATTTGCCGCGGTAGAAGTTGGCCACCGCTTTTTCATCGTACGCTGGCTTTGCAGCCTGCGCCGCCAGACCCGTCGCCGTGAAGCCGAGCCAGATGAGTGTGATTACCAGCAAACGATGGCCGAGCCGCATATTTCCTCCCATTTCTCGCGATTTGATCGTCAATACGTTTTGATATCTTAAGCCTGTAAGTTAGACGCGGATGGTAGAACTAAGCTTCAGTATTTCCCGAATGCAATCTCTATAAATTCTCTAATTTTTTGAGCGTTGCGCCGTAATCTAGCGCGGCTTTTTCAATTGAATACTCCGGCTCGTATCCGAGCTCATGCTTGGCTCGGGAGAAGTCGCTGGCCAGCCGCGATTCAGGGTAAGGCATCGGGTTGTCACTCTTGACCAGCGTGATATCCGACCCGGGATAAGCTTTCCGCACCGCGTTGACAATATCGTCGCCGCTGAGCATCTTGCCGTTACCTATATGAAAGAGCGTTTCTTTAAACTTGTCCTTGAGCGCGGCCAATACGGTCCCTTTGGCGGCGTCCCTGCCGTAAAGAATTTCAGCCGGGCCGTAAGGCCAGCTGATTTTTGCCGCCTCGCCCTTTACTGCCGCGCGGATCATTTGCTGGATGGCGATTTCTCTGGTGGCCTTGAGAGCAGCCGGCGAGGGTCCGTACAGACCGCCGGTGTAGCGCAGACAGATAAACTCAAAGCCGTAGCGTTTCGCGTAGGCGCGCCCCATGAATTCGCAGCTCGCCTTGGTTGCGGCGTAAACCGACGGCGGATTCATCGGGATCTTTTCATCGATTTTTTCCAGGCCTTCGCCCAGCGAGCCTAAATAAACCGTTCCCGAGCTGGGGAAAATGACACGCGCTACTTTTTCCAAACGCGCGGCCTCAAACACATTCACCGTGCCCATGAAGTTGAGTCTCACGCCGCTGTAGGGACGGCGCTGCACTTCTTCGCCGAGGAAAGCCGCCAAGTGTATGACACGGTCGCAATCGTTGTCGCGCAGCGCGGAGATCAGCGCCGGCAGATCCATCATATCGCCGCGAATGAGAGTGACTTTGCTGGTGTCCACGCCGACGGCGCCGAGCAAGCGCTCGTTGAGCGCGACATCGAACACCACGGGTCTCTCGCTGCGCTCCAGCAACATCCCAACGGCGTAGGCTCCGACCAGTCCGGTGCCGCCCGTTACGAGAATACCTTTGTCGGCCATGATGAGTTTCCCTATCCGAAACCGTGCCTCTACTATATCATCCGCGCTCTTGAGTCAATGCAGGTGGACCATTTTCTCGTTTTGATTGCGCCCTTGAAAGCAGCAGCGATACGGGAGTTTACACATCGCGTAGCCCAGCATGAATTCGATTTTATGCATTCAGTGTCTCGTGTATAGTGCGGCTCCGGCTTGACGTCGCCTACTTTTAGAGCAATATGTCAGCCGGCGCGTCTAAAAGTCACAGAGGAGGAATCCATTATGTTGCATCTATGGGCGCTTTCAGTACTCGCGTTGGTCGGCTTGTTAACTACAAACGCAACGCTGCACGCACAAGAAAGAATTCGGCTGGCGTGGGCAGGCGCGAGTCCTTCCAACAGTCCGATCTGGGCCATGCAGGAAAGAAAACTGCTCGAAAAGCAGGGCCTGCGGCCTGAAATCATCAGCATCAGCGCCAGCCCGACGGTGCTGCAAGCCTTGCTCGCCAACGAAATCGACGCCGCGAGCATATCGGTCACCACGTTGACCAGCTCGAGGCTGGCCGGGTTCGACTCCGTATTGATCGTCGGAGTGGTTCCAACCTTTGTCGACTTCATCGTATCGACACAAGACATCACCAGCATTGAACAGTTGAAAGGAAAAACCGCCGGTGTGAACCGGCTGGGAAGCACTTCGGATATGGGTCTCCGCTTGGCATTGCGCAAACTCGGCATCGATCCCGAGAAAGACGTCAAGATCATCCCTGCCGGCGGCAACCCCGAGAGATTCGCCGCGCTTTCCAAGGGCATCACGCAATTCACGATCATGCCGGAACCGTTTGTGCGCGAGGCTGAACGATTGGGGTTCCGAAAGCTCTTTTCCATCAATACGCTGAAGATACCTTTTTGGTGGAACGGCATTCTCACCCGGGAGGCTATTCTAAAGGAAAAACGTCCGCTGATGCTCAAGCTGACGACGGCGATGGTGGAAGCGATCCACTATCTTAAAACCGATAAAGCGGGCGCCAAGGCGCTTTTTCGCAAAAACCTCGGCATCTCCGATCCCGAAGCTCTGGAGCGGGCCTACAACGCCTACATTCCGATTTTCAATGAGGCGCCCTATCCAACCCCAGACGGAGTGAAGACCATGTTGGACGACTTGGCGCGGAGCAACCCGAAAGCGGCGGCTGCGGACCCGAATAAATTCGTCGACCAGAGCCTCGTGCGCGAGCTCGAGACCTCCGGCTTCATCAAGCGCCTCTACAAGAAGTAGTTGCCAACGCAAACTCTCTGGAGTGTTGGAGTAATGCAGTCTTGGTTTCGGAAAACGCACTGCTCCATCACTCCATTCCCCATTCTCGCCGCGCGCGGTTGAAAT
>Ga0209640_10003973_pt1 | contig 12988 bp, 13 predicted proteins | sample RifCSP10_1_FD_184018 | JGI IMG/M metagenome (GOLD analysis project Ga0209640, IMG submission 184018) | Soil microbial communities from Rifle, Colorado - Rifle CSP2_sed 10_1 (SPAdes) (version 2) | ecosystem: Environmental > Terrestrial > Deep subsurface > Rock core/Sediment | place: Rifle...
CCAATGGATCCCATCTGGTACGTGGTGATCGCTGTCGCGCTGATCGCCGCTTTCGTCATCGTCATGTACAACGGCCTCGTTCGACTGCGCAACCTGGTCGATGAAGCCTGGAACCAGATCAGCGTGCAACTCAAGCGCCGGCACGACCTGATCCCGAACCTGGTCAACGCGGTCAAGGGCTACATGGACTTCGAGCAGGAGACGCTGACGAAGGTCATCGAGGCCCGCAGCGCCGCGGTGAGCGCCTCCAGCTCCGGCCCTGCCGGTGCGGCCGCATCGGCCCAGGCCGAGAACTTCCTGACCGGCGCCCTGCGCCAGCTGTTCGCCCTGGTCGAGAACTACCCCGATCTGAAGGCGAACCAGAACGTCCTGCAGCTGCAGGAGGAGCTGACCACCACCGAGAACCAGATCGGTTTCTCGCGCCAGCACTACAACAGCAGCGTCCGGGAGCTGAACACCACGGTTCAGACCTTCCCCCAGGTGCTGATCGCCGGGCTGATGGGCTTCAAGGAGCGCGAGTACTTCCAGATCGAGGAGACCGATGCCGCGGTCCCCGAGGTGAACCTGCGCAGCTGATGCTCCTGGTGCCGATCGGCAGATCGGTGCCGCGAAGATGACTGTCCAGCCGGTCCCCTCAACCTTCTTCCGCGAGATTCGCCGCAACCAGCGCAACTCGTGGCTGCTGGTCGGCGTGGTGGCGCTGGTCCTGGCGGCCCTGGGCGGGGCGATCGGCGGCGCGACCGGCTACGGCTGGTGGGGCGTCGGCGTTGCGCTGGTGGTCGCCTCGATGATGAGCGTCGGCAGCTACTTTGGCGGGGACAAGCTCGTGCTCCTCTCGAGCGGTGCCCGCGAGGTGCCGCGCGAGTCGCCGCCCGACGAGTACCGCCAGCTCCTCAACGTGGTCACCGAGATGAGCCTCGCCTCGGGGCTGCCGATGCCGCGGGTGTACGTCGTCAACGACAGCGCCCCCAACGCCTTCGCCACCGGACGAGACCCCAAGCACGCATCGGTCGCTGCGACCACCGGATTGCTGGAGAAGCTCGACCGCGAGCAGTTGCAGGGTGTGATCGCGCACGAGATGAGCCACATCGGCAACTACGACATCCGATTCAGCCTGCTGGTCGGCGTGCTGGTGGGCAGCATCGCGCTGCTCGCCGACTGGTTCCTGCGCTTCACCTTCTGGGGCGGGGGGCGCCGCAGTGGTGGCGGGAGCCGCGATCGTGGCGGCGGGGGAGCGGCAGCCATCCTGTTCGTGATCGCCCTGGTGCTGGCGATCGTCGCGCCCCTGATCGGCCGAATGGTTCAACTGGCGGTGAGTCGCAGCCGCGAGTCGCTGGCCGATGTCAGCGGCGTCGAGCTGTCGCGCAACCCGGTCGGCCTGGCGCGCGCGCTGCGCGCCATTGCGGACGACCCCGAGGTGCTCGAGGTGGCCAACCGCGCGACGCAGCACCTGTACATCGTCAACCCGATCAAGAGCTTCGAGTCGCGCGCCAAGAGCATGTGGGACACCCACCCGCCGCTTGCCGAACGGATCGCCGTCCTGCGTGGGCTGGCCGGGCAATTCGGCCAGGATCCGCGCGTTCTGGAGTCCGACGAGGCGTAAGGCGCTCCGGTTGCCCTTCGGCGACCCCGATCAGCCGCTCGTCGCCCGAGGGGCAGTGAGACGCACAATGGTGCCCTTGCGCCCGCCGCGGACGATGCATGTTCCGCCGATAAGCCGCGCGCGCTCCTGCATGCCGACGACGCCCAGCTTGCCCTGACGGACGAGCTCAGCCGGGTCCGGTGCGCCAGTCATCCCGAGGCCATCGTCCTCGACCACGAGTTCGGCCCGTGTCGATGAGACGGAGAGCCGGACCGCGATGGTGGACGCCCGCGCGTGACGCTCGACGTTGTGCAGCGCTTCCTGGCAGACGCGGAAGAAGGCAAGTTGCTCGTGAGCATTGAGTCCGTCGGTCGTACCGCGCGAGCTGTACCGACCTCGGATGCTCGTGCGGCTTTCGAACGCCGCGACCTCGGCCTTCAGGGCTGCGCTCAGCCCCAGGTCGTCCAAGACCGATGGCCGCAGATCACGACTGAAGCGTCGCAGTTCGGCCGCGACGTCTTCGGCGGATGCGCGCGCCTCGGCCAGCGCGTCCCGGAGTTGGGGATCGGCCAGGTCCAGAGCATCCAGTCGCCGCCAGAGGAGGACTACGGACTGCAGGGGACCATCGTGGAGCTCGCGGGCGATGCGTCGGCGCTCCTCCTCCCGGGCTGCCAGGGTCTTCGCCCCGTACCCCTCCAGCAGTCGCTGGCGCTCGACCTGCAGGGAGACGTCGCGCAGCAGCAGCAGGTCCAGCGGCTCGCCGCTCGCGTCGGAGAGCGGGGTGCGCACCGGGACAAACCACAGCCGGCGCCCCTGAGGATCAGTGATCGGGCCGACTACTTGCGTGCCGGTGAGGTTGGCCACGACTTCGGCGAGCTGGGCGGGTGCGATCGCGCCGAAGGCTCGGTGACGCAGCTGATCAGCCGCTTGTCCGAGTAATCGCTCGGCAGCCGCGTTCACCTCCTGGATGGTGCCGTCCGGGTCGAGCAGGATGATGGCATCACCCGCGGAGTTGAAGACGCTCCGGAACTTGTCTTCGGATGCCTGCTGCTCCCGTTCTCGTCGCTCTGCCTCGTGGCGTGCCCAGCGCTCCCCATCAATTCGGCGCCCGACGAAGATGCCCACAGCGACGACCAGTCCGGCCTGCCAGAGCTCACCGAACACCTCGGTCCCTTCGTGCCAGAAGAGAGCATTCGGCATGGTGAGCATGGCACACCAGATCGCGGTGGGCGCCGAACCCCCGCTGCCGAACACGAGCCCGGCGTAGATGACCGGCACGAGGAAGAGTGAGACCGGAATGAAGGCAGCATCGTGCAGGTCAACGACGGCAGTCGTCTCCACCAGCGCGTGGCCCCCTGCGATGACCAGGACCAGGAGCTGGACGATCCAGAATTGTCGTTGACGAAGCGGTGGGGCCCAGCGGGCGAGGGTGGGGCGTGGCGGGCGCGCAGGCCGCGCCAACGCGGCACTCGCCGACCCATTGCGTAGGGTCATGGGCGCTCGGCCGGTCGCGACTGGATATCGAGCAGCCCCCTCGAGGACGCCTGGACGATCGCCTCGGTTCGGCTCGAGACGCCAAGCTTGTTGAAGATCGATGTGAGGTGACTCTCAACGGTCCTGGTGCTCACGCCCAGCGCCTCGGCAATGTCACGATTCCTCGCACCCCGCGACGCCTGTTGAAGGACCTGCGTCTCCCGCTGGGAGAAGAGGTGAGCGTCATCGCGCGGGCGACGGCCGAGCAACTTTCGCGCGACCGCGGGGTGCAGGACGACCTCTCCCTGGGCCACGGAGTGGATGGCCGCCACGACGTCGGCTGCACGGGCAATCTTCAGCAGGTACCCGTTTGCCCCGGCCTCCAGCGCAGCCTGGGCATAATCCGCGTCGTCGTACGCACTCAGCAGGAGGACGTACGGCGGCCGGTCCAGCGACCGAATCCTGCGTGTCGCCTCGACCCCGTTCAGCACGGGCATGGCCATGTCCAGAAGGACGACGTCGGGCGCCAACTCGCGCGCCAGATCAACAGCCTCGGCGCCGTCGGCGGCTTCACCCACAACCGAGATGGTGGGATCTGCCTCAAGGATCTTCCTAGTCCCCTCGCGAACCATCGCGTGGTCCTCGGCGAGCAGCACACGGAGTCGTTTCATGGAGGCCTCCGCTGCCGAGAGTACATCCCGGGACTGGCTCACGCTCCACGGGATCCCGCAGGAACGTTGCGGTTTCCACTCGCCGGAGGGGGCGGCATTCCCCGTTGGCAAGGTACTGACGCCGGGCGGACGATGGTGGCGAGGTACAGGTATGACGGTTCCGCCCGATCGAGTCGACCTCGTGGAGTTGCCGCAGGCCGCGGATCCTACGCGTCGAATGACGCGTAGGCAGGCACTCCTGGCGCTGGCCGGGGCCGGGTCTGCGCTCGCCGCAGGACCGCTCGTCGGCTCGATTGTCCAGGGACACCCGGCCGACCCCACCCATCAGGGCGAGACGCCGCTGCCCGCGCGGCGCTGGGCGATGGTGATCGACCTGCGCCGCTGCGACGGCTGCAAGAAGTGCACCGAGGCCTGCCAGGCCAAGCACTACCTGCCGCCTGAGCAGGAATGGATCAAGGTCTACACGCTCAGGGATCGTACGGGCGTGGAGTACGCCGTCCCGCGTCTCTGCATGCATTGCGAAGATGCTCCCTGCGTGCGCGTGTGCCCGGTCACCGCCACCTTCGTTGATCGTGACGGCCTTGTGCTGGTTGACCAGGACAAGTGCATCGGCTGCCGGCTGTGCATTGCGGCCTGCCCATACGAGGCCAGGTACTTCAACTGGACCGAGCCAAAGGTCAAGCCCCTTCTGCCGACCAAGGCAACGCCGGAGTTTCCGTCACCGCAGCAGCGCGGCACCGTCGGGAAATGCGTCCTGTGCGTCCACAACATCAAGTACGGAGAGCTGCCGTACTGCGTCGACGCCTGCACGATGGACGCGCTCTACATCGGCGATCTCGACGCGGACGTGGCGACCAACGGGACCGAAACGGTGCGGCTTTCCACCTTCCTGAGCCAGAACAACGCCATTCGGCTGAAAGAGGAACTCAACACAAAGCCCCGCGTCTGGTACATCCCCGGGCACGGCGAGGATCTCGAATGGTAGCGGCGGTCATCGAGCGTCGCGACGAGGCCGCCCTGCTGGACGCTGCATTTCGTCCCGTACAGGCGCCGGGCAGGTGGTTCTGGCCGCTCTTCGTCGGCCTGGGGGCGCTGGTGGCCGTGGCCGCCGTGGCGTACGGCTATCAACTGCTGACCGGTCTGTGGGTGGCTGGTTACAGCGACTCTGCCTTCTACGGGATCTACGAGGCCAACCTCGTGGCATTCATCGGCGTCAGCTACGGTGGAGCGCTGGTCTCGGCCGTGCTTCGCCTGACGAACGCCCGATGGCGCGCCCCGATCACCCGCATGGCCGAGGCCATGGCGCTTGTCTCGCTGCTGGTGGGTGCGTCCTTCGCGATCATCCACCTGGGTCGACCGGAGCGCATCTGGCAGCTGATCGTGAGCCCCCAGGCCGCCTCTCCGATCGTGTGGGACGTAATCGCCATCACGACCTACCTGGTCGCGACGCTGATCTTCCTCTACCTGCCCCTTATCCCGGATCTGGCGGTGGCCCGGGATCGCCTTGGTCCATCAGCCGGCCGGCTGCGGCGCACCTTCTATCGCGTCGGCGCGGTCGGCTGGAACGGAACACCGGCGCAGCGACGAAGCCTCAACTGGTCGGTCGGCGCGATCGCAATCCTGATCATTCCACTCGCCATCACCGTCCACTCCGTCCTGGCATGGGCGTTCTCGATGACCAGCCGGCCTGGCTGGCACTCGACCATCTACGGCCCGTACTTCGTGATTGGCGCGCTCTACTCCGGGGTCGCCCTGGTGATCGTGGTGGTGGCGGCATTCCGCAAGGCGTATCGGCTCGAGCGATATATCGGACTCCAGCACTTTGCGTCACTCGCCCGCATCATGGCCATCCTGGGTGCGGTGTACCTGTACTTCACCTTCTCGGAGATGCTGACCACCGGCTACGTGCGGACGCGAGAAGAGGCATCCATCGTCGCCGTGCTCCTGGAAGGCAGCTTCGCCCCCGCCTTCTGGGGCTTCATGCTCGGCGGGATCCTGCTGCCCATCGTTCTTTCGCTGGTGCCGGCAACCCGCAAGGTGCATTACCTCGTGCTCGCCGGCGTGCTGGCCGTGGTGGGGATGTGGCTGAAGCGCCTGCTCATCACCCTCCCGTCGGCGACGGCCCCACTCATCGGCGACGCGTGGGGGTCGGTCCAGTTCACCTGGGTCGCCATCGTGATCACGCTTGGCGCCACGGCGGCGATCCCGCTCGGCCTGATGATCATCTTCCGCTTCGTGCCCATCCTCTCGCTTGATGAGATGAGCGAGGCAGATGACGAGCCCGGGGTCGGATTGGCGCCCAAAGGTTCGCTACAAGCGGAGGCGGTCCAGTGATCGCGCGCAACCGTAATGCGGCGTGGGTGCTGCGCGCGCTCGCCATTGTCACAGTCTTCGTTGCGAGCCTCGCGCTCGCCACGCCGTCACTTGCTGCTGACCCACCCGCTCGATTGCAGGCGGACGCTCAGCAGCGTGAGGACGGCTCGTGGATGCTGAGGGCAACCGTGACCCGTGGGGGCGCTGTCAAGAGCCAGGAGACGGTGCTGTTCCTGGCGCGGGTGGAGTTCTTCGGTGAGCGGTGGGTCCCACTCGGCACCGCCGTCACGGACGCCGCCGGCGTTGCGTCGCGGCTCTATTCGCCGACCGCCAACGGAGTTCAGGAGCTGATAGCCCGATTCGCTGCGAGCGATGGCACGTTCGACTCGGACCCCTTTGAGATCACGGTCAGTGGTGCCCTGCCCGCACTCTCCGAAGAAGCGCCGGTACTTCCGATCGTACGAGCGTGGGCATTTCCCGTCGGCGCGGCGATCCTGTTCCTCGTCTGGCTCATGCTCGCGGTCATCTTCCTGCGGGCGGTCATTGGGATCGCTCGTCCGACATCGCCGCAGACCAGCGGTTGCGCCCCGACGCGCAAGGGGCCAGTGGAGTCGTCCCCCCAACAACCCAGCAGCATGGAGTAGTCGATGAGTACCAAGCGTCACAGATTCGGGAAGCGCCCGGCATATATCGGCCTTATCGTCGTCCTGGCGGCAGGCCTCGTCGCATGCGCGGAGGAGCCGGGTCAGTCGGCGGAGCCATCATCCGCCGCCCCGTCCACTTCCGAGAGCACGGCCCCGTCCGCCGCTCCCGTTGGACAGTTCCTCTTCCTCGACGTGGATGTGGTTCTCGGGCCGACGAACCTGACCGACGAGGAAAAGCCGGCCAAGACCTGCGTGCAACAAAGCAGGTTTGCGCACAACGAGCAGGTCGTCTGGCGGATCAAAGTCCTCGATCCGTTGACGGGCGACGCCATGGACGACACCATGGTGGCGACCCTGCAGGTCGTCATGCCAGATCAGACGCTCGACCTCCACTACGGGCCTCATCCGCGTGACAACCCGCTCGGCTTCTTCTGGACGACCTCGTGGGTCGTTCCCGAGGGCTACCCGGATGGTGTCATCAACTACACCGTCGAGGCCACGGCCAATGATGGCCGCACCGGGACCTGGGAGCAGTTCGAGGTCGCGGCGGCCAACCTGACCGTCACGGCGGATATCCGTCCGATCATCGCCGAGTAGCTAGAGGCGGCCTGCGAAGCATCGTCGCGGGCCGCCGCAGAGGTACACGAATATGCCACGCCTGAGCACCGGGGCCGCCGTCGCGGCCACCGTCCTGATCGCTGCAGCCTTTTTCCTGGGGATCCTGGTCGGTCCTCTCGTGCGACCGGTCGCCGGTGAGCCAGGTGGGAACTCCTCTCCGGGCGCGTCGGCCTCTAACCCAGCGGAGACAGCGAGCGCGTCACCGCGTCCACCCGAGGCGGACTATGTCGGGCGCCTGGAGGTCATGCCCGCAAAGGGTCAGATCGGGAGCCAGGCGACATTGACCGGCGCTGGATTCGACCCCGGCCAAACGCTCGAGGTTGTCTGGCAGGCGTACTCCGGTGAGTGGGTGATCGACAACACCGCGGCAGCCGGCGAGAACTACAAGGGGCGGACGTATTCTGAAGATGCCGCGCCGTTGGGGTCAGTGACCGCCGATGCGGCGGGCGCTTTCTCGACCGAATTCACGGTCCCCGATGGATTCGGATTCACCCACAACATCCAGGTCCGCGAGGGCGCTGTCGTACGCAACCAGGCGGCCTATTACGTCGAGATGGAGGTCAGCGTCTCACCGTCGAGCGGGCCGGTCGGCACCCCGATCACCGTCGACGTGCGCGGGATCGGAGTTTCTCCGCTGCACAGCAGCTGGGAGCTGACCTACGACAACCGATTCACGGGTTGGATGTCAGCGGTCACGACCAATGGCCACGCCCGCTTCACCATCCCCGCGACTGGCGCGCCCGGCCCGCACGTGCTGAAGATCCTGCACGGCTCATTCACGTTCCCCTACCTGAACATGCAGCAATCGCCCGATCCCGGCCGACCGACGTTCACCTCGATCTTCACGATCACCCCGGGCGACGCGGTTCTGCCGCCGCCACCTGGCGACCAATGGAATCCCTTCGTGGCCGGGGCGGAACCGGCCGGCAGTGAGGGTCCGACGATCTGGACCGACCCCCTCGAAACGATCGTTGGCGACAGCGTGGTGCTGCACGGGCGCGATCTACCCCCCAACACATCGCTCAAGGTCGGCTGGCTGACGCAGGTCGGCGTCGACACCGCCATCATCGGCGGGAGCGGCGAGGACCGTCCGACCGCGGATTGGGAGCTCGGCACGGCGGAAGTCGGCAGCGATGGAAGAATCGCGTGGGCGTTCGAGATTCCCGCCGACAAGGGGGGCTGGCACGATATCTCCCTGACCGACGGCGAGACCGTAGTGGCGGTCACCCAGGTGCGCGTGCGTCCAATGGCTGAGCCACTCGGAGTGACGCAGGTGCGGGTGGGCGACGTCCTGACTCTCCACGTCACCGGGGTCGATGACACCGACACCGGCAAGATCCTGATGCTCGTGTCCGACAACGGGATGCTCGGATACGCCTGTTCGGTGACGGGGCAGGGCGACATCACGATCTACCTGCCGGCAGCCGGCGAGCCCGGATGGCACTTCCTTGACCTATACCCGGGCATCTACAAGGGCGAGGACGCCCGTGCCACGTACAACTTCCGCATCCCGCAACTGACCTACGCGGACGACCATCCCGGAGAGACGATGCCGGCCTTCCGGTTCGCCTACGAGATCATTCCGTGAGCTGATGAACGCCCCGGGCAGTCAAGCGGTGCGGGCGGGACGTCGTCCCGCCCGCACCATATTCGGTTTGGCCTCAGCCGCCTGCGTTCTGGCGCTGGCCGCCTGTTCGACGGGCGAGCCGGTCACGTCGCTCGGCTCCGATACCGATCTGCGGGTCATCACCGTGGATCTGCTCGACTTCCGGTTCGAGCCGGCGGCCATCAACGTTCGGCTGGGCGAGTCGATACGCATCCTTGCGATCAATCGCGCCGACATTCCCCACGAGCTCTTCATCGGCTCCCCGGCGGACCAGGATCGGCACCATGCGCTGCACGCCGAGGCACCGCCTGACCAGCAGGACCAGCTGGATGATGGGGTGACCGGAATCTACGTCGCTGGCCGTGGCACGGCTCAGTTCACCTACCGCTTCGATGAGGTAGGGGAGATCGTTATCGGCTGTCACCTGGTCGGGCACTTCGAGGCCGGCATGGTCGGGGTCATCCGGGTCGCGGCCTCGTAGGGCGACCATCGCTTGGTTGCCGCTCGATCGGGCCCTGTGCTATCGTCGAACGTCGATACGCGACCACGAGCGAGGGCTGCACCTCCACGGATCGACGGGCGGGCCGAGGTAGCTCAGTTGGTAGAGCACCGCCCTGAAGAGGCGGGTGTCGTCAGTTCGATTCTGACCCTCGGCACCATCACTCGCGGCGCGAATCGGTAAACGGGCGGAAGTGGCTCAGTTGGTAGAGCATCACCTTGCCAAGGTGAGGGTCGCGGGTTCGAGTCCCGTCTTCCGCTCCATTTTTCTGCCCTGCGCGCGGTGATCCTCGATTCGATGACCTGCTAGCCTCGTGGGGTGGCGCCGATGCCCCGTCGTCTAACTGGCAGGACAGCGGACTTTGGATCCGTGAACCGAGGTTCGAATCCTCGCGGGGCAGCCAGGCTCCAGCGAAGTGGCGACGTGCCCGAGTGGCCAGGGAGCGGTCTGCAAAACCGTGTACACGGGTTCGAATCCCGTCGTCGCCTCCAACAATCTCACGCTGGCTCTCCGTCAACGAAGGCCCGGACCTCGATCGGCTTCCGTACCACCTCGGAGGTCTTGGAGGCCCAGGCGAGCGCCTCATCGAGGTTGTCTGCCTCGATCAGGTAGAACCCGCCGATGTGTTCCTTCGACTCGGCGAATGGACCGTCAACGGTCAACACCTTGCCGCCGGACTTGCGCACCACAGTGGCGGCCTCGGGCTCATGCAGGCGTCCGCCAAAGACCCACACGCCCGCAGCCTTGAGCTCGTCATTGAGGGCTGAGATCTGAGCCCACCAGGCTCGCATCTCTTCGTCGCTCATCTGGGGCGCGACTTCGCCCTCAACGCTGTGAACGGACAGCAGGTAGTAGGCCATGCGCGGTGCTCCCTCTGACGGGCGGGTGGCTCCCGCCGCTACTCCATTCGACGATCCGGTGTGGTTCAGATCGACAGTTTGGGGCTCATCGTGTCTCGACGGCTCGTACCAGCGCCGGCGTACCTAGAATGGGCGACGGCCGGACAGCATCTGGACCGGCCGTACGGCGCCGGAGTGGCGGAACGGCAGACGCGGCCGACTTAAACTCGGCTGCCCCGCAAGGGGCTTGGGGGTTCGACTCCCTCCTCCGGCACCAGTCCGCCTCTCGCGGGTAGCTCAGAAGCAGTGAGCCTCAGCTGCGGCGGAGGCGCAGCGCCTCGCGGCGCGCCCTGTCGGCGTCCTTGCCGACACCTGCGGGCTGCTGCCACTCATTCCCGGCGATCGCCACCACGAGTTGCTGGATCGCGACAGCGGCCGGCGAGCTCCGGCGGCTGGTGACCAGCGGCACTCCCTCGTTCACCGAGCGGATCATCTCGACCTCGGTGTACGGAATCTCAGCGGCCGGCTTCGCCTTGAGGAGATTCTGGACGTCGCGGGTCTTGAGCAGCTCCTTGGGGAAGATGTGGTTCACCACGAAGTGGGTGCTCGCCCGAAGCGTGGCGGTCTCGGCAAGGAAGCTGAGCGCCAGACTGGTGGCGCGCAGTGCCGCAATCTCCGGGAAGATGACGAAGATGTGCGTGTCGGCCTGCTCCAGCATCCAGAGCGTTCGCGGGTCGAGCCGAGAGCCGCAGTCCACGACGATGTGGTCGAAGCGCGGCTTGAGGATCGCCAGCGCCTGCTCGAGCTGCTCCACCGTGATCCGGAAGTCGGCCTCGGGGTTCGCCGGGGCCGCGAGAACGCTCGTGCCTGAGCTGTGTGCGGTCAGGTACGAGATCGCCACGTCAGGATCGGCCAGGGCGAGGTCATCGGTGCAAAGAGCGGCGATGTCGTAGCGGGGGCTCAGGTTGAGGTGCGTCGCCACCTGTCCGAACTGCAGGTCGAGGTCGATCAGCAGAACGTGCTGAACCCGTCCGTCGCCCGCCCCGCCGGCGAGCAGGACTGCCGCATTGACGGCCAGGGTGGTGGTCCCCACACCCCCCTTCGGGGAGAAGAAGGTGGTGATCTTTCCGGCTACTGGCCCGCCGCCCGGGCCCTTCGGGCGCACCTTGCCACTGCGGATCAGCAGGGCTTCGACACGGGCCTCCATCTCGGCGCGGGTGAACTTGGATGCAATCACGTCGTCAGCGCCCGCCTCGAGGAAGGCGATGCGCGCTTCAACATCGCCCGCCGGTGCGACGATCACCATCGGAGCGTGGGTCTGCGAAGCTGCGCGCATGCCGCCGATGGCGCCCGACACGGCCAGGCCCTCGGCCACGATCAGGTCGAACGGACGATCGCGCAGCGCCGATACGGCATCGGCCGGAGTCCGGACGCTGGTAGTGGCGTAGCCGAGATCGCCGAGGTGACTCTCGAGTTGCATGCGCAGCTCGGTACTCGGTGCGCAGATGAGGATCGGATTTGACGGCATCGACACCTCAGCGGACGGCAGCAGGACGAATGGGCGCAAGTATAAGTGGCACCCCGGCTGCGTTGCCATGGGGGTCTTTGCGCCGTATACTCGTCGCCTGCCTCCGACTCCGGAGGCTGTGTCATGTCATTGGGCTCCTTTCTGCCGCACCTTTCGGTCTCTGCCGCGGTGTCGCAAGCCCATAGAGAGGAGGACGGCCTTTGCGCCGCTACGAACTTATGCTGCTGATCCGCCCGGATCTGGAGGACGACAAGCTCCAGGCTGCGGTCGAGAAGGTCACCCGTGCCGTCGTCAACGGCGGTGGAGCGCTGACCAAGGTCTCGCCCTGGGGCAAGCGCAGGCTCGCCTACGAGATCAAGCATTTCCGCGAGGCGAGCTACTTCCTGATCCACTTCGACATCGCCCCCGATGCCGTCCGCGAGATCGAGCGCGGGCTGCTCATCAGCGAGGAGATCCTGCGACACCTCGTCACGGTGCTCGCGAGCCAGCCCGGCGAGATCGACGACGACGATCTTGAGCTTCCTGAAGATGAGCTCGACGACGCAGATGAGGACTCACTCGTCGAATCGGAGCCGTCCGGTGACGATGCCCCGGATGACGAGCAGGACGTCCAGGAGGACGAGGTTGCCGCCGAGGCGTAGCCGGGCGGCATGAGGAGACCAATGCGATGACCCTGAACAAGATGATGATCATCGGCAACCTGGGAGCGGACCCCGAGCTTCGCTACACGCCGGGCGGGAAGGCGGTCGCCGAGCTTCGCGTGGCGGTCAACGACCGTTCACGCGGCCCCGACGGCGAGTGGCAGGAGGAGACCCAGTGGTTCCGCGTGGAGCTCTGGGAGCAGGCCGCCGAGCGCGCCGCCGAGAGGCTGCGGAAAGGCCACAAGGTGTTCGCCGAGGGCAGCCTGCGTGCCCGCGAGTGGGAAGGCAAGGATGGTCAGAAGCGCACGTCACTGGAGATCCGCTTCGCACGCGTCCAGTCCCTCGAGCGTCGCGACCCCGGTGAGGGAGGCTTCTCCGAAGGCGAGTTCGGCGGACGTTCGGCCGACGCGCCGCCGGCCGCGCGGCCACGTGGCGCCACCAAGCCATCGGGCGACGTCGAGTCGATCGACGTCGACGACATCCCCTTCTGAATCACGATCCAAGAAGGAACCTGAACAATCATGGCATCTCCACGATCCCGCCGCGAGACGGCCGACTACTACCGTGATCGTCG
>Ga0209640_10003974_pt1 | contig 12985 bp, 9 predicted proteins | sample RifCSP10_1_FD_184018 | JGI IMG/M metagenome (GOLD analysis project Ga0209640, IMG submission 184018) | Soil microbial communities from Rifle, Colorado - Rifle CSP2_sed 10_1 (SPAdes) (version 2) | ecosystem: Environmental > Terrestrial > Deep subsurface > Rock core/Sediment | place: Rifle...
AACTATCCCAACCCATTCAACCCAACCACAACAATTCAGTTCTCAATTCCAGAACAATCTTATGTTAAGCTTGAAGTGTTTAACACACTGGGAGAAAAAGTATCAACGCTTGTTTCTGAAGAATTGAATGCAGGTAACTATGAATATGAATGGAATGCCGCGAATCTACCGAGCGGAATTTATTTGTACAAGCTACAGACGACATCATTCTCTGAAAGTAAAAAAACGATCTTAATAAAATAATGGAGGCTAAATGATTAAATATTTTTTCTATTGCTTAATCTTGTTATTGGTATTTCAATCTCACATATTTTCACAAGGCTGGGTGCAAACACTAGGCACACCAATTGGCGGAGGTGTAACCGATCTGCTTGTAAGACAAAATGGAGATGTGATTGCAACTGTCGGATCTTTTAATTGGCCAAGCATTGCTGGCGGGGTAAGAAAATCAACTGACACAGGACAATCCTGGCAAAATGTTGCAAGCGCTTTTAATGGAAGAACAGTTGAAGAAGCATTTGATGGAAATCTCTATGCCAGCATCTGGTTTTTCCCTCAGAATGAAGGACTTTACCGCTCAACAGATGGAGGTGACACCTGGCCTGGACCAATCTATTCGGTTCCATCCGGTGACAACATATTCTCAATAGCACTGAAACCAGGAACACCCAACTATTCAATATTTGTAGGAACCAGGAATGGAGTGATTCGTTCAACTGATTCCGGGACTTCTTTTCAAAGCTCGAACAATGGTATACCGATCAATTCCTGGGTAAGAGACCTGGAGATAGATTCATCAGGTATAGTTGCAGCTGCAACAACTAACGGGGTTTTCCTTTCTACTGACAACGGAGACTCATGGAACCAGGCAGGTGGTTTTGCCGCACAAGATACTGTTGTAACACTTGCTTTTGTTTACCCTCAAGCCAATATTGAAGGACCATTAATAACGTTGCTTGCCGGCACAGATGATGGTTTTATTTATCAGGCAATATCCACTGTATTATATAATTTTTTTACAACTGTATTTTCACGAACAGGAAATGAGACAGCATCCTTTCGGGTTCTTAATGTTCTAGCTGTAGTTTATGCGATTGTGTACCTGGCATATTATCCACGTTTTGGATTCGGAGGTGGAGTTTTCAGATCGACGAATGACAGGATAGCATTTATTGAAGAGAATGAAGGTCTTCCGGCTGATCCCAAAACTTCAGCAATTTCCGGCATAGTGCAAACAAGAGACGATGGCTCAACAGGCACCGAAGAAATGGAGATGTATGTCGGGTTTTATGAAAACACAAGCGACGGCGCTAAAATTTATAAGCGTACTTTCGTAGTGGATGTTGAAGAAATATCATCTGATATTCCTGGTGAATACTTTCTGTATCAAAATTATCCTAACCCGTTTAACCCTACAACCAAAATCAGGTTTGATATTTCCATGCCCGGATTGGTCACATTGAAAATATATGACATACTTGGAAGGGAAGTATCTGTTCTTGTTGATGAAACACTTTCATCTGGAGTATATGAATACGAATGGAATGCAGGTAGCTTACCAAGCGGTATATACTATTATAAATTAATCACGGGTGGTTTCGAAGAAACCAGGAAACTGGTTCTGCTGAAGTAAAACAATTATATAAGAACTCTGCTGATTTTATTTCAGCAGGGTTTTTATTTTAAATAAATCATCTTTTTAGTTTGAATAAAAACTTGTCCCGAACTCGATTCGGGATCACCTGCAACCAACTGGTAAAAATAAATCCCACTGGTTAAATCTGAAGCATCGAAATTAACTTCATAAGTTCCGGCGGTTTTTTCTTCGTTGACTAAAGTTGCAATTTCATTGCCGAGAATATCAATTACTCTTAGTATAACTGGTAGAGTCGCATCGCGATGCGTCTCTACAATTGGAATTGTAAATTTTATTTTCGTTGTTGAGTTAAATGGATTAGGATAGTTTGGATATAAGATGAATTCCTCCAGAAAAGAGATTTCATTTTCTACGCTTACAGCATCCGGGTTTAATTTAAGTATCACACCATCCTGTCCAACCGCATACCCGGTTCTTGCATCAAGAAATTGAAGATCATAAAGAACTGAACTGTCCGGAGTTTCTTTCTCAATCCAGCTTTCTCCCCGATCAGAAGTAAAGAGAAATCTGTCTCCTGATGCAGACCATCCCTCGTTCCCAGTTCTGAAATCAATTGTAAATGAAAGTCCGGCTATTAATAGTTCCTCAAAAGTCCAGTTCACACCTGCATTTGTGGTTTTAATATTGCCAATTCCGAACCGGCCTTCGGGATCACCGGAAAGAGCAATTGCATTAACAGAATCAAAAATGAACAGGTCAAAAACTTCGTCGGCACTAACCCCAAGAGCAGACCAGTTCATCCCAAAATTTGTCGTTTGCCAGATAACCCCGGCAAGATCTATCCGCCCGCCGCAGGCATATCCAAATTGCCGGTTGTAAAATTTAAATTTATAAACAGGAAAATTGGAAACCATATTAGAATCAACTTTCGCTTCAATCCATGTGTTTCCGCCATCCGAAGTTGATGCTATATACTTGCCGCCAATAAATCCGTTCAAAGAATCAAAAAAGAAAATTGTATTCATAATAGCATTAACGACGGGAAAATCATTAACTATCCAATTATCACCGCCATCTGTTGTATTTAAAATTGATGTTCCGAATGGCGGGGAGTCTTTAAATGTTAATGCCCATCCGAGATTTCGGTTCAGAAAAATAATTTCTGTTATGAATGTTTCAACATTACTATTTTGTACAACCCAGTTTTCCCCTCCATCGGTTGTATGAATTATTGTTCCGGCCGCACCTGCTGCCCATCCTGTTCTGCCGTCTATAAAATGTAATTTTCTGAGAGTGTTTTCAGTTGGCGATTGTAATATCTGCCACTCTATTCCGAATGGCTGTGCAATGATGATTGTTTCCGTAAATAAAAATAAAATTAATATTTTCAGCAGCTTAATGAACATTGTGCCAGTTGAAAATGATTTCTAATTGAATTAAAATCACTTTAAAGATAAAAATAATTATGCAATCATGATATGGAGAATGAAGAGTTGATGGGATGGAGAGTAAGATCAGTTAGTATTTGCTTTGTGTCAATTTATTTCCGTTCTAACACTTTAAGTTCCTCCCCGGCAAATATCTTCCCTGTATTTTCAGCAACCAGGTTTTGCCCGAAAAAAACCTTCCCGCCAACATTTCTGAATTTTGTTAAAGTTGTAAGCGGTTCTTTGCCCTTTTCCCCGGTGTTTTGATCTACTGTAGTAACAGCACATCTTGAACATGGTTTTACAACCGAGAACTCAACATCTCCGATCAATATTTTTTTCCATTTGTCTTCATCAAATGATTCACCACCGCCGAACACAAAGTTTGGTCTGAACCTGTTCATCGGAAGAGGAATTTCCATTCTGCTATTTAAATCATTTAATGATTCTTCACCAATCATCAGGAAAGGATATGCATCGGCAAAGCTCACAGCTTTATTTTTAATATAATCAGGATTTACTTCACGCCTTGTTGAATCAGGCATGTAAACCAGTTTGCATTTAAACCCGAGCACATTGCTGAACCAGTTGTCAATTTCTTTTGAATAAGTTTTTGCTATGCATTTATCACTCCATACAACAACCTCAATGTCGTTTGCACCATTTGGTTCAGCAGGAATTTTCAAATTCTCAATTTTGAATTGTTTGTGTGAAATTATTAAAAAATCATTCTCAATTACCGGCTGTAGTAAAGCCATTTCAGGATGATCTCTTTGAGTGAAAAAAACCCCATCTTCGTAAACAAGCATCCATCTTCTGTCATACTTTAGTCCTCGTTCTTCGACCAATGATGATTGTAAACTAATCCCACCAAGAGATTTGATCGGATAGATATTTATTTCGGTCAGCGGGTACATTTATTTTTCTGGAGTCACAAAAAAAGCATTATTTATTCTTGAGTACGATTAAAGTCACTTCGGGAGTCGAATTATAACGGATTGGAGCCAATGACATTCCCAATCCTCTAGTAACAACCATTAACATACTTGCCTTGTCTCCGGAGGAGGACAGGTTATCGAACCAAAAATCTCCACGGATATATTCTGTCTCAAACATAGTGGGCGAGAGGTGTACAAACGGAAATAAAAATGTAATTTGTCCGCCATGCGTATGCCCGGTAAGAAAAAGATCGTAATTATTTTTGTGAGCCGATTCGATCAGGTTAGGTTTCGGCTGATGAGTTAAAAAAATATTCAGATCCCCGGCCGGAGCTGAAGAAATGCTGTCAAGCAATTCTTCATTCACGCTTTCAACATACGTGTTCGTTATGAAAGTAACTTCTATTTGTGCACTCCCAACATTTATTATTTTCTTTGTGTTATCAAACATTTCAATTTTATTCTCTTTTAATGCTGAAGTTATTTCCTTTATACTTTTGCTATAATCGTCTCTGTAAGCCCAGTTATCATGATCTCCGATACAGGTATATGTTCCATATTTTGACTTCAACATTCCCAGTGTTTTAGCCCCGGTCTTTATATGGTCAGGACCCGTGGTAATTATATCGCCGGCAATTAATATCAGGTCAGGATTTACCGAGTTCACATTGTTCATATAATTAATAAGCCTGGCTTCATTAGTATACCTGTCTGCCTGTATATCGGAGATGAAAGCGATTTTAAAGTTTTCAAGTACTGCAGGAAAATCAGCTTTTTTATATTCGATAATTCTAATTGAAACCGAGTTGTAATCATAAATTATTCTTATCGGCGCATATACCAGGAAAAATACAGTAATACCTATAACTAATTTTGATTTAATCGATAATATTTTTTCTTTATTCCGTTTATAAACCGGGTAGAATACGAGAGTAATCAAATCAACAACTGCAAAATAAAGCGACGTTTGAATCATCAGCAGGAACAATATCCAGAAAGGATATACGAGCAGATAATCGTAGAAAATATTCTGGGGCTGAGTAATGAAAACTCCGGTGATTGAAGCGTAAACAAAAACAACAATGAGTATAACTGGGTAAAGGTTGGAGCAAATCAGAAATATTCTTTTTATGATTTTAAATTTTGTATTAACAAAATCGGGGAAAAGACATAGAAGCGATTGGCTGATCCTTCTGATGAAATAAAACTCTACAAGTATTAATACCGATATACCTATGAGAAGACGCAATATAATCCACATAAATAATTTTACTTTTTCATTAAAAATATTTGAAACTGCAAATAAAAATAAGCTAATTAAAATTCAAAATTCTTGAGCGGTTGGATTAATGTAAGCATTCGACGATAGTGGGATCCTTTCCAGTAAAGTTTTCTGCAAGCGGGACACTTAGAAAATTCTTCCTGCAATTCTGCAACTTTTGAAGGAATATCATTAATGATTTTTTCCTTATCAATTTTTGTTAATTCAGAATTGCATTCAAGGCATCTCGAGAACTCTCTAATTTGTTTTTGCAGATCAAATCTTTTGATAACCTCCTTTGTCTGGATATTGACATCATAACTTCTAAGAAAGTAACCGTGAGTTACTTCCGATCTTTTTAGGATGCCAACATCACGTGTAAGTATTGTTCGTTTATCGTTCAAAGAAATTTCGACAATCTTTTCATCTGACAAATTATTCGTATAAAAAACGTCAAAACCGAGCATTCTTAAATACCTTGCAAGCCGGCCAAGATGAACGTCACAAATAAATTTTGGCTGTCGTAATGGTTTTGATCTTAAATGCTGGACATCGGAAATGTCAATCGATTCAAACATGGGGTAAACAGAAATATCGTCACCGTTATTAATTATATAGTCGAAGTCAACAAAATTGCTGTTCACTAAAATCAAATCAATCTCGGTATGAGGAACTCCCAGCGATTCAATTACATCTTTCACTGATGTCCGGTCAATGAATTTGTGTTCAAACCGGACTTTCTTTTTACTTTTAGGAAGGAAGTCGTTTAGCTCTTCGTAAAAACGGAAAGTTACTTTTTTATTCAAATGATTTTAATTATCAAATACATTCTTCACAAATTCGAATTCATCCTGAGTTAATGGTTTATCCATGGCTGATAAATTAATTTTAACCTGGTTAAGATTTCTGAAGCCGGGAATAACAGCGCCCATAAATTTGTAATGAAGCAGAAACTGCATTGCAACTCTTGCAAGCTCTTCAACAGATGATCCGAATTTTTCTTTAATTTTATTCAGCTTTTGTTCAACCCTTTCTAAATTCTCATAGGAGAATCTCGAAAGACCTTTACGATGATCGCCATCTTCAAAATTAGGCGGGTTGTGTTTATTGTATTTCCCAAGAAGCAAGCCCTGTCCGATTGGTCTGAATGCGACAAAAGAGATCTGATTTTGTTCCATTAGTTTTCTTGTCGGAGTTCCCTCATCAATAAATTTTCTTTCCATTGCATTTGCATAGCTCTGCATTACATCGGGTTTAACTTTTGGAATAAGTTTTTGAAAATCTTCGTGAGAGTATGCTGATTGTCCGATCAATCTCACTTTGCCCTCTTCTCTAAAACGGGACATCATTTCAACAGCATCATCAAGATATTCATCCCTGTCTCCGAAATGTCCGTGATGGAAATAATAAAGATCGATATAATCTCTTTTCAAATTTATTAATGACTGCTCACACTGATGACGAATGTGAGCGGCTTCAAAAGCATGTGTTGCAGTTCCGGGAAACCATCCGACCTTTGTTGCAATTATAAAATTGTTGGTTCTGCTGCCGAGAATTCTTGAGAGCATTCGTTCTGCTCTTCCATTGCCGTAAACATCTGCGTTATCGAAATGATTTACACCACTGTCAATTGCATAATTGATTGAACGGGCAATTTCATTTTCATCAACATTCGCCCAGCCGTTAGCCTGTCCGTTAACCCAGTTTAGACCGCCCATTGTCCAGCAGCCAAGACTGATTTCAGATACTTCTATGTTTGATTTTCCAAGTTTGCGGTATTTCATTTTGTTTCTCTTTCCTTTGAGTTGTCATTCCTGCGAACTTGCCTACAGTAGGCAGGAGCAGGAATCTAAGAATTGTATAAAGAAGATTCCGGCTCAAGGCCGGAATGACAATTATATTTACTTATTTTTTATCAAGCTTTTATCCATCCACTTTGCAGCATCTTTTGCAAAGTAAGTTAATATCATATCAGCCCCTGCACGCTTAATTGCAGTCAGGGATTCAATCATCACTCTTTCTTCGTCAATCCAACCGTTCTGTCCTGCTGCTTTTATCATTGAATATTCCCCGCTGACCTGGTAAGCAGCAGTCGGCATTCCGAATTTCTCTTTCACCTTTCTGATTACATCAAGATAAGGACCGGCAGGTTTTACCATCACAATGTCAGCACCCTCTTCAATATCTGCTTCAACTTCACGTAATGCTTCATTAATATTTCCAATATCCATCTGGTGAGATCTTCTGTCACCAAATGCCGGAGTTGATTCAGCAGCATCTCTGAACGGTCCATAAAAGCCTGATGCATACTTTGCTGCATAACTCATAATCGGAATTTTTGTGTAGCCTTTATAATCAAGCGCTTTTCTGATTGCAAGAACTCTTCCGTCCATCATATCTGAAGGAGCAATCATATCTGCGCCAGCTTCAACATGCGAGACAGCTTCTTTTGAAAGCAAAGCAATAGTTTCATCGTTCAAAATTTCTTCGCCGGACAAAACTCCGCAGTGTCCGTGTGATGTGTATTCACACATACAAACGTCAGTTATAATTAGCAGGTTATTAATTTCTTTTTTTATTGCACGGATTGCTTTCTGAACTATTCCATCTTCTGCGTAGGCTTCTGACCCAACTTCATCTTTGTATTCAGGTATTCCGAAAAGAATAACTGCAGGAATTCCAAGATCTCTTACTTCTTTACATTCAGCAACAAGATTCTCAATCGAAAACTGAAAAACTCCCGGCATTGATTTAACGGGATTCTTCACCTTCGTTCCCGGAACTACGAATAAAGGATATATCAAATCATTTTTTGTTAATACGGTTTCTCTAACAATATCCCGGACGATCGGGTTATATCTTAATCTTCTGAATCGTTTAAAAGTGTAGTTTTGATTTGACATATTATTCCCTTTCTTTGTGTCTTTGCGACTTGGCGTGAAAATTTTCTCACGCAAAGACGCTAAGTTCAATTTAAACTTTTGATTTTATTTAACACTACTTCTGCATTTTTCATACAATCCCCGACAGAGATCCCTCCACGGTAATTGCCGCTCAAAAATATTCCTTTATTATCCTTTTCAAAATGATCAAAATAATTTTCGTGCTCAACATAACCAAGCTTATACTGAGGAATAGCTTTTTCCCAGAAACGTTTTGCTGTTAGCGTCGGCTTTCCCCTTATTTTCATAATCGCCTCAAACTCATCCCTTACTCTGTTAATAACAGCATTCTCATTATCATAAACAAAACCGGGATCCCGGGAACCGCCAACGAATAAAGTGAATGAAGCCGTATCGTCATCTGCTCTATTCGGAAAAATTACAGAACTCCATATTGCCCCAAGAAAAGATTTTTCTTCTTTTGACGGAATTAAGAATCCAAACCCATCGAGCGCCTGCCCGACATCTTTTTTATTATAAACAAAATATAATACGAGCACCGGTGGATAGTAAATTTCGTTTAAATGTTTATCCAGATTTTCATCGAAGTGGCCGAACAATTCCGCTGCTTTGTAAGCTGGTATGGTTGACAGAACAACATCCGTAAGCAAAGTAATTTTTTGATCTCCGTCGTCATAAGTTACGCCATATTTTCCTTCGCTTGTTTTCCTCACTGAAACAACTTTTGTAGAAAGTTTTACTCTTTTACCGAGATGTTGTGCAATCGCTTCAGGCAGGACCTTCATACCGCTTTTGAATGAAAGCATATTTGCACTTTGCTTAGATTGCTCTGCTCTTTTTTTTCTTTTACGCATGCTTCTTATTGCACCCAAAATCAATCCGCCATAGTCTTCCTCAAGAGCATAAAGTTTTGGGAAAGCAGATTTAACACTCAATTCCTCTGGTCTACCGGCATAAACACCAGCAACAAAAGGATTGATTGCATAATCAAGAAATTCACTTCCAAGTCGGCGGGTAACAAATTCAGCAATACTCTGGTAATAACCATCGGTTGATCTTCCGATAAAAGGTTCGGTCAGCAATCTTAATTTTGCTTTGCCGGAAAAAAGTTTTGATTTGATAAATGCTGGAGGAGACATTGGCAAGGCGTGAAGTTCTCCATTACGGAGAATATATCTTTTATTTCCCTCTTTGTTTGCATAGACAAGCTCATCTTCAAGCTTAAGATCTTTAACAAGCTGTGAAATAATCGGAGTGGTTTCAAGTGCGCTGTTCGGTCCGCGGTCGAATAGAAATCCTTCTTCCAATACAGTTTCAATTGAACCGCCGACTTTATCTTTTTCTTCCAGGACGGTCACATCATATCCATTTCTATGGAGAAGGTAAGCACTGGTCAGCCCCGAGATTCCGGCACCGATTACAACTAATTTTCTATCTGAAGTCATTGATTAATAATAAGTTTTCCTTCTCTGCAAATTTACTGAAATATGACGGTTAAATGCAGAATGATTTCATTTTTATGATTTTTCTTGTAGATTTTTACACTAATAAATATCCCTCGCAATAACTCCGGACAATTAAATCCTCTGGATGGAACAATCAATCAAAACAACCTGAATTCGAACGATGTTACATAAGTACAAGCAGGTGGAACATAAGTGCAAGAGTTTGGGACGATTGTTCAAGTAAAGGAAACATAGTTGATATGTAGTGCCCCCTCTAATATTGTTTATTGGTATCGTCATTTTAATTCATTTTTTATCAATAAACATAAAGGAGTTCGTCATGAAGAAGCTGATTTTTTCTCTCGTTGTTTTCTCGGGTCTATTAATTATAGGCTGCCAGGAAAGCTTTTTGACCGATCCGGTTCAGGATACTATGCCGGCCGATATTCAAAAAAATTACAGGCCCGGGTACCGACAAGGGACTTTCATACTGGAGGGAATTCTTGTTAATCCAAACGTTCCGTTAACTGAGTATTACTCATTAAATGGGAAAATCGCTTATGAACATCAAACCGTTAAAGACTTTCCGCATCTTGCATCGGGAATAAAATACAATGTTATTCTTCAACTCGAAATAAAAGCCGAAATAACTAATCCAAATGTCAAGTCCGGCCGGTCATATACAGTTTCCGGAAAAACAAAGGTTGCTTTATATGTACCGACGAAAGGGGCAACTTCTTTTAGTAAATCATACCAGATAGAAGGAAGTGATACCCGAATGAACCTTGTTTGCGTATTTGAAGTAAAAACGGATGGTGTTAAACTGGTTTCAAGATGGCTTGAAATTCCTGGAGTTTCAAGTACCGATCCTGATTAACCTGGTAAAGATTTCAGAAACACATAACTCACAAAATCTAATCTCTCCTCCGGCTCCGCTCTTAAAAGGGCGGGGCTTCTTTTTTTAAAAAGTATTCACAAACACACTTGTGAATTTCAAATATCATTCTTAGGTTCATAATCATCGTTACAAGTACTCAATCAATATTCTCATTTATAATTATATATATGAAGTGTTCGGTAAAATATATTTTCTTTATTATTATTTTTTCAGGAAGCCTGGCAGCACAGGAAAACAATCTGAAGTTTGAACATTTCTCGATTGAACATGGACTTTCGCAAACAACTGTTCATTTTATAATTCAAGACAAACAGGGATTTCTTTGGTTTTGTACCGAAGATGGATTGAACAGGTTTGACGGTTACCATTTTGTTGTTTACAGGAACGACAGGAAAGATAACACCAGCCTTGCCAGCAATTCCGTTCGAACAATTTTACAAGACAGGAACCAGTTAATTTGGGTTGGTACTAATAACGGTTTAAGTGTTCAGACTCTTATTAAAGATTCCACATCGGGCAAAAAGCGCGAAGGCTTTATTAATTTCTTTAACGACCCGAATGATTCTTCCAGCTTAAGTCACAATGAAGTCAGATGTTTATTTCAGGATAAGTCTGGTGATATTTGGATTGGAACAGCAAAAGGACTGAACAAATTATTAATTAGTCAGGAAATCAATACCGGTGAAAATTTAAATAAGCGAATAAAATTTTTGCGATTTTACGACAATCTGAATTCAAAGGAGTCAATATCAAACAGTATTATCTCAGCCATCACAGAAGACTTAAACGGCAATCTTTATATCGGAACGATGGGGGCAGGATTGAAGGTGTTAGATAAGCAAACAGGCCGGACAACCGGTTTTAAAAATGATCCCACTGACCAGAAGAGTCTTGGAAGCAATTATGTTATAAAGTTATTTTCCGACCGCATTGGCAGGATCTGGATCGGAACATACAACGGAGGCTTAAATCTCTTTGACTATAAAACAGGACGCTTTATCCGGTATCAACACGATGTTAACAATCCTTACAGCATAAGTGATAACAGAGTTTATGGAATGACTGATGATTTACAGGGCAGCCTTTGGCTTGGAACTTTTGGCGGTGGAATAAATAAATTTGAGATTTCTTCAGGCAGGTTCACTAATTATAAGAACAGCAAGCAAAATGATTTTAGTCTCAGCAACGATTTTGTCCGCTCTGTTTTGATCGACCGCTCAAACAATCTCTGGGCGGCGACAAACTATGGAGTTAATAAAGCCGATCTTAAACTTCCAAAATTTAATGTCTTAAAAAACAATTCTCATGATCAGACTTCGCTTAGCGATAATTATGTGCTTTCAATATTAGAAGACAATTCCGGAACATTATGGGTCGGCACTAACAATGGCCTGGATAAATATAATCCCGAAAAGAACAGCTTCATCAATTATAAAATTCCTCATAATAATCCTAAAAGCGCTGATGGATTTGTTTATTCAATTGTACAGGATAATGCAGGCATTATCTGGCTCGGAACTGTTGGTGGAGGATTGATCAGGTTCGATCCGAAAGGAAAAATCACAAACTACTTTCAGCATAACCCAGATGATAGGACTACCATTTCTGATAACAGGATTAACACGCACTATCTTGATTCGAACGGCGAAATTCTTGTAGGGACAGTTTCAGGTATTTGCCGCTTCAATATTAAGACCGGACGGTTTAAACACTATATTGTTTCTGCACAAGATTCTTTACTGCTTTTCAGAAAGTCAATTAATACAATATTAAAAGATAGAAACAACACATATTGGGTTGGAACAACATCAGGCTTGGTCAGCATAAATTCCGAAGGGGGAGACTGCAGAGTTTTTATAAATGAAAAGGATAAGCATAATTCGGTCAGCAGCAGTTATATTATTACACTTGTGGAAGACGGCTTTGGGAATCTCTGGGTTGGAACTGATCAGGGACTGAATCTTCTGAATAAGAACGAAAACACCTTCACCCTGTTTTCGACAAGCGAAGGTTTGCCGAACAATTATATTTCAGCTATCGTCGTTGATAATGATGGAAATCTTTGGATTACAACCAACAGGGGCATTTCAAAATTTAACCCAAGGCTTCCCGACACAAAAAAATTCAGGAACTATGATGCCAGTGACGGATTGCAAGGACTTGAATTTAATCCGGGGGCATGGTTTAAAAATAAAAACGGTGAAATATATTTCGGCGGAACAAACGGACTGAATAAGTTCAATCCCTCTAATATCAGTGATAATCCTAATCCACCCGATGTTGTAATAACCTCATTCAATAAATTTGGCAAACCAGAACTCTCAGCCAATCATCTTTCAAATATGGATCAGATAGAGCTCAGCTTTGATGAAAGTTATTTCTCTTTCGAGTTCTCAGCATTAGATTTCACCGATCCCCACAAAAATCAGTATGCATATATGCTTGAAGGATTTGATGAAGACTGGATAAATATCGGCAGCAGAAGATTTGCCAATTATACAAACATTGACCCGGGT
>Ga0209640_10003975_pt1 | contig 12984 bp, 12 predicted proteins | sample RifCSP10_1_FD_184018 | JGI IMG/M metagenome (GOLD analysis project Ga0209640, IMG submission 184018) | Soil microbial communities from Rifle, Colorado - Rifle CSP2_sed 10_1 (SPAdes) (version 2) | ecosystem: Environmental > Terrestrial > Deep subsurface > Rock core/Sediment | place: Rifle...
GTCTCGAAGACACGGTTCACGGAGGACTTGAGCACGATGAGCTGGCCGACCTTGATGGGGTGGCGCAAGTCGAGGTAGTCCACCGCCACGGTCGCGTAATGGCTGGGATTGATGGCCCAGTAGAAGGCCTCCCTGACTTTGAGTCCCTGTTTGCTGCTGGCGCCGACCTGGGGAAAGAGGAATCCGGTGGCGCGCTCCCGCTTGGCGGGAAAGAGGATCGCCGGCATATAGAACACCGGCACGTCCAGGATGCAGAAGCGGACGTTTCGGGCGTAGAGATATCCTTCGACATCGAGTTCGGCCTCGCCGCTCTTAAGAGCCCACGGGGTCCGCTCGCCCTCCTCCACGCCGCACGTCGTGAACGAGGCGTCTTCGATCCGGTACTGCGTCTCGGACAGACGCTCCATCACGCGCCCGTCCACGGTGAAGTTGCCGTCCACGACAAACAGGCGGCCGTGGAAGATCACGCCCTTGGTGGTATTGATATTCAGGTCAAGGCGGTCCCCCCGGATATCGTGGAATCCGTCGTTGAAGTGCACGCCTCCGATGGCGGTCAACTGCCCGGTCGCCACGTTGAGGACCGCCTCATCGGCTTCCAGGCGACGCGGCCCCTGCACCACGACCACGTGGCCCTTGCCCTCATAGATTTGGGTGGCCTTGTTGTACGTCAGCGTGTCCGCCTGGATGTGGATGGGTCGGGAAGATGGCGCGTCGGCGGCAGGGGCCGGGGCCGGCGGGATCAGTAGGGACAGCAGGACGACGAGAACCAGGACGATCGTGGGGCGCGGCATGCCACTCAACCCCTGAGCGCCGATACCGTCGTCTCGTCCAGGATGGCCTTGACTTCTCCGACCACGAGCAGGGAGCCGGTGATCAGGATCGTGTCGTCCGGCCCGGCGAGCGCCCGCGCGCGGGCGAACGCCTCGCCCACCGACGGACAGACCTGGACGGGCACGCCGAGGTCCGCCCCTTTGCGCGCCAGGTCTTCAGGCGCGGCGGCCCGCGGGTGTGCGGCGCGCGTCACGATGAGCTGAGCCACGCCGGGGACCGCGGTCAACCGGGCGAGGACGCCCCGATGGTCCTTGTCGCGCATCATCCCGAGGACGAGGATGAGCCGGCCCCTGCCGGCCAAGCCCCCCCGCCCCCGGAGAGCGGTCAGGTAGGCGGCCAGGGCCTCGGCGGCCTGAGGATTATGGGCGCCGTCCAGCAGGAGGTCTGGCTTCCGGCCCGCCAACTCCAACCGGCCAGGCCACCGGACAGTCCGAATCCCGTCCCGGATGGCTCCCTCGCCGACCGTCGCCCCACGTTCATCGGCGAGCTCCAGCGCGGCCAGCGCACACGCGGCGTTATCCAATTGATGGCGGCCGGCCAGGGGGCACGAGAGTCCGTCATAGGCACGCCACACCCCACGATAGGCGAACCGCTGGGGAGTCTCTCCCAGGATGTCGAAGTCCTCTCCCAGCGAGAGACAGGGCGCCAGCCGGTCCGAAGCCGCAGCGCGGATCACCCTCAGGGGGCCGGCCCCGAGCCGTCCGGTGACCACGGGCATACCGCGCTTGACGATCCCGGCTTTCTCCCTGGCGATGGCCTCAGGGGTGTCGCCCAGATACTCCTGGTGGTCCAGTCCGATGGTCGTGATCACGGAAACGAGAGGGGTGAGGACATTCGTGGCGTCGAACCGTCCCCCCATGCCGACTTCGACCACCGCGTACTGGACCCCCCGCTCGGCGAAATAGGCGAAGGCCAGCGTGGTGGTGGCCTCGAAGAAGGTGGGGGGCTCCGTCAGGCGTGTCCCGGCGGCATGCCGAATCGTCGCAGTCAGCTCTCCGACGCGGTCGGGGGAGATGGGCGCCCCATTGATCCGGATGCGTTCCGTGAAATCCACCAAGTGGGGGGAGGTGTAAAGCCCGACGCGGTAGCCCTGGGCCGCCAGCACCGAGGCCACCATGGCGGCGGTGGAGCCCTTGCCGTTCGTCCCTCCCACGTGAAGGGCGCGGAAGGCCTGGTGAGGATTCCCCAGGGCGCCGAGCAGAGCGATGGTGCGGCTGAGTCCGGGCTTGATCCCGTGACTTTGAAGCCCGTAGAGATAGGCCAGATTGCGCTCGAAGTCTGCGCCCATAGGATCTCGAGACCTGGTGGGGGTCCCCGGTGAAAAAGAGCCTGCTTCTACCATAAAAGCCGCACGGGTAGCAACCAGGGGCAAAACCCGCCCAGGGAGACCTGGGGGATACCGGGGGTGTCCGGAAGGGGTCTAAAAGAATTCGATGAGGCTGGAAACGGTCTCTTTGAGGCGTTTTCGGGGCACAATGAGGTCGATCATGCCGTGCTCCAGGAGAAACTCCGCCCGCTGGAACTCCTGGGGAAGCTGTTGGCGGATCGTCTGTTCGATGACCCGGGGGCCGGCGAACCCGATCAGGGCCTTGGGTTCGGCGATGATGACGTCCCCCAGCATCGCGAAGCTGGCGGTCACCCCCCCGAAGGTCGGGTCGGCCAGGATGGGGATGAACGGGAGGCGCGCCTCGGCGAGGCGGCCGACGGCGGCCGCCGTCTTGGCCATCTGCATCAAGGAGAGGATCCCCTCCTGCATGCGCGCGCCCCCCGAGGTCGTCACCACCACCAGCGGAATCCGCTCCCGCAAGGCCCCTTCGACGGCTTTCAGAATTTTTTCGCCCACCACCGAGCCCATGCTGCCCCCCATGAAGGCAAAGTGGAACACGCCGAGGACCATCCGGGCGCCGTTGATCCGGCCCTCTCCGATCACCAGCGCGTCGGGCTTCCCGGTGCGCTGCTGCGCGGCCGCCAGCCGGTCGCGATAGCGCTGCGAATCCTTGAAGTGGAGCGGATCGGCCGGCGCCAGGGCGGGCGCCCACTCGCGGAACGTGCCGAGATCCAGGAGGAGATCGATCCGGTCTTCAACCGAGATGGGAAAGTGGTACTCGCACTTGGGACAGACTTTGGCGCCCCGTTCGACTTCCTTCCGATAGATGATCTCCCGGCAGTGGTTGCATTTCAGCCAGAGCCCCTCTTGGGACTTGGTTTTTTTCCCCTCGTCCCCCCGAACCGGACGCTCCTTTTTGAACCAGGCCATGGGACCCGCTCAGACGCGAATCACCTGGCCCTCCTCCAGAAGGTGGAGGTTGGGCAGGTTCAGGCGCTTCAATTCGGCCGCGATGAGGGCGCGGTACGGGGGTTTGAGGTGATAGATATAGAGGGGAATGTCCGGGCGGCCGAGCTTGACGACCTCCCGGGCTAACAGGATTGGCGTCAGGTGGCCGCTGACCTTGGCCAGTTCGATGAGGTCGTTGGGAAAGGAGGTCTCGATGAACGCGGCCTTGAGGCGCGGCTCTTTCCGGCCCACCTCCCAGATGCGCCGGGTCTCCGACGTGTCGCCGCTGTAGAGCAGCGCGGCCTCTCCGTCATTCAGGATGAAACCGGTCGTGGGAACGGTATGGTTGACCCGGACCGACATCACCTCCACGCCGTTCAAGGCGACAACCTTCTCCCCCTCGAAGGGATGCAGGACCAGCGGCGCCTCCTCCACGCTCGGCAGCCGCGTGAAGTCGGGATACACGGCATCGTTGAAGATGTGCCGGCGGAGGGTGTCGAGGACCTCGGGAAGGCTCCAGACCCCGATCGGGCCATGGCGGTTTCTCCCCACCATATTATCGGCCAAAAGGGGCAAGCCTTTGATGTGGTCTATGTGCGCGTGGGAAATCAGGACATTGCGGATCTTGCCCAGTTCGGACTCCCTTAGCCCCGCACTGACCGACCCGGCGTCCACCATGCAGGTCTCGTTGACGAGGAATCCGCACGTCCGGCACTCGTGGGTGCGCCCCTGCCCGTCTTCAACGGTCAGCTCGGATCCGTGGCACCCGAGAATCCGAATGATCATCGCCTGGCCTTTCGCGCCGCCGATCTAGCGATCGAGTTGAATGTCCCGGACCTTCTTCCGTATGACCCTGGACCGCCGTTCGTAGAATTCATCGAGGATCTCCCCCAAGCGGGGATACTGCTTGATGAGGTCAAACAGATCGTCCGCCTTGAGCCTGAGCACCTCGGTGTCGCCCATCGCGAAAACGGACGCGCTGCGGGAACAGGAGACCAGCAACGACATCTCGCCGAAGAACTCGCCCTCCCCGAGTTCCCCCAGCACCACCTCCTGCCCCTCGATTTGCTTCACGACCTTGCCGCCGCCGCGACTGATCAAGTACATCGCGTCCCCCTCTTCCCCCTCGCCGATGATGCGTTCCCCATCCACGAACTGCATCGGGGCCAGCTTGTCGACGACCCCGCCCAGTTCCTCGCTGGTGAAGCTGGCAAAGAGGAGGTTCACGCTCTTCTCGTCCGGGACCGCGGGGGCCGGGTCAGGGGCCGGCTCCGGTTCCGGCGCCACCTCGATCGGAATCTCGGCCTCCTCCTCCGCAGCCACGGGCTGAGGGGGGGGATCATTCAGCGCGGCGACCCCAAAGCCTGCCCCATAGCTTGCCACCAGGGTCTTCATGAGGGTCGCGGCTTGCATCTCGTGAGGGGAGATCTTCAGGATCATCTTGTACGCGGCGACGCCTTTGAGCGTAAAGCCGGCCTTACCGAACAGGTCGGCCGCATGGTAATAGGCTTTGACGGCTGCCGACTTGTTTCCCGCTTTGAGGGAATAGTCCCCCATGCGGAGGTAGTATTGGGGGTTGGTCGGCTCGAGATCGATCAGGCGCTGCAAGGCCAGCACGGCCTTCACCCATTGGGCCTGCTCGACGTATTTGCTCAGCTCGTTGGTGAGTTGATTTTTTTTGCCCGCCATGGAGGATTATCGCGATGCGGACCCGGCCGTCCCTACCAGGCCTGGTCCTTCAGAGAGAACAGTATCCGCACACCCGCCACCTCAAGCACATCGCCGTCCTGAAGTTGCGTGTTCCCCTGAATCGGCTCGCCGTTCAGCAGAACCTTCTTTCCCTTCTCCGTGATGCTGAGAAAATACCCGTCACCCCGGCGGCTGATCAGAGCCGCCTTCTTCGGGGCCATCCACCCGGTCAGCCGTACGGTGGCGGTGGGTTCCGTCCCGATGACCGCCATGCGCGCGGTGAGCTCGTAGTCCTTGTGGTCGGTCTGACCCTTCACGACCGACAGGAAGCCCACCTTCTCACCCTTGGAAGCGGCGGGCCCGCCCGGCGCATGTTTCAAAAGCTCCCGGTGTTTTTTGGTCTCGAGGACCATCGTCCTCTCGGCGTCGGAGTCCCTGGGGGGCGGCGTCAGGACCCCCGGCGAGGCGGACTGGGGTCCACTCTGCGGAGAAGCCGGCGCCGCCGCGCCCTCGTCCTGATAGACGAGCAGGTGCTTGCCGATCACGACCCTGTCGGTGTTCTTCAACCGGTGCTTTTGCACCTTCTCATCGTTCACAAAGGTACCGTTGACGCTGCCGAGATCCTCGACGAAGTAAGTCCCCTGCTCCCCGAAGATCCAGGCGTGGTGCCCCGAGACCGCCGGATTATCGATGACCAGATCGTTGTCCGGCTTCCGGCCGATCGTCAAACGCGGGCGGTCGAGGGGAATCTCCGTCAAAACCACCTCATTGAATTTCAGGAAGATCCTCGGCATCGTCACTCTCCCTCGGGCCTGCAGGAGACCGCGCTACCCGCCCTTCCGAACCCGGCGGCCGGACCCGGTCCCGTTCCGGAACCTGACGAGAATCACGGTGGTGTTGTCTTCGCCTCCTGCCGCATTGGCGAGGTCCACCAGGCGCTCGGAGGCCGCCTGCGGCTCAGGGACGTGAAGAACCGTCTCCAGAACCTCCGGCGGGGTCACCGCACGCGTCAGCCCATCCGAGCATAACACGAAGCTGTCCTCCGGCATGAGCGGCACTTCATCGAGTTCGACTTCGACGGTCTCCTCGAGACCCACCGCGCGGGTGAGAACCCCTCGCAGGGGAGACAGTCTGGCCTGCTCCTCCGTGAGGAGCCCCAGGCGCACCTGCTCGGCGACCAGGGCATGATCGGCGGTCAAAGGCCGGATGGCCTCCCCCCGAATCAGGTACATGCGGCTGTCGCCGACATGCGCCACGGACAGGACGGCCCCCTCGAGGAGCGCGGCGACCACCGTGGTGCCCATGCCTTCCTGCCCGGGATGGGTTCTCGCGGCTCGGTGGATGACCTGATTCGCGAATCGGAGGGCGCTGGCGAGACGATTCGTCGGGGTCGAGAATCGGCGATCAGGCTCCCCGATCATGGGGAGGGACACGTCGCGGCGCGCCTCCCGCATGTGTGTCTGAATGGCCTCCACCGCCAGCCGGCTGGCGACATCACCGCCCTTCCGCCCCCCCATGCCGTCGCAAACGATGTAGAGCCCGCAGTCCTGATCAGCGCAGAAACAATCCTCATTGCGGGCCCGCTTCAGTCCGATATCAGACTTCGCCCCGAGTTCGGTTACCATGGCACGGCCGTGATGAGGGAACGGGCATGGACGCTAAGATTAGTCAAATCGCCGGACCTAAGTCAATGCGGAGCCCGGTCTCAGGACAGCACCTCGTATAAGACCACGCCTCCCAAGGCCACGCTGGCCAGGCCTGACACCGCCCGCATCGCCCAATGGGTCCGGACGAGGCTCCGGGGCGTGAACGCAAACGGGATGCTCAGCAACGCGCCCAGGACGACCATCCCCCCGATCGAGCCCGCCCCGAAGATCAGAAGGTAGAGCAACCCGGCCCCGAGCGAAGGGAGGGCGGAGAGGACCAGCAGCAGCACGACCGCGCTGCCTGCGAGCCCATGGACCATGCCGACGGCCAGGGATTTGTACTCCAGCCGGAAGCGATGGAGATGCGCGTGGTGGGGGCCGTGACGATGGGAATGCAGGTGCAGGTGGCTCTCTCCGTCTCCGTGCGCGTGCGCATGGAGATGCAGGCGCTCGCGCCAGAGGGTCCACCCGACCGACACCCCCAGCCCGATCAGCATCACCCCGACCCCGGCTTCGAACAGCCGGGCCCAGTCGGCCGGGATGGGACGCTTGACGATGAGCACGGCGGCGCCCGCCAGCAGGAGGACCACCGTGTGCCCCACCCCCCAGCAGAACCCGATGGCGCAGGCGCCCCACAGCGACCGCTGCTCCGTCGCGATCGTCGAGACCGCGACCACGTGGTCGGCATCGAGGGCGTGCCTGGCTCCCAGCAGAAACCCGAGCAGGAGGAGGGACAGACTCTGTGGGTCAGACAACCCGCTCAACCCCCTCTGGTGTGCATCTCGAGGCGGGGATCCTCACGGAGTCGTTCGATTTCGACCAGCCTCGCCCGAATCCCGAGCCGCTCCAGTTCTTTCCGCTGTTCGGCCCCGCGATCCCGGCGCGCCTGCCATCCCGAGAGGATGAGGGACTTGATCTCGTCCCGAGAGGCGCCGTCGCGCAACGGCTTCCGCAAATCCACCCCGTCCGTGGCGTAGAGGCACAAGAACCACATCCCATCCGCCGTGAGCCGGCTCCGGTCGCAGGTGGAGCAGAACGGCGTCGTCGTCGAGGGAATGATCCCGAACGTGGTGCCGTCCGGCAGGAGGAACCGTTGCGCCGGGGCCGAACTGTCTTCGACCACCGGCTCGATGCGGCCGTAATGCCGGCTCAGCGATTGAAGAATAGCCGCTCGCGAGAGGACCTTGTCCATCGACCAGGCCGTGGCCCCTCCGACGTCCATGTACTCGATGAAGCGGACCTCCCCGTGGACGCGCTTCCCGTACTCGATCAGGTCAACGAGCTCATCCTCGTTGAACCCGCGAATGGCCACCGTATCGAGCTTCAGACCCTTGAACCCGACCCGCCCCACCGCGTCGATCCCTTCGAGCACGTGTTGGTGCGTATCGCGTCTCGTCAAGTCCTTGAACCGCTCCGGCTTGAGGGTGTCCAGGCTCACGGTCACGCGGTGCAGGCCGGCCTCGTAGAAGGCTTGCGCCTGCTCGGCCAATAAGACTCCGTTGGTCGTCATGGCGAGGTCCTTGATCCGGGAGTTCTGCTCCAGCATCCGGATCAACGTCGGCAGGTCCTTGCGCAGGAGAGGTTCGCCGCCGGTCAACCGGACCTTGTCGACCCCCATCTCCGTGAAGAGGCCCGTCAGCGTGTTGATCTCTTCGAACGTGAGCAGGGTTTCCCGGGGCAGCCAGGTGTATTCCTCCTCCGGCATGCAGTACTGGCAGCGCAGGTTGCACCGGTCCGTGACCGAGAGGCGCAGGCTGCCCAGGGGCCGCCCGAACGTATCCATGACCTGAGGCAGTTCATTGCTGGGCGGGAGGGCGCTCATGGGTGCTCCTCCACCCAAATCGCCCCCTCGGGCGTGCTCTCCTGCTTCCAGATCGGGGTGATCTGTTTGAGCTCGTCGATGCCCCACTTGCAGGCGCGAAACGCCTCGGCGCGGTGCTCCGCCGCGGCGATCACCAGGACGATGTTCTCGCCCACATCGATGTCGCCGTACCGGTGGACGACCAGGACTTCGATGACGTCGAAGTCCTTGAGAGCCCGCTCCCGGATTTCCCGCAATTTCTTCTGGGCCATGCCTTCGTAGTATTCGAACTTGATGCCGCTGACCTCATGGCCCTTGGACCGGTCCCGCGCGGTCCCCAGAAAGACGGCGATCCCGCCGATGCGTTTCGAGCGCGCCCGCACCCGGGCCAACTCGGCGTCGAGGGAAAAGTCCTCGCGCTGGATCCGCGCGAACATCGCATCGGGATCGGCCGGAGCGCCGCCGGCGAAGGGGGGCAGCAGGGCCACCTCGTCGCCCTCATGGATGACCGTCTCCTGATGGGCGATCTCCTGATTGACCGACACCAGGACATTCTTTTTGTGGATCAATTCCGCCATCGCGGGGTAGTCCTTTTCCAGCAGGGCGACCAGGTCCGCCACCGTTCGGGCGCCGTTCAGCGCGATCTTCACCTCGGCCTGATTGTCGGCCAGCGATTTCAGGAGTCCGAAGAGCTTGATCGTTACCATTACACCCGCCCGCCCCGGTCGCGCCAAGACGCGCCCTTTTCCCGATGGTCCCTCATCCAAACGACCGTCACGCCCGTCGTCTGTAAACGCCGGACTTTCCCCCGGCCTTTTCCAGCAGGCAAATATCCGTGAAGACCATCCCCCGATCCACGGCCTTGCACATGTCATAGATGGTGAGCGCCGCCACGGTGACCGCCGTGAGGGCCTCCATCTCCACGCCGGTCTGGCCCGTCGTCTTGACCGTCGCGGTCGCCGTGATGCTGCAGAGCCCCTCGCGGTTCGGCTGGGATTCTTCCTTGAATTCGAGGTCCACGCTGGACAGAAGGAGCGGGTGGCACATGGGGATGAGGTCCGGGGTGCGCTTGGCCCCCATGATCCCGGCGGTCTGGGCCACGGCAAGGACGTCGCCCTTCGCGATCTTCCCCCGGCGGATCTTCTCGAGGGTCTCCGGCTGCATCAATACCCGCGCCTGCGCCCTGGCCATCCGGGAGGTCTCGGCCTTTTCCGTCACATCGACCATCCGTGCCCGGCCGGCGTCGTTGAAATGGGTGAACTCGCTCATCGGTCCCCGTCCTCCGGTGGCGGCGGAAGCGCCGATTCAATTATCATAGCCCTCCGGAAGCCAAGTCAAGGGAAAAGCCATACAGCGACCCCGCCTTGACATTCCCTCCGGGGTATCGAAAAATACCGCTCTGGCGGGAAGTTAGGAGTGGCATCCGTGACCGATCGGCTGATCATCGAACGGCTCGAATTTCAGGGCCATTGCGGCGTGTCGGAGGACGAGCGGGCGTCCCCGCAGCCGATCGCCGTGGACCTCGAGCTTGCCTTCGACATGGCCGCGGCGGCCGCCACCGACGACCTGACCCGCACGGTGGATTATTTGGCGGTGGCCGACCACGTGGCCGCCATCGTCCGGACCGAACAGTTCCATCTGCTCGAGGCGCTGGCCGAACGGCTGGCCCAGGCAATTCTCACGGCCTTCCCCGTGATGGAGGTCACTCTGTGGGTGCGTAAATTAAAACCTCCGGTGAGCGGGGTTCGCGAATCCGTGGGCGCCCGGATCGTACGCCAGGCGTCCTGGGCCGCGGGGGACCACCTCGGCGCGCCCGCGCCCTGGCTTCTGCGGCACCGGCGCCTCCTCACGCCCGGCCGCGCGCTCGATCTGGCCTGCGGGAACGGCCGGAACGCGGTCTATCTGGCGCAGGAAGGATTCCGCGTGGAGGCGTGGGACCGGGACGCGGCCGCCCTGGACGCCTTGCAAAAGAGGGCAGACGCCCTCGGTCTCCGCACCCTCACGACCCGCCTCGTGGACCTGGAACAGGAGCCGGCGATCCCCCCCGCCTCGTTCGATCTCATCACCGTGTTCTACTATCTCCAGCGTGACTTAATTACAAATATTGTGCAGGCCCTCAGGCCCGGCGGCGTGGTCGTCTACGAAACCTTCCTCCTCGACAACCACGAGCGGTTCGCTCACCCCCGCCGCCGGGAGTTCTGCCTGGGCCGAAACGAACTCCTCTCGCTGTTCGCCGGGCTCCGCACCCTCGCCTACCGGGAAGGCCCGCTGGACCCCGACCGGGGCCCCTTCCTCGCCAGCCTCGTCGCCCAACGCCCCTCGTAACCGGGGCTGCGGTCCGTCGTTTCCTCGTCTTGCCAACCTGCCTTCTCCCTGCTAGGCTACTTTGCAGATTGTCCCCAAGTAAATCGTCGTCAATCCCTATGGCCGCACGCTCATCCAACACGGTTCCCCCGCGTCTCACCGCCAACGCCCTAGCCGTGCTGCGTCACCGGTACCTCCGGCGAAAGCCGGACGGCACCCCGGCAGAAACCCCGACGGATCTGTTCCGGCGGGTCGCGAGTAACATCGCCCGTGCCGAACGGCTCTATGATCCCCGGAGGCCGCTCCGCCCCTTCGAAGCGCGGTTTTACGACCTCATGGCCCGGCTGGAGTTTCTCCCCAATTCCCCCACCTTGATGAACGCCGGGAGAGAGCTGCAACAACTGGCGGCCTGTTTCGTGCTGCCGGTGGAGGACTCGCTGGAATCCATCTTCGAGGCGGTCAAGCACACCGCCCTCATCCACCAGAGCGGCGGGGGCACCGGCTTTTCTTTCAGCCACCTGAGGCCGAAGAACGATCCCGTGTCCACCACCAACGGCATCGCCAGCGGGCCCGTCTCCTTCATCAAGGTCTTCAACACGGCGACCGAGGTCATCAAGCAGGGCGGCACGCGCCGGGGCGCCAACATGGGGGTCCTCCGGATCGACCACCCGGACATCCTCGACTTCATCGGGGCCAAGGAGACCCCCGGCGCCCTGACTAATTTCAACCTGTCCGTCGCCGTGACCGACGCCTTCATGAAGGCCAGGGCGAAGCGCCGGGCCTATCCCCTCATCAATCCCCGCACGGGAAAACCGGTGGGCCGCGTGCGCGCGTCCGGCGTTTTCGACCGCCTCGTTCAGGCCGCCTGGCGATCCGGCGAGCCCGGGGTGCTCTTCCTGGACCGCATCAACGAGGCGAATCCGACGCCGCACCTCGGCCGCATCGAGACGACGAACCCCTGCGGGGAACAGCCGCTCCTCCCCTACGAGTCGTGCAACCTGGGCTCGATCAATCTGGCGCGGATGGTCAAGGACACCGGCGCGGGACGGCAGGTGGACTACGCCAAACTCGCCCGCGTGATCCCGGTCGCGGTCCGTTTTCTGGACAACGTCATCGATATGAACAGGTATCCTTTGCCGGAAATCGAGGCCATGACCAAGGGAAACCGCAAGATCGGACTCGGGGTGATGGGCTGGGCCGACCTGCTGATCCAGTTGGGCATTCCCTACGACAGCCAGGACGCGCTCGCTCTGGCGGACCGCGTGATGGGCTTCATTCAAGCGCACGCCATGGAAGCCTCGGCCGCGCTGGCCGCCGAGCGCGGGGTCTTTCCCAACTACAAAGGCAGCCGGCTCGAAGAGCAGGGGCTTCGCGTTCGCAACGCCACCTGCACGACGGTCGCCCCCACCGGCACCCTCAGCATCATCGCGGGATGCTCCGCCGGGATCGAGCCGCTGTACGCCGTGAGCTTCGTGCGGATCGTCCTGGAGGAGCGCCGCCTGCCGGAGCTCCACGCGGGATTCGTCCAGGCCATGCGCCGGGAAGGGCTCTGGTCCACGGCCCTGCGACGGAAGATCGCCGCACGGGAGTCCATCCAGGGCCTCACGGAGATTCCGTTGCGACTCCGCCGGCTCTTCCTGACCGCCCATGACCTGAGCCCGGAGGCGCACATCGCCATGCAGGCGGCCTTTCAGAAGCACTCGGACAGCGCGGTGTCCAAGACCATCAATCTGCCCCACGACGCCACCGGGAAGGACGTCGCCAGGGCGTTCACGCTGGCTTATGAACTCGGGTGCAAGGGCGTCACGGTCTTCCGGAGCGGGACCCGCGACGGGCAGGTCCTCGCCTGCTCGCCCGTGCAGCCGTGCTGACCGCTCCCATGCGACGCGACCCCGCCTGCGCCGGCAGTTTCTACGACGCCGCGCCCGAGCGACTCCGGGCGCACGTACGGGCCCTTCTGGAGCCCGAGGCGGAGCGCCTGCCGGCGCGGGCGATCGTCTGTCCGCACGCCGGCCTCGTGTATTCGGGGGGCGTGGCGGGGTCCGTGTACAGCCGCGTGCGGCTGCCCGCGACGGCCATCCTCATCGGGCCGAACCACACGGGGCAGGGACCGCCCGTCTCGGTCTATGCCGAAGGCGAGTGGGCGATACCCGGCGGGGTATTGACCGTGGCGGCCGATCTCGCCCGGGCCCTGCTCACCCGGTTCCCCCTCGCCAAACCGGACCGCCTCGCCCATCGGGATGAGCACTGCCTCGAGGTGCAGCTTCCCTTCCTGTCACTGCTCCAGCCGGACATCCAGATCCTGCCCATCGTGCTCGGGGTTCGCGACCTTGAAACCTGCCGGGCCCTGGGGCACGCGCTGGCAGCGGTCATCGAAGGAGTCCCCACCCCGCCCTTGTTGATCGCCAGCAGCGACATGACCCATTGCGGGCCGGGCT
>Ga0209640_10003977_pt1 | contig 12982 bp, 16 predicted proteins | sample RifCSP10_1_FD_184018 | JGI IMG/M metagenome (GOLD analysis project Ga0209640, IMG submission 184018) | Soil microbial communities from Rifle, Colorado - Rifle CSP2_sed 10_1 (SPAdes) (version 2) | ecosystem: Environmental > Terrestrial > Deep subsurface > Rock core/Sediment | place: Rifle...
GCGTCATCGAGGTCGTGCTCGCCGATCCCCTGCAGCTCCCGCGCGGTCTTGCCGCTGGATACGCCGTGGCGCTCCTTTTCGTGGTCGGCCTGCACGCGCAGCACCGTGGTCACGCACTCCGCGAGGTCGTCGTACTCGTGCCGGCCGGTGCCGTACTGCTCCCCGCCGACGTCGCCGGGATAGTAAAACATCGCGCGCCAGCGGCCGTCGCCCAGCTTGGCGAGCACGAACGCCGCGCCGCGCTCCTCCCAGTACAGCGTCGGGCAGGAGGCGAGATCGGGATCGCCGGGCGCGAGCTTCAGCTCGACCTCGGCGAGCTGCGTCGTAACGAACTTTCCATAGCGCTCCTTCAACGCCGATTCGATCACCCAGCGTTCGGCGTCGTCGATCTCGGGGATCTGCCTCATTCGCCGCGCCCGCCGAACTTGTCCTCGTCGAGCAACGCTTCGTAAAGCTCATCCTGGCGCCGCGAGCGTTCCTCGACCGAGAGCGCGGCGCGCTCCGCGAGTTTCCTGTCGTAGCTTTCCAGGCGCGCGGCCGCCGCTCCGGCCTTGAGCGGAATCGTCTTCTCGCCGTAGAGCACCTGGCGCAGGCAGCGGAAGGCGAACTGCAGAAGCGCTTCCTCGTCCGCGAGCAGCCTTGCGAACTCGGCGTCCGGAAGATCGAACACGGCGCGAAATCCCTCGCTCGCGACGAACGCGCGGAACCCGTCCAGGTCGTAGCTCGCCAGGAAAAACAGCTCGAAACTCCGCTGCGAGGGCCGGCCGACCGTCGGGCCGGTCGAGCGTTTCTTCAGCACGATGCGGCGCCATTCCCGGTTCGCGTCGTCGTAACGGTCAACGCCCTGCTCGATGCGATACTCGCGGATCGTCTGCTCGTGCGGCTCGTCGTGGCCGAGGCAGTGCGCCTCCTTCACCACGAAATACGAATCCTCGTCGGCGGGCGCATCCTTGCGGCGCATCGCCATGTGGCCGAGCGCATAGTAGCGGCACGCCGCGGGCCGGTCCTCGTACACCCCGCAACCTTCGGGCGTGAGAAAGACGCACGCACTGGAACCTTGCCGGTGAGAGAGTTTCAGCCCCGGCATGCCGTGCGCATCCAGTTCGCAGTCCGTGGTAAAGCGGTCGATGAACTCGCGGCTCGACAGGCCGAGACGGTTCTTGAGGTGCAGGATGTCGCAGGGCGTGAGGAGGATATCGGTGTTCTCGCAGCACTTGTTGAAGCACGCGATGCCCTTGTGGCAGCGGAAGCGGAACCGGTCGTCGAGCGAAAGCGACACCGGCTGCACCGGCGAAACGGGCTTCGGTTCCTTGAACGGTTCGGTCATTCCCGGAAAACAGAGGCAGGGCGAGGGAGGGCCGGTAGTTTAACCCGGCCTCCGGGCCAAAGACCCCGCTGGAGTCAGTCCTTGATCCGCTCGCTAGCGGTCGCCGGCGGCATCTTCCCAGCTCGGCACCCGGTCGTACATTCCGGGATAAGAGTCGCCGTAATCCTGGTGCAGGGCGAGATCAGGCGGCGGCGCCTCGCTGACCACCAATGCGCCGGCCTGTTGCAGCCGCTCGGGAAGCCAGGTCGCGATTCCCGGGACTGCGACCAGAAGCGCGATCACCACGATCTGGATGCCCATGAATTCGAGCATGCCGCGGAAGATCGTGGCGAGCGGCACCACGCCAACCGCGAGTTCCCGCAACACGGCGCCTGCGGACGCCGCGCGCAATTCGGCCGGCACCGGCGGCCCGAGCGACGGATCGAAGACCTGTGGACGGGCCACTTCTGCGTCTCGAGCAGCCTGACCCGCGCCGAGCCCAACGAAACGCCTTGCGGCGGCATCATTTGCCGGCGCACAATGCCTTGCCGCGTCGGGACATGTGCGGAGGAAACGCGGAATCCGACTCCCCAGGACTCCCGCCTGCCTGAAGCGGCGCATTGGTCGTCGAACCCAACGATTGGAGGAGCGCCATGGCAAAGTTCATCGTTTTGGTCAAATTCACCGATCAGGGCATTCGCACCGTTACCGAGTCCGTCAAGCGGGCCAACGCGAGTGTCAGTACGTTCGAGAAATTCGGGTGCAAGAAGACGGCCCAGTTCTGGACGATCGGGGAATACGACATCGTCATCGAACTGGAGGGGCCGGACGATCAGACCGCGATGAAGGCGCTGCTTGCGGTGGGAAAACTCGGCAACGTGCGCACGACCACGCTGCGCGCCTTTACCGCGGATGAGATGGCATCCATTACCACCGGGATCTGAAGCGCACCGCGTGGGCGCCGGGTAGACCCCGGCGCGGTCGCGTCCGGCCTTAATCCTTGATCAACTGCTTGTACGGCACCTTCTTCAGCGCCCAGTTGCCGGTGTCGCGGTCGTACTTCGAATTGACGAAGCACTTCCAGTTCTCGTCGTCGATGTAGTTGTAGTCGGTGCGGTAGTAATAGCCCGGGTAGCGCGTTTCCATGCGGTACTGGATGTGCCGCATGTGCGCCTCGGCGGCGAGGATGCGGTGGTAGTTCTCCCAGGCGCGCAGCAACTCGTGCAGGTCCTTCGCCCGCATCTTGAGCGAGTCCTCGCGGATCATCACCAGCTTTTTCTCCGCCATCTCCAGCATCTTGGCGTTGGTCTGGTAGAACGTGGCGACGCCCGCGACATACTCGTCCATGATCTTCTGCAGGCGGAACTGCAGCATCTTGGGCGTGATGTAGTGCGGGTTGATGTCGATCGCCGTGGTGTAGTCCTTGTGCTGCAGGAAAGTTCTCACCGGCCGGTAGATTTCCTCGACCAGTTCCTGGGTCGTCTTCGCGGGCTCGGGCTTCCAGTCCTTGTTGTCGAGCGCGAACTTGACCATCGCCTTGGCGGCGATGCGGCCCTCGGCGAACGAGCCGGAGGAGAACTTGTGGCCGGAGGCGCCCACGCCATCGCCGCCCGTGAACAGGCCCTTCACCGTGGTCATGCGGTTGTAGCCCCAGTTCCACTCCTTGGGCGTGCCCGGGATGTCGGTCGGCCCGGACACCCAGATGCCTGCGCAACCGGCGTGCGAGCCGAGCAGGTACGGCTCGGTGGGCATGATCTCGGAGGGCGTCTTCTCGGGCTCGATGTTCTCGCCCGCCCAGATGCCGCACTGGGAGATCGTCATGTCGAGGAAGTCCTCCCACGCCTCGGACTCGAGGTGCTTCACTTCCTTCGGCGTCATCTTCTCGGCAAGCTTGGCCATCGCCGCCGGCGTGTCCATGATGATCGGGCCGCGGCCTTCCTTCATCTCGTTGAGCATCAGGTGGTTCCTGAGGCAGGTGCCCGGCACGCCCTGGCCGTACTTGCCGAAGCGCTTGGTGTCCTTCAACTCCGCGCCGTGGATCGCGTTGTAGTCCTCGCCCATGCCGTTCGCCACCTTGGCCTTGAACAGCAGGAACCACGCGCCCACCGGCCCGTAGCCGTCCTTGAAGCGCGCCGGCACGAAACGGTTCTCCATCATGGTGAGCTCGGCGCCGCATTCGGCGGCCATGGCGTAGGTCGAGCCGGCGTTCCACACCGGGTACCAGGCGCGGCCGACGCCCTCGCCGATCGAGCGCGGGCGGAACACGTTCACCGCGCCGCCGCACACCAGCAGGCAGCATTTGAACTTGTAGATGTAGAGCTTGTGGTCGCGCACCGAGAAGCCGGCCGCGCCGGCAACGCGGGTCGGGTCGTTCTTGTCGGTGACCAGCCGCACGATGAACACGCGCTCCTGGATGCGGTCGTTGCCGAGCGCCTTCTTCGCCGCCTCCGCGACGATCCACTTGTAGGATTCGCCGTTGATCATGATCTGCCAGCGGCCGGAGCGCACCGGCTTGCCGCCCTGCCGGAGCGTCTTGTCCTCGTCGCCCGGCTGCTTCCAGATCGGCAGGCCCCATTCCTCGAAGTTGTGCACCGAGTCGTCCACGTGGCGGCCCACGTCGTAGACGAGATCCTCGCGCACGATGCCCATGAGGTCGTTGCGCACGTACCTCACGTAATCCGAAGGATCGTTGTCGCCCATGTAGGTGTTGATCGCCGACAGGCCCATCGCCACCGCGCCGGAGCGCGACATCGCCGCCTTGTCCACCAGCTTGATCCGCAGGCCGGTGCCTTGCGCCCAGCGCTCGACCTCGAACGCGGCGCCGCATGCGGCCATGCCGCCGCCGATGATGAGAATGTCGACTTCCTCCTCGACGATCTCGGGATTACCGAATCCGTACTCAGCCATTTTCCGCCCCTACTGACTAATGAATTGCGACATGTCGCACTTGTGGGTTTCGCGCGTGAACAGCAGGTCGTGCCGCTCGATCTCGCCCATCTCGATTTTCGGTTTGCCCGCGTACGGGTCGATGGAGCCCTCCGCCGTGGTGCGGATCGGAAACTTGAAGCGCTTGACGGTGCCGTTCCTGAACTTGATGGTCCACATGATCGTGTCCGAGCCCCGCAGCGGCTGCACCGATGCGCCCATCGGCACCACGTCGGCGTAGTGCCGCACCTCGATCGCGTTTTGCGGGCAGATCTTCACGCACGAATAGCACTCCCAGCACTGCTCGGGCTCCTGGTTGTAGGCCTTCATCGGGTGGCCGGTCCTGGAGCCGTCCTTATCGAGCATCATCAGGTCGTGCGGACAAATGTACATGCAGGCGGTCTTGTCCAGCCCTTTGCAGCCATCGCACTTGTCGGTGCGTACGAAAGTCGGCATGTGTGTGTCCCTTCCTCTCTGTTCGGTTAGCGTGCCGAATGACCCGCAAGTTTTACTTCCACTTTTTCGTGCTCCTCGAGCCCCGCGTAGTACGCGCGCAGGATCTCCAGCACCTCGGGGCGCGAAAATTCCGCGGGAACGGGGCTGCCCTCGGAGAGCCACTTGCGCAGCTTGGTTCCCGAGACCAGCAGCCGGTCCTTGTCCTCGTGCGGGCAGGTGCGCGCGGAGGCCATGCCGCCGCACGTGTAGCACCAGAACGTCCAGTCGATCTTGAGCGGCTCGGTTTCGAGCGAACCCTCCGGAATTTCGTCGAAGATCCGGTGCGCATCGAACGGCCCGTAGTAGCTGCCCACGCCCGCGTGATCGCGCCCCACGATCTGGTGCGAGCAGCCGTAATTCTGCCGGAACAGGGCGTGCAGCAGCGCCTCGCGCGGCCCGGCATAGCGCATGTCGAGCGGATAGCCCGACTGCACCACGGTGCCGGCACGAAAGTATTTCTCGATCAGGACCGCGATCGCGCGGGTGCGGACATCCGCCGGAATATCCCCGGGCTTGAGATTGCCGAGCAGCGAGTGCACCAGCACGCCGTCGCAGGTCTCGATCGCCACCTTGGCGAGGTACTCGTGAGAGCGATGCATGGGGTTGCGCGTCTGGAACGCGGCGACCCGCGTCCAGCCGAGCTTCTCGAATACCGAGCGCGTCTCGGCAGGAGTCATGAACAGCGCGCCGTACTTCGCCTTGAAGCCGCCGTCGGACAGCACCTTCACCGGGCCGGCGAGATTGACCTCGCCCTGTTCCATCACCATCTGCACGCCCGGATGTTCCACATCGGTTGTCCTGAACACGGTCGCGCATTCGTGCGCCTTGTTGATCGCGTACTTCTCGGTTACCTTCATCGTCGCGAGCATCGCGCCGTCGTCCGGGTCGACGAGCGCGATATCGGTGCCGGTCTTGAACGCGGCCGCCGCCTCCTTGGCGGTCGACAGCGTAATCGGAATCGGCCAGAACAGCCCGCTCGCGTTGCGATAACCGTCGCACACCCCTTCCCAGTCGGTACGCGTCATGAAGCCGTCGAGCGGCGTGAAGCCGCCGATGCCGAGCATGATCAGGTCGCCTTTCTCGCGCGAGCTCACACGCAGCGCGGGAAGCGTCCTGGCGCGCGCGCGCTCGCGGGCGAGCGCCTCGCCTTCCAGGAGCAGCGGCCGCAATCCCTTGCCGCCGTGCGGATTTACCAGACCCATGATTTCGGAACCGTGTTTTTTACTGCTGTCGCCGAGCGACGCTAAGCTACCACGGAGGTCCGGCGGCCTCGCAAGATGTTGCTGATCCTCCAATAAGCGGAGGCAATTGCAGTGCGCCCTATTTCTTGCGCGAATCCCGCACGTCCCGGGAGTGTTCGGCGCGCAGTTCCTTGAGCCGCGCCTCCACCGCCGAAAGCTCGTAAAAATTGCCGTCGCCCGCCGCCTGCGCAAGCTGGAGCTGCTCGATCGCGGCGGGAAGGCTGCCGCGCAGCGCGTAGACCTCGGCCTGCGCCTGGTGCTGCTGCAACCGCTTGCCGAGCGCGGCGTACGCCTTGGCCTTCATCTCGTGCAGCCTTTCGTCGCGCGGATACAGGCGGATCTGCGCGGCCACGTAGGCAAGCGCTTCGTCGTTGCGGCCCTGCGTCTCGAGCGCTTCCGCGTACGCGTACGCAATGGGGCGGCGATTCGACCAGCGCTCCGCGCCCTCCTTGAGCACCGCGAGCGCGCGCGCGCCCTCGCCGAGCGCCTGACGGAGCCGCGCTGCAAGCGTCACCAGCATCGGGCTCGACACCCCGGACGCCTGCAGCCGCGCCAGCTCGCGTTCCGCGTCGCGCGGCTGTTTTGCGCGCAGCAAGGCGACCGCCAGCCCATAACGCGCCGCGGCCTCGTTCGCAAATCGCCGCTCGCGTACGGCCGAGGTGAATTCCGTGACCGCGTCGCGCGGTTCGCCCGACTCCGCGCGAAGCTTGGCGCGCACAAGATGGAATTCGAGGCTGTCCAGGTGCTGCCGGTAAGGCAGCTTGGCGGCACGGGCCTGCGTGTCGGCGATCCGCTCGGTCGTGATCGGGTGGGTGCGCAGGTACCCCGGCACGCTGCCGTCGTCCACCACGCGCGTGGTGCGCTGCATCTTCTCGAAAAACGACGACATCGCGCGCTCGTCGAATCCGGCGGCGGCGAGCGTCTGAAAGCCGATCCGGTCGGCTTCGCGCTCGAAGTCGCGCGAGTAGCTGAGCTGCGACTGCACCGCGGCGCCCTGGGCCGCCATCATCGCGCCCTGCGCGAGATCGGGGCGCGAGCGGCCGAGCAGCAGCGCGGCGGCCATCGCGATCATCGCCGGCAGCTGGATCTGCTGCTGCGCGCCGAGGATGCGTGCGATGTGCCGCTGCGTCACGTGCGCGATTTCGTGCGCCAGCACCGAAGCAAGCTCGGACTCGCTTTCGGCGGTGGCGACAAGCCCGGTGTGCACGCCGACAAAGCCGCCCGGCAAGGCGAAGGCGTTGATCGCGGAGTCGCGAACCGCGAAGAACTCGAAATCCTGCCGCGCCCCCGGCACGGCGGCGACGAGCCGCCCGCCCAACTGGTTCAGGTAATCGGCGACTTCCGGATCGTCGAGAAAGGACGGATCGCGCTGCCGGATGTCGCGCAGGATGCTTTCGCCGATCTTGCGTTCGATCTGCGGCGGCAGCGTCCCTCCGGAACCGTCCCCGAGGTCGGGCAGCGCCTGGCCGAACGCGCGCGGCAGGACGGCGACGAAAAGCGCGAGCAGCAGGGCCAAAGCACGCATCCGTCTATGATACCGTCCGGGTCCATGAGTTCCCAGGAGAAACGTCCGGCGCGCAAGGTTTCGGGCACGCTCACGCATTTCGACCGCGGCGGCCGCGCCCACATGGTGGACGTGGGCGCCAAGAGCGAGACCAGGCGGATCGCGGTCGCTTCGGGCCGCATCAAGATGCGGCCAAAGACGTTCCGCATGGTTGCGCGGGGAAGCGCAAAGAAGGGCGACGTGCTGGGCGTCGCCCGCATCGCCGCGATCCAGGCGGCGAAGCGCACGCCCGGACTCATTCCGCTCGCCCACCCGATCGCGATCACGCGCGTAGGGGTCGATTTCAAGCTCGACGCCGCGCGCAGCACGGTCGGGCTCGTCGCAACTGTCGAATGCCTAGGACGGACCGGGGTCGAGATGGAAGCGCTGACCGCCGCGGCGGTTGGTCTGCTCACCATCTACGACATGCTGAAGGCCGTGGACCGCGGCATGACGATCGGCAGCCTGCGCCTGGAAGAAAAGCGCGGCGGCAAGTCGGGAACGTACCGGCGCAGCGTGCGCGGGCGTGTAACACGCGCCTGAAAATCTACTTCTTCAGGCCAACGGCCTCGCGGGCGATACCGTCAAGCAGCGCCTCGACCTCCTTGAGCGCCGCCCTGGACGCCGCAGAGCCGTCCGGGCGCCACGGACGGCGATAAGAGACGTAAATTTTCCCGGGCTCGCTCGCGGTCGCGTACACCGAGATGCTGTACGGACACATCGCCATGTTCGCGGGGTCGGCCTCCATGGTCTTGCGCGATAGCGCGGCGCTGCAGAACACGAACGACTGCGCATCGACGTAGAGCTTGCGCGCCGATCCGACGTCCTTGCCGGTGCGTTCGAGCATGCGATTCACGAACGACTGATAGTCGATCACGAGGCCCCTCCCCTCGATCGCGAGTTTCAAATCGTCGCGAACGTCGTCGAACTTCGCTTTCTTCGAATAGGTGACGATCGGGTACGGATCAGCCGCTACGGCAACTGCGCTGAAGACCGTCAGCAGACCTGATGCGAGTATGCGCGTGGCCGTCATCATATGTACGCCTCCATGTGCTCCGTGAAGTAGAACCCGTTCTGGCGCCGGAACTGAGCGCCGCCGCGCCGGGCGCCGGCGTGATCCGCCGTTCCCGCTCACGGCCGCAGATAGTGCCACCCCTCGCTTTGACGCGCGATGATGTGGGACACGCCGGACGGCGCGTAGGAGATTCCGCTGTACATGTCCGCCTTGGTGACCTTGGCGTTGCGCATCGTGTTCTCGCATGCGAACAGGGCGACGTTGTTGTCCAGTGCCGTCGCGAGGCGGGCCGTGACTTTCGAGTCCGCCATCAGCATGTTGATTCCCGGGCCGTGGGTGACGATCTCGATGACGACGTTCTCCTTGCCGAAGTCCGTCTGCACGTTACCCGCGTTGTTCAGCACGATGTTCCATTTCTGCGGGTCGTTCTCCGTGACGTGGAAGACGACCTTTTGCATGCCTTTGACCTGCGGCGCGCTCCTTGCCGTCGCGGATTGCTGCGCCACGGCGTCGGGAACGATTGCGAAGGCAGCGCCGGCGGCCAGCAGGGCAGCGATAACGGTATGTTTCATGGCTCCTCCTCGGGGAAATAGGGCCGCACGGCGGATCGCGGTGCGGTCCCGCTACCTTCGATGACGGATTCGGAACAAGAAATATTCCGCCGGCGCACGCGCGTGTCGGGAGCCCCGGTGGAATAATCCGGCTCCGAGTTTCGTCTAAAGGAAACGGTGGATTTGCTCAGCAGATTTGGCAGGCGTGCCGCGGTGCGCCACGAAGTGCAGCGCTCGCGGCAGGCGCTGTACCGGCTTGCTTATAGCTGGTGTCATGACGCGCAGCTGGCGGAGGACCTGACGCAGGAGGCGGTCGAAAAGGCGCTTCGCAACGCCGCCCAGGTGCACGAGCCCGGGCGCCTCAAGGGCTGGCTTTACCGGATCCTGGCGAACTGCCTTCGGGACCACTACCGCGCGAGGCGCGAGCATGACGATCTCCAGGAGTACGCCGACACCCTCGCCGACGCCGGACCGACGCCCGAGGAGGCGCATGCGCGTGCGCAGGTGACGGCGCGAGTACGGAGAGTGGTTGCCGGGTTGCCGCTTGGCCAGCGGCAGATTGTGACGCTGGTCGATCTCGAGGGCTGCAGCTACGCCGAGGTCGGCGAGGCGCTGCAGATCCCGATCGGCACCGTCATGAGCCGCCTGTGCCGGGCGCGGCAGGCGCTGCGCGTGCGCCTGCTCGGAGCGGTCGCGCATGAGGACGAGATCAAGCTTCGGAGCGTGAAATGAGCGAGGATTACAGGATTTCTTCCGAGATGCAGAACGCGTTCCTGGATGGGCAGTTGGACGTCCCCGAATGGGAGCGCGTCGCGGTGCGAATCGAGGCCGATGCGCAGTTACGCGAGGATCTGGACGCACTGCGGACCGTGAAGGACATGGTGCGGCACGCGTACTCGGTACCGCCTGCCCCCTCCGGCCGCGGCTTTGTTCGCGCCGGCCCGGGCTGGCCAGCGATGGCGGCGGCGAGTGTCGCGTTCGCGGTCGCGGGTTGGCTCGGGCATGCATGGTGGAGCCGCGTTCCCGAGCTCGATCCCGCCTCCGCCTATGCGCTGCGCGCCCGTCCCGTCGCGCTCGATCACGGCCGGGTCCTGGTGCACGTGAGCACCGGCGAGCGCGAAGCGCTCAGTCGGGCGCTCGATGAAGTGGAGGACCTGCTGGGCGCCGCACGCCGGGAGCGCCGCAACCTGGAAATTGAGGTTGTTGCCAACCGAACGGGCCTCGAGCTGCTCGAAGCAAAAGTATCGCCGTTGGCCGCGCGCATTGCGGCGCTGCGCGCCGAGTATGCCAACCTCAGATTCATTGCGTGCGGCCAGACTCTGCGACGGCTCAGCGAGGCCGGCCGTTCGATCGAGCTGCTGCCGGGCACGGAAGTCGCGCCCTCGGCGCTCGACCAAGTGGTGAAGCGGCTGCAGGACGGATGGGTCTACGTTCGCGTCTGATGCCGCCTCGGGTAGATGAACAATGCATTGAAAACAAGGGGTAAAGAGGAGGGCAGTATGAAGACGAGAACCGCAACCGCGCTGCTCGCGGTCCTGTTCGCACTTCTCACCGGCTGCGCGTCAACCGGGGGCGGAGGTCCGAACAAAGTCGTGTATCACATCAACTTGGGGAACGAGCAGGCCTCGGACGGGCTGCGCAACATACGCAATCACCTCGAGGCGAACCCAAAGGCACAGATCATTGTAGTCACCCACTCCCGGGGAATCGACTTCCTGATGAAAAATGCAAAGGACAAGAACGGCAATAGGTACATCGATCAGGTCGAACGATTGAAACTGCCGGGGGTGCGGTTCGAGGTTTGCGAGATCGCGATGCGCAGCCGGAACCTGCGTCGCGAGGACTTCATCGAGTACGCGACGTTTGTCACTTCCGGGGTTTCGGAAGTCACCCGCCTGCAGCAGGAGGAGGGCTACGCGTATCTCAAGCCCTAGCCTCGTGAAGCAACTCAAACCGCCCTCACAGGTTTTGGGCAGCGCATTCCTACTCCTTCAAGCCGCGCTGCCACGATGAGACGACATCGAACATCGTTCGAGGGCTGAAGCCCGTCTCAATAATGAATGCACTCCATGCACGCATAAGTACAATTCATTTGTTTGGGCTTCCACGATTCCCATGCAGCGCTTAGTATTTTGATCGAGGGGGTGTGAATGAACGAGAATCGAAGACAGATCCTGACGCGCGCCGGCGAGACTGGCGTACTCGCAGCAGCGTTCGCGGCCGGGTTGCTCCGCCCGGGAGAGCTGCTCGCGGCCGACTGGAACAAGGACGCGTTCGGATCCAAGAGCGCGGCCGATGCACTGAAAAGCCTGGGGGCGTCGAGCGCGGCCGACAGCAAGGACATCGTGATCGACGCGCCGCAGATCGCCGAGAACGGCGCCGTGGTGCCAATCGAGATCATGAGCAACGTTCCGAACACCCGGTCGATCGCCGTCCTGATCGATAAGAACCCCTTCCCGCTGGCGGCGAAGTTCGATTTTCTCGAGGGCGCGGTTCCGTTCGTCAAGGTGAACGTCAAGATGGGCGAATCGTCCAACGTGCGCGTGGTGGCCGAGGCCGGCGGAAAGCATTACGCCGCCACCAAGGAAGTAAAGGTCACCATCGGCGGATGCGGAGGCTGACATGGCAGATCCGATGAAAATCCGTGCCACGCTCAAGGGTGACACCGCCGACGTACGGGTGCTCATGGGCCACCCGATGGAGACCGGCCAGCGCAAGGGCCCGGACGGGAAGCTCGTGCCGAAGCACTTCATCCAGGAAGTCACGGTAAGACTCAACGGCAAGACCGTGATGGAAGGCCAGATCAGCCAGGCGGTGTCGAGAAACCCCGTGTTCTCGTTCCGGGTGAAGGGCGCCAAGGCCGGCGACAAGATCGAGGTCAGCTGGCTCGACAACAAGGGCGGCACCAACAAGACCGAAACGGCGATCGCCTGATTCGGCGCCGAGGCGCCGGGTCCGGTGCGGCCCGGCGGCCTGCAATAACCAGAGGAGGATGGTGATGCGTGTATCCGGAAGCAGTGCGCTGCTGGCGGCGGCTTTGGCGCTCGCGGCGGGTCCCGCCGCCGCGCAATCGCAATTCGAGAAGTACCAGAAGATGGTCGCCGAGGGCAGCCCGGTGGAGCTCTTCGAGCTGGTCGGCGAGGACCTGTGGAAGAAGAAGCAGGGCCCGAAGAACGCATCGCTCGAGGCCTGCGATCTCGGCGAGGGGCCCGGCGTGCTCAAGGGCGCCTACGCGCACCTGCCGCGCTACTTCAGGGACGTCGATCGCGTGATGGACCTCGAGACGCGGATGCTCCACTGCATGATGACGCTGCAGGGCCGCAGCCGCGACGAGGCCACCAAGCGCCTGTTCGGGAACGCCGACAAGCCTTCCGAGATGGAATACCTCTCGGCGTACGTCGCGGGGCGCTCGCGCGGCCAGGCGTTGGCGCCGGGCCGGAGCCATCCGAAGGAACAGGCCTCGTACGAGCTCGGCAAGAAGCTGTATTTCGTGCGCACCGGGCTGTGGGATTTCTCGTGCGCCTCCTGCCACGGCGAAGAAGGCAAGCGCATCCGCATGTCGGAGCTTCCGGTGCTCTACAAGCCGGAGGCGGCGCGTCCTCTGATGGCCACCTGGCCCGCATACCGCGTCTCCAACAGCACCTTCAAGACGATGCAGTGGCGGCTCAACAACTGCTTCAGCCAGATGCGCACCCCCGAGCCGGTCTTCGGCTCCGAGGTGGTGAACGCGTTGAACATGTTCCTGACGGTGACCGCTGCGGGCGAGCCCTACCGCGGCCCGGGCACGAAGCGTTGAGGGGGAGACGACGATGAAACGACGTATTCTTGCGGCCGGCGCGGCGGCTGCGCTCGCGGCCTGCGCGGGCGCCCCGGTGGTCGAGCATTCGAAGATGACGGAGGCGGAGC
>Ga0209640_10003978_pt1 | contig 12982 bp, 9 predicted proteins | sample RifCSP10_1_FD_184018 | JGI IMG/M metagenome (GOLD analysis project Ga0209640, IMG submission 184018) | Soil microbial communities from Rifle, Colorado - Rifle CSP2_sed 10_1 (SPAdes) (version 2) | ecosystem: Environmental > Terrestrial > Deep subsurface > Rock core/Sediment | place: Rifle...
AATATACCCGCCGACGGCGAAATGGCCATCGGCCCTGGGGGCGCGGTCGCCCATGAAACTGTCAAAGTTCGAATGGGCGACGTTGCCCTTGAACTCGCGGAGCTTCGTGCGACGTGGCCACGTAGCCTTGCTGATAGCCGTGCCTTCGAACTGGCCCATCGGATGCTCCGGGAAGGCGAGCCAGAAACCTGTCGCGTCGGAACCCGCGGCCACGTTGTCGCGGTAAATGTTGTCCGGGTTGGTGATCCAGAAGCTCGACACCGTGTTGTCCGAAGGGATCAGGACATCCTTTGAGTCCTGGCCGGTCAAATTGAAGTTCGTGCCGGCCGTCGCTCCGAACGGGGCGAGGTTGGTCGGGTCGCAGGGCTTGGACGTATGACACTTGGTCTGGATCGCCAGGTTGTGGACAAACTGGTTGCCGTGCTCGAGGCCGTCTTCCATGAAGAAGCAGTGACCGACGGTGTTGTAGGTCACGTTGTTCTCAACCTGCAGGTCGTTCGTGCCATGCACGGTCACGCAGCGGTTGTAGGTGTCGTGGATCGCGGCGTTCCTGATGTACTGGCCCTTCGCGTCGCCGACCAGATGCCAGTGGATGGGATACCGGGCAAGAGTCAGGTTCTGACCCATTCGCTGGAGCTCGACGCCCTCGACATACATCTTGCTCGAGGGCATCGCCATGATATGACCGCCCAGGAATGACTGTTCCGCGTCGGCCGATGCCTGGATGCGGATGTTGCGCGTCAGCAAACCGACTTCGCCGCGCTCATCCACGCCGAAGGTGATTTTGCCGAAGTGCATGTACTCCAGCTTCCGATCGAGCGTGATCGTGTTTCCGCTGATGGCGGAAATGATGCGCCGCTCGGCCTGCCGGGGATCGAAATCCGTGGACGCGAGCACGATCTCGTCACCGACCCGCCAGCCTGAAGCGTCCAGGACCTGTATGGAGGTGCTGCCTGCCGCAGCTGTCTGTGCCAGCTTGGTCCAGGAGTTCTTCCGATCGCCGTGCAGGTTCAGGGTTCCGCCCGAGATCATGATCCCGCGGTCACCCATGCCGGCCATGACGTCTTCACCCTTGACGTTGTTGGTGAGGGTGATTGTCGCCTTGCGCGTATGGGGGCTGGCTTCGCTCCCAATGGCCAGTTCCCCGTGCAACATGACCCACTCGGTGGTCAGTTCCAGATCGGCATCGTTTGCGAAGGTGAGCTTGCCGTCGATGGACAGACCGCCCAGCGCCGGCGGACTGACGTCGAGGATCACTGCCTTGTCTCTCCCAATGGTGACCTTGTCGCCTGCGATTGGCACCTTGCGGTTTGGCCAGGTGTCTGGATCGGACCAATTCGTAGGCCTGGCCGCAGGCGATCCGGCATTCTGAGCCTGAGCGACAGCGAACACGCTGCCGAGCAGGAATGCTGGGAGGAGCGAAGCCAGAAGGAACGAGCGATGTTGCTTACTCACGGAATCAACCTCCCCCGTACTGGAAGATGACCAAGAACTGCAGCGGCAGAGCATGCCGCGATCAGTCCGGCGCCCAGCAAACATCAGGCAAACGAGCTATCCGAGACTCTCGAACCCCAAGAGAATAGCCGATTCCGACGGGATTCGCCCACGCTGTCGTGACGCCAGTCACGACGCGTGACTGAAGCACGGGTGGGGACAGCCACTCCCGACGGGAGTGGCGTCCCCACCGGGATTCGAACCCGGGTTTCAGCCTTGAAAGGGCCGCGTCCTAGGCCTCTGGACGATGGGGACGTGAAGAGTGCTCGTGGTGGGCCCCCCGGGGATCGAACCCGGGACACCCTGATTAAAAGTCAGGTGCTCTACCACTGAGCTAGGGGCCCGTGCCAGGGGAAACACGACATTCTACCTGATCCCCGATCCCCGATCCCCGATCCCCGACCCCTGGCTCTGCTACCCCCCGCTCAGAACCCGCGCCGTCGTGATCGCCTGCCCCACGTGCCGCGTGCAGTGCTCCGCCGCATGAAAGAGCAACCCCAGCACCGTGGTCGGCAACCCGGCGCGGCCGAGCTTTCGCTCATCGAGCAACGACTCGGCTGACGTGGACCGCAACTGGTCGTACGCACGATCGATGGCCACACCAACACCGGCCACGACAGCAGCGAGCGGTTCCGGCGGGTCACCCGCCGCCCCTTCCTGCTTCGCCGCCGTGCGCTGCGCCTCCGACAACGCCTCGCCCCGAGCATAGGTGAACAGCCGGTCGAGCGCGCCGCCCGTGTGGCGCACGTGAAAACCAATCGACGCCGCGCCGCCAGGACGCAGCCAGACGCGTTCAGGCGGAACCTCAGCGGCAAGCCGATCGAGATCCTCACGCGCCTGGATCAGGGCGTGCACGATGGGCATCAGCAGCGGGGCAAACCCGGGAACGGGTCCTCGCTGCCACGCTTCTGTCTGAGGGGTGGTCATCCCCTTCACTCTAGCCGCAAAAACTGTGTATCTGCTACTCTCAGGCTCACAGGTTCACAGGTTCACGGGTTCACAGGTTCACGGGTGCTCGGGTTCACAAGTTCACGGGTGCTCAGGCACTCGGGTTCGTGGAGGATGACGATGAGGCGCACGTACGTTCGAGTGACACTGGCCGCGCTCACGATTCTCGGCGCCATCTGGCTTTCCTCCCCGCCGCTTGCCAGCCAGACGCCGGCCGCGAGGTCCGCAGCGCCTGCGTCCGCCGCGACGAGCCTCAGAACACCGTGGGGCGATCCAGACCTGCAGGGCGCGTGGACGAGCGAGGCCGAGCTCAGCGTGCCATTCGAACGAGCGCCAGAGCTCGGCACCCGCGACACGCTCAACGACAAGGAATTCGCGCAGCGTGAGTCACAAGTCCAGAAGCAACTCGATAGCGACAACTCGGATTTCGATCTGGAAACGGCCGACCGGTCCACGGCTGGTCAGGTCGGCTCGGCCACTTCTCCGCCGCCGCACTGGCTCGAGCGCAGCAAGACGTCCCGGCGCAGTTCGCTCGTCATCGATCCTCCCGACGGCCGGATCCCCGCACTGACCCCCGCCGGGCAGCAGCGCGTGCGCGCGGCACGGGGCACCTTCCTCAACGCAGGCTTCAACGGCCCGGAAGACGTTGGCCTCTGGGAGCGCTGCATCACCCGCGGACTGCCGGGCGTGATCTTCCCCACCGTCTACAACGCAAATACGCGCATCGTCCAATCGCCGGGGCTCGTGGCGATCACCTACGAGATGATCCACGACACGCGCCTGATTCCAACCGATGGCCGGCCGCACCTCTCGCAAAGCGTCCGCCACTACTTCGGCGACTCCCGCGCGCGCTGGGAAGGCGACACGCTCGTCGTCGAGGTGACCAACTTCAACGAGAAGAGCAACTACCGGGGCGCGCGCGAGACGCTGCGCCTCGTCGAGCGCTTCACGCGCGTTGGCAACTCGCTGCGCTACGAGGTCACCGTGGACGACCTGACGACGTGGACCGGACGCTGGACGGCGGCGCTCAACCTCGAACCGCAACCCGAGGGCCTGTTCGAGTACGCGTGCCACGAAGGCAACTACGCGATGCGGAACATCCTGAGCGGCGCCCGCGCGGCTGAGCCCGCGCGGTGACGAACTCGTTCACCCTTCTTGATTCCCACTGCTCGGTTCGTGTTCACGTTCCACGGTTCACTGTTCACGGGCGCGTGTCACAGGGTGGGGCACCGCGAACCTGAACACGAACCGAGCAGTGGGAACCGAGAAGCGTGAAGTACGTTCCCCAGCTCGCCACGCTCGTCAAGACACCGCCGTCGGGCAGCCAGTGGCTGCACGAGATCAAGCTGGACGGCTACCGGGTCGGCTGCCTGATTGGCGACGGCCGCGTCACGCTCGTCAGCCGCAATGGACGAGACCTCACGGGCACGTTCCCCGAAATCGCCGAGGCCGCGCGTACGCTCAAGGCCCACGACGCGGTGATCGACGGCGAACTGGTGATGCTGCGCCCGGACGGCCGAACAAGCTTCGAGGCGCTGCAACAGGTCGTGTCCGGCGGCGTGCCGCGCAGCGGGCTGGCCTACGTCGCCTTCGATCTCCTCCGGCTCGACGGTGAACGCATCGACGCGTTGCCGCTCGAAGCGCGAAAGGCACGGCTGCGCACGCTCATCGGACGAGCGAAGACCGGGCGGATTCGCTACATGGATCACATCGACGGCCCTGGCGCGGCGTGTCTCGCCGAGGCCTGCCGCCTCGGTCTCGAGGGCCTCGTCTCCAAGCGCCGGGATCTGCCCTATCAGTCCGGACGCCGCGACAGCTGGCAGAAGACCAAGTGTGTCAAGCGCGGGCTGTTCGCGATCGGTGGCTTCACCGACCCCGAAGGATCGCGCGCGGGGCTGGGCGCACTGACCGTGGGCCGATACGACGACGGTCGACTGGTCTTCGCGGGCCGGGTCGGCACGGGGTTCTCGCACGCAGTCGCGCTCGATCTGCGTCGGCGGCTTGACGGCCTTGCCCAGCGCGCGTGTCCCTTCGACCCGCCGCCAACGGGACCTCTCGCCCGGCGCGTCCACTGGGTGAAGCCGACGCTCACCTGCGAGGTCGCCTTCATCGAACTGACCCGAGGCGGTCTACTCCGCCATCCTTCGTTTCTGGGGTTGAAGACTGGAGGACTCACGGCTCAAGGCTCAAGGCGTAGGGCTCAAGGCTCAGGGCTCACGGCGTAGGGCTCAGGGGGCGGTGAAGTAGACTAACGAATCGTGCCGGATACAGTCATCGTGGCCGCCCCTGGCTACCTGGCGTTGCTCCAGGAGCAGGGCAACTTCGGCGACGCGCTCGCCTTCTCGGACGCAGACGCGCTCGAGGCCCTCCAGGCCATCACACGAGACCGTCCGAAGGTGATCGCGCTCGAAAAGCAGTTCGCGGCCACCTCTCGCGGCTCCGCGTTCATCAAGCGCATTACGTCGGACCCACACCTTCGCGCCTGCGAGATCCGGGTCGTCTCCTGCGAGGGCGATGCGGGCGGCATCCTCACCTCAAAGCCACCTCCAGCGCACGCGGAGGCCGCGTCCGGCATCCTCGACGGAGCCGGGACACGTTTCGCGCCACGCGACAAAGTGGTCGAGGGGCTCGGCGTGCTGATTGACGGCGGCCCAGCCATGCTCATCGACATGTCGCTCACCGGCGTGCAGGTGCTCTCGTCCAGCGTCCTCAGACCGAATCAGCGAGTCCGCCTGGTGCTGCCCGACGAGACGCGCCCGATTCGCTGCGCGGCGGGTGTCGCCTGGTCGATCTTCGAGTTGCCGGCGAGCGGACCTCGCTATCGGGCTGGCCTCGAACTATTCGAAGCCGACCACGAACGCGTCGCGAACTTCCTCGAGCGCCACAGAGTTGGGTAACGCGCCTCAGCGCGCCGACAGCCAGCGCTCCACGACCGAGCCGCCCCTGATGATGGTCTCGCGCCGATCGGATCCAGTGGAGATGATGGCGCAGGCGACGCCGGTCACCGCTTCCAGTCGATCGATGTATCGACGCGCTTCCACTGGCAGCTCCTCGAAGCGCACGGCGCCCTTGGTCGGCGTGGACCATCCGGGCATCCGTTCGTAGACCGGCTCGGCGCCGGCGAGCGGCCGCAGGTCCGCCGGAAACTCACGCAGGATGCCGGCGCTGGTCTGGTAACCGGTGCAAATCAGAACCTCCGGCAGCCCATCGAGCACGTCGAGCTTGGTGAGCGCGAGGCCGTCGAGGCCATTGATGCGCGCCGCGTAACGCACGACGACGGCGTCGAACCACCCGCACCGCCGCGGGCGCCCCGTGGAGGCGCCGTACTCCTGGCCGCTCTCACGCAGACGATCGGCAAGCTCACCGACGAGCTCGGTCGGCAGCGGCCCCTCGCCGACGCGCGTGGTGTAGGCCTTCGCCACGCCGAGCACGCCGCCAATCGCGCGCGCCGGCACGCCGAGGCCGGTGCACACCCCGCCCACCGACGCGTTCGAAGAGGTGACAAACGGATACGTTCCGTGATCGATGTCGAGCAGCGTCGCCTGCGCGCCCTCGAACAGCACGGCCTTGCCTGCCGCCATCGTCTCGTGGAGCGACAGCGACACGTCGGCCACCCAAGGCCGCATCCGTTCCCCGGCCGCCACCACCTGGTCGAAGACCGGCTTCCAGTCGAGCGTCGAATCCTTGATCATCCGGTTGCGCGCGCTCACGTTTTCACGGACTTCCTGGGCCAGCGCGTCGCGGTCACCGAGCACATCGCACACGCGGATGCCTCGCCGCCCGATCTTGTCCTCGTAGGCCGGCCCGATCCCGCGTGAGGTGGTGCCAATCTTGCGCTCGCCGCGGCGCGCTTCCGACAGCACGTCCAGCTCGCGGTGATAGGGCAGGATCACGTGCGCCTTTTCGCTGACGAGCAGACGGCCGGTCACGTCGATCCCCGCGCGCGCCAGTTCGTCCACCTCGGCAAAGAGCGCCTGTGGATCCACGACCACGCCGTTGCCAATGAGGCAGGTGACGCCAGGATGCAGAATACCGGACGGAATCAGGTGGAGCACGAACTTGTTGCCGTTCACGTACACCGTGTGACCGGCGTTGTGGCCGCCCTGGTAGCGTGCGACGGCGGAAAAATGGGGCGTGAGCATGTCGACGATCTTGCCCTTGCCCTCATCGCCCCACTGCGCGCCGAGCACTGCGATATTGGTGTTCGCCATTCGCGTACTATTCAATCACGAAGACACACAGAAGACGCCGCGCCCGGTACGACACGCGCGAAACGCGTTCTGCGTGCAGGAGATCGCGACAAGTCACTCGCGATCACTGCGAAGCGAACTAGATCGCGCTTGCGCGATGAAAGTCAACTGAAAAATTTTTCGAAAATCGATTGACAAGCGCGCGCGCGATTCTTAACGTCTGATCCTTCGGGTCAGACACGGCGGTCGTTCCACGGCCGCCCTCGCGAAAGACGGAGCGTGGCGATGACGGGTGCACCAGCTGGGTTCGATCGTCGAGTGCAGAGCGCGCTTGACGCCTCTCGGTCCCGCATACCCGTCGTACTGGGAGGTTGCGGAACCGGACGAACCTGGCTCCTGAAGCGCCTCCGCGATCGGATCGGTCGCGACGCCGCGCAGTACATCGACGTCGAACGCTCGACCACGACTCCGGAGCGCTTCTTCGCGGCGGTCACCTCGACCACGCCGTTCGAGTGGCACGGCGCGACACTGGCGCCCTCGAGCGCACGCGACGCCTTCGACGCGCTGCTGGCCTTTTTCGACACTTCGCGGGCGCCCGGCGGGGCGCCGTGCACCTTCTTGCTCGACGAGGTGCTCGAGCTGCGGACCTTCGAGAGCTTCCCGGGCCTGCGCCACGTCATCCGGGAGCTGGTGGACGCGCTGGCCGAGAGCCCCAATCGGTTCGTCCTGACCACACGCTACGTCGCGCGCGCGCACCGCCTGCTCCGCGATGCGAACGCACGCTTCGAAGTGATGCACGCCCCCCCCCTCCAGGCCGCCGACGTCATTGACCTGCTGGCGCCCACCTTTGGCGGCTACGAGCAGATGGCCACTGACGATCGCGACTACCTGGGCCGGACGGTCCAGGCGCTCGGCGACGGCCGCGCGGCCTACGTGAAGGCGATTGGCGAGGCCATGGCACGCCAGGGCGGCGCGCCGGACCCGATCAGCGCCCTCACGGCCTTGCTCGCCCCGGACGGCACGCTCAGCCACTGGTGCCGGTTCTGTTATGAGCTGCGCCTGCACCGCGCCCGCGGGTACGGCGCGCTCAAGGCGATTCTCGACATCCTCGCTGAAGAAGAAGGCCTGACGCTGACCGAAATTTCGCAGCGGCTGCACCGCACGCCGGGCTCCACGAAGGATTACCTGTCGTGGCTCGAAGATGTCGACTTGGTCGTGTCGCGCCAGAAGCGGTACAGCTTCGCGGACCCGCTCCTCCGACTGTGGGTGCGCCTGCACTGCCATCCGGCCGAGCCCGGCGAGGAAGACGTCGCCCGCGAGGTCCAGCGCTACGCCCTGGCCCGCGTGCCGTCGCGCGAGGCGCCGCCGGCCTTGGCCTATGCGGGCGTCGGGGCGTCGCCGGAGGAACGAAGGAGCTGGGGGATCATTGAGATCGACTAATGCAGAATGCAAAATGCAAAATGCAGAAAAGGGTGCAGCATTACTGAAGCCGGTCCATTGCTAGCCGCGCGGCTTCCTGTTCGGCTTCTTTCTTGGATCTGCCCACGGCCGATCCAAGCACTTCGTCACCCACCAGCACTTCCACGCTGAACGTCTTCCGGTGGTCGGGGCCCGCCTGTCCCGACAGCCGGTACTCGGGCAGCGGCCGCCCAAGCGCCTGCACGCGCTCCTGCAGCGCCGACTTGTAGTCGCGCGCAAAGGTCGGCGCGCTGCCTTCGTCGATGGCGTCCTTCAATTCACGGCGTAGAAATGTCGCCGCGGCCTCCAGCCCGCCATCGAGGTAGATCGCCGCGATGAGCGCCTCATAGCCATCGGCCAGCAGCGCCTGCTTGAAGCGCCCCCCGGTCTTCTCCTCCCCGCGTCCCAGGATGAGATGCTCGCCCAGTCGCAGGCGCTCGGCGTGCCGCGCCAGCGACTGCGTCGACACCACGGCCGCCTTGATCTTCGACTTCTGCCCTTCGTCTGAGTCCGGATACTGGTGAAACAGCACGTCGGTCACGACCAGCCCCAGCACCGCGTCACCCAGAAACTCGAGCGACTCGTTGTCGGCCACCCCGCCCGAGGCGTCCTCGGCCGCGCGCGACCGGTGCGTCAGCGCGTGCTCGAGCAGCCCGCGGTCCCGGAAGCGGTACCCGGTCCGCTGCTCCAGCTCGTCGAACTCGTCGCGCAGCCGCACCACCTTCGCGCCGACGTCCTGCCGGTGGCTCTCGATGATCCGCCGCGCCTCGTCGGCCAGGCCTTCGGCCACCGCCACGCGAACCTCGCCGAGCGCACTCACGGCCATCGGCCAGATCCCCTGCGGGTTCCCGGAGACGCGAAAGCTCTCGATGCCCTGGCTGTCGAGCAGCGCCATGACCACGCTGGCTTCGATGTCCGACGAGGTGGTGAACACGGTGACGGGGGGCATCGGAAATCGGGAATCGGTGATTTGTGATTATTGATTATTGATTCGTTGGTGATTGGTGATTGGTGATTGGTGATTGGTGATTCAGGGACCACTGAATCGACAATGAACTCCCCAATCGACAATAGATCGCCCAATCAAGGATCACCAATCATCAACGATTCACTAATCACTGATCAAAGATCCTCAATTTTCAGAATGACCATGGTCATATCGTCGTGCTGCGGGGCGTCGCCGGTAAAGGCATGAACGTCGCGCAGGATCCGCTCGCGAAGCTCCTCGGGCGTCAGGTCGGCGTGGGCACCGGCCAGGTCGGCGAGGCGGGCGTCCCCGAACCAGTCGCTCTGCCCGTTCATCGCCTCGCTGATGCCGTCGGTGTACAGCAGGAACAGGTCCCCGCGGGCAAGCGGCAGCGTGATCTCCTCCAGCAGTCGCGAAAAGGCATCGCCCGTGTCGAACTGTAGCCCAAGTACCATGCCGTCAGGGGTCAGCGTCTGCGGCGTGCGAGAGGCGGCCGTGGGACCCGGCACGTAGATGAGCGGGCAATGTCCCGCCCGGGCACACGCGAGCGTCCGGGCGCCGAGGTCCACGACCGCGTAGGTCATCGTGATGAAGCTGCTCGCGTCCAGGTGCTTCGAGATGATTCGATTGGCATCGACGAGCAGCTGCCGCGGCGAGGTGTGCAGCTGGCTGAGCGACAGCATGAGGCCCTTGAGCTCGGCCATGTAGAGCGCGGCCGAGGTGCCCTTGCCCGCCACGTCGGCGATCAGGATGCCCAGCCGATTGCCCTCGAGCGGCAGGAAGTCGTAGTAATCCCCACCCACTTCACGCGCAGGCTCGCAGTGGCCGGCGAGCGCCAGGCCGGGCATCTGGAGCGGCCCCTGCGGAAGGAGCGACATCTGGATGCTGCGCGCGATCTGCAGCTCCTGCTCCAGCCGGTCCTTCTCGGCCTTCTCGTGCAGCAGACCCTCGATGCTCGCGGTCATCGAGTTGAACGACTCGGCCAGTTCACCGAGTTGGTCGCGCGAGTGGATCGCGATCTTGTGCGAGAAGTCGCCGCGTTGCACGCGCTCGGTGCCGGCAGCGAGCTCGTGCACCGACCCGGTGATCGACCTCGCCAGCCTGAAGCCCATCACCGAGGCCACCGCCTGAATGACCAAGAACAACCCGCCCACGACGGCGAGCAGCAACAGGAGCGCCTGCCCGAAATTGACGTTATCGAGGCCGGCAAACGACGGCCCTGACAAGTACCGGTACAGCGCCGCCGGGCCCATGCGGAAGCCGACCGCAAGCGTGCTTTCCATGCCCGTCCGCCAATCAGTGAAATCCAAAAAGGCCACCCACGTGATCGGCCCGGCTGGCTCCGCCTGAGACGTCGGCCCAAGCGTCGAGAACCGCTCGATCGTCAGGCCCATCTCGTTGCGGAACCGAGCGGCAAGCTCATCACCGAATGGAATATCCACCACGAGGGCGCCGCCCAGCCCACGAGGCCAGACGACGGCACGGGCCGCGACGCGCGCAAGGCCGCCCATGTCGTAGGTGATGAGGCTGGCAAATCCGCTACACGGCACCCACGCGGGGATCGACTCCGGCGCCACGACGTGCGCCCACGGCCCCGCCGCCACGGTGGCGGTCACCGCGGTGTCGCCACCGCACGCCGCAGCGGGAACGACCGCGTACGAAATGAGCGGATAGCGCGAGACCGCGACGGCCTGGCGACCGGAGAGCGCGCCCGAACGCGTCGGCCCGGCCGCCTGCTCGAGCACGGCGGCCGTGCCCTGTGCGAGGAACTCGGCCGCTTCGACCAACGCCTCCACATGGCTGCGCAGCACGAAGGCGCTGATGTTGAAGAAGAACAGCAGACCGCCCAGCGTGAAGAAGACCACAACGAGCAGCACCGGCACGACGCCGATGAACACGTAGGACAGAATGAGCTTCCGCCTGACGCGCCAGAGCAGATGCCGGCGCGCGTACCCGTAGAGGCGGTAGGCCAGGAGCGCCGCGCCCACGGCAAACGCCACATCGCCTACCAGGTCGATCGCATCACCGAGAGCCGACGGCCCCCGCACGACGCCCAGCAGGTACGCCGTGGCCTTGACGAGCGCGCCCAGTACGAGCGCGCGCCCCGTGAGCGTGCCTGTCACCCAAGCGCGAGCAGTCTGCCAGCGCGTGCGTGAGTCTCCAGATGTCGGCAGGGGCTGCACCGTGGGGCTAGTCTAGGGTACCCTTTCAACATCGTGAAGCGAGACCACATGCGATTCGGCACCCTCTGCGTCCATGCCGGCCAGGAGCCGGACCCGGCCACCGGGGCCATCACGACGCCGATCTACCAAACCTCGACCTACGTGCAGGAGGCCCTCGGCCGGCACAAGGGGTACGAATACGCGCGGACGAGGAATCCCACCCGCGACGCGCTCGAGGCCAACATCGCGGCGCTCGAGAACGGCAAAGCCGCGTTTGCATTTGCCTCTGGCCTGGCGGCGACCTCCGCCGTCACGAGGCTGCTCGAATCGGGCGACCACGTGGTGGTGACCGACAACACCTACGGCGGCACCTATCGGTTGTTCGAGCGCATCCTCCGCAAATACGGGCTCGACTTCACCTACGTGGACACCTCGAATCTCCGGGAGATCGAACAGGCCGTTCGGCCCGCGACGAAGATGCTCTTCATCGAGACCCCGACCAACCCGACGTTGCGGCTGACCGATCTGGCCGGCGCGGCCGAGATCGCGCATGCCCGCGGCGTGGCGCTCGTTGTCGACAGCACGTTTGCCAGCCCGGCCGTGCAGCGGCCCATCGAATTCGGCGCCGATCTGGTCGTGCACAGCACGACGAAGTTCCTCAACGGCCACAGCGACAGCGTGGGCGGCGTGGTGGTGGCCGTGCGCGACGATCACATCGAGTCGCTGCGGTTCGTCCAGAACGCCGAGGGCGCCATTCTGGGCCCGATGGACGCGTGGCTCGTACTGCGGGGGACCAAGACGCTTCCCCTTCGGATGGCGCGCCACAACGCCAGCGCGCAAGTGCTGGCGGAATATCTCGCGGCGCACCCGAAGGTCTCGCGTGTGCACTACCCCGGCCTGCCCTCGCATCCGCAGCACGCGCTGGCCGAGCGGCAGATGAAGGGCTTCGGCGGCCTGATTGCGTTCGAGCTCGGATCGCTCGAGCGCGCGCGACGACTGCTCGACAACCTGCGCCTGATGGCGCTGGCTGAAAGCCTTGGCGGTGTCGAAACCCTCATCTCACACCCGGCGTCGATGACCCATGCGGCAGTGCCACTCGAACGCCGCCTCCGAATTGGCCTGACTGAGGACATGGTCCGCGTGTCGGTGGGCATCGAAGACGTCGAGGACCTGCAGGACGACCTGGCACAGGCGCTCGAGCGAGTCTGATGGAACTCATCGAGTACTTCTTCTCAACCCTCTACAACGTCCCCGAGCTCATCCGCCTCGTCGGCTTCTACGGCCTCATTGCGATCGTGTTTGCCGAGACAGGCCTTCTTGTCGGCTTCTTCCTGCCAGGCGATTCGTTGCTCATCACAGCGGGACTATTCGCGGCTCGCGGTGATTTCGACATGACCAAGCTGCTTCTGGTGCTGATTCCGGCGGCCATCATCGGCAATGCCACCGGCTACTTCATCGGGCACCGGACGGGAACCGCTCTCTACCGCCGGCCGGACTCACTGCTGTTTCGGCGTGAGCACCTGCGGATCACGCACGAGTACTACGCGCGCCATGGCGGGAAGACGATCGTGCTGGCGCAGTTCATCCCGATCCTGCGGACGTTTGCGCCGGTCGTGGCGGGCGTGGCGCGGATGGGGTACCCGCAGTTTGCGACCTACAACGTCGGGGGAGCGATCCTGTGGGTGGGCAGCATGCTCACGGCTGGTTACACGCTGGGCACCCTCATCCCCAATCTCGAAAGCCGCATCCACATCGTCGTCGCC
>Ga0209640_10003979_pt1 | contig 12982 bp, 11 predicted proteins | sample RifCSP10_1_FD_184018 | JGI IMG/M metagenome (GOLD analysis project Ga0209640, IMG submission 184018) | Soil microbial communities from Rifle, Colorado - Rifle CSP2_sed 10_1 (SPAdes) (version 2) | ecosystem: Environmental > Terrestrial > Deep subsurface > Rock core/Sediment | place: Rifle...
GCGACCTTACGATGCCCGGCCCGGCATTTTCGATGGTGGCTCGCGCCGGTTCCTCCGCGACGATCAGTCGTGAACCCCGCCAGGCCCGGAAGGGAGCAACGGTAGCGGCGGCATCGGGTGCCGGAGGGGTGCTGGCGCGGGCCGCCTCCAATGCCAGGCGCAATTTGCGGTGATTTCACGCAGTCGGACACGACGCCCATGAGCTATCTGGTCCTCGCGCGCAAATGGCGGCCACGCAGCTTCGCCGAGCTGGTGGGGCAGGAGCACGTGCGCCAGGCGCTGGTCAATGCGCTCGATTCCGGTCGGGTCCACCACGCGTTCCTGTTCACCGGGACGCGCGGCGTCGGCAAGACGACGATTGCCCGCATCCTCGCAAAATCCCTGAACTGCGAAACCGGCGTCGGTTCGAAGCCCTGCGGCGAATGCGGCGCCTGCCGCGAGATCGACGAGGGGCGCTTCGTCGACCTGATCGAAGTCGACGCCGCGTCACGCACCAAAGTGGACGACACGCGGGAACTGCTGGAAAACGTGCAGTATCTGCCGACCCGCGGCCGTTACAAGGTGTACCTGATCGACGAAGTGCACATGCTCTCGAGCCACTCGTTCAATGCCCTGTTGAAGACGCTCGAGGAGCCGCCGCCGCACGTCAAGTTCCTGCTGGCGACGACCGATCCGCAGAAGCTTCCGGTCACGGTGCTGTCGCGCTGCTTGCAGTTCAACCTGAAGCGGCTGCCCGTCGCGCTGATCAGCGCACGCCTGCAGCAGATCCTGCAGGCCGAAGGCGTTGCCTTCGAACCCGCGGCCGTGGCGCTGCTATCGCGCGCGGCCGATGGCAGCCTGCGCGACGCGCTGTCGCTGCTCGACCAGATGCTGGCATTCGGCGGCGGGCGCGTCACCGAGACCGATGCGCGCGCCATGCTGGGCACGGTGGATCGCCAGCAGGTTGTGCACCTGGTCGAGCGGCTGGCCGCGCACGATGCGCGGGGGCTGCTCGGCGCGGTCGCCGCGATCGACGAATTCGCGCCGGATTACGGGCAGCTACTCGACGAGATTGCGGCGCTGCTGCAGAAAGTCGCGCTGCGCCAGGCCGTGCCGGACCTGCCGGAGGACGAAATGTATGCCACTGAGTTGCTTTCGGGGCTTGCCGCGAAGATGCCTGCGGAGGATTTGCAGCTAGGATTTCAGATCGCAATTCTCGGCCGCCGCGACCTCGATCTGGCGCCGGATCCGCGCACCGGCACCGAGATGACGCTGCTGCGGATGCTCGCGTTTTGCCCGGTCGACGCCACCGGCAGCACGCGGAGCACGGGCGCCGCGCGCGCCGCGCCACCCGTGGCGGAACCCGCGCCGCGTGCCGCGCCGCCAGTTGCGGCGGCATCCGCCGACTGGCCGGAACTGCTCTCGCGTCTCGAATTGCAGGGTGCCGCGCGGCAACTCGCGTCCAACTGCCAGCTGCTGGAGCGCGAGGGCAACCGGTTCCGGTTCCTGCTCGACGCGCGCGCGCAATCGCTGCATACGCGCCAGCTGGAGGAACGCCTGTCCCTGGCGCTCGGCCGCCTCGTGGGTGCGCCCGTCACGATCGAAATCGAGCGGGGCGGCGCCGGTGACACACCCGCGCGCCGCGAAGAGCAGGCGCGGGACGAACGCTTCGAGCAGGCTCGCGCCGCGCTCGAACGCGATCCCAGGGTCCAGGCGCTGCGCGACCGCTTCGGCGCCGTGCTGCAGCCGGATTCGATCAAGCCGGTCGGGTAGAATATGGAACCTCTGATTCAACCCCGCATGGGCACGACCGTGTGCGATATTCGTCCCTGGCAAGGCGCGAGGAGCGCGATGTATCAAGCGATACATGAGCGACGAGCAACGCTGCCAGGGACGAATATCGCCCGGTCCCTGCGGGTTACGCGCGGGCCTTGGCGGGACTTCGTTGCTCGCCTTGCCCATAGTTCAAACTATCGCGCTTCGGCTCGCGCCTTGTCCCGCCAAGGCGCGCGCGTAACGCGCCTCATGCGGGGATGAATCAGGGGTTCCAGCAATGAAACCGAATCTCGGGCAGCTCATGCGCCAGGCGCAGCAGCTGCAGGCCAACATGCAGAAGGCCCAGGAACAGCTGGGCTCGCTCGAGGTGACCGGCGAATCCGGCGGCGGCATGGTCAAGGTCGTGATGAACGGGCGCCACGAGGTGCGGCGCGTACAGCTCGATCCCACGGTCGCGGCCGACGACCGCGAAATGCTCGAGGACCTGATCGCCGCGGCATGCAATGACGCGACGCGACGCGTCGCCGAGGCCGTACAGCAGCACATGGCCGGCGCGATGGGTGGCATGCAGCTGCCGCCGGGCATGAAGCTGCCGTTCTGACGGCGGCCGGGCCGTGAAGTATTCACCGGGACTGAACCGTCTGATCGAGGCGCTGCGCGTGCTGCCGGGCGTCGGGCCGAAGTCCGCGCAGCGCATGGCATTCCACCTGCTGGAACGCAACCGCGATGGCGGCCGCGCGCTGGCGCGGGCACTCGAGGAAGCCACGGCGAACGTCGTGCACTGCCGCCGCTGCCGCATGCTGACGGACGGCGACTTGTGCGAAATCTGCGCCGCGCCGCGGCGGGATGCCGCCACGCTCTGCATCGTCGAATCTCCGGCCGACGTGGTCGCGGTGGAACAGTCGGGCGGCTACGGCGGCCGATACTTCGTGCTGATGGGGCACCTCTCGCCGCTCGACGGCATCGGGCCGGAGCAGCTGGGACTCGACCGGCTCGAAGCCCTGCTCGACGAGGGCGAGATCCGCGAGGTGATCCTGGCGACCAATCCGACGGTCGAGGGCGAGGCGACCGCGCATTTCATCGGCGAGATGGTGACGCGACGCGGCATCCGCGCATCGCGCATCGCCCACGGCGTGCCGGTCGGCGGTGAACTCGAGTATGTCGACGGCGGCACGCTCGCACATGCCCTCGCAGGGCGCCAGCTCATCGCCTGATCCGAGGCGCACGCTGCGCCATCTGCTCCGCCAGGTCGAGCAGCCGGCGATAGCTGGCGAGCCGTCGCGCCGCGATGCGCCCTTCGCCCAGCGCGGCGGAAACGGCGCAACCGGGCTCGCGCCGGTGCCGGCAATCCTGGAACCGGCAGCCGTCGGCCAGAGCGGCAACCTCGCGAAATCCGCCCGCGAGATCGCGCGGCGCCGGCAACGGCGGCGAGAAATCGCGCACGCCCGGCGAGTCGATCAGTTCGCCGCCGGTCGGCAGCCGGTAGAGCGATGAGGAGCTGGTCGTGTGCCGGCCCATTTCGCTGGCGCGCGACACCTCGTCGACCCGGGCCTCGACCCCTGGCACGAGCCGGTTGATCAGCGAACTCTTGCCGACGCCGGATTGCCCGACCAGGACACTGGTCTCGCCGGCAAGCCGCGCGGTGAGTTCGGCGACGCCGTCCGCCGCGCGCTTGCTCGCCCGCACCACGGGGTAGCCGATGCGGACGTATTCTTCCAGCGTCGCAGCGAGCGTGCCCGATTCGTCCGGAAGATCGCTCTTGTTGGCCACGATGCAGGCCTTGAGGCCCGCCCATTCCGCGGCGGCCAGATAGCGGTCGCAGAGGCCGAAATCGGCGGGGGGCATGGGCGCCACGACGACGACGAGCTGGGTCAGGTTTGCCGCGACCGGTTCGGTCCCGCCGCGCAGGTTGAGCCGCGCGAGCACGGTGGTGCGCGGCCGGACCTGCGTGATGCGGCCGGCGGCGCCCTCGCCGTGCGCGCGGACCCAACGCACGCGATCGCCGCAGACGACCGCGAGCCGTCGTCCCTCGAGCCGGCAGGAAACGACCTGCCCGGCGTCGCCCTCCACGACGGCATCGCGGCCGTGGCTCGCGACGACGCGCCCGTCCTGTGCGGGGACGGCACCTGCCTCGTGTTTCACGCGCGGCGCCCGGCCGTGAGGCGCGCAATGCGCGCCAGCGCCGGCGGATGAGTGGCGTGAAACGCCGTGTAGAGCGGATCCGGCGTCAGCGTCGACGCATTGTCGCGGTACAGCTTGACTAGCGCATCGGCGAGCGCCTGCGCATCGGCATGCTGCGCGGCATATTCGTCGGCGGCGAATTCGTGCCGGCGCGAGATCCAGGCGGAGAGCGGACCGAGCGGCAACAGGAACACCGGTGCCGTCAGCGCGAACAGAAGCAACAGGGTGGGCGGGCCGCCATCTGTGACGCCGAGCGCGGGCTGGAACCAGGACTCCCGCGCGAGCCAGGCGAGGAGCGCGAAACCGGCAAATGCCGCCACGAGCGAGGCGACGATGCGCCAGGCGACGTGGCGCAGCCTGAAATGACCGAGTTCGTGCGCGAGCACGGCCTGGACCTCGGTCGGCGCCAGCGTCTCGAGCAGCGTGTCGAAGAAGACGATGCGCTTGGCGCGGCCGAGCCCGGTGAAGTAGGCGTTGCCATGGGTACTGCGGCGCGATCCGTCCATGACCATGACGCCGCGCGGCTCGAAGCCGCAATTTCGTGCGAGCGACTCGACCGCGTCGCGCATCGGGCCGTTCTCGAGCTCCCGGAAGCGGTTGAAAAGCGGCGCGATCAGCCTTGGCCAGGCCCAGCCCAGCAGGATCGAGAACAGCGCCCAGGCGGCCCAGGCCCAAAGCCACCAGCGTTCGCCGGCGCGCGGCATCAGCCAGAGCAGCAGGGCGACCAGCGGCAGCATCAGGCAGGCTGCGATGACGAGGCCCTTCAGCAGGTCGAGCGCGAACAGGGCCGGCGTCGTGCGATTGAAACCGAACCTGGCCTCGATCCTGAAGGTGCTCCAGACATCGAAAGGCAGGCCGGCGAGCATCAGCACCAGGCCGGTCGCGCCGATGGCGGCGACGCCTTGGGCGAGGCCGGTGAGACCGGTCCGCGAGGACCAGGCATCGATCGCCGCAATGCCGCCGGCCAGCGTCAGGACGAGGAGCAGGACGGTGCCGGCGACGAGTTGGATCGCCGAGTGACGCGCGCGTGCGATCGTGTAGTCGGCGGCGCGCGCATGCTGTTCCGGCGTGACGGCGCCGGCGAACGGCTTCGGCACATGGTCGCGGTGTGCGCGCACGGCGCGAACCTGGCGCTGTAACAGCCACAGTCGCAGCGCGAGACCGGCGGCGAGCAGGATGATGAACAGGACCGTGAAGGAGTGCATGGGTGCGGGCGAGCGGCACTCTAGCCTCTGCTAAGATCGACGGCAACATGACGCGCGATGACCGGCTGATCTGGATCGACCTCGAGATGACGGGCCTGGTTCCCGGGACCGACCGCATCATCGAGATTGCGACCGTCGTGACCGACGCCGAGCTCGCGGTTATCGCCGAAGGTCCGGTGATCGCCGTGCACCAGTCCGACGCGGTGCTGACCGCGATGGACGAATGGAACACGCGCACGCACGGCGCTTCGGGCCTGGTCGCGCGCGTTCGCGCCAGCGCCGCCGATGAGGCCGCAGCGGAACGCGAGACCCTCGCGTTCCTGGCGCAGCACGTCGACACGGGGCGCTCGCCGATGTGCGGCAACAGCGTCTGCCAGGACCGCCGCTTCCTGGCGCGCTGGATGCCGGCGCTCGAAAGATATTTCCACTACCGCAATGTGGACGTCAGCACGATCAAGGAGCTGGCGCGGCGCTGGGCGCCGGAGGTACTGGCGGGAGTGGCCAAGGAGTCGAAGCACACCGCGCTGGCGGACGTCCACGAATCGATCGGGGAGTTGCGTCACTACCGGGCGAGCCTGCTGGCGGCGCCGTGGAACACGCCGCGGAAACTGTGACGGGTGCGCCGGTCTGGCATGCCGGTGGCTGCCACTGCGGCCGCGTTCGCATCGAAGCTCTCGCGTCGCCCGACCTCGACCTGCTCGACTGCAACTGCTCGATGTGCCGGCGCTCGGGCTTCCTGCACCTGATCGTGACGAAGGAACAGTTCCGGCTCCTCTCCGGCGCCGACGATCTCGTCGAATACCGGTTCGGAACCGGCACCGCCCGTCATCTCTTCTGCCGCCACTGCGGCGTGAAATCCTTCTACGTCCCGCGCTCGCATCCCGACGGCTACAGCGTCAACGCCCGCTGCCTGGACCCGGCAACCATCGCTTCGATGCGGATCCGACCATACGCTGGCCGCAACTGGGAAACGGCGCGCGCAGACCTCGGCGCGCCGTAGCAGTCCGGGCGGGGTCCCGAGCGAGTTCGTAAGTTCCGGCGGAACGAGCGAGGGAGCCCCGCCCGGACCGCTCGGGCGCGCCCTAGGACTTCGCGCCTTTCGCCAGGAACAGCCACGTCTCTACGACGGTATCCGGATTCAGAGAAAGGCTGCTGATGCCCTGGTCAACGAGCCACCGGGCGAAGTCGGGATGGTCGGATGGGCCTTGGCCGCAGATACCGATGTACTTGCCCGCTTCGCGACACGCCTTGATGGCCATCGAGAGCAGCGCCTTGACGGCGGGATCGCGCTCGTCGAACAGGCCGGCCACGATCGCGGAGTCGCGGTCGAGACCGAGCGTGAGCTGCGTCATGTCGTTCGATCCGATCGACATGCCGTCGAAATGCTCGAGGAATTCGCGCGCGAGCAGCGCATTCGTCGGCAGCTCGCACATCATGATGACCTTCAGGCCGTTCTCGCCGCGCCTGAGCCCGTGCTGCGCCAGCAGTTCGACGACCCGCCGGCCTTCCGCAACCGTGCGCACGAACGGCACCATCACCTGCACGTTGCCGAGTCCCATGTCGTTGCGCACGCGGCACAGCGCCCGGCATTCGAGTTCGAAGCATTTTTCGAAGCCGGCATCCGTGTAGCGCGAGGCACCGCGGAAACCAAGCATCGGGTTCTCCTCGTGCGGCTCGTACTGGCGCCCGCCGATCAGGTTGGCGTACTCGTTCGACTTGAAATCCGACAGGCGCACGATCACCGGCTGCGGCGCAAATGCGGCCGCGATACTGGCAATGCCTTCGGCGAGCTTCTCGACGAAGAATGACACCGGATCCTGGTAGCCGGCCATCTGCCGGCGGATCTGCTCCTTGAGCAACGGATCCTGCGTCGCGAACTCCAGCAGCGCGCGTGGATGCACGCCGATCATCCGGTTGATGATGAACTCGAGTCGGGCGAGGCCGACGCCGTGGTTCGGGATCGACGAGAAATCGAAAGCGCGGTCCGGGTTGCCGACATTCATCATGATCCGCACCGGCGGCTCGGGCAGGGCGTCGAGTTCGATCTGCTGCTGCTCGAAGTCGAGCCGGCCCTCGTAGATGATTCCGGTGTCGCCCTCGGCGCATGAAACGGTCACCGGATCGCCGTCCTTGATGGCCGTGGTCGCGTCGCCGCAGCCGACGACTGCGGGTACGCCAAGCTCGCGCGCGATGATGGCGGCGTGGCAGGTGCGCCCGCCGCGGTTGGTCACGATGGCGGCGGCGCGCTTCATGACCGGCTCCCAGTCCGGGTCGGTCATGTCGGAGACCAGCACGTCGCCGGGCTGGACACGCGACATCTCGCGGGCATGGGAAATGATCCGGGCCGGGCCCGCGCCGATCCGCTGGCCGATCGCGCGGCCGCTGGTCAGCTGGCGCGAGCGCTGCTTCAGCGTGAAGCGCAGGATCGAACGGCCGGCGCGGCTCTGCACGGTTTCCGGCCGTGCCTGCAGCACGAAGAGTTCGCCCGTCTCGCCGTCCTTGCCCCACTCGATGTCCATCGGGCAGCCGTAGTGCGACTCGATGGTGAGCGCCTGGCGCGCGAGTTCCTCCACGTCGGCGTCGCTGATGCAGAACTGCGCGCGGTCGGCGGCCGGCACGTCCTCCGTCGCGGTCCAGTGCCCGGGGCCCGGGTACCCGGCATAGACCATGCGCGTGGCTTTGGAGCCGAGATTGCGCCGGATGATCGCCGTGCGGCCGGCGCGCAACGCGGGCTTGTACACGTAGAACTCATCGGGATTCACCGCGCCCTGTACGACCAGCTCGCCGAGGCCCCACGACGCGGTGATGAATACCGCGTCCCGGAAGCCGGACTCGGTGTCGAGCGTGAACATCACGCCGCTCGCGCCGGTGCCGCTCTGTACCATGTGCTGGACGCCCACCGAGATTGCGACCTTGCCGTGCTCGAATCCCTGGTGCACGCGGTAGGCGATCGCGCGGTCGTTGTAGAGTGACGCGTAGACCAGGTGCATCGCGGCGAGCACGGCCTGCGGACCGCGCACGTTCAGGATCGTTTCCTGCTGGCCGGCGAACGATGCACCCGGCAGGTCCTCGGCGGTCGCCGACGAGCGCACCGCAACGGCCGAGCTGCTGTCACCGAGGAGCGAGGAACAGGCCGCCAGCACCTCCCGCTCCAGACGCGGCGGGAACGGCGTCGCCAGGATCCAGTCGCGGATGCGGCTTCCCGCGTCCGCAAGCCGCGCGACATCGTCGACGTCGAGACCCGCGAGTTCCCCGGCAATCCGCGCGCTGAGACCGTCCTGCGCGAGGAAGTCGCGGTAAGCCTGCGCCGTGGTCGCAAATCCATCCGGGACGCTCACGCCCGCCTGCCCGAGGCGGCCGATCATCTCGCCGAGCGAGGCGTTCTTGCCGCCGACCGACGCGACGTCCTTGATGCCGAGGCGTCCGAATGGAATTGTGTAACCGGTCACGCCCGATCCTCGGTAAGCCGGCACCTGATACGATCAGCCGCGCGCCGTCCGGATTCGCGGGGCGTCCCGGGCAACGGAAATTCCGCCATGAAACAGCGACGAACCGTGTTCTTCGTGTCCGACCAGACCGGTGTCACCGCCGAGACGATGGGACATAGCCTGCTGACGCAGTTCGACGGCATGGAGTTCAGGCCGGTCACTTTGCCATTCATCACCACGATTGACAAGGCACGCGAGGCGGTCGTGAAGATCGATCAGGCAGGCCGCGAGGAGGGGGCGCGGCCGATCGTTTTTGCGACGCTCGTCAACAATGACGTGCGTGACGTGCTGCAGCGGGCCGACTGCCTGTTCCTCGATTTCTTCGACGCATTTCTCGGTCCGCTCGAGAGGGAGCTGGGCGAGCAGTCAGCGCACGTGCTCGGCCGCGCGCACGGCATGGCCGACATCACGGCCTACACGATGCGCATCAATGCGACGAACTTCGCACTGGCCAACGACGACGGCGCCCAGACCCGCGACTACGACCGCGCTGACGTGATCCTGCTCGGCGTCTCGCGTTCCGGCAAGACCCCGACCTGCGTCTACATGGCGCTGCAATACGGCGCTTTTGCGGCCAATTACCCGCTGACCGAGGACGATCTCGACGGCGTGCGGCTGCCGGCGGTCGTGGAGCCCTACCGCCAGAAGCTGTTCGGCCTCACGATCGAGCCGGGACGCCTGCAGCAGATCCGCCAGGAGCGCCGGCCGGACAGCCGCTACGCATCGGTGCAGCAATGCGCATTCGAGGTGCGCGCCGCCGAGCGGCTGTTCGAGCGCCACGGCATCCCGTACCTGGAAACGACGGATACTTCAATCGAGGAGATCGCGAGCCGCGTGCTCGAACGTCTGGCGATCCCGCGCCGCGTGCGGCCGTGACGGTTTCGTGACAAACAGCACGATTCGCGCGGGAAAAGCCCGAATATCCGTGTGATATAGTCAAATCCATGGTGTCGGACGATCTCTGCACTATCTCCTGGCGCGCACGGCCGCGATCCTTCGTGAGCCTGATGACGCTTTATGAGAGCAATTTCATCCGCCTCGGCTGGCTGGTGCCCGACCTGAAACGCCTGAGCGGTTCGATGACGTCGCGGGTGCCGGGTGAGCCCGCGCTCGAGCTGTCGGTCGTCGAGCAGTGCCGCTACACGACGACGCTCGGCATGACCTATCTTTTTGGCGAGGGCGCCGGCAGCTCGCGGGCTCCCGAACTCGAAATCCGCGTTTATCACGACGCACGTCTCGCCGAAGCCCGCGGGACGGCGGCCGATCCTTCGCATCCGCGCCTGCGGCGTCTGGCCGCGGACGTTGCGCGCGAGCACGGCCGGCGCTGGTCCTGCAACATGCTGCTGAACAAGTGGCTGGAGTACTGCGCCGGCAACGGGCATCGCTTCGCGCTGCCCGCGACCTGAGCGACGCCCGTGGCCGTCATGCTTCCGGACAAATGGTCGCAGCTGAAGCTGCCATCGATCGGCAAGCCGGATCCGGCCGAGCAGGAGAGGCTGCTGAAACTCTTCTGGAATCGCGCCGAACTCAAGAAGGAGCTGCAGGGTCTCGATGACCAGCTGCACAATCTCCGCAACAAGCTCAAGCAGCAGGAGAACGCCAACAGCCGCCTGCAGCAGCAGCTCGAGCAGCTCGAGATGCTGCTTGGCAATCCGGAGCGCGGATTCGACGCGCTGGTGCACTTCGGACTGAAAGCCTTGTGGCGCGCCTGCCGCGAGCAGCTCGAGCGGTTCGCATCGGAGCTGAAGCGCGACCGCCAGGACGCCCAGCGCAAGCAGCAGCTGGCGGAATTCCAGTTGGACCGGTCGGAACGGCTGAAGGTCGCCGACGAACGCCTGCGCCAGGCGCAGGAAGTGGCCGACGCGGAACGCGAACGGCTGCGCCAGCGCGACGAACGCATGGCGAAATTGAAAGGCTTCTGGCACTACTTCAAGCGCCGCGACCTGGCGGCCGAGATCCTCGCGCAGCGCCAGCGCTGCGTCGTCGCCGAGCGCCAGCTGGCGGACATGCGCGAGTCGCACCGCACGATCGAGAAGGAGCCGTGGCCGGAGTTCCCGGGCCTGACGATCGACGGCCGCCGGTCGGTCAACCTCGCGGTGATCGCGTATGCGCAACTGCTGTACGCGAAGCTCGCCGTATCCGGCCTGGCGATGGACGCGAGGCTCGCCAACAACCGCAGCGTCGAGACCGCCAGGCACGGCAGCCTCGATGCCTGCCTGACGCGCATCCGCGAAATCGCCTCCGCGCTCGCCCAGGTGCGCTCGACGGAAAGCGTAATCGCCGAGATCAAGGCAAGGGGCGAGAAGATGGCGAAAGGCGCGACCTGGCGCAATGCCACCGAGACGGTCCCGCAGCCGGCCTCATTGCCACCGGCGGCATCCGGCGGCGTGCCCGACGCGAACGTCCTGGTCGACGACTACTGGGACGTCTACAAGGTCCTGCTGCGCTGATCGTGCGACCTGCTTCAGGGCGCCTGTGCCACCGCCTTGCCGCCATGTGAATACAGCTTGATGCGCTGGCGCCAGTTGTTCAGGTCGTCGAGCCAGACATAGAACAGCGGCACGTAGAATACCGACGTGATGCTGCCGAAGAACAGCCCCGACATCAGCGCGCGCGCCATCGGGTAGTACGCGGGACCATCCCCGCCTATTTGGGTGTCGCCGACCGCGATCGGCAACATCGCCAGCAGCGTCACGAGCGACGTCATCAGGATCGGCCGCAGCCGGTGCCGGGCGGCCTCGATGATTGCATCGTGCCGGATCATCCCTTCCTTGCGTAGATCGATGACGTGCGCGATCAGCACGATGCCGATGTTCACGGTGACTCCGATCAGGATCATGATGCCGAGCATCGCCATGAATGACACCGTCGTCTGGGTGATCGCAAGGCCCCAGAACACGCCGACGATCGCGAACACGATCGACGTGAGGATCGACACCGGGTACAGCAGCGACTCGAACAGCGAGGCCATGACCAGGAAGATCAACGCGATCGCGAGCAGGATGTTCATCTGCATGGTCGCGGCGGTGTCGTCGCTGTCCTCGACGCTGCGGCCGTATTTCCAGGACACGCCCGGCGGCAGCGGGAACTGCTCCATCGTGGCGTCGACGCCCTTCTTGACCTCGTCGAGCGACGATTGCTTGGAGACGATGCCCTCGATGACGACCGCGGTCAGGCGGTCCACGCGCTCGATCGTTCGCGCGCTCTGGTCGATGCGGAAGCTCGCGACAGCGCCGAGCGTGCTGCGCGTGCCGTCCGGCAGGCTGAGCGGCGTCGCCGCCAGGTCCTCGAGGGTCTGGCGGTCATCGGCGCGGAATGCGAGCCGCATCTGGATTTCGCGGTCGTCCGCTCGGAACTCCTTGAGTGGATCCCCGCGCATCGCAATTGCGAGCGTCTGCGCGACCAACTGCGGCGACAGGCCGAGATTCGCGGCGCGGTCGCGGTCCACGATCACCTGGACCTCGTGTTCGCCGGCCTTGGCGGTCGTGCGCACCGAGTCGAATCCGGGCACGTCGCGCAGCCGCTGAACCACGGTCCACGACAGCGCCACCAGCTGTTCCGTGGACTCGCCCACCAGGCGCATGCTGAACGACCCCGTGCTGTTCTGGTCCTCGTCGAAGCGGAAACTGGGCTTGCCGATGATGATTTCCGGCATGCCTTCCTCGATCTCCTTCATCAGCTTGCGCGGCTCCATCGGCAGCTCGTCGCGCGGCTTCATCTTGATGACGCTGGAGGCGTCGCTGGGAGTGAAATAGCTGTAGACGAGCTCGATGCCGAAGCGGTCCTTGTTCTCATCCAGATAACCCTCGACGCGCGAGACCGCCTCCTCGATGCGCGCGAGCGGGTAGGTGCCCTCGATGTGGTACGGCAGGAAAACCCGGTCGGATGCGTCCTGCGGGAACATGTCGAACTTGACCAGCCCGGTCGCGAACAGCGGCACCGGCGACAGCACCGTCAGCACGACGAACAGTGCGGCCCACCGCTTGTGCCCGAACAGCCAGTCGAGCCGCCGCAAGTACCAGTCCTGCACGGTCGCGAATACCGAACCTGCCTTGATCGGCGGCGGCGACGGAAAGCGCGCGGTCAGGGTCGGGATGATGGTCTGGGCGACCAGCAGTGAAGCCAGCATCGCGACCACGATCGGAACGGCGACATGCACCATGAAGACCGAGATCTGGCTCTCCTCGCCGAAGATGATCGGCAGGAACACGATGACGGTCGACAGGGTGCCGGCAAGCACCGCGATCCCGACCTCGCTGACGCCGGACAGGGTCGACGCAATCGGCTCGGCGCCGTTCATCTGCCGGTGGCGGTAAATGCTCTCGGTCACGACCACCGCGTTGTCGACCAGCA
>Ga0209640_10003981_pt1 | contig 12979 bp, 11 predicted proteins | sample RifCSP10_1_FD_184018 | JGI IMG/M metagenome (GOLD analysis project Ga0209640, IMG submission 184018) | Soil microbial communities from Rifle, Colorado - Rifle CSP2_sed 10_1 (SPAdes) (version 2) | ecosystem: Environmental > Terrestrial > Deep subsurface > Rock core/Sediment | place: Rifle...
GCTTCCTGGTGGACGGACACGCCTCGAGGGAAGCACCTGGTACGTCCTGGAAATCGGGCCGGAGATGTACTGGCGTCTGTTCAGCGACTATTTCATTCAACGGATCCATCGTCGGGTGCTGGATCACATCAGGACCGAGGTGGAGGGGCAGCCGCACGCTCCGCCACGCGGCGTCCTCCATCTTTTCGGAGACGTCCACCAAACCGGATCCAAGAACGACCAGGCCACGCGGAACGGCCACTGATATGGTGGCGCAGTCGCGGTTCCTGGCCGCTGACGCAGGGCACGGATCCTGCTCCACACACGCGTCCAGGAGGCCATATGACTCGCACGATCGTCGTTCTTCTGACGTTGGCGTTCACGGTTCCTCTCGTCGCGCAGGGGCCGACTTCGGAGACGCCGTTTCTGCCCATCGCGAAAGTCGTCCTCTACAAGAGCGGTGTCGGGTACTTCGAGCACCTGGGCCCGGTCACCGGCAGCCCGCGCGTGGCCGTGCAGTTCACAGGGGCGCAGCTCGACGACGTGCTCAAGTCGCTCACGGCCCTCGATCTCGGTGACGGACGGATCGTGGGAGTGAGCTACGAATCGCCAACGCCGGTCGAGCGGCGACTGCAAGCCCTTCGCCTGCCGCTCGACCAGGCGGCCTCGACGCTCGATTTCCTGACGGCGCTCAGAGGCGCGCGGATCGAGGTCGGGCAGTCGTCTGGTGTCGTCGTCACGGGCCGGCTCCTTGGCGTCGAGCGACGAACGAGCTCTTCGGACCCGCCACGAGAGATCGACGAGCTCAGCGTCGTCACCGATCGAGGCGAGGTGATCACGTTGCCCCTGAGCGGGGCTCGCGTCCGGGTGCTGGACGCCGGTCTGCGGCAGGAGGTCGGACGGTACCTCGACGTGGCCGCCTCTGCACGGGACGTCGACGCGCGGAGGATGATCATCTCGACGGCGGGGACGGCCTCCCGGCAGCTTTTCGTCAGCTACATCACGGAGGCTGCCGTCTGGAAGACGACGTACCGGCTGATCTTTCCGACGACGGGGAACCGAGAGCCGATCCTGCAAGGCTGGGCCATCGTCGACAACATGGGCGCGCAGGACTGGGAGGACGTCGAGCTGTCGCTCATCGCCGGCGCGCCGCAGTCCTTCGTGCAGGCTCTATCGCAGCCGCTCTTCACACGGCGGCCGGCCGTCCCGCTCCCCGCGGGCCTGCTTCCGACACCTCAGGAACACGCGGCCGCGCTCACGGTGACAGCGGGCGGAGCCGCTGCGATTCAGGGAACTGTCACGGACCCGCAAGGTCTGGCCATGCCGGGCGTCACGATCACTGTGGTCGGCCCAACGCTGCGATCTCCCGTGACCGCCGTGACCGACGGACGAGGACAGTACCGGATCGATGGCCTGCCGGCGGGCGTCATGAGCGTCACGGCGCAACTCCCAGGGTTCGCGACCGCGCGGACAGAGGGGCTCTCTCTCATCGCCGGACAGACGAGTCAGCGGAACATCGCGATGCGGATCGGCGCGGTTGCCGAGGGCGTCACAGTGGCTGCAGAGTCAGCCCGGACGGCGTCAGGCAGAGGCGGTGGGGTGGCCGGTGGGGTGGTAGGTGACCTGCAGTCGGCTCGTCGGCAGGCGACGGTCGAACAACGGCTTCAGGATACCGGTCCAGCCGCGAGCGGTTCGGAGTTGGGTGAGCTCTTCGAGTATCGCCTGACCGACCGCGTCACGATCCGGCGGAATCAGTCGGCCCTCGTGCCCATTCTGCAGGCCCGCGTCGATGCCGAGCGCGTCTCGCTGTGGAACGAGAGCATGGGCACGCGGCCGCGCCGCGCCGTCTGGCTGACCAACTCCAGCGCGCTCACCCTCGATGCCGGCAGCGTCAGCATCGCCGACGCCGGTGCCTTCGCCGGCGAGGGGCTGCTCGATACACTGAAGCCGAACGAGCGGCGACTGGTGTCCTACGCCTCGGATCTCTCCGTCCTGGTGAGCTCCAAGTCTGGCCCGAGCAGCGGGCGGACCATGCGTGTCCTCGCCGCGAACGGCATCATCCGTCAGGACGTCGAGGAGCGCGCCACCCGGACCTACACGATTCGCAATCAGGATCGTGAGCGGCGGCTGGTCGTGATCGAACATCCGGTGCGACCCGGTTGGAGCCTGAGAGGCGGAACGGCGCCCGTCGAGTCCACGGCCGCTTCGCACCGGTTTCAAACGCCGGTCGCCTCAGGCGAGACGGTGACGCTGTCGGTCGACGAAGTGAGGCGAGGGGAGACGCGGTTTGCCGTCGGGAAGTTCGACGAGACGACGGTGGCCGTCCTGTCCCAACGGAGCGACGAGCGAGAGGCGATCGAGCGGGCGTTTCGGCCCATGCTCGACGCGCGAGCGGCAGTGGCGCGGCTCGATGCCGAGATCAACGCCCGCCTGACCGAGCAGTCGAGCATCTCCACTGACCAGACTCGCCTCCGGGAGAACATGAAGGCACTGGGACGATCCAATGGCGAGCGGCGTCTGCTGGAGCGGTATACGGGGCAGCTCGAGGCCCAGGAGGACAAGCTCGACGCGCTCCAGCGAGAACTGGGCAAGTTGGTCGGCGAGCAGGCGGTCGCAGCGAAACAACTGGCCGACGTCATCGGCTCGCTCTCGCTCGATCTCACGTTCTAAACATGACGTCACGTGCGTTGACGATCCCGACACACCGAGGCTCCGAGACACCGAGGAAGATTCCAAAGGATTCTCTGTGCCTCGGCAAGCCCGGTAGAATGGGGGCGTGATGCCGAAACTGCTCGTCGCCGCGATCGTTGCCGTTGCCCTCGAGCATGGAACGTCGGCTCAGGGCTTTTTCGGCTTCGGGGAACCGGAACTGAGGGTCGTCGAACGGTTCGACAAGGACGGCAACGGCCGCCTGGACACGGCCGAACGACAGGCCGCCCGCAAGTGGCTGGCGACGAATGCGCCCAGCGGAGGCTTCGGGCGGCGCCGCTTTGGCTACTCCCGGCCGGGCTCGACCTCGTCCACCGGACGACGGCTGAACCCGGACAAGGTCCCGTCCCTGGGACGCACACCGCTGTACGACCCGTCGGCCCTTCGCACGATCTTCCTGCGCTTCGAGGGCGACGACTGGGCGGATGAACTGGCCGCCTTCTACAACACCGACGTCGAGGTGCCGGCCACGGCCATCGTGGACGGTCGGACGTATCGCGACGTCGGCGTGCATTTCCGCGGTGCGTCCTCCTACCGGATGGTGCCGGAGGGGGCCAAGAAGTCGCTCAATCTCTCGTTCGACTTCGTGCACGGCGAGCAGCGGCTGCTGGGCTATCGAACGCTCAACCTGCTCAACGGCAACGGCGATCCGAGCCTCGTGCGAACGATGATCTATTCCGAGATTGCGAGGCACTACGTCCCGACCCCCAAGACCAACTACGCGCGGGTCGTCATCAACGACGAGAGCTGGGGCGTGTACATCAATGCGCAGCAGTTCAACTCGGATTTCACACGCGAGTGGTATAAGTCGACCAGGGGCGCGCGATGGAAGGTGCCCGGCAGCCCCCGCGGGCGAGCGGGGATGGAGTACCTGGACGATCAGGCCGCGTCGTATCGCCGGTTGTACGAGATCAAGACCAAGGACAACCCGAAGGCCTGGGCGGCCCTGATCGCCATGTTCCGCGTCCTCAACCAGACGCCGATCGCGAAGCTCGAGGGGGCGCTGGCACCGCTGCTGGACATCGACGAGGTGCTCAAGTTCCTCGCGCTCGACGTGGTGCTCGTCAACTCCGACGGGTACTGGACGCGTGCGAGCGACTACAGCATCTATCTGGACGAGCAGGGCAGGTTCCACGTGATCCCGCACGATGTGAACGAGGCGCTGTCCGAGGAAACCGGCTTCGGGTTTGGTGGGGGCGGCGGCGTGATGCTCGACCCGCTGGTGGCCATCGACGATCCGGCCAAGCCGCTTCGCTCACGCCTGTTGAAGGTACCTGCACTGCGCCAACGGTACCTCGCCTACGTGCGCGAGATCGCCGACACATGGCTGGACTGGAAGAAGCTCGAACCGCTCGTCCGTCAATACCGCTCCGTCATCGCGGATGATCTGAAGGTCGACGCGCACAGGCTGTACAGCTTCGAAGCGTTCGAGTCTGGTCCCGTCAGTGTGAAGCACTTCGTCGACGAGCGGCGCGCGTACTTGCTGCAGCGCCGCTGAGCGGCGACGCGCAGGCGGAGCAGCCCGGGACGCGCCCGGAGGAACACGCGATGGCGCAGACAGGGAAACCACCCAGACGCAGTCCGGCCTCGTCCGCCGGAAAGCGGACGAGGTCCGGGACCAGGCCAGGGCGGTGGCCCGTCATGCGGATGGACGAGGCCACTTTCCACACGGTCCGGGAGATCGCGTTGTCGCTCGAAGGCGTCGAGGAGGCTCCGTTCTTCGGCTTCCCGGCCTTCAAGGTGAACGGCAATCTCCTCGCGTGCCCTGCGGGGCATCCGAGCGCCGACCCGAACTCGCTGATCGTCCCGGTGCCCTTCGACCAGCGCGACGAGATGCTGGCCGCGGACCCCGAGGCGTACTACCTGAAACCGCACTACGTGAACCACGCCGTGATCGTTGTGCGTGTGGCGCACATTCATCGCGACGCGTTGAAGGACCTGCTGCGGATGGCGTGGCAGCAGGCGATCGCCAAGCCCCGCCGCAAACCCCCCGCCCGCCGGCCCCTTGCCAGGCGCCCGCGCCGGCGCTCTTGAAGAAGCAGTGCGTCAGTGCGTCTGCGCGTACAGCAGAACGTTGACGCCGAGAGCGTACCCGTCGATCGAGAATTTCATGAAGTAGGCGGGCTCTTCCGCTTCGCGTTCCCACGAATCGGCGATGTCGGTGTTGTGGGTCATCACCACCATGATCCGGCCCAGGTCGTCGCGGACCGCCCGGAAGTGTGGCTCGCGGCTGTCCTCGCCCCGCTCGGACGTGCGGCCCCCGCTGGCAACCCAGAAGGGATACCGTGGCACCTGGGGAACCGCTTTCACGACGAACTGAGTGTTGAAGATCGCGTCGCTCAAGGGGACGTCTTCAATCGGGCGGCCGGGGAGCACCTCGGTGATCACACGAGACCAGTGTTCCCACGCAGCCGTGCCCCAGAAGTCGTCGACCCACAGAAACCCACCCTTGAGGAGGTAGGTCCGAAGATTCAGGACCTCCTCGTCGCTCAGCCCCATGGTGCCGACGTCGGACGCCACGGTGTACGGGCAATTGAACAGCGCCTCGTCTGTGAGGCGCACGACCCAGTAGTTCGGCAGTTGACTTCGATCGCGACTGACGCGGGTCCGCGTCAGCTCCGAGAGCCGGATCATCAGGTTGTTCTCGCCCAGCGGGTAGTCCGTTCGCCACCCGGCCCCTTCGGGCTCGCTCCGGACGCTCTCATACATGATCCGGCAGACCGTGAAGTCGCCGTCCGGCATGTCCGGTGGGGCGAAGCGCACGCCGGCGCGGATGCCGCGACCGAACTGCGCGGAGACATAGCCCGCCGACGCCATGAGCAACACGGCCGCCAGCATCGTGGCGCCCCACGTTCGCAGGCGCCGCCGACCACCACTCGCAGCCCCATTCATCTCTGTCGGGTGTTCCACGGCTAGTATAGGCGACCGTTGGCAGGAATCGATTGCTGGGTCTAGCTGGCTGTGAGTATCGCGCGCAGAGAAGACGTCCATCAGCCCGCGCCGGACGCTCCCCCTCCGGCCGCTCCGCCGCCTCCGGCTCCGCCGCCCGCGCCGCCGTGAGCCCCGCCGTACGCGATGAACGCGTGGAACGCTCCGCCGTCATCCGACGCAGGCAGTGCCTCGAACCAGGGTGGCACGAGCGTCGGCTGAGCCTTGACGAACTTCGCCCATATCGCGGTGAGGCCGAGCGCAACCGCGAACGGCAGCACTCCACTCGGGGAGTCGGCGCTGAGGTGTGCATCCCCGCGAGCGACCTCCTTCAAGTGCCTCTGATACGCTCGCCACCGTTCAGCGATGCGCAGTCCTTCGTCCGACAACGGGGTCGTCGCGCCCTGGAAAGCGAATCCCACGATGCCGACCAGGATCACGGCCGCGGGAACGAGCAGCGGCCAGCCACGATACTGCGGGACCAGAGCGACAGCCACGATGACGAGCACCACGCCAACCAGGAAGATGCTGACGGACACCAGGCCGTAGCGGGCGCGCACGAGCTTGCGCCTGGCGTCGGTGAGGCCCATCGCGGCCATCTCCTCGTGCACGGCGTCGCGGAATCGTCCGATGTGCGACTGCAGGCGGCGTCGCGCTTTTGCGAGCGGCACCTGCCGCTCTTCCCCTTGCGTGTCTTCGAATGCGAGGTCGAGCGCCACCTGCTCGTGACGCGCCAGCGCTTGCCCGGCGTGCCGGCGTTCCAGGGTGAAACTGTGCTGCCCGAACGTCCTCCTCGGCTCTTCCCTGATGGCAATCTCGCCTCGATCTGCGAGCGAGAACAGTGTGGCCATCAACTGCGGCAGGGACACCTGGCCGTTGGCGGCGAGCGCTCCGGCGATCGCGGGAGTCACTGAATCGGGCGGCGCGCCGCTCGTGCCCGCGAATGTCGTGTCGCGGCGAGGCGTGTCGTTGCGCGGCCGCATCGACCAGAGCAGGACGAGCCCCGCTGCGCCGATGAGCGCGGACGCCCACATCCACCGAGGGGCGAGCGCATCGGCGCGCCGCTGCGCCTGCTGCCACTGCGGCGGCGACGCGATGATGCTCCCGGGCGCGAAGTGGAGCCGCGCCTCCACCCAGCCGTTCCTGTCAATGTCTGAAGCCTTCACTCGAACGGCCTGGGCGGCCGCCTGAGCGCGGCCGTCGCCAGGGACGTCGAGACTGTACTCCGCCGACTGATCGCGAACACGACGAGTATCGATTGCAGGCGGCCTTGCGAGCGGCGTGGGATGCTCGATCTCGATCGTGCTGCGGTCGATCGAATAGTCGTGCTCGCCCGGCAAAGCCCGCCATGCGAGCAGATCGCCATCCTCGCTCTGACGGACCACGCCTTCGACACGGTAGGTCAGTGTGAAGGTGTGAGTCGTGTTGGAGACCGGCTGGGGAAAATGCCAGCGGACCCGCAGGCGGGAGCCGCCACCGAGCTCCACGCGTCCGGGCTGGTTCCCGACCTCGAACTCACGCCCGTCCATCGTCGCGCGCACGACCTCGATGGAGTCCGTGCCTCGCCTGGGAATCTCACGGAACACGTAGGTGAAGGTGCCGTCTTCGAACCGGAGGACGAGGGTCTCGGTGACCTCGACGGCCCCGCCCATGAGGAGTCGTATGCGGGAATCGAACCGTTCGGCGGAGTAGCTCTTCGCGTCGGCGGGCGCCGCGCCCAGCCCGACGAGCCAGAGCAGAAGCAGAAGGACCTGGGGTTTCATGCCTTATACTCCACTTCTTCGTTCAAAGGAGTCATATGAGATACGCTCTCGCCGGCGTGTTCGTTCTTGCGCTCGCCGCCCCTCTTTCCGCCCAACAGACTGTGCCGCGCGGGCGCGGCGGCACGCCGGTGGCGCCGAGCGGCATCCCTGCGGTGCTGCTGCCGGACACGCCGCTGGAATTCCCCACCGCTGAAGGGCAGAACATCCGTGTCGTCGTCGTGGCGAGGGGGATGTCGTCGCCCTGGAGCATGGCGTGGCTGCCTGGCGGCGACATGCTCATCACCCAGCGAACGGGCCAGTTGCGGCGGCTGCGCGGCGGTGTGCTCGATCCGGCGCCGGTCGCCGGTGCTCCGCAGGTGGTGGCCGGGGGACTCGGCGGCTTGATGGAGATCACGCTGCATCCGCAGTTCGCGACCAATCAGTTCGTATATCTGAGCTACCCGAAACCGGTGGGGCCGCCACCGCCACCGCCGCCGCCCGCGGCCGGCGCCGGCGCGGGCCGTGGTGGTGGCCGTGGCGCCGGGCAGCAGAGCGTGCTCGCGATTGCGCGCGGGCGCTGGAACGGAACGGCGCTGGTCGACGTCAAGGACGTGTTCGTCGCGCAGAACGGCATCGGCGGCCCGGCGCGCATGGTCTTCGGCCGGGACGGCAAGCTGTACGTCACGACCGGAGGCGTGGGGAACGGCGCGCAGGATCCGAGCACCCAGGCGGGCAAAGTGCTGCGGCTCAACGACGACGGCTCGGTGCCGCCGGACAATCCGTTCGTGAAGCACGCCGGGTACGCGCCGGAGATCTACACCTTGGGTCATCGCAGTTCGCTCGGTCTTGCCGTGCACCCGGGCACGGGCGAGATCTGGCAGCACGAGAACGGCCCCAACGGCGGCGACGAGATCAACATCCTGAAGGCGGGCGCCAACTACGGCTGGCCCATCGTGAGCTATGGGCGGACCTATCCCGGCCCCTGGCAGGCGCCGAGACTCTCGCACGAGAACTTCGAGCAGCCGGTCGTGATCTGGGTGCCGTCGATCGCCGCGTCGGGCATCGCCTTCTACACCGGGAGCAAGCTCCCGAAGTGGAAGGGCGACGTCTTCGTCGGCGCGCTGCGCGTGGGCGAGATTCCCGGCACGGGTCACCTGCAGCGCATCCTGTTCAACGAGCAGATGGAGGAGCTGCGTCGTGAGTCGCTGCTCGTGCCGATGCGCCAGCGGGTCCGCGACGTCCGGCAGGGGCCGGACGAGCTGCTCTATCTGCTCACCGACGATCCGAAGGACGGCGCCCTGCTGCGGATCGAACCGGCACCCTGACTAGCTGGTAGCTGGTAGCCGGTAGCTGGTAGCAAGAACCTTGAACCCGCTACGAGCTACACCCTACCAGCTATCGCCAGACGCATACGGCCAATTCGGCCTTGCGGGTGTCTAAAGCCAGAGAGCAGCGGCGCATGAACGCACGCGTTCCCGGCGGCCTCGTCCTGATGACAGCATGGGCGCTGGTGCTCTGTGCGACGGGCGAATGGGCCTCGAACCCGCGTGCGCATGCGGCCCAACGCGCGGGGGCGGCCGTCCCTTCAACCGCGCGGACGCTTCGGCTTCCCGAGGTGCCCTATCGCTACGCCAATCTCGAACTACCTCTTCATTTCACGCAGCCTGCCGCGCAACGTTTCGACAACACACCTGCTGACAATCCGACGACAGACCAGGGCGCCACGCTCGGGCGTGTCCTCTTCTACGACACACGACTGTCGGCCAACGACACGATCTCCTGCGGGTCCTGCCACGTGCAGGCGCATGCGTTCGTCGATCCCAATCGATTCAGCCGGGGCTTCGAGGGAGGGATGACGGACCGGCATGCCATGAGCCTCGTCAACCTGCGCTATCACCCCAGGGCGCGCTTCTTCTGGGACGAGCGTGGCGGAAATCTGGAAGCGATGGTGCTGCTGCCGGTCGAGAACCGGCTCGAGATGGGCCAGGACCTCGCGCAGTTGCCCGGGATCCTCGCCCGCGACGCGCAGTACCCCGGGCTCTTTCGAGAGGCCTTTGGCGACTCCGCGATCACGCAGGAAGCCGTCGCGCGCGCGCTCGCCCAGTTCCTGCGCTCGATGGTCTCCTACCAGTCGAAGTACGACGAGGGCCGGGCGAAGGCGCGTTCCACCGCCGCCGACTTCGAGAACTTCACGCTCCAGGAGAACCGGGGAAAGGCATTGTTCCTGCGGCACTGCTCCTTGTGCCATCTCGCGGACCAGGAGGCTCATTTCGTCATGGTCGAGCCAGTGAACACCGGGCTCGACGAGGATACGCGGCGTCCCGACGGCGGTGTGGGCGACATCACCCTCAACCCGCGCGATGTCGGGCGCTTCAAGTCGCCGTCACTGCGCAACGTCGAGTTCACCGCGCCGTACATGCACGATGGGCGCTTCTCGGGGCTGGAGGCGGTCCTCGACCACTACAGCAGCGGCGGAAGGAATCATCCGAACAAGGACGTGCGCATCCAGCCGCTGCACTTCACCGACTCGGAGAAGGCGGCGCTCATCGCTTTTCTGAAGACGCTGACGGACCGGAAATTCCTCGCGGATCCGAAGTTCTCGGATCCGTTCGAGTAGCGAGTCGCCCGACTCGAAGGAGTGCACCATGCGACGCGTCCACGTTGTCCTGCTGACGCTGCTCTCGTTCGCCGCAACCGCTTCGGCGCAGACCACAGAGTCTCCAGACGGCAAGAAGCTCTTCGTGGCCTTCTCCGGGATCGGGACGTTGGGCACTCGGGTGAGTCCTGACGAAGTCGTGGCTCGACTGATGTCGTTCGATCGCAATAGCGACGGGAGAGTTGCGAGGGAGGAACTGCTCGAGCGCATGCAGGACCTGGTGGCTCGGGGCGACTCCGACAGCGACGGCGCGCTCGACGCCACAGAGATCCGCAGGCTGGCAATCACACCGCCTGCTGCTGACCCGGTGCGCGGACTTCAGATCGGCCATTACTCGTTCGGCGGCGAAGTCGGGTTCTCTTCTCGCTCTCACATCGAGGGGGCCCTCGACGACCTCAGGCTCGCCGATTCCACCAGGGACCAGGCGCTCGCCCTCGTCACGGGATTCCTCGACACGCTGGAGTCGCCGGCGTCTGCGACTCTCCTGAAGGAGATGGAGAGCCTGCTCACTCCGGAACAACTGGCCGACTTCAAGGTGGCGCTCACTTCTCGAGACCTCGGCCGCGACCTGAGAGTGTTCAGCAGCGCCGGCTCCACGCCCCGACTGGTTGCCGTCGCATCCGACCTCGCCGCACACATAGGGCGGTACGGCCTGCCCCCTGTACAGAATCAGCAGGCGCATGCGGCGCTCGGGCGTTTCACCGGCGGGAGCCGTATCGGCCACGCGGAACGATCCGCGTTGCTGGATCAGTTGAAAGACATCCTCAGCGATGAGGAACGCGACAACTTTCGGGCGGCACTCGAGCGACGGCCTGTGGTCAAAGCCGGCAGCGCGTTCGGCTTCCCGTTGGACGTCGTCCTAAGAGGTGACGTCGTCCTGAGTGGTGTCGTCGATCGGCGTTCGGAGAAAGCGCCCCGTACCAAGCTCTTCGCCACACGCCACGCAGACTGAGTCCCGAATGATCCAGAACACTACGATCTCACCCGGTGGCGAGAGGTCGGCGGCCATCGTCGTTCCAAAAGATACTGACGTCATTGCCATCGTGAGAATGGCGGTCTGACACGGAGTCAACGCTGGGACTTGACCCGTGGCGCTTCACCACGCCACGCGCCATCGGGTCCAGTCCGTGTTGAACGGTCACATGCATTGCCGCTACGACTGCAGGCCCTGGGCATCCGACAACCATCGAAGCAATTCGGCGTCAATGTCCTTTGTGCCGGTGATCACTACCGAGTGTCCCACGCGATTGGGGCCGAGGATCTGATGGTGGACGATTCTCGCACTGTGGATCCGTTGTCGTGCAAGAAATCCCAACCGCATATATCCGCGCCGTACTGTGATACCGCCGAAATGATGCCGACTGATCAGGTTGATTGAAGTCTGCACGGCGTCGATTCGGAGTGGTCCGGTCTTCTTCAATCGCCGAATCAAGAGCTCAAACAACTGCCGCAGTGCCGAATCCTTGTTGACAAAATGAACGTCGATGCGCTGCGGCTTGCAGGAATGCCATTGCTTCGCTCGGGCGAATCGCCGGCGGCACGTAGGACAGATCCAACGGGAGGCGCTGGCGATCGACCGTTGCTGCTTCATGCCCGTCGGCCTGTTGAAACAACTCTTCAGAATGACTGATTGGGTCCGGCCAACGGATTGGCGATGACCTGCGCGGGCGGGGCGCGAGAGCGACCTGCCCAGCGTCTGGTCCATCGCCTGTTAGGCCGTGACCTGAATGTTGTCATGCAAAAACTCCGGTGCGAAGTCGGCTCCGTTTGGCCACACCAGCGTGTGAAACTCAGGGTGTACGCTGAACTGCTTGAACACGTCGACGTTTGCGAGCGGCTTCATGACCGGACCGCGTAGGGACGGCCCGAGGTCGATCTCCCCGGAGGTGCCGTCACGAAACCGGAGCCACACCGTGTAGTCTCGGACATAGCGAGCTTCGACGACGTGATAGTTCATGGTGTTTACTCCAACGGCGCGATTCGCTTGAGCGGTTCGCCTTGCCGCGCCAACTGCCAGTTCTCCAGCAATTCTGCCTTGTGAAGCTCGGCCCATTCAAGAACGAGTCGGAGCGCGCGTTGTGGCAATCTGCCGTGAACTGCACCGCTCTCGATCTCAATCGAAGCTTCGTGCTCGCCGTACACGGCGTGGAAGTGCGCGACGCCATGCTCGCTGTAGAACATGCCGATGACGATACCCAGAAATCTCGAGATTTCAGGCATCGCTCGAGGCGCGCCGCCGCATGCGCGGGCGACGCTTTGTCATCAAGAAGCCGCGAAACGCGGGGACTGAGCTCTTCACGAGGCGCTCACGAGTGTTGACTCTGCATCGGACGACTCGGACGCTGTCCCGAAGCAGGGCCTTGATTGCCGCCGCTGCGGCGCGCCGCTTGAACAGCGTTCCAGCCGCAGGATCGTTCGCGGCCCAGACATCTCGGGAGACGTCGTAGTACAAGACCAATCGACGAGTGAAGAGACTGACCAACAGATACCGCGTCCGGTCGTTGAGATCGTCCACCCGTCGATTCAGCTCACGAATCTGCGAAGCGGTCAGCGGCCACTCTTCCGATTGATTAGGCTTCGTCTCCACGGGTTTGCGGCGTGGCATGCCGACGACGATGTCATCGTCGCGACCTTGGCGTCAACGGCTACAGTGGCCTGGGCGATATCGGTTCGGCGGATGAATCGGCCTAACGCATCGCCGCGCAGCCGCGAGCGGCGCTCACGATTGGCTCGACTTTGCTGTGACTTCCGCGCCGCTCGTCGGCTGCGGCGGCTGTTAGGCGGCTCCCTATTTCGGCCCCGTCAATCGTTGAAGGCGACCCAACCAGACCACAGGGCGCGATCGTATCCAGAACGCGACCCACTCTGGTATATGGGGTGCGACATCGAGGAATGACACCTGTTTGGTGACTCCTGAGTGCTCGAAGTACTTCAATACGCGACCATCCCACGACACCGAGATTCG
>Ga0209640_10003982_pt1 | contig 12977 bp, 11 predicted proteins | sample RifCSP10_1_FD_184018 | JGI IMG/M metagenome (GOLD analysis project Ga0209640, IMG submission 184018) | Soil microbial communities from Rifle, Colorado - Rifle CSP2_sed 10_1 (SPAdes) (version 2) | ecosystem: Environmental > Terrestrial > Deep subsurface > Rock core/Sediment | place: Rifle...
GTGGGTTGAAGAAGGTGAACTGCCGACTTTTAAGAAATTCTTTGAAGAAGGAACGACAGGAAATCTTAAATCCTCAATCCCTATGATAACACCGCAAATATGGAGCAGCATAGTTACAGGAAAAAATCCCGGGTATCACGGTTTATTTGATTTTTGGCAAAGGGGCAAGGATGGAAAATTCAAGGAAATGAATGGCTCACAAATAAAAGTTAAACCTATCTGGAAAATTTTAAGTGAAAATGGTTTAGTCTCAGGAATTGTTAATATCCCTTTTACTTATCCCCCTCAAAAAATAAATGGTTTCATGATTTCAGGCGAAGATGCCCCGGGCGCTCATCACTCGATCGCTTCTCCAAATAAAATTTATAATGAGATCGTAGAAAAGTTCGGCAGGTATCGTTTAAAAGATATTTTCCCCGGCGGCAGAAAGAAAGAAGATTATCTGAAATTGGTTGAGGAAGATGTAAAAAAACAAACCGATGTTCTGGAATATTTGGTCTCAGAAAAAAACTGGGACTTCTTCCTTACCTTTTACAGCGCCACGGCAATAACTCAGCACTATTTCTGGAAAGATATGCTGGAGAATAATGAGTACAAGGATATAATTAAGACTGCATATAAATCGCTGGATTCAGCCATAAACCGTTTATGTGATGCCGCAGGAGAAAATACAACAGTATTTTTAATTTCAGAGTGCGGGGCTGGACCACTGATTTCAGGAGTTCAAATAAATACCTTGCTGCAAAAAGGGGGATTTCTGACTTACAAGAATTCAAACGGGGCTTCTCAAAAACAAAATTCACATTTTCCGGGGAAATCTATTTTGCGTTCAAAGGTAGCGGGCTTTAGAAAAAATGCACCAGGCTACATTCCTAAATCTTTATTCTACTTTGCAAATAAAAATATGCATTGGCTAAAAACCTGGATTCAAACATACCTTGCAGGATCTGATATAGATTGGAATAAGACCTATGCATTCTCCCGTGGGAAAGAGGGAGATATTTTTATTAATCTTATGGGAAGAGATCCTCACGGGGTCGTTGAACAAGATCAATATGAAAATGTGAGAGATAAGATAATTAATAATCTGTCTTCCCTTATTGATCCCTCAACCGGGAAAAAAGCTGTAAATAAAATATATAAAAGAGAAGAACTATATAATGGACCTTATACTGATTTAGCACCTGATTTATTAATTGAATGGGTTAATGATGCATATATGCCAACTGAAAGCGATAAGAATAAAGATTTCATCTTTGTAGAAAGATGGAGAGAAAATATGAATTGGCCAACAAGCGGCAGCCACAGAAAAAATGGAATTCTCCTTGCTAAAGGACCTGGTATAGCAAAGAATAAAAGAATAGAAAATTCAGGAATTATCGATATGACACCTACATGGCTTCATCTGTTAAACCAAAAAATTCCAGAAGATTTGGAAGGCAGAGTAATTACTGATCTTTTAGATAAAAAATTTCTAAATAAGAATATTAATAACCATACTACATATAATTTGTAATTGACTTGCCGCTGCCAGACTGTGGATTAAAAAAAGATTTATTATGAAATATAAAATTTTGGGAAAAACCGATTTAAAAGTTTCTGAACTTGGATTTGGCTGCCAATCATTAGGCGGAGGTCTGTATCACAGGGATGATAAAGAATCTATAAGAACGCTGCAAAAAGCATTTGATTATGGAATTAATTTTTATGATGTATCGGATCACCATAGTTTAGGAAATAGTGAAAAACTGCTTGGGAAAGCATTTAAAGACCGAAGAGACAAAGTTATTTTAACCAGTAAAGCAGGACTTATGTATTCGCAAGCAGGAATTTTTGCCCTGAAAATGAGATCTCTTGCCAGACCGATCAGCGGCTTTTTACAACCAATAAAGAACTCTCTCCATTATTTCAGAGCAACACAGTTACGTTTCAATTATTCTGATGATTACATTACCCAGGCTGTTGAAAAAAGTTTAATCCGTCTACAGACAGACTATCTTGATTTATTCCAGCTTTATAAACCTTCTTCACAAACAATTGAACGGGGAGATTTTATCGAAACCCTTGAGAAACTAAAAACTCAGGGTAAAATCAGGTATTATGGTATAACCTGTCTTACTATCGAGGATGCTTTACTCTGTCTGAAATTTTCCGGTATTTCTTCAATCCAGGTTGCAGTAAGCTTAATTGATCAGGAAGCGATAGATAAACTCATTCCCCGTGTTAAAGAAAAAAATCTTGGATTTATTTCGCGTCATCCCAGGGCAATTGGTCTTTTAACAAAAAATCACGACGATATTATGGGAGACAGTTCGGCTTTTCCCCGGAAAGAGTATGAAGAAAGAAAAGAAAAAGCTTTTAAGTTTCAATTTCTCGTAAAGAAGGATCGGACAATAGCACAAGCATCCATTCAATTTGTTTTACAGCTTGATGGGATTTCAGTTGTGCTTCCACGTTCTGTAAATCGCGATGAACTGGATGAAAACGTTGGCGCTCTCTTTGCACAACCACTCAGCACAGATGAACTTATGCGGATCTATTCATTAGCTTAATCCTTTTTTAATTATCCCAAAAAAAATTAAAAAGTGAATTATAGAAAACTTGGTAAAACTGATTTAACTATTTCCGAAATAGGCTTTGGATGTCAGTCGATTGCGGGCGGACTTTATTATAAAAATAATAACGAATCAATGAGAACACTTCTCGGGGCTTTCGATTCAGGCGTAAATTTTTTTGACACTTCCGATCATTACAGCCAGGGTGAAAGCGAAATATTAATCGGGAAAACTTTTAAGAGAAAAAGAGACAAAATTATTATCGGCACAAAAGCAGGAACTTTATATTCAACACCTGCACATTACATTCTCAAACTCAGACCACTAGTCAGACCGGTAAGTAAGTACATTCATTCAATGAAAATACCATTGCATTTAATGCGGGCTAAACAAAAGCGCTCCGACTTCTCTATTAAATATTTAACTCAAACAATTGAAAAAAGTCTGCAAAGACTCCAGACAGATTACATCGATCTTTTTCAATTACATAAACCCTCAAAAGAAGTTCTGCAGAAAGGAGAATTTGTTGCAACACTTGAGAAACTTAAAGAGCAAGGTAAGATTCGATATTACGGAATTTCCTGTGCAGACAATGAGGATGCATTTATTTGTCTCAATTATCCCGGAATCTCTTCAGTTCAAATAACTTTTAATATGTTAGATAAAAAGCATGTAAAAGAAATACTGGCTTGTGCTCAGGAAAAAGGGATCGGGGTTATTGCTAGAAATCCACGGGCTCAAGGTCATTTGACCAGTGAATTAAGTGATATTCTGGCTGAAACTTATGCAAAAGACAGTAAGGAATTTGAAAACAAAAAAGAGAGAGCAAAAAGATTTAATTTTCTTGTAAATAGTAACAGAACATTGGCTCAGGCAGCTCTTCAATATGTATTAAGTTATAAAGGAGTTTCAGTTGCTATTCCCCGTTCGGTAAACCGTAAACAATTGAAGGAAAATCTTGATACCCTGAATTCTCCTTTACTAACAAATGAAGAATTAGAAAGAATTTATTCGATAGAGAAATAAAAACTATTTTATCCGGATGATATACAGAATATTAGGTAAAACAGGTTTAAAGGTTTCGGTACTCGGAATGGGATGTTCGGGTATTGGAAAAGGTTTGTACAGCAACGATGATGATGAATCGTTAAAAACTTTATACGAAGCATTTGAAGCAGGAATTAATTTTTTTGATACGGCACCGAATTACAGCAATGGAGATAGTGAAAGATTAATCGGCAGGGCATTAAAAAACAAAAGGGATGAGATAATTATCGCCGGTAAAGTCGGGATAACATTTACAACTGTAGGGAAACTTGCAAAGAAAATAAAACCATTCCTGAGCCCGGTCAAAAGCATTTTACTCCCGGCAAAAAATAATTTGCCTAATTTATATCGTTCACAGAGGGGCAATAATTTTTCAAAAGAATTTATTATAAAAACCGTTGAAGGAAGCTTAAAGAGACTTCAGACAGACTATCTTGATTTGCTTTTGCTCCATCATCCGACAAACCAAATTTTGGAAACCGGAGATTTTTGTGAGACATTCGAATTACTAAAAACGCAAGGTAAAATCAGGTTTTATGGTGTTTCTTGCGATTCCGTTGAGCAAGCTCTTTTAAGTTTAAAGCTGAATGGAGTCTCTTCAATTCAAATCGAACTTAATATGCTCGATAAAGATCCGATCAAAGAGATATTGCCAATCGCTATTAAAAGTAATATCGGAATTATAGCTCGCCTTCCTCTTGCAAAGGGTTTATTGACTGATAAAATTTCTGATACAAAAGCCGAGAAGTGGTCGTTTGACAGGAAATTATTTGAAGAAAGAAAGAGAAAAGCGAAGGAATTAAAATTTCTTGTAAAAGAAAACCGCTCGATGGTTCAGGCAGCATTGCAATTTTTAATGCAGGTTGAGGGTGTATCTGTTGCACTGCCAGGGTTTAGTAACCGGAAACATCTGGATGAAATTTTGAATTCATTTTCAGCTAATCCGCTTAGCCAAGAAGAGCTTGAAAAAATTTATTTAACAGACAAGCAAAATGAAAAATAAAATACTGCTTGCATTAAAAATTATTTTGTCGGGAATTCTCCTTACTTACCTTTTATCTACAATACCATTAAATGAAATTATTGATTCCATATTTTCAACTGACCTATTTCTGTTTTTAGCCGGAATGCTGTTAGCAATGCCTATAAATTATCTTTCAGCTTTAGAAACACAGTATCTTACAAGAATACAAGGAATAAATTTATCTGTTTTCGAAATCTTAAAGATACATCTTGTTACGAATTTTTATGGTCTCTTTCTGCCAGGAACACTTTCCGGAGGAGCAGTCAAGTGGTATAAATTTTCCAAACATGGAAACAAATCTACTGCGGCGGCTGTTGTCGTATTTAATCGTTTCCTGGAAATACTAATGATTGTCTTTATCGGTATTATTTTTTCCTTCCCTGCTTTTTATTCCTTAGGAAATCAAAATCTATTTGTTGTGCTGGCATTAATATTATTTTTCATGATTATGATTTATTCCCTTTTCCTTAATAAATCCGGTTTAAATTTTATTACAAAAATCTTTTTAATTCTTCCACTACCAGGTTTCATAAAAGAAATAATTGGAAAACTTGCAGATGCAATGCATCAGTTCCGGAATTTAAGCTTAAGAGAGCATTTTGAAATTATCGGTCTGCTTTTTTTATATCATGTAATTGGTGTCCTCTCTTTTTTCTGTTTTGCAAAGTCTTTAAATATTAATTTAAGCATTTGGATACTCGGCTGGGTTCGTTCGGCTATGGCTCTTGCAATTATGTTACCGTTTTCTTTTGCAGGATTAGGTATCAGGGAAGGAACGTTGGTCTTTTTACTTGGTCAATATGGAGTAATGCAAAGTGATTCAATGGCACTCTCATTTCTATTTCTCTTTCGATCAATTTTAACTTCCTTAACTGGAGGTTTGTTTGAACTTAAAGATTTCGCTTTTTCAAAGAAGAAAAAAGAAAACGATACTATTGAAATAATTGAAAAAAATTAAATATGATTTCTTTTATAAAAAACTTTTCACATGAATAAAAATAATCTTGTAGTTATAATTGTATTAAACCATAATAAAAAAGAAGATCTTCTTGAATGCCTTGAAAGTGTGTATAAACAGGATTATAAAGAATATGAAGTTATAGTAGTTGATAATGCTTCGACTGATAATTCTATTGAGGCAGTAGGCACTGAATATCCTGCCACACATCTAATTAAAAATAAAATAAATTTGGGTGCTGGCCCCGGAAGAAATACCGGGTGGTATTTTGTAGAAAAAAAATTTGATTATAAGTATCTCCTTTTTCTCGATGATGATGTTATTATTGAAAATAATTTTATAACAAAACTCGTCGCCCTTTTTACTAATAATCCACAAGTTGGAATTGCCTGTGGCAAAGCCTACACGGACCATAAGTTAATTACTATTATGTCTGCAGGGATACGTGCAAATTTATTTAGCGGATCAATATATGACATAGGAAGCGGAAAAAATGATAAAGGTCAGTTTGACAATTCCGGATATGTGGATGCTTGCGGTAGTTTTGGAATGATGATCCAAAGAGAATTGTTTTCTAAGCTAAGAGGATTCGATGAAAACTATTCTCCTTATGGATGGGAAGATGTTGCTTTATGTCTTAATGCAAAAAAACATGGGTATTACACATACTATCTTTCTGAAGCAGTATTAATTCATAAGGGTACTAAACTGGGAAGAAAACCTAATCCTTTATATGAAAGAAATAAAATTAAAAATTATATCTACCTTTTAAAATCTAATACCAATTCATTCCAGAAAATAACCTGTGCTGTTTGTTTACCGTTTCGTGCTTTGTGGCTTGCGTTAAAATTAATTTTTAATGGAAATGCCGGAATAGTTTTAGAACATTTCAAAGGTTTATTTATGGGTATTAATAATATAAGGTTATCTATAAAATCAAATAAATAATATTTAAGGGAATACTGTGGAGAAAAATAAAAAACAAATTATTGCTATAGGATTGGAAGCTGCTGAAATTGATCTTGTTCAGAAATGGACTAAAGAAGGCCACCTTCCCACTCTTTCGACTCTTATGGAAACAGGTTCCTGGAGAAAGCTGATGTCTAGTACCGAAATTTCCAGTGGAGCTACATGGGCTTCAATTAATACCGGCGTTTCACCAGCAAAACATGGAATGGGATTTTATCACAGGCAGCTAAAAAATGGTTCTTACAGGATTGTAAAAAAATATGCCGATGAAATTGGATATCCACTATTCTGGGAAAAGCTTAGCGATGTAAAGAAAAGAACTGCTATTCTGGATATACCCGTTATATACCCTATTAAAGATTTTAATGGTGTGCAATTAATTGGTTGGGGCGCTGAAGGATTAAACTTTAAGCAGTCTTCACAACCTCCGGAATTACTAAAAGAAATCTTTAATAAGTTTGGCCATCATCCGCTTGAAGGATGGTACCAAAAAGTGATTGAGGATGTAAATGAATGGAAAATGCTTATGCAAAAACTTCTTGCCGGGGTACGGATGAGAACTTCTATTGTAAAATGGATTTTGGAAAAAGAAAGTTGGAATTTTTTTCTTGTTGGTTTTGCCGAAACACATTGGGCAGGGCATTATTTCTGGCATTTGACTGATGAAACAAATCCAGGGTATAATTCTGAGATTGCACAAGTTTGCGGTGATGCTATTCTTGAAGTTTATAAAGAAGTGGATAATTCAATAAAAGAAATAACTCTGGCATATCCCGAGGCGACATTTCTTATCTTTTCTAATACAGGAATGGGACCTAATTATTCAGGCCAGCATCTGGTACCTGAAATATTAAAAAAAATAAGATTAGGAGGGAGTGAAAAAAAACAAAACAGTGAAAATGTATTTGATAAACTTTTTCCTGCAAAAAGATGGGGACCTTATGCAATAAAGAAAGTTGAAGAGATAGTATCGGCAGAAAGAATAGAGAAAGTTAAAAAGGTGGTTCCTGAAAAATTATGGGATACCTGGACAAGAAGATTTTTAACATTGGGAAATAACTGGAAATATAGTAAGGCTTTTACTGTTCCAACTGATTTTACCGGAGCCATAAGAATTAATTTAAATGGGAGGGAACCTGAAGGAATAGTTAATCCCGGTAAAGAATATGATGATATATGTTCAGAAATAGAAAATACTTTTCTGGAATTAGTAAACCCGGCTACCGGTAAAAAAGCCGTTAAAGAAGTGATAAAAGTCAGAGATCGTTATAGCGGGAAATATATTAATGATCTTCCTGACATTATAATAAAATGGGAAGGTAAGAACCCAATAAGATCGCTATTCTCCCCACGCATTGGAACTATATCGGGTGAACTTGCCGATAAACGTTCCGGTGCGCATCAGACTTATGGTTTTATAATTGCTAATGGAAAAAATATTAAACATTCAAAAGAAATTGAGGAAAAAAATATTATGGATATTGCACCTACAATTCTTCATCTTTTTGATATACCAATTCCGGGCGATATGGATGGAGAAGTATTGAAAGATATGTTAGTATGAAATACAGAAATTTAGGCACGACGGGATTAAAGGTTTCTGAACTTGGATTGGGCTGTTCCTCATTAGGTAATTCAGTATTTAATTATGGTGATGAAAGTGAATTCTTCGAAGTTCTTAATTACGCTTTTGAAAACGGCATCAATTTTTTTGATACTGCCGATACTTATGGCTTCGGAAACTCCGAGGCTTTGATAGGGAAAGCATTCCGGAATAAAAGAGACAAAGTTATTATTGAAACAAAGGTTGGTTTTCTTCCCTCATCATTAAGTTCACGTGCAAAATTTTTAATTCCTTTTCTAGGCAATGCACGAAAACTAATTATACCATTCAAAAAGAATTTAAAAAAACTTTCAAAAAAAAATCAGGATTTTTCCCGGGGGCATATTCGTCAATCCATTGAAAAAAGCTTGACTCGTCTTAAAACCGATTATATAGATGTTTATTTGCTGCACAATCCTCCTACAAAAATAATTAAGGAAGGAGAAGTTTTTAAAATTCTTGATGAACTTAAGACAGAGGGCAAAATACGCTTTTATGGTATATCAGCCGGTAATATAGATGATGCTGTTTTGTGTTTAAGTGTTCCCGGGATCTCGGTTTTAGCGGTTGAGTTTAACTTGCATAACCAGGAAGCCGCATTGAAACTTTTCCCTCTTCTTGAGAATAAACAAATGGGAATAGTTGTAAAAGTTCCGCTTGCAAGAGGATTGTTAACAAAAAACGGCAAAGTAAAAACCGGATCTTTTTCTTACAATGAAAAACCTGATTCGAAATACAAAGAAAATTTGGAAAAGCTTGAAAATGAAATTAATAAAAAAATTTTACCTGAAGCTGCCATTAGGTTTATACTTGAGTATCAGCAGGTTTCAACTTTTATTGTGGGCACCAGAACATTAGCCCATTTGAAAGAAAATCTTGGAATACTTTCAAATCAGTCTCTTACAAATGATGAGCTTAGAAAAATTTATTCTATATAGATTTATGCTTTTCATCATAAACGATTATAATAATTTTTTGCTCAAAACCGGATGAAAAAAAATATTCTGCTTTCTGTAAAAATTATTTTATCAGGGCTAATCCTTGTCTATCTGTTCTCAATCATACCTATTTCAAAGATTTGGGCTTCAATTCAATCGGCTGAAATATTTCTGGTTTTAATAGGGTTAGCACTGTTAGCTCCCATTATTTACCTTTCTGCATTCGAAACGCGGTATCTTACGAGGATACAAGGAATGAGTTTAACCGTGTTCGAAATAATTAAGATAAATCTCGCTACAAACTTTTACGGGCTTTTTCTTCCGGGTATTCTTTCAGGTGGAGCAATAAAATGGTACAAGCTGTCGAAACATGGAAAGAAATCCTCGGCTGCCGCTGTTGTTGTTTTTAATCGTTTTCTTGAAATATTAATAATTGTTTTTATTGGAATTCTTTTTTCGCTGCCTGCTTTTTATTCCTCTGGAAATCGAGCACTTTTTGTTGGGCTGGTATTAATATTTTTTTCCATGATCATCATTTACTTTCTTTTATTAAACAAATCAGGTTTAGATTTTATAGAAAAATTTATCTTAATTATTCCTTTGCCCAATCTTATTAAAGAAACACTGGAAAAGTCTGTAAATGCAATGCGTCAATTTCAGAATTTGAACTTAAAGGATCATTTTGAAATTATAAGCTTGCTTCTTTTATATCATGGCATAGGGGTCATTTCTTTTTTTTGTTTTGCTAAATCTCTAAATATTGATTTAAGCATTTGGGTGCTTGGTTGGATACGGTCGGCTATGTCTATTGCTATTATGCTTCCGCTATCTTTTGTAGGATTGGGTATTAGAGAAGGAACACTGGTATTTTTATTAGGCAGGTATGGTGTTGTGCCGGATGTTTCAATGGCACTTTCTTTCTTAATTTTTTTCAGAAATATTTTAACGTCACTTCTCGGAGGATTGTTTGAATTCAGGGAATACTTTCTCAAAAAAACTGAAGCATCTGAATAACTAATAAGAATTAAACAAAAATTATAAGAAAGGAAATTATGAAGGTAATTGTTCTGCTCACCTTGAGCTTATTGAACATTTTAATGAATGCGCAAACAGATATAAAAAATTTTGATATGCGATCTTTTCATTATCTTGAAGGTAAATGGATAATTGAAGATAGTGATAAGAACATTCATGAAGAATGGAAGAAAGAGAATGAGACTTTATTAACTTCTGTAAGTTTTTATGTGAAAAACGGAGATACTACAAATACTGAGACTATCCGCCTGGAAAAAATAGGAAATGACATTTTTTATATTCCGATTGTTGAGCATAATCAGGGTCCTGTAAGATTTAAGCTGACAAGCTTAATAGAAAATAAAGCAGTATTTGAAAATCCCGGGCATGATTTTCCGACTAAAATCGTCTATGAAAAAATAAATAATGATTCTCTAAATGCCAGTATCGAAGGAATGATTAAAGGGAAACTAAAGGTTATAGATTATCCTTTTAGAAGAGTGAAATAGTTTTATTTTTTTCAAATAAAATAAAAATACTTAGAAAACCCTGTCATGGATAATAAAGAGCTTGTAGCTATAATAATTTTAAATTATAACAAAAAGGACGATATCATTGAATGTCTTGAGAGCATATTCAAAATGGATTATAAGTATTTTGAAGTTATTGTTGTTGACAATGGCTCGCATGACGGGTCGGTAGACGCGATAAAAAATAAATATCCGGATGTTCACTTAATTGAAAGCATAAAAAATTTGGGAGCCTCAGGAGGACGCAACCTGGGAATTAAATATGCTAATGAAAAATTCAATTATAAATTTATTCTTTTCCTTGATAATGATATAACTATTATGAGAAATACATTATCGGAGATGGTAAATTCTTTTAATTTAAAAGAAAACATTGGCATTGTTACACCCAAATGTTATCAAATGAATTTGCCGGGAACAATTGTATATGCGGGAGGAATGTCGGTCAATTTTTTTACCGGAAATATCACCAACATTGGCGGAGGGAAAAAAGATGAAGGACAATTTGATCAATCAAAATTTATTTTTGCATGCGGCGGCTTATGTTTAGTAAGTAAAAATGTAATGGACAAAATTGAAAAGTTTGATGAAACATTTAATCCCTATGGTTGGGAGGATGTTGATCTTTCAATAAGGGCAAGGAAATTCGGATTTAAGATTTTTTACAATTCCAGGGCAGTCGTATATCATAAAGGCGGAAAAAAAGGAAGAGGAACCATAAGTGAGTATGAATTTTCAAAAGTTAAAAATTATTTTTATTTAATCAGAAAACACGCAAACATTTTCCAACTTTTTACTATCGGTTTCTTTTTACCCTTCAGGGGATTAGTGATTATTATCAAAGAATTATTTGCAGGAGATGTTAAAACATTGTTTGCTCAGTTTCGCGGTATTTTAAGTTTATTCAAATAGATGAACTCTAAAGAAAATATAAAAGATAATTCACAAGGCTCTTCTCCGGTAATCTCTGTCATTATACCTTTTCATGGAGAAAAGGATGACTTATTCGGTTGTTTAAAAGGATTAAAGAAACAAAATTTTCATAACCTGTTTGAAATAATTGTAGTTGAAAGTGGAATTGATAACGGCATTAAACAATTAACCGATAAAGTCAAGAATATTGTTTTAATTTCTTCTCATTCATTATTATACCCGGGAAAAGCAAGAAATCTGGGTGTAAAAAATTCGAAGACAGACCTTTTAGCTTTTATCGATGCTGACTGTATTCCGGTATCGACATGGCTTTACGAAGTTTATTCATCTTTAAAAAATGGTGATGAAATGGTTATAGGACCGGTAATTAATTTATATCCTTTCCACCCCATTGCTTCAGTTGATAACCTGATACAGTTCGCAGATTTCCAGAAACACCGCACGTCAGAAAACGTTGATCATTTCCCCGGATGCAATCTCGGAATCAAAAAGGAAATATTCATCAAATCAGGAGGATTCCCGGAAGAGATTAATATTGGCGAGGACTCAAAGCTTAGTGAAACTCTGATAAAAAGATATGAAGCCAGGATATCTTTTAATCAAAGGATGGTAGTAAAGCACAGCGGAAGAAAAAAAATTTTTAGTTTTTTAAAACATCATGTGAGCTTTGGATATTACAGAGGATATTCAAAACAAGGAATTTCTTCTGTTCAAAATAGATTCCGAAGCAGTCTTTTATATTCGGTTCTTTTCGGACTCAGGAGATTAATTATCATTTGCATACGAACTTTACAATGGAACCAGGTTGGTATAGCAAGAATTATTTTTTATTTCCCTTTCTTGATTTTAGGATTATCTGCCTGGGTATTCGGTTTTTGGAAAGGTAATCAAGAAGTACTGAAAGGAAAAAGTTGAATTCACTAAATGTCGGAATTATAGGATGCGGCAGAGCAGCCGAATTAATTTATTTGCCTGCTCTACATAAATTTCCCGGTATCAATCTGACAGCCGCCGTGGACCCTATTGGAGAAAGAAGAAGACTAATTTCTGACAATTTTAAAAATTGTGTTCAATATAGTTCAATTAATTCTGACATAATTAATGAAGTTGATGCTGCCATAATAAGCACTCCCCCGGATACCCACGTTGCTTTATCTTCTGAATTTCTAAAAAGAAATAAATACGTATTGGTTGAGAAACCGCTGGCATTATCGATGGCAGGAATAAAAGAATTGATCGATCTGGAAGCATCTTCAAAGGCATCGCTTATGATGGGTTTCAATTATAGGTATTGGAGACCTGTAGCTGATCTTAAAGAAAGATTGTTGAAAAATTCCAGTGTTGATTTTGCAGAAATAGTTTTTACCGGCGACTATAGCAAATGGAATCCCGTTTCTTTTGTTAGC
>Ga0209640_10003983_pt1 | contig 12975 bp, 15 predicted proteins | sample RifCSP10_1_FD_184018 | JGI IMG/M metagenome (GOLD analysis project Ga0209640, IMG submission 184018) | Soil microbial communities from Rifle, Colorado - Rifle CSP2_sed 10_1 (SPAdes) (version 2) | ecosystem: Environmental > Terrestrial > Deep subsurface > Rock core/Sediment | place: Rifle...
GCTCGCGCTGGCCGTGCAGGCCCAGCATCGCCTCGTAGATGTCGGCGTGCTGCTGGCGGTAGAAGTCGGCCGGATGGAGGAAGTCGGCGACCTTGAGGATCGCCTCGGGGTCGATCAGGATGGAGCCGAGGACGCTCTGCTCGGCTTCGACGGCCTGGGGCGCGAGTTTGTCGATGCTCATGTCGGTCAGCCCAGCCTACGGCGGGCGGGTCGCACGAGGCGCCGGATACCCACGCGCCGTCGGGCACTTACCCACACGCGGGCAAGTTGATCGGGGATAACTGCGGCAATCCTGTGGACGCGGGGCGGCGGCCGCGCCGGCCGGTGCGGGGGTGGGTCCATGCCCGCGATGAGACGCGGCGTCCGCGACAGGTTGGCCGTCGCGCAGACCGGCGCCCGGGCCAGCGGGAGGGCTAGCGGCCCCAGCCCTCGAAGGGCGGCACGCGGCCGGCCGTCTGGTTCCAGGTGTCGCGCTGCTCGAGCGCCAGGCCGGCCGCGTCGAATCGCAGCGTCGAGGTCCCGACCAGCGTGGTCTCGGCGCCATCCTCGATCAGCGTCGCCCACCACTCGATCGAGGCGCGGTCCCCCTGGACCACCGGGGCCGCGAACCAGGCTTCGATCTCCTCTTCCTCGGCGAAGGCGCCCGAGAGGTAGCCGCGCAGCTCACCCGCGCCGTGAAACGGCGTCCGGAACGGCTCGCTGGCGTAGACGACGTCGGGGTGATAGAGCGCCATGATCGCCTCGAGGTCCCGTGCCGGCCAGCGCCGCTCCCAGGTGTCCCTCCAGCGCCGAGCCGCCTCGACCCCGTCCATCGGTCAGGCCGGAGCGGCGACCACGCTGAGCGTCAGCTCGGCATCGACGCCGGGCATCAGCCGCACGTCGACCTTGAAGTCGCCGAGCGTCTTGATCGGCTCACGCAGGTGGATGTTATGCCGATCGACCTCGATCCCCTCCCCGGCGATGAGGGCGGCGATCTCGCGGTTGGTGACCGAGCCGAAGAGACGGTTCTTCTCGCCGACCTTGACCCCGACCTCGAGCTTCAGCTCCCGAAGCCGCTCCGCCGTCGCCTCCGCCTCGGCCTTCAGCCCCTGCTCGCGCGCCTCGCGCTCGCCGCGATGCCGCTCCCAGTTGGCGAGAGCGCCGGCATCGGCCATGGCTGCCGCCTTGGTCGGCAGGAGGTAGTTGCGGGCGTAGCCGTCCTTGACCTCCCTGACGTCGCCGGCGTGACCGAGCCCCTTCACGTCGCGCTTGAGGATGACCTTCATGCCTTCAGCCGGTCCCTTTCGTGTCTAGTTGAGCCCGGCGTCGCGACGCGCGTCGGCGCCGGCGACCTCGAGCTCCCAGTCGGCGCGCGGCGCGTCGGCGCCGCCGCTGGTCGTCGTCGGATCCGATCCGCTGCCCCGCAGCCGCGCGTCGCGCAGCCGCGCCACGAGCCCCTTCACGGCGCGGGGATCGCGCAGGTCGCCGTAGTGCTCGAGCAGCTCCGGCAGGCTGTCGCGGATGCGGTCGTAGCGATGGCCCAGCAGCGAGCGGAGCCTGGCGAGGTCGCGGTCCAGGTCGGCCGTTCCGTTGCGGGCACGCTCGAGGTGCTCCCTGCGCACCTCGGCCGGGGCATTGGCGATGAACAGGTCGAGGACCAGCATCAGCACGGTCAGGTCATCGGCCTGGCCGAGGATCGGGATGGCGTCGGGGATCAGGTCGAACGGCATCACCAGGTAGGCGAGCGATGCCGCGAGGAGCGCCTTCAGATGCACGGGGGTGCGGGGGTCGCGGACCAGCCCCCAGATGACGCGCGCGTACATCGGCAGCTTCCAGATCAGGCGCGCCAGGCGCACGGAGCGCCATCGGCCGGAGATGTTCAACGGGGGCCCCTCCGGTGCGAAGAAGAGGTGGGCGGCGATGATAGCAGAGCGCCCGGTGGCATCGGTTTGACATTAGAACGTCTGTTCTGCTACGGTGCGGCGTGATGAACCAGCACCGCACGAGGGAACGCCGTTGACCAGGCATGATGCCGAGCGTCGCCGGAAGATCCTGGACTGCATCGCACGCACCGTGGCGGAGCGTGGGTTCCCGCCCAGCGTGCGCGAGATCGCGGATGCCGTGGGCCTCGCCTCCCCGTCGGCTGTGCATCACCACCTGACGGCCCTCGAGCGCGACGGGCTGCTCGAACGCGGCTCGCACTCGTCCCGTGCTCTGCGGCTCACCGTCCGGGCCGAGGCCGAGCTCGGGCTCCCCGCCCGGCGCCCCCTCGCCCGGGAGCGCGCCGAGCGCGGCCGGGTGACCCCGTTCCGCATGCCGGTCGAGCGCGACCTGCTGGCGCTGCCGGTGGTCGGCGAGATCGCCGCCGGCCAGCCGATCGAGGCCTACGCCGAGGGGGCCGAGACGCTCGACGTCCCGCGATCGCTCCAGGCCCGCGACGACTCGTACGTCCTGCGCGTGCGTGGCAAGAGCATGATCGACGCCCTCATCGACGACGGCGACTACGTCGTCGTCCAGCCGCAGGCCACCGCCCGGGACGGGGACATCGTGGTCGCCCTGCTCGAGGACAACGGCGTCACCCTCAAGCGCTTCTACCGCGAGAAGGATCGCATCCGCCTCCAGCCGGCCAACGCCGAGATGGAGCCGATCTACGCGTCCGACGTCCAGATCCAGGGCAAGGTGGTCGGGGTCATCCGCAAGCTGAGCTGACCTCCGGACGAACCGATGGCGGACGCCAACCCGGCGCCATAGGCTGGTGTCACCGATGCGCACCATCCTGCACGCCGATCTGGACGCCTTCTACGCCAGCGTCGAGGTCCTCGACGACCCCTCGCTGCGCGGCAAGCCGGTCATCGTCGGCGGCGATCGCGGCGCGCGCGGCGTGGTGAGCGCCGCGTCCTACGAGGCCCGCCGCTTCGGCGTCCACTCCGCCATGCCGCTTCGCACGGCGGCCAGCCTGTGCCCGACCGGGGTCTTCCTGCCCGGCCGGCCGGATCGGTACCGTGACCTCAGCCGGAAGGTGATGGCCATCTTCGCCTCGTACACCCCGCTGGTCGAGCCGATCAGCCTCGACGAGGCCTTCCTGGACGTGACAGGCAGCCTGGCGGTCTTCGGCGGCGGCGAGACGATCGCGCGACAGATGAAGCAGCGCATCCTCGACGAAGTGGGGCTCGTGGTCAGCGTCGGCGTGGCGACCAACAAGCTGTGCGCCAAGGTCGCCTCCGACCTGCGCAAGCCCGATGCCCTGGTCGTGGTGCCGCCGGGCGGCGAGGCCGAGTTCCTGGCCCCGCTGCCGGTCAGCCGGCTGTGGGGCGTCGGTCCGCAGTCGCGGCAGGCGCTGGCCGACTACGGGGTGACGACCATCGGGCAGCTGGCGGCGCTGCCCGACGGCACGCTGCGCCGCCGCTTCGGCACGCACGGGCACGACCTCGCCATGCGGGCGCGCGGCGTCGACCCGTCGCCGGTGGTCACCAGCCAGGCGCCCAAGTCGATCGGCCACGAGCTGACCTTCGACCGCGATGTCTTCGACCGGGCGCGCCTGGAGGCCACCCTGCTCGACCTGGCAGAGTCGGTGGCCAGCCGCCTGCGCAATCACCACATGGCGGCCGGCGCGGTCCAGCTGAAGCTGCGCTACGAGGGCTTCGAGACGCTGACCCGCCAGATGCCGGTGCCGCGCCAGACGCGCGAGTCGGAGCCGATCTACGCCGCCGGCGTGGCGCTGCTGCGCAAGACGCTGGTCGCAGGACGCGCGGTGCGGCTCATCGGCCTGACTGCCATCAGCCTCACCGACATCCAGCAGCTGACCCTGTTCGACGCCCCTGACAAGACCGATCGGATCACGAAGTCGATCGACGCGGTGCGGGAGCGCTTCGGCGAGAAGGCGATCACCCGTGCTCGGCTGATCGGGCACCGCGACAAGCGGCGCTTCGACTTCGGCGAGCGCCCCGAGGCACCCGTCGACGAGGAGCCGCCCGGGGGTTGACATATCGAACACCTGTTCGTATGATCCGTTTTATTAGAACGCCTGTTCGGTGCCCGAGCCAGGCGGCGTGAAGGAGCGATGGAACCGATGGCACTCACCAAGATCACGCCGACCCGGGCACGCGTGCGCTGGGATCGACACCGCGGACGCCCCGCTGCCGTCAGCGTCGCCGGACGGCAGCTGACTGTGACCCGCCTGGACGCGATGCGCGACGAGACGGCTGCCTACCCCGCGGACCGCGGCCCGCGCGTCACCTACCTGGTCGAGACCGATGGCGGCCAGGCATCCCTGGTCTATGACCCGCGCCACGGCCGCTGGTTCGTCGACGCCCTCGACCAGGCCGCCTGAACCTCAGGCCAGCGGCTCGGCCTCAATCACCCACAGCGGTCCGTCGCCGGCCTCGACGCGCGTGGCGTCGCCGCCGGGATCGGTGAGGCTGGTGCGCACCAGGCGCACGCGCTTTCCCTCGAGCTCGGCCACCGGACCGACCACCCGCGACAGGTCGAAGGTGAAGGCCCAGGCCCGCACCTGGTCGTGGATCTTGCGGGCGGGCTGCGTCCAGTCGACGGTGGCGTAGTCCTCCTCGAAGTGCCCTGCCCAGGTCACGCCCTCGGTCGGCTGCGGGTCGCCCGGGTCGCCGGCAGCGATGCGCGCGAAGACCTGCGGCAGGAGCCCCAGCGCCACCGCACCCATGCGCGGACCGACCACGTCGATGCCGAAGTCGTCGTCGAGCATCGGCACGGGGGCCTGGGCCAGGATCGCGCCGGTGTCCAGGTTGGCGTCCATGCGATGCCAGGTCACCCCGAACTCGTTGTCGCCGTCGCGGAATGCCCACGCCAGCGGGATCGGCCCGCGATGGCGCGGCAGCATGGCGGGGTGGCAGTTGACCGAGCCGAGCGGCGGCACGTCCAGGGCTGACTGCGGGATGCGCCACGGGAAGCCCCAGCACAGGGCCAGGTCCGGGTTGGTGGCGCGCAGCAGCGGCTCCACCGACCACTTGTCCTTCGCCAGCAGCACGTCGACGCCGGGAGGGGCGGTCTCGTCGCCCATCGGCTGGCGGCCGGCCGGGGCGGGTTGGCGGCGACGCGCGCTGATGACCGCCACCGGATCGTGCTGCAGCTGCTGCAGGAAGGGGACCATCGCGGCGGCGACCGGCGGCACGGTGGTGATGAGCGCGATGCGCCAGCCGGACGACTTCATGCGCCCCGGAGTCTAGCCCGTACAATCGTGCCCGAGGCTTCCCGGCGGCGGCCGCGCCGCCGCGTCCTGGCCGGCAACGAGGCACTTCGCCGATGGGCGATCCCACCCGACTCACCGATGTCACCGTCCGCGCGCTCACCGAGCGCATGGCCAGCAGCGACCCCGTCCCCGGCGGCGGGAGCGCCGCGGCGCTGGCCGGCGCCATGGGCGCCGCGCTGGTGGCGATGGTCGCGGAGCTGACCATCGGGCGGCCCGAGTACGCCGAGGTCGAGGTGCTCGTCCGTGAGCTGGCCATCGACGCGCGCCGACAGGCCGACGCGTTGCTCGACCTGGCGCAGGAGGATGCGGTCGCCTACGACGCCGTGGTCCGCGCCCGCCGCCTGCCGAAGGACTCCCTGGCGGAGCGCGAGGTGCGGGCTGCCGCGCTGCGCGGAGCCATGGTCGGCGCGGCCGACGTCCCGCTTCGGACCGCGGGCGTGGCAGCCGAGGTCCTCGACCTGGCACAGCGCATCGCGCCGATCGGCAACCGCAACGCGGTGAGCGACGCCGGCGTGGCCGCCCAGCTGGCGGCGGCCGCCCTGCGCGGGGCGATCCTCAACGTGCGCATCAACCTCCCCTACCTGCCGGCCGGCGAGCCGCTGCACGACACGGCCATCACCGAGATCACGCGGCTCGAGGTCCTGGCCGGCGAGCGCGAGCAGGCCGCGATGGCCGCCGTCGACGAGCGGCTGAGGGCGACATGAGCGCGCGGATCCTCGACGGTCGCACCGTCGCCTCGCGGCTGTGGCGCGACCTGTCCGACCGGATCGCCGACCTCCACGAGCGGACCGGCGCCACGCCGCGCCTGGCCATCGTGCGGCTCGACGCGCGCGGCCCCTCGGCGGTCTACGCGTCGAGCGTTTGGCGTGCCGCGCGCAGCGTCGGCGTGGAGGCGATCGAGGTCGCCCCGCCCGAGGGGGTGGCGCTCTCCGACCTGGCGGCGCGCATCGGTGCGCTCAACCGCGACCCGAGCATCGCCGGCATCGTCGTGGCGCAGCCGGTCCCGTCGCACCTCGACCCCAACGCGGTGGTGGCGCTCATCGACCCGGCCAAGGACGTGGACGGCGCCACGCCGCTCAACGCCGGAAAGATCGCCCGCGGCGAGCGGACCTTCGTGCCGGCCACCGCCCTGGCGGTGATGGCCATCCTGCGCAGCTACCAGGTCCCCATCGCCGGCAAGCGCGCCGTGGTCATCGGTCGTTCCGCCGTCGTCGGCCGGCCCGCCGCCGCCCTGCTGCTGGCGGCCGACGCGACCGTGGTGGTCTGCCATCGGCGCACCCGCAACCTCGCCCGCGAGACTCGCCGCGCCGACATCCTGGTGGTGGCGGCCGGGGTGCCGAGGCTGGTGCGGGCCGAGATGGTCAACCGCTCGGCGGTGGTGATCGACTGCGGCATCAACACGACCGATGCCGGGATCGTGGGCGACGTCGACTTCGCCGCGGTCCGCCCGGTGGTGACCGCCATCACGCCGGTCCCCGGTGGCGTTGGCCCGGTGACGACCATGATGCTGCTGCAGCAGACGGTCGACGCCGCCGAGCGGGCCGAGTCATCTGACGAGCCGGCACTCGACCGATACGCCCTCCCGCAGCGTGCCGCGGCGCCGACCGAGGCGGAGCGCTGACCGCTCAGGAGGCCCGGACCACCTCCCGGTCGATCATCTCGTCGACCGGCACCGAGCCGTCGATGAACCCGAGCCTCCGCATCGTCTCGTAGCCGCTCGTCCAGACCGCCGAGTCGATCGTGCCGTCCTGACTCCACAGCTCGACGGTCGCCCTCAGCACGGCAAGCGCAGTCGCTCGATCCTCGCCGATGGCGGGAGCGGCAGCGATGGCGGCATCCAGCCCGACCTGCGGATCGGCCGCGATCGCCTGCTGTGCGCGCAGCGTCGCCGTCGCGAACGCAGTCGCCAGGGCCGGATCGGAGGAGAGCAGCTCGTCCCCGGCGATCAGCCCGGGCCCCGGCAGCGGCGCGACCTCGTCGATCGTCAGCAGGTCGACTGACATGCCCTGTGCCTCGAGCCGCAGCGGCTCGTTGCTGCGGAATCCGGTGATCAGGTCCACGTCACCGTTCAGCAGCCCCTCCACCTGGTTGAACTGCGGGTAGGCGCGGATGGTGACGTCGTCGCGGGTGAGGCCGCCGGCCTCGAGCAGGGCCAGCAGCGCATGCCACGACGAGCCGAACTCGCCGGGCGTCCCGATCCGCAGCCCCGCGAGCTCGGCGGGATCCGACGGGACCGTCCCCGCGGGTCCGATGAGGGCCACCGGGAAGCGGTCGTACAGGGTCGAGATGTACTTCACCGGGATGCCGGAGGTGCGGGCGATCATGACGTCGGTGGCATCGGCCACCCCGAAATCGGCCCGCCCGTCGGCCACGAGGACCAGGACATCGGCGCTGTGCTCGATCGTGACCTCGAGGCCGGCCTCCGCGAAGTAGCCCGCCTCCTGCGCGAGGTAGAAAGGTGCGAACTGCACATCGGGTCGGAATCCGAGCAGCAGCTTGACGGCGCGCAGGGGCTCGGAGACCGAGGACGAGGGCAGGCACCCGGGGAGGACGAGGACCAGGGCGATCAACGGCAGGAGGAGGCGGCGCGGCGACATCGGTCTTCCTTTCTAGCTGGTCGCGACAACCCGGCGCTCGATCGACACGACCAGCCCGTGCAGGCCGATGCCGATGACCGCCAGCGTGGCGAGGGCGACGAACATGAGGGGCGTGTCGAAGAGCCCCTGGTCGGCGATGTTGATCAGGACCCCCAGGCCGCTGCTGGCCCCAGCCCATTCGGCCACGACGGCGCCGATGACGGCCAGCGTGACCCCCACCCGCAGCCCACCGAAGAGGACCGGCAGGGCGGAGGGAATCTCGAGGCGGGCGGTGATCTGGCCGGGCGTGGCGCCCAGGGAGCGGAACATCTCGCGCAGCAGCGGGTCGGCCGCGCGGATGCCGACCATGGTGGCGATGGCGATCGGGAAGAAGACGATCAGGGCGCAGATCAGGACCCGCGCCAGCAGGCCGCCACCGAACCAGATGTCGAGCAGCGGGGCGAGGGCAAGGATCGGCACCGACTGTGCCGCCACGATGTAGGGCGACAGGACGCGCTCGATCACCACGCTCTTGCCGAGCGCGGTGCCCACCGCGACGGCTGAGGTCGCCCCGACCGCAAGCCCGAGCAGGATCTCCGAGATCGTGACCGCGGTGTGCTCCCACAGCAGTCCGGAGCCGATTGCGCGCAGCGCCCGCTCCGCGACGACCTCCGGGGCCGGCAGGATGTAGTCGGGCGTGCCGGTCACCACGGTGAGCAGCTTCCAGGCGACGAGGAAGGCGGCCAGGGAGAGGAGGGTGGTGGCGAGGCGTCTCATCGGTCGAGCCACGGGGTCAGCTCCGGGGTCTGGACCTCGGCAAGGGCGGCGCGCACCTCCGCGTCGATCGCCGCGGCGGCCGGGTCGCCGGCGAGCGCCGTGGGACGCGGGCGCGGCAGGTCGACCGGGATGACGCGCGCCACGCTGCCGGGGCGGGTGGTCATGACGGCGATCCGATCGGCCATGCGCACCGCCTCACCGACCGAGTGGGTGACCATCACCACGGTGCGCCGCCGCGACATCCAGAGCGCCTCCAGCTCGGCGTCGAAGCCCTCGCGGGTCAGGGCATCGAGCGCGCTGAAGGGCTCGTCGAGGAGCAGGATCGGCGGGTCGCCGGCGAGCGCGCGCGCCAGGGCCGCGCGCTGCGCCATCCCGCCGGAGAGGTGCGCGGGGCGAGAGGACGCCGCCTCGGCCAGGCCGACCCGCTCGAGGGCCACCCGGGCGCGCTCCCGTCGCTCGGGGAGTGGCGCGCCCGCCAGCGACATCGGCAGGGCGACGTTGTCGAGGGTGGAGAGCCATGGCACGAGACGGGGCTGCTGGAAGGCGAGGCCGACACGGCCGTCCCCGGCCCGCGGGGCGCGCGCATCCGGGGCCTCGCCGAGCGCCACCTCACCGCTGGTGGGTATCAGCAGCCCCGCGATGACCCGCAGCAGGGTGCTCTTGCCACACCCGTTCGGCCCGATGACCACCGTCAGGCTGCCGGCCGGCACGTCGAGGTCGAGCCCCTCGAGTGCCGTGTGTGGCCCGGCTGCCGAGGCGAACGACATGGCGACCCGCTCGAGGCGCACGGCGAGGGCGGCGGGCGCACCCACCCGCTCGGTCTCCGTCGCTGTGTCGGTCGTCATGGCTCGCTCCGCTACGCCTGCCTTCGCGCGCGGGGCTCGGCCGCGAACGGCCTCCGGCTCGACTTCCTCGGGCGCGCAGGCGCGCGCCATCGGTTTTGTCGATGCGTCGGAGAACGCCTCGCGGTCGCCTTCTCCCATCCGGACTGTGACCGTCGGCCCTGTCTGCCTGCGAGCCTCGCGCTCGCCGGTTCAGGTCGGCCCCGTCAGGTTCGCCCCTTCGGCCGCTCCTCGGCGTCCGGGCCCGATGGGGTTCGCGGGCTGGCTCGCCTCAGCGAGCCGACCGCCGGTGGGGACTTTCACCCCGCCCCGAAGGCGATGAAGTGTTCGGTTGTGGATAGCCTGCGCGATACGTGCCGCACGGTCAACTAGCGGCGTTGCCCTACCGGCTAAGGCGCGTCCGCCATCCTTGGAACTCGAGAATGAGATGCTCCCCTTCGAATCGGAGCTTCGTCCGCTCTACTCGCGGATTAGAGGACTGGTCGGTGATTAGGTCACGCCCGTCGAATCGGTAGGTCAAGGCAAGGTCGCGCTCTTCGTCGGGCCGCCGCCAGGGGATCAGGCCATTGCGGCAGCTGGAGCCCCGCTGCTACGGTGTCCGGGTGAATCCCCTTCGCGTCATCGGGTTCCCGCTAGTCGCCATCGCACTTTGGGTCGAGGTCTATGCCCTAGTCATTCAGGGTGCCACCGATGCGTGCTCGTTCGGATACTGCGCACTCGGACACAGCGGCACCGTTGCGGCTCCGCATGGACTCGCGGCCCTGGTGGGAACGCTCGCTGTACTCCTCCTGGCGGGCGCACTTGTCCTCGATCGACGCCTCAGCCGACGGCTGCCTGCAAAGCTGGCGGCTGCCTGGACCTACCTGCCCACGACCGGGCTGATCGCAGTTCTCGGAATCGCAGCGTCGTTTGCCGCGCTCTCATTCCTCACCTGGGGGCAGCCGTTCGCCTGGATCGCGGACCCAGGTCCCTGCGTGGCCCCGCCCAGCATGAACCTCTCCTGCGACACGGAGACGTCGGCCGAACGATTCCATGACTACGGGCAAGTAGCATTCGTTATAGCCACGGGCGCAGGCGTCCTTGTGATAGCGGCACTGCTCGGCGCGCGCAGCCTGGTGAGCCGACTATTGGGCAACCTGCTCAGCGAACCTATTGCTGATCTGCCTACTTGACCTCGGTCACGCGCTAGGCCGGCCGAACTTCCGACGGGCGATCTCGTCCGCGGAGCCAGCGGTAGATGACATACGCCCCGCCTACCAGCACCACCGCGTAGATCACGTACTCGAACGGACGCACCGCGTCATAGAGGCCGCGGTAGTTCTCCCCGAGGAGGTAGCCCGCCAGCAGCAGAGCGGCGTTCCACGGTAGTGACCCGAGGGCGCTAAAAAGCAGGAAGCGACCGACCGGCATGCGCGCCACGCCGGCGGGGTAGTTGATCAGGGCCCGTAGCAGCGGCACGAGTCGGGCGAAGAAGACGGCCCGATCGCCATAGCGCGCGAACCACGCATCGGCGCGGTCGAGGTCATCGGGCTTGATATGGACGTAGCGGCCCCACCGGTCGAGCAGGGGTCGGCCGCCCCAGGCACCGATCAGGTAGCCCGCCAGCGACCCGGCAACCGCACCCACAGTCGCGATCACCAGCACAACCAGCCAGCTCCACGGCGCATTCGTGAGCGGCTCCAGCACGGAAGGATCCGCGGCGGACTGGCTGACCTTCCAGCCGGCCATCGGCACGATCACCTCCGAGGGGATGATCGGCACGAAGGTCTCCAGGCCGATGGCGATCCCCACCCCCAGGTAGCCGACCGCGTCGTACAGGCCCAGGAAGAAGGGGATGATCGTCCGATCGATGAAGTCGAGCATCGCCTAGCCGCGCACGCGGCCGTCGACGGCCAGGATGTAGACCGCCACGATCACGGCCAGCAGCGCCCCGCCGGCCATCCAGCCGCCCAGCAGGTCCATCGGGTAGTGGGCGCCGAGGTAGAGGCGGGTCAGGCTGATGGCCCCGATGAGCCCGATGGCGACGCCGTAGGCCGTCATCCCGGTGCGCCGGTCGGCGGTGACCCGCGCGACGCAGAAGGCGAGCAGGCCGTAGAAGACGGTGGCGCGCAGCGCGTGGCCGGCCGGGAAGTCGGCGATGTCGTCGAGGCCGACGCCGCTAACGTTGAAGAGGGCGTTGCCGAGCGTCCCGAGGCTGATCTCCGGGATGGCGGTGAAGTACTTCAGCGCCCACTCGATCGGGAAGGCGAGCGCCCCCGCCGCCAGCAGCAGCGCCAGGTCGACGCGCCGCCGGAATAGGACCACCAGCCCGGCCACTCCGAAGCCGATCGCCACGAACCACCCCGACCCGAGTCCGCTGATCCCGATCAGGATCGAGTCGAGCGGTGGTGCGTGCTGCGCGACCCAGTCCTGGATGAGCGGCACCACGCTGCCCATCAGCCACTCCTCGGGGACGGTGTGGTTGGTCGTCCGTTTGAGGGTGACCAGCCAGAAGAGGCTGGGGAGCGCAATCAGGGTCAGCAGGAAGGCGAAGGCTGGGCTCGGGACCGCGCTGCCGCCCCGATCCGCTGCGCCCGCGGCCGCATCCGGACGGCTCGGGGGGTCCGGGACTCGTCGCACGCTGCGTAGTATAGGGACGGCCCCCGGCCCACCCGGAGGTCAGCCACCGGGCCGCGCATCCACCGAAAGGAGCCGCGCCACGCTTCCTGCGCCAACTTCGCCGCTGCTCCTGACCGGTCGTGGACTGACCGTCGCCGACCTCGCCGCCGTGGCGCGGGACGGCCGGCAGGTGGCCCTGGACCCCGAGTCGGCGGACCGGATGCGGGCCTCGCGAGCGGTGATCGAGCGGCTGGTCGACGAGGGAGCCACGGTCTACGGCGTGACCACCGGCTTCGGCGACCTGGCCAACGTGCGGATCGAGCCGGAGCAGGTCGCCGAGCTGCAGCGCAACCTGGTCCGCTCCCACACCGCCGGCGTGGGGGAGCCACTCCCCGTCGACGTGGTGCGGGCGATGCTCCTGCTGCGGGCCAACGCGCTGGCGCTCGGCCTCTCCGGCGTCCGTCCCGAGCTCGCGGAGCTGCTGTGCGGGATGCTCAACGAATCGGTCCACCCGGTCATCCCCTCGCGCGGCAGCGTCGGCGCCAGCGGCGACCTCGCCCCTCTCGCGCACCTCGCCGCGGTGCTCATCGGCGAGGGCGAGGCTGACACCCCCAATGGACCGATGTCAGGGGCCGATGCCCTCAGCGCCGCGGGCCTCTCTCCGCTGACGCTCGGCGCCAAGGAGGGGCTGGCCCTCCTCAACGGGACGCAGCTGATGACCGCCATCGCGGCTCTGGTGCTGCACGACGGGCAGCGGCTGGCGGCGACCGCCGACGTCATCGGCGCCATGAGCCTGGAGGCGATGGAGGGGACTGCGGCCGCCTTCGACGAGGGCCTCATCGGCGCCAGACCCCACCCCGGCCAGGTTTCCACCGCCTCCCACCTGCGCGCGCTGCTGGCCGGCAGCCTGATCGCGGCGTCGCACGCGGACAGCCCGCATCGGCTCCAGGACGCCTATTCGATCCGCTGCATGCCGCAGGTC
>Ga0209640_10003984_pt1 | contig 12975 bp, 8 predicted proteins | sample RifCSP10_1_FD_184018 | JGI IMG/M metagenome (GOLD analysis project Ga0209640, IMG submission 184018) | Soil microbial communities from Rifle, Colorado - Rifle CSP2_sed 10_1 (SPAdes) (version 2) | ecosystem: Environmental > Terrestrial > Deep subsurface > Rock core/Sediment | place: Rifle...
CCGAATCGAGGTTCCCGGTCGGTTCGTCGGCGAGCACGACGGGCGGATCGTTGGCCAGCGCACGCGCGATCGCGATCCGCTGCTGCTCTCCACCCGAGAGCTGCGACGGATAGTGGTGTGCCCGGTCCGTCAACCCCACCTCGTCGACGAGCCGTCTGGCGCGGGCCATCGCGTCCCGCCGACCGGCGATTTCCATCGGCACCAGAACATTTTCGAGCGCGGTCAGTGACGGCACGAGGTGGAAGAACTGAAACACGAACCCGATCTTCTCGCCACGCAGTCGGGCAAGCTCGTCCTCGGTCAGCGTGGTGATGTCGACACCGTCGATGACAATCTGGCCCGTGGTGGGCGCGTCCAGTCCCGCAATCAGACCGAGGAGCGTCGACTTGCCGCTGCCGGACGCGCCCGCAATCGCGACGAACTGCCCGGACTGAATCGTGTAGTCGAGCGGATGCAGAATCGTCAGGGGATGGTCGCCGCTTCGGACCGTCTTCGACACCCCACGTAGCTCGATCATCTCGTGGTGTTCTCCTGGACCACGCGTGGCCTCGGCAGCAGGGGTTCGAGTGCAGCCCAGATCCTGCTCGCGATGATGCGCGATCCTTCGGCATTGGGATGCATCCCGTCCGCAATGTTCAGGCTCGGAACGCCCGCCACACCGTCGAGGTAGAACGGCACGAAGGTCACCGTGTGCTCCCGCGCGAGCTCACGATAGACCTGCCGGAATTCCGACGTGTAGGCCGGACCGAAGTTGGGTGGCGCCTCCATACCGGTGAGGATGACCTTGATTCCGGCTGTTCCGGCCGCGGCAATGATCGCCGCCAGGTTCCGTTTCAGACTCGCCACGGGCAGGCCTCGCAGCCCGTCGTTGGCACCCAACTCGATGACCAGGATCTCCACGTCGCCTTCAAGCGACCAGTCGAGCCGGCTGAGGCCACCCGCGGAGGTGTCGCCGGACACGCCCGCGTTCACCACCTCGTAGGTGTGCCCACTCGTCCGCAGCCGTTCCTGAATGAGCGCGGGCACCGACTCCTCCTTGGCCAGGCCGTACCCGGCGGTGAGGCTGTCGCCGAGGAACACAATCCGAGCAGCCGACGCGGAGACGTGTTGAACACGCGCACCTCCTGCCGATCCCGCCGGCATCTGCTCGGTGCGGGTCTCGTCAGCCGGCGCGCACGACGTCGAGACCATCACGGCGCCGACGAGCACGTGCAGCAGGATCCTGTTCATGAACCGTACAACCATTATGTTATAAGTCGAACACGTGGCTTCCCCGTCGTACGCCTTCCGAGTGGCGCCCCACGCGCTCGCTGCTCCATTTCACGCCGCATGCGCCCGCCTGGACTCGCATCGATTCGCCCGCGCGCTCTGGAGTCGGCAGATCGACGTCTGGAGCAGCGATCCGGCCGTGCAACGAATTGTGAGCGCCCGCCTGGGCTGGCTGCGGGCCGCCGAGTTCGTCACGCCGCAGGTCGTGCGCCTTCGCGCCTGCGCCGATGCGGTCAGGCGTGATGGCTTCACCGACATCGTCCTGCTCGGGATGGGCGGTTCGAGTCTGGCTCCGGACGTGTTGCGACAGGTGTGCGGCCCTTCTCCTGCTGCGCCACGCTTTCATGTGCTGGACTCGATCGACCCGGACGCTGTGCGCGCGGCGATGGCTCGTGCCGGCACCACGCTCTTCGTCCTGGCGAGCAAGTCGGGCTCGACAATCGAGCCAACCGCGGCCGCCGCGGAGGCCAAGCGGCGCCTAGTCGCCGAGGGACACCGCAACTGGGGCACGCGGTTTGTCGCCATCACCGATGAGGACACCGCGCTCCACCGGAGGGCGGTCGCCGATGGGTTTCGAGAGATCTTCCTGAATCCCGCCGACATCGGTGGGCGCTATTCAGCGCTTTCGTTTTTCGGAATGGTCCCGGCCGCGCTGATGGGCCTCGACGTCGACGCGCTGCTCGCCGGTGCTCGCCAGATGGACCGAGCCTGTCGAATCGAACGCGTCGAAGAGAATCCAGGACTCGCGCTTGGCGCGTTGATGGCCGCCGGCGCTGAAGTCGGACGCGACAAGCTGACGATCCTATTGCCACCGCGGCTGCAGTCTCTCGGCCTCTGGATCGAACAGTTGGTCGCCGAGAGCACAGGCAAACACGGCAAGGGGATCGTGCCCGTTGTTGGTGAGCCGCCAGAAGCCGCGTTCGGCCAGGACCGGCTGGTCGTCGCCTGCTCGGTTGATTCCGAAGACCCGCCTGGAATCGATCGTCTGGCCGGCGGGGACGCACCGCACCTGCGGCTTCAAATACCAAATGTTGCGGCCCTTGGGGCAGAGTTCCTCCGCTGGGAGATCGCCACGGCCACCTCGGGCTGGCTCATGGGGATCAACCCCTTCGACGAACCCAATGTGCAACAAGCCAAAGACGCCACGCGCGCGCTGCTCGACGTCTACCGGCACGAACGGCGGTTGCGCGCGCCGGAGCCGCACGCCAGCCTGAACGGCGCTCGGTTGTCACTGAGCGAAACGGCGCTCGCCGGACTCGGAAGCGAGCCGGCGCCAGCGTTCCTGCGCCTGCTACGCCCGAACGACTACTTCGGCCTGCTCGCCTACCTCCCGTCCGACGACCCCGACTGGGAGGACGCACTGCACGCCTTCCGCGCGGCGGTCGCCACCAAGACCGGGTGTGCCACCACTTCGGGATACGGGCCTCGGTACCTGCACTCCACGGGCCAGCTGCACAAGGGTGGACCGAACCACGGCGTGTTCCTCATCGTGACCGCGGAGCCACAGGAAGATCTCGCCGTGCCGGATGAACCCTACTCCTTCGCGGTGCTCGAAACGGCCCAGGCACTCGGTGATTTCCAGTCGCTCTCGCGCGAAAGACGGCGCGTCGCGCTGCTGCGCCTCCCACGCCGAAGTGTCAGCCTGTTTGGGGAGATCGCCGGAGCACTCGTGAGTCTCATTGCGAGGTAGCGCGCAGGCCTCAGCCTGCGCGTCGGGCTCATGACCCAGTCGAGTCAGTGGACAGGCGCGCGATGACCGCCGTCGCATTGTCGCTTGCCCCCCGGTCGATGGCCGATCGGACAACGCTTTCGGCGATATCCACCACGGTGTCACGAGTCGACAGCATCTGCGTCAGCAATGCGTCTGGTACCGCGCCGTGAACGCCGTCGCTGCACAGAAGCAGGCAATCGCCTGCCGCGAGCGTGCGTTCGACCGCCGTCGATTCCAGGTCGGGGTTCAGGCCAACCACTTTTGTCAGCACGTGACGCATGGGATGCGTCCCGACGTCTGCGAGCATGGCCGCCTCAGCCTCGGCGTACGTCGAGGACAACCACGAATCATCGCGCGTCAGTCGCACCAACTGGCCGCCGTGGCAGAGGTAGATCCGGCTGTCGCCTACGCTCGTGTAGTACGCCTTGTCGTCGACGATCAACGCGGCGACAACGGTCGTCCCCATGCCGGCGTGTTCTGGGTCCTGGGATGCGGCGCTGAGAATCTGGTCGTTGGCGTACTGAACGGCTCGCGCCAGCAGACCGCCACTCGGCGGCTCATGACTCGAGGTCACGAAGTCCCGAATCGCCTTGACCGCGAGCCCCGAGGCCACCTCGCCGGCGTTATGCCCGCCCATGCCGTCGGCGACGACCAGTAGACCGAGATCAAGGTCCACGAGCCAGGCATCTTCATTGGTTGAACGGCGACCGGGATGGGTCACGCCACAGGCCGCGAGAGGCATGGGCGGGAATTATAGCTTCCATTCCCCTGTATACTTTGTATACTTTCTTGGTGGCTGGGGCGTCCCTCTCCTCGACACTGACGCGGGCCAGTGCCGCGCTCGAAGGTGGACGGAGCACGGAAGTGACTCGTCTCCTCCAGCCACTCCTGCGCGGGGGCTCACTTTCCAGCGAAGACGAACTCTCCGTCAGGTGTGCGCTGGCCGAGGCGGCGCTCCTCGAAGACGACCTGACGCAGGCCTCGGCAGTCCTGGGTCGGCCTCCCGACGCCCTGCGCGTTCCCGTCTCAGACGCCAGGCTATCCACGTTGTGGCGCCTCCATGGCCGCCTGGCTTTCGCCCGCGGCGAGCAGTCGAGGGCGATCGCCCTGCAGACCCGCGCCCTCAGGCACGCTGAACTCGCTCACGAATCGCGCGCGATTGGCCTCGCGCACTACGAACTCGCCCTCTGCTACAAGCAGGTTGGCGACTCGGGCATTGTTCGTGACCACCTGACCGAGGCCGCGTCGGCACTGCACGCGGCCGGGGACCGCCGCCATCTGGCCCTGGTGCACTCGCTGTCGGCCGTACTACTCGCGCAATCCGGTCGATTTGACGAGGCCACCTCCGCCCTCCGCCAGGGCGAACGACTGGCCACGGCAGTCTCGGCCGACGATGTCCTCGCCGGAATCGTGCACAACCAGGCCAACGTGGCGCTCATGCTGCACCAGCACGACGAGGCCCTTGCGCTCGCCGACCGCAGCGTCGCGCTCCATCAGACCCTCGGTTCCGGGCACGGCTTGGCCGTGGCCCTGGCAACGCTGGGCCAGATCTGCGTGCAACTCGGCGATCTCGATCGAGCCGAACAGGTGTTGACGCGCACGCTCGAGGTGCGAAGCGCCGTTCAGTTTCACGAAACCACGGGTGCCGTCTTCGACACACTGGCGCAGATTCACCTCATGCGCGGCTCCTACCAGCGAGCTGAGGAGTATCTGCACCTCGCCAGCGAGGCGTACGGCTCCTACGGCACGCAGACCATGCGGTGGTACGAGTGGTCCCTGAAGGTCCTCGGCGTGAAACTGGCCACGCGGCGCGGGGCGTACGAGGAAGCCCTCGCCGCGGCTGATGCGCTGGCGAGTACACCCGGTGTGCCGCCGGCCGACGCCATCCAGGCCGAACTCGCCGCGTGCGAAGCCCTCACGGCGGCCGGACGCCTGCAGGAGGCCGAGCAGCGCCTGGAGGCGTGCGAGGGGCGGCTCGACCCCCGCGCCTCACCGGCGAATTGGGGTGAGTTCCTCCGCATCCGTGGCCTGATTCGCGAGCAGTCTGGGCGAAAGCCGGCGGCGCACCATGACTTGGCGCAGAGCGCCAACGTCTTCGAGCTCCTCGGAGAACGCTATCACGCGGCTTTGAGCCGCCTGTCGCTTGCGCGCCTCGCGGCCGCATCCGGATCGCGCGCGACCGCCGAGCGGTACCTGGAACAAGCCGGCGCCGACTTCAAGACGCTCGGGGCCCAGCGCGACCTCGACGAGGCCCACGCCATCAGGGACGGCCTCACGACGGCTCCCTCCGAACCCTCGACCATCTCGGTTGCCGACGCAGACGAAGGCATCGTCCGAAGACTGGTGGACGCCTCGATCCTCAAGGAACTCCTCACGCGCGAAACGGCGGCGGCGCTGCTCGAAACCGTCGACGCGAGCGCGGTTGTGGTCCTGGTGGAACCCAGCGGAGGCGAGGTCCGCGTGGTCGCGGCCGCAGGATGCGACGCCGCCACGGCAACGAGCCTGGCACAGGCCGCGCGCCAGGGACAGACGTCCCACGCGGGCCGCGCACTGCTGGTCGAGTCGCTCGGACGAGATGCAGACGGCGTTCGCCGGTGCGCCGTCGCCACGGCCGCGCCACTCGGCGGCGCAGCCGCGGCCCGGTTGCGGATGTTCATCACCATCGCCCGCCAGGGATTCGAACTGTGCGGTGCCCGAGAACGCCCCAGCCCGGCGGCAGATCAGGCGCACGAACGGTCCCTCGAGCCGCTGCTCCCGGGGTTCATCTGCGCCGGCCCGGCTATGCATCGCCTCGCGGATCAGATCCAGCGCCTGCAAGGCCACAACCTCACCGTGCTCATTACCGGGGAAAGCGGTACTGGCAAGGACCTGGTTGCGAGGGCGATTCATGTCGGTTCTCCGAGAAGCGCCGCGATGTTTCTGCCGTACAACTGCACGACGACGACTCGGGATCTCGCGGACAGTCAGCTCTTCGGCCACCGGCGCGGCAGCTTCACCGGTGCGGTGACCGACCAGCCGGGCCTGATACGGTCGGCCGCTGGAGGCACCCTCTTCCTCGACGAGGTTGGGGACCTTCCCCTCGACATCCAGCCAAAGCTGCTGCGGTTTCTCGAGCAGGGGGAAGTCATGCCCGTCGGGGAGACTCGCCCCCAGGCGGTCGATGTCCGAGTGCTGGCCGCCACCAATGCCGACCTCGAACAGCGTGTCACCGAAGGCAAGTTCCGAGAGGACTTGTACTACCGGCTCAGCGTCATTCGAATCCACGTGCCCCCGCTGAGGGAACGCCGCGAGGAAGTGCCCCACCTCAGCACCTTCTTCCTGCGTGAAGCCTGTGAGCGGCTGGGGAAACCAGACGTCCAGTTGAGCCCTGGCACGCTCGACCTGTTTGCTGGGTACTGGTGGCCGGGCAACGTCAGACAGCTGAAAAACGAGATCCAACGGGCGGTCGCCATGAGTGCACCCGGTGGGGTCATTGAACCCGAGCACCTCTCACCGGACCTCACAGCGCCGAGCCGTGGGCAGGACACCGCACGACACGATCGGCCGCGAGCGGTCGAGCCAGGCAATCTCGCAGCGGCCGTGGAAGGCATCGAACGCGACCTCATTACGGCCACACTCGACCGCACACGTGGGAACATCTCGGAAACCGCTCGCGTGCTGGGGTTGACGAGGCGGGGGCTGTATTTGAAGCTGCGGCGGCTCGGCCTCGAAGCCTCCTCGGCGGATATTCAGTAACCAGGTATACAGGGTCGTTGGATACACACTATCCAGAGCGCCCACGTCACCCACAGGCAGCCTCTTCACCCTACGTCTTTGTTATCAGTGCTTTACGGTATCTGACCCCGCGCCGGCACGGTCAGGAGTGCTCGGGCCTGCACATTGATAGATAGAACCGCAGGACAGACACTTCTCAAGGGGGACACTGTGATGCACGCCGTGGCAACTCGACAGGGACAGACCGCCGCACAGCTTCGAATCGGCAGCCGCAAGAAGGTCAGCGTTCCAGCCAGACTCACCTGGCGCGATGCCGCCGGCACGCTTCGGTTCGTGTCGGTCATCGTCCGCGACCTCAGTGGCGTGGACGCCTACGTGGAGTGTCAGGTGCCGGCGTCGATCCCGCTGTACCGACTCGTCCACTTCCAACTCGAACGCCCGGCTGGCTCAAGCGAACCAACCTCAACCCTGGGTAGCCGCAAAGTTCTCTCAGCCGTCTATCGCGTCGGTCCGTACCAGCGTTCGAGCGGCACACCCCAGGGCTACGGTCTTCGCCTGCTCGTTGAGCCAGAACTGGAACCCTCAACGATGCCGGCCGAGCACCGCGCGTTCGCAGTAGCGAACTAGCTTGCGTGCTTCTTCCTCCAATACCTCGCCAGTCCAGTGAACGAATGTTCGTGGGCAGCAGCCACGATGTAGGTGTCCACCTGGGCGTCGGTCATGTGACGGCGCAGGTGCTGACGCAGTTGCCGCGCGAATTCGGCACCATGCTCCTCGTCGGTTCCCGGCTCGCCGAGCAGTGCCAGCGCAATGCCGGCGGTCGTCGTCAGGTTCTCCATCAGGGCCGCCAAGTGGGGACGTACCTCGGTTACCGGACCGAAGTGCGTCAGCATCAGCGTCGACGGTGACCAGGCCAGGATGCGGTCGACGCTCGCCCTCCACGACTCCAGATCCACATCGGGAGGCGGAGTCGGTGGAAGAACGTAGCCACCGCCGATGCGCACACCCGCTGTGTCACCCACGTAAGCGACCCCGCTCGAGGCATCAAAGTAGCTGACGTGATGTGAGGCGTGACCCGGCGTGTAGGCCACATCGAAGGATCTCCCGCCCGCTTCGACCTTCTCGCCTCCGGACAGCACCACCAGGTTGGCAAGCGGCACCGGCGTGACCTCGCCCCAGAAGTGGTCCATTTGGTCGCCGTAGATACGCGTCGCGCTCTCAATCAGCTTGCCGGGCTCGGCCATGTGTCTGGCGCCCCGCTCGTGCACGACCACCGTGATGTGCGGATGCGCTCGAACGATCGTCCCGGTCGCGCCGGCGTGGTCGAGGTGGATGTGCGTAAGGAGGATCTGCCTCACGTCCGTCCATCCGATTCCGCTGGCCTGGAGTCCGAGCTCGAGTGTCTCAAGGCAGCTGGTCGGTCCTGGATCGATCAGGGCGGCGCCCCCTCGTCCATGCGCGACACCGGTCGCGATGACACGCGCGCGCGCGTGGAATTGGAGGTCAATCCACGACAGGCCGTGGCTCAGCGTGTTGCCGGTCGAGTCGGTCACGTCGGTGCGATTATACTGACGGCTGACGGGTATGTGCTTCCTGCATCAGAGCTGGCCGCGGAGTCTCCTTGTGATTTCTGCAACGGGCCGCCCGTTGGTTGGCCCGCATGATCGCCGTCGAAAGGCTGCAGTCCACTAACCATGCGTCCGGTTGATCCGGTGGACGTGCTGACCGCGGTTGCGCGTCTGGTCGCCGAGGCGCCCAGCCTTCGCGACGTCGTGTCCCGTCTGGCCGGCACACTCCGCCCCACGATTCCGTTTGAACGCCTGCACGTCCTTCGGCTCGACCGGGCGGACTCGTTCGTCCTGTACCTGGTGCCCGAGACGGGCGCGGTGGAGGTCACCGAGCACCTGGTGGGTGACGCAGCGACTCAATTCGACGCCGGCGACGAGACGGTGAAATCGCGCATCCTGTGCACGATCCGGCAGGGCCCTCGCGTACACGGGGCGCTCTGGCTCACCTCCACCGAGGAGCATGCCTTCCGCGACGATCACCAGACGCTGATGGACAGCGTCGTGGACCTGCTCGGCCTGGCCTTCGAGCACAACGCGATCGTCGAGCGCGAGGCACTCCGCCGCGAGCGCATCGACAGTCTGCGCGGCCTGCTGCGCACGATGGCCGGCGCCCTCGACATTCGCCACGTGTTCACGAAGGTGTCCGACGTCGTCCGCGGAGGTCTCCCCCACGACATGCTCGTGGTCACCTCCTGGGGTGAGGACGGCGAATCGTTCCGGGTGTACGCCATGGCCGGCGCGACTGCCGAGGAGCCGGAATTCTGGGCCTCGCGACCCCTAACTGGCGACGATCTCGCGCAGCTCGGTCGCGATGCCTACGTCATCCACGACGTCGAAACCGAGGTGCCACCCGACAGCGTGCGCGGCCGGATCTTTCGTCGCTTCGGAGTGCGCTCGGCCCTCCGCGTGCTGATGCCCCTCGGCACCGAGGTCTTCGGCTCCCTCTTTTTTTTGTCCCGGCAGACGGATCGATTCACTGAAGACGACATCGATTTCGCCCGTCGCGTGGCCGATCACCTGGCCCTGGCCCTTTCGCATGGCCGTCTCGCCGAGGCGGCGCGGAGTCAGGCCGAGTCGCGGGAGACCGCCGCCCGGCTCGAAGCCCAGGTCGCCACCCTCACGCGTGAACTCGAAACGCGGACAGGGCAACGGCGGACGGTCGGTCGATCCCGGCAGTGGAGAGACGTGCTCGCCCACGCGGCCCGCGTCGCGCAGACGGAAACCACTGTTCTGCTCACCGGCGAGTCCGGAACCGGCAAGGAGGTCGTCGCGCGGTTCATCCATCACGCGTCGCGCCGCAGCCGGGGCCCCTTCATCGCGATCAACTGCGCCGCCTTGCCCGATCAGCTGCTCGAGTCGGAGCTGTTCGGGCACGAACGCGGTGCGTTCACCGGCGCGGTCTCCGCCAAGCCGGGCCGCATCGAACAGGCCAGCGGCGGCGTGCTCTTCCTCGACGAGGTTGGCGAGATGGCCCCGACTGTGCAGGCCAAGCTGCTGCGAGTGCTCGAAGAACGCGAGTTCATGCGGCTGGGGAGCACGCGCGTGCTCCACGCCGACATTCGGGTCATCGCGGCCACGAACCGGGATCTGCACGTCGCCATCGCGCGCGGCCAGTTTCGTGAGGACCTCTATTACCGCCTGGGGGTTTTCGAGATCGCCTTGCCGCCGCTTCGTGCCAGGCCCGATGATGTCCTCGAGCTTGCCGACACGTTCCTGGCCGAAATTGGCGAGACGGTGGGACGGCCGGCGGCCGGGATTGCGCGAGATGCCAGAGAGCAGTTGCTCGCCTACGAGTGGCCTGGCAATGTGCGCGAATTACGCAACGCCATCGAGCGCGCCGTGATTCTGGCTGATGGCGGGGTGATCCGCAGTGAGCACCTCCCCGTCACGCCGTCCCGCCCCGCCGCCACGGGCACCCCTGAGACCGCGGGTGCCCCGCTCCCCACGGGCGGCGTCAACATCGAGGCGATCGAGCGCTCCCTCGTCGTCAAGGCGCTCACCCAGACTCGACACAACAAGACACGCGCGGCCAAGCTGCTCGGGCTGACCCGGGCGCAGCTCTATTCCCGCATCGAGAAGTACGGGCTCACGGGGACCGAGGTGTGAGTGCCGTGAAGGCGCTCGCCTCTCTGGTCATCGTCCTACTCATCGGCATGCCGGTTGCGGCCCAGCGGCTCGCCGACACCGTCGTGCCGGAACACTATTCGCTGTGGTTTGCCCCGGACCTCGAGAAAGAGACGTTTCGGGGGCGAGCCTCGATCGACGTGGTGCTCGCCGAAGCCTCGTCCACCGTGACGTTCCATGCGGCTGACATCGACTTCGAAGAGGTCATGATCACCTCCGCCGGGCGCAGATGGACGGCCCGCGTGACGACAGACGAGGCCGCCCAGACAGCAACCCTCACCGTGCCGGAGCCAGTCGCGGAAGGTCGAGCCACGATTGACATCACGTACAAGGGCCGGCTCAACGACAAGCTGCGCGGCTTCTACATCAGTAAAGCCAACGGCCGAAAATACGCCGTCACCCAACTCGAGGCCACCGACGCCCGGCGGGCCTTTCCCTCCTTCGATGAGCCGGCCTACAAGGCCACCTTCGACATCTCCGTCATGATCGATGTCGGCGACCGGGCGATCTCAAACGGCCAGCAGACCTCCGACACGCCAGGGCCGGAGGCTGGAAAGCACACGGTCACCTTCGCGCGCACCCCGAAGATGTCCACATACCTCGCGGCCATGATCGTCGGGGATTTCGTGTGCCGAGACGGCGCGTCCGACGGCACGCCCATCCGGATCTGCTCGACGCCGGACAAGCTCGGCCTCACATCCTTTGCCCTCGAGGCGGCCCAACAGCAACTCGCCTTCTTCAACGAGTATTTCGGTATTCGGTACCCGTTCGGCAAGCTCGACGTCATCGCCGTGCCGGACTTCTCGGCGGGCGCCATGGAAAATGCCGGCGCCATCACATTCCGCGAGCGACTCCTGCTCGTGGACCCCACCAACGCCTCGGTCGAGGCCCGCAAACAGGTCGCCTCGATCATCGCCCACGAGATCGCCCATCAGTGGTTCGGCAATCTCGTCACGATGAAGTGGTGGGACGACATCTGGCTGAACGAGGGCTTCGCCACGTGGATGGCAAGCAAGCCCTTGGCCGAGTGGCGACCCGAGTGGAAGGTCGATCTCGACGACGCCGCCGACACGCAGGGCGCCCTCGCCATCGATGCGTTGCGTTCGACGCGCCCAATCAGGATGACAGTTGAAACACCCGCCGAGATCAACGAGGTTTTCGACGGAATCGCCTATCAGAAGACCGCCGCGGTCCTCCGCATGATCGAAGCCTACGTCGGACCGGACGCCTTCCGGCAAGGCGTGCAGTCCTACCTGAAGCGATTCTCCTATGCCAACGCGGCCGGTGAAGACTTCTGGAACGAGGTTGCAGCCGTGACCGGCAAGCCCGTCGACGGCATCCTGCGCAGCTTCGTGGACCAGGCCGGAGCACCAGTCCTGTCGGTGCAGGCCTCGTGCGGCAGCAACGGCGCTGGCGAACTCGACGTGAGGATGGAGCGGTTCATGGGCACGCCTGGAGCGGCGCCGTCCGGCCCCCAGGTGTGGACGGTGCCAGCGTGCTTCAAGGCTGAGGACGGCCGGCCGCGATGCGAGGTCATGGATCGACCACAGTTGACCGTCCGCGTCAGCCGTTGCCAGGCCTCTTTCGCCAATGCCGCTGGCCGTGGCTATTACCTCTCCGAGCACTCCCCGGAGTCGGTGCGCGCATTCTCGATGGACCGCGGCCTCGAGCCGGCCGAGCGCCTTCGTCTGCTCGGCGACGAGTGGTGGATGGTTCGCGCGGGCCGTCACGATATCGACGTCTACCTCGATGTCGCCACCACGTTTGCCGGTGATGAGACCACCGTCGTCATCGATTCACTGGCAGGTCGGCTCACAAATATCGGCGAAGACCTGGTGGCAGCCTCTGACCGGCCGAAGTACGAGGCGTGGATCCGCGCGCACTTTGGCCCGCGGCTGGCAGCGCTGGGCCTGCCCGGGGACCCAAGTGACGGTGACGAGCGTCAGAGTCAGCGCGCAACCTTGCTCGCCCTGGTTGGCATCGTCGGCAATGACCAGGCGGTTCAGAAGCGTGCGCGCGAACTGGCTGTCGAATACCTGAGAAGTCCCAGCTCGCTCTCGGGCACCTTGGCGCCAACAGTGCTGCGCGTGGCGGCGGTCGCAGGAGACCGCGCGCTCTACGAGCAGTCACTCGCGCAGCTGGACGGCCTCAGCGCGCAACCGGAGCTGTACTACCGGATCTTCAACACGCTCCCCTGGTTCAGGGACCCCGTCCTGACGAAGCGAACGCTCGACTTCGCGTTCTCGTCGGCCGTGCGGACGCAGGACACCGGAGGACTCATCGCCAACCTTGTCGTGCAGCCCTGGAGCCGAGCGGCGACGTGGGAGGCCACGCGGGCGAACTGGCCGGACATCCTGAAAACGATCGGCGAGTTCCAGGGCATTCCCGCCATCGTAGAATCACTGGGCGCGTTTTGTTCAGCGGCTTCCGCCGCAGAGGTCCGGGAGTTTTTCGACAGCAACCCCGTCCCTTCCTCCGAGCGGGCGGTGCGACGGGCACTGGAACGTATCGAGAGTTGCGTCGCACTTGCCGAACGACAGGGGAAGCCGCTCTCAGCGTGGCTGGCGAGGCAGTAGGCAAGACGTAGTG
>Ga0209640_10003985_pt1 | contig 12970 bp, 8 predicted proteins | sample RifCSP10_1_FD_184018 | JGI IMG/M metagenome (GOLD analysis project Ga0209640, IMG submission 184018) | Soil microbial communities from Rifle, Colorado - Rifle CSP2_sed 10_1 (SPAdes) (version 2) | ecosystem: Environmental > Terrestrial > Deep subsurface > Rock core/Sediment | place: Rifle...
AGGCGTACGTCCAAGGATTGAAGCGCTCGAGCACACCCTCCATTCCCAGATAGGCCATCGGAGCGATCAGAACCAGCATCAGGATCAGCAGGGCACCCTGAAGGGTTAGATTGACATTGTCCAGGGCCTGTACCAGCCCCCCGGGCAGCTCCACCGGGAGGGAAACGCTGGACCAGGCATTTGTTAGCACATCCACCTGTAAGGTGCCCAGGATCAGGACGCCAATGAGCATCAGGAACACCACCCACACGGCGGGTTTGACCCTCACGCGCTGGTCGAACATCCCGGCGTTAGCCATCTCGGCGGCGCGCCGGCTCTCTTCAGCCCGGAAGACCCAGGCCATGACCAGGCCAATGCTGATGCCGAAGAGGATCGACAGCACGATACGCGCCAGGGCGATGTCCATGCCGATGGCCGCGCCGGTATAGGCGATGGCCAGAATATTGACCGCCGGGCCGACGAACAGGAAGGTGATGGCGACGCCCAACCCGGCGCCGCGCTTCCAGATGCCCGCGAACAAGGGCAGGATGGTGCACGAACATACCGCCAGGACAAAACCGCCGATGGCCGCGGCCGGGTAGCTGATGTACCTGGGCGCCTTGGGTCCCAGGTAGCGGGTGATGGCTTCCTTGGGGATCATGGCGCTCATGTAACCGGCGATGACGAAGGCTGGTACCAGGCAAAGCAGCACGTGCGCCGCCAGGTAATCCAACAGGCCGGTCCAGCCGGACCATAGCAAGGTGCCAAAATAGTCAAAAACAAGGTCAATAGTCATCTGATTTACTCGCTCACGGCGCCGCCGCTGCGCTTAGGGCGCCTTCTGGACATGATGCGCCGCCGAGGACGGTCATAAGAATGACGGTCATAAGAATGACGGTCATAAGAATGACTCAGGCGGGAGCATGGTTAACTTTCGGTGACAGCATGGCGACGTGCGGCGGGAGCATGGTTAACTGGCCGCGAGGGCCCGGTTATCTAAGAAACGGTTAGTTGGACGGTCTTAGGAGAACGGGGCGCTCCATCGTGCAGCACCGTCTCGCAATACGGACAGCAGCAGTCCGGCACCAAGGCACGGGGAGGGGCGATTTTGACTTCATTCTCCGGGATGCCGGCGAGCAGGGCTGCATGCCGGATAAGATCCAATAATGCCGTGTCCTTCAAGCGGTAGTAAATATTGCGGCCTTCCCGGCGGGGGACAACGATCCCTTCCTTGCGTAGAGCCATCAAGTTTTGGGAGATATACGCCTGGCGCTGTCCGAGAGCCGCTTCCAGGTGGCATACACAGGCTTCGCCCTCGCCGATTGCTAACAAGATCCTCAGACGGGCGGGCTGGCCGAGGGCGCTGAATAAGCGCACAACGGACCTGGGGAATTGTGGTTTTCTTGTTCTACTCATCGAACTCTCCATAAAAATATTCATAATTACGAATGTATTTTACACGTCCGTTTTCATTACGGCATGTGACAAATGTAACAAAAACCTCAGGATGATAATCCGATAAGTACCCGGCAGCCTTCACAATTCCCCACTTGGCGCAAATATCTGGAGAGATCGTTCGGAAACTCTCTGACTGATCTTGGATTTGTCGTATTTTCCGAGAGAGCGCTTAACCGACACCCCCATCCGGGATAAGTGTTAGAATCCCTCCGAGATTTCGTGAGCAGCGAGATTCCCACTTACACATAGAAAGATCTCACCAGAAAACAGGCGCCTGGCTGACGCTAAAATTGGAGCTCTCGCATAAGTCTGGTCGAGCGTTCCATCAATGAGGAAAAATCAGAAGGATTGATTATGCTGCCAAATCTTCGCACGATCGCGTTGTTTATCCTGGCCGGGCTGGCAGAAATTGGCGGAGGATGGCTGGTCTGGCAGTGGCTGCGGAATGGGAGGGGTTTGCCGTTGGGGATTCTTGGGGGAGCCGTGTTATTCACCTATGGCGTGATTCCGACGCTACAATCGGAACCGGCGTTCGGACGAGTGTACGCAGCATACGGGGGGATATTTATCGTGCTCTCCATCCTGTGGGCCAGGATCGTCGATGGCTGGCGGCCCGATCGCTTCGACCTGATCGGTGCCGGCCTCGCCCTGGTGGGCGTTTCGATCATCATCTGGGGACGACGCTGGTTTTAATCTAGATAATATCGACTTCCCTGCCCCACCTCTGTTGCAGTATCTTCCATACAGCAATTGCTGCAATTGCGATCAGGACAACAACCGGCAGAATCAAAAATACAAAAAACCTTGGAGGTGAGAAGAAAATTGGTGGAGGGAATCCCGGGTTGAAAGCTGAATCCCAGGTATAGATGAGGAAGCCGGAAAATGAAATCATATAGGTCATCGATACCGCGCGCCAATCAGGGATAAGGCAGACCAGGGCAACGAGCGTCATGAGATACCAGGCTTTTCCATAATTGATCAGAAACAGGGAGAAAAACAGCGCCAAAAGAATCCATCCCATAATCATCTGCTTTTTATCCCCGCTCCGGGTAAGCCCAACCAGGAGAAGTAGACCGATAAAGAGCACCCTCAAGAAAGAGCGCAGGAGATCCGGCGCAGAGCCGCCTGACATATTAATTACGCTGATCGTTTGAGCGGCGAGAAATTCTCCCAGCCCATAGCGAAAATAAAAGAAGGCAGCAGTAATAGCGAACAGGCTCCCCAAGGCAACATAATCCCTCCACCTTTTTCCCTTGAGATACATGAGCATATACGCTGCGGCGAAGGGTAAGGTGGTCAGCTTTATCAATACCGACAGCGTCAGAGGAACAATGGCAATATTTCGGCGCTCGAATACCAGAAGCAAAATCGCCAACAAAAGGAAGAAGACAATAAAGGTATCGCCCTTACTCTGCCCGAATAAAACAATGATCGGACTCCAGGCATACAAGACCATACCGCTCAGCAAATAGCGGCGGTTAATCTTATTCACAATGATTGCGATGAGAACAATGTTGGAGAGGTTTACAAGCAGAAAGGCGATGCGGTAGATCAACAAATTCCTGGCAACATTTTCTCCGGTAAGTTTGGCAAGGCCAATTTCGATGGAAGTCCACAGCGGCAGCTTCCACCACTCTGCTTCCTCGGTATAGCCATGACCGGCGTAAGGATACACCGGATCGTGCGGGATCTCGTCGACGGCCGCTTGATACGGGTCTTTGTTGTAAACCGCGCTCAAGCGACCTCGGATCATATAGTTGAAGATGTCCGTGTTCAGGTTGGGCAAGGCGAACGTGGACAGGAGCAAATATCCGCAAGCAGGGATTAAAACCAGCGCCAGCGAATTGGGGCGGGCAGGTGCTTTCCAGCTTAGATACACCGCCAGACCATAAGCAGCGAAGGTGATGCCAGTAAGGACGACCAGCAAGATGGCAACGCTTTGGGGATCGGGGGGAATCGGGAGCGGCAGCGAAACGATCCATGACCACAGGCGAAAATCATCGATCAGAGAAGCGCTCGGACGCGCAATACGGGCCGGAGTCTGGGGGATCACAAAAAAATAGCCGAAATAGGCAACCAACAAGACCACTGCCGACAGGCCGAAGACAAACTGCGGAAATGGAGAGCTAGCTTTCTTTTCCATGACTCTTGATGATTATTTCCTCTAGCCCTTCCAAATTACCGATCTCCCAGTGGTGGGGTGGACGCAGGATGCCCTTTTCACCAGGTTGTGGTTCGACCGTAATGGAATATACATGCCAATGGTAGTCGTAGGCGTACGACCAGTCGTTTTTATAGGACCCAACGTCAACAAAATATTCGCCCCCGTTGAGGTCCAGTCTCTCGATCTGGAGCACCACGCTACCGCGGCCGCGTAGTTCAGGGAGTTGGAGTGGCGCTGAGGCAGTACTGGTATCGTAGCAGACCAGCCCATCCGCTCGGGTGATGGTAACGCCGAAAATCGGCGCAGGGATCTTTTGTGGGTTGTTAAAGTGCAATTCAACGCGCAGCGCATCGCCGCTATCCAGGCTGGTGACCGCATTGCCGTTCACGTCCAATAGCCGGACGTCCTGGATTTCAATCTCCAGCGAGCCAAAGCGGTTTTCATTGACGCGCAGCTCCCCACCGTCATGCAGCGGGTGGGCGGGCCAGCTCGAGGGGGTGCGTCGCTGGGTTTCCGCCTGCATCTCCTGGACGTACTGCTGCACGACCAACTTTGCGGGACCCTGAGCCCGCACTTGCCCGGCGTCGATCCATAAGACCTCGTCGCACAACTCGCCCACCAATGAGGTGTCATGAGACACCAGAAGGATGGCGCAGCCGCCGCGCTTAAATGCTTCAATTCGATCCAGGCATTTTTGCTGGAAGGCCATATCGCCCACTGCCAGCACTTCGTCGATGAGCAGAATATCTGGATCGGTGTGCACGGCGACAGAGAAGGCCAGCCGCATGCGCATCCCCGTGCTGTAGGTGCGGAATGGGCTTTCGATAAAATCGCCCAGTTCGGAAAATCCAACGATGGAGTCGAAGCGCCGGGCAACCTCCTGCCGGGTGAGCCCGGAGATCACTCCGTTAATAAAAATATTCTCCCGTCCCGTCAGGTCGGGATGGAAGCCGGCCCCCAGGTCGATAAGCGCGCCAATCTTTCCCTGAGTAAAAATTTTTCCTTGGCTCGGCCGGCCAACACCACCGACCAGCCACAGCAACGTGGACTTGCCCGCCCCATTGCGCCCAATCAATCCCGTCATCTTGCCGGCGAGCACACGAAAGCTCACATCCTTCAGCGCCCAAAAATATTCCTCTGCCTTCAGTCCGCGGAACCCGCGCAGTACCGCCTCCTGCAGCGTCCAGGGGCGGTCCCCCGAATGGCGGCGAAAGCGTTTTCCCAGACCTTCAACGATGATCGAATCGCTCACCTATAGTTCCTCCGCAAACTGCGCGCTGGCTCTCACAAATATCCGGTAGCTCACCAACAGCAGCCCGGCGGAAATCAGGCTTAGCGCCAGCAGTCCCTGCCATCCAGGCATCTGCCCCTGAAGCAGAATTTGCCGGTATGCATCGATCAGCATTGCCATTGGATTCAGCCGGTAAATCACCTGGAAGCGGTCAGGGATAGCGCTGATGTCGTAAAACACCGGCGACAGGTAAAAACCGAGGAGCAGTACAATTCCCAGCAGATACTGCGTATCGCGAAAGGTCACATGCAGGGTGGCGACGAAGTATGAAAGGCTGAGCGTGAACAAAAATTGCACGGCGAAGATGGCCGGCAGCGCCGCACCGCTGGCTTGCAGCGAGAACCCATTGATCCACAGAAAAACCAGCAGTATCGGCAGCGCCAATAAATAATGAATGAAGTTGGTTGCCACTGTAACGACCGGCAGGATCATTGCGGAAAATCCTGGTCTGCGGATCAGTTCCCGGTTGTCCACGATTGCCCCGGTCGCGGCGTAAAGCGAGGTCTGAAACCAGTTCCACGCCAGTAGTCCGGTGAAGAGGAAAGAAGCGTAATTTTCTATGTCCAGCGGCAGCACCAGGCTGAAGATCAGGCTGAACACCAGCAACTGGGCAAGCGGGTTTAACAGCGACCAGGCAATGCCCAGCAGCGAGCGTTTATAGCGCAGCTTCATGTCGCGCCCGATCAGCTCGCGCAGCAGATCGATCAGGTAGAGCAACTGAGGATAGGCAGCGGGTCTATTCATCAAGTTTCAACGCTCAGTCGATCCGGTATAGGGCAAAGCGACGATCTTCATACAGGGCCTCAAAAACGGCTGTAGCCTGGAGATTTTCTCTGAGCATGGTTGCCCCAGGATCGACTCCGCCAAGCGCCCGTTTATCGAAGAGGACGTACTCGATGCCAATTTGGCGCAGATGCTCAACGGCTCCCCTGCCATTTCCGGCCGTTGCCTTCTGGAGGATGGAACCGCCAAGCGGCGAGTGGCTCCAGATGCGCCCCCGTTCGCTGTAAAAGTGGTCGCCATCGCTGAAGGTCAAGACCAGCGCATCCGCCGGAAGATTGTGGTTTATGTATTGCCAGGCCCGGTAGGAAGGGATTCTGCGTTCCAGATAGCTTTCCTGGTATTCCGCTCCGACCACAACGCTCACGGGCAATTCGTGGATCACATGCGTTAGCCAGCCTTCCGAATTTGACCGGTCTGATTCATGCAGGGATGTAAAAGGGGGCAAATTCAATAACAACAGGGCGGTTATCACGCCCGGGCCAATTGCCTTCTGCCAGGAAAACTGGGTGAAGTTGTTCATCAAGGCTTCGAAGGCCAGCGCAGCCAGGACCGCCAGGATAGGCGTAATTGCGACCAAAAAACGCATCTGGAAGCTGCTCACCGGTGAGGCCCACAAGGCGATATAGCCGGCCACAAACGCCAGCAGCCAGGAAACAGGCGCGGTTCGAAACGGCTGCCAAATGAATCCGGGCATTAAGAGGAGAAAGATGGGTCCAAGGCTGCCTCCAAACCGGGCCGCATGGAGGGTCATATTCCAGGGCAGCAGCAAAAGGTTTAAGGGTGTCCGCGGGTAGCCAAAGCGGTTCTTAAATGCAGCCAGGCCCTGCTCGGTTATTTCATTCCACCGTTGAGCGGGAAGGGCTCCGAAAATAGGGTAGAGGTCGGGGAAGACTGGATTGCCGGCTGCCAACCAGCTGCGAATATACCAGGGGAGGGGAATAAGCAAGCTGATGCCGGCGAAGAGGGCAGCTGGCATTAATGACTTTCGCCAGGAGCGTTCGTCCGACCAAAGAATCCCGGCCAATGCGATGCTTGCCAGGACGAAAACCAGAAGCGCCAGGTGTTTCGTGGCCAACGCGAAGCCCAGGTTCAGCCCCGCCAACGCCAGCCACTGCCACCTCCGGCCGGAGATGTAACGCAACAATGCGTAGATGACCAGGCCAACGTGGAAGGCAAGAGCCAGGTCGATATAAGCGGTTGTAGCTTCCCACAGCACGGTGGGAATAGTCAGGAATATGGCCACCGCCAGCCAGCCAGAAGCCCTGGGCACAAACCGCCGGGTGAGCTGGTAAACCAACAGGGCAGTCAGGGGATAAGCTGCGAAATGTAAAAGTTTGGCTGCCCCAGAGTTTCCAAGAACCATGGCAGTCCCAAAAAGCAGTTCCCACGTGAGCGGATAGAGAGCAATATATTCATTGACCAGGTCCACCGGCGACCCGCTTTCGAGCCACAATTTTGGCAGCCAAAGATGGTAGCGCAGCGCATCGAACTCGGTCTCGGGCGCCAGAGCTCCGGCAATGGCGGTCAGGATCGCCAGAATGCTGATCGTTTGCCAGATGCGGTTCCAGAAAGACCCGGCGGCTGATTTTCTAACGCCCGGCTTATATAGAGGGGAATTTTGACCGGAGAATGTATTGTAGACAAGAGAAAGTGTTCCCCCTGCAATGATCACGGCTACCAGCAGCCGAAGAGTGGCTGGCCGGTATTGAGAAATTGCTGCCAGTGCCAGGCATAGATATGAAATGGCTCCCAGGCCCATCGAAATGCGGTAGAGAAAAGCCTCGCGCCAATCCTCGAAAGGGCTCGGCATGAGCCGCAGGAGCAAGCTCCCAACCACCCCGGCGCATAGTAAGATGACGCCGGCTCCCCAGAAGGCAAGTAGATTGCGCTGCATAGCCTCCGCGAAGGCGGGCAGATTGATAACCAATTCCCTGGATTCCAATAGATGCCCTAGTGGCGTCAGCGCGCTAAGCAGCGAAGCATTGCTTCGCACCCATTGCTCAGGGCCAAGGTTGAGCAGAGTCCAGATTTGCCCGAAGTAGCCAGCCAGGACGACCATGGCAAAGACGAACCACAGGGAGAGTCCGAGAGGTTTCTTGGAGAGGCTAAACACGACCTCTTGCCTCTTGCAGCTTCCGGGTTTTCAGGATTTCGCTGCACAATTCCGACAATCGCTCAGCGGCGTCCGGATGGGCAAAGTCCGGGTCTTTTGCCAGCGCATTTAACAGGGGGGCCTGTAAATCCCTTACAAGAATGGATCGCAGATGCGCCCCGCGTAATTTTTCGGCCCCTGGTTGGCGACGTATAGAACCCACCGGGCTCCGGTTCAGGCGGACGCTTATCTCGTCCGGCCGGTAGGCGTCCAGCATGGCCTCGGCAGCAGCGATCCCTTCTGCCAGGTCGATTTTCAACAGCAGCCGAGGCCGGCCCGTGCGGCAGCGTTCTGCAAGGAAATCCCTGGTCGCTCTCAAAGTGGACAAACTTTCGGATACGCCGCGCCAATACCAATATCCCATCAGCCCGTACAGCAGGCGCTGCCACATCGCATACCAGCGAATTTTTTCAAGAAAAGGCAGCCATTTCATAAAATAATTCGCCATGGGATCGCCGGTTGCAGGCCAGGCAAATGCCAGCAACTTCAGAATCCGACTGGGCAGCAGTGAATGCTGATGCAGGCGCGCCATGAGCAGCGTAGGGCGCAGGTCAGGATACTGTTGGCCGATCTGTACATCTGCAACCCCTTCCTCATACTTCCGCTGTAGCACGCGCTGCAGATCGCTCTTCTCGTGGTGATAACCCGCAGCCTGTGGGACGAATTCAAACCTTGCGCCGGCGCCCAGCAGGCGAATGCCCAATTCAAAATCCTCGTGGCAGCGGTATTCAACATCAAAACCCCCCACATACTGGAAGAAGTCTTTGCGCAGCGAGAAATTGCCGCTCACCAGGTCCGTGTATTGGAAGCGATGTCCCGGTTCGCTCATCCTTTGAAATATCGTTTCCCACCAGTGGCGCAGCTCAGCCTTGAAATATCCCTGCTGTATTTTGAGCAATGGCGGCAGGTAACCGATAGCTACCTGGCGTTGGTCACCCAGGTGAGGGCTCATCAGGGAGGTCTGATGAGCGTCCTGATGGGCGTTCAGGTGGGCTTCCACAAACCCGGGCAGCGCTTCGATGTCGTCATCCATGAAAATCAGCAGGTCTGAGCGCGCCGCAGCTGCCCCCCGGTTGCGCGATGCTGCCGGACCCCGGGCTTTCTGCTCGATCAACCGCACCAGCAGGCGCTGCTCAAAATCCCTCACAATTTGCGGAGTTCTGTCGGTGCAGCCGTCCGCCACCACGAGCACTTCATATTCATCTCGTGCACAGGTTTGCCGGGAGAGCGCGGCCAGACTGTTTTCCAGCAGGTCTGCCCGGTTATGGGTGGGAATAATGATGCTCGCTCTGGGCGCTGAGGAAAACATTTTTTCCATGATCTTGTATGCGTTCAATGTCGCGCTTCGACTTGAGGTATGCAGAGGGACCTGCAAGGCAACCCCGCACTTCAGCGATGACCAGATCCGCCGGGGTGCTGTTTGACAAATGGATCAGCGAACGGATCAGCTCAGGAATTTGGAACTTCACGGCCCATTGCCCGGCGATCAAAACCACGCCCCATTCCCCCTCCACCAGAAACTTGCGTGTCCAGTAAGCGTAGGTGCCTACACCATAGCCATAAATTGTCTTTTGAAGCTCTTCCCATGTCCTGCGGTGACGGTGCCAGGATAGGGCTGCCGGATCGTAGATGATCTGGAAGCCGCTCGCCAGGATGCGGGAGAACATTTCGGTATCGCCGCCGGATTGTGTAGGCGTGCCTGCGTCCAGGGCTTCGTCGAATGGCCCAACCTGTCTTAGCAGGTCGCGGCGGAACGCCATGCTGACGCCCGCTCCAGCCAATCCTGCCGCCAGGGGGTATAAAACCTTCTTATCGTAGACTTTGCGCTGAAATCCCCGGTTGAATGGGTTGTAGCGTTCAAACCACTGCTGCGCTTTCGTGTTCAGTTCAAGCGGCATGGCTAAGCCGGTCACGCACAGCACGCCTGGCTGATTGAAATTGCACACGATAGCCCGCAGCCATCCGCTGTCTACCACGGCATCGTCGTCCGTGAAAGCCACAATCTCGTGCGCCGCTTCGAAAAAGGCCCGGTTGCGGGCGCGGTTTAGTCCCGGAATTTCCTCGCGTACATAACGAACATTCGAAAAGCTTTCGGCCACAACGCGAGTCGCCTCCCCGACAGAGCAGCTGTCCACCACAAGAATTTCCTGTCCGTCGTCTGGCAATCGTGCCAGGCTTTCCAGGCAGCGGCGTAAGTCTTCCGGACGGTCCCGCGTACAGATGGCAATGGTGGCCGTCTTGTGCGCAGGATTTCCTTCCGCAAAGGGCTGCCAGTTCAAGTAATCTTCCAACCATGCCTGCCAGAAAACCAGGTCGGCGCTCTCGAAAATCGCCCTTTTTAGCCGGGCCCCGTTGATCGACCCGTGTTCCACTTTTAATCCGATCTGGCCGGCAGGTCGCCCGTTGATGCGAACCAGGGCAAGGGCTTGCGAGAAATGTTCCAGGCCTTCAATTTGACCTGGAAAATGGTCCAGGTCGACTTCCAGAACGGCTGCAGGCTCGAACGGATTGATCCGCTCCGCCACGCTTCCGGACGCTTCGGATGCATACAGCCATCTCGCCAGGAAAAGCAGCTGCACCAGGCCCTGCAGGATGGCAAACCCCAACAAGGCTGAGACCGGGTGTCCCTCAACTACGATCGCATAGATGGTTCCCGCAAGCAGCAAGACCAGCACAATAACCTGCGGCAGCAGCCAAAGCGGGTTTTGCTTGCCTTCCTGGCTCTTGGGAGTTGTCCGGAAGCTGAGCGGCAGGCGTAAGAGCGCCATGCCCCACGCCAACAAGTAGATCGGCCAGGTGCCGTAAACCAGGGCCACCGCCCGGGCCAGGGAGGTCCTGGGAATTGTGTGGTGGCGGTAAAGGCGAAAGGCAATATGGCGGATTAACACGTCTGCCAGCACCAGAGGGGTAATCCGGACCAGATATTCGTGAAAAGCCCCCCGCACTGCGTGTCCCGTGAAGACCAAAATAGCAATGGTTGCAAACAGGTGCAGCGCCACAGCCGGCCCAATCCAGTATTTAGTCATGCGCACGGAATACGCCAGCCGCTGTCCCCAGGTCAGTTGTCGGAATACCCGGGGAAAAGTTGTGATCAATAATTCGAACACGCCTCGAGCCCATTTCAGCTGCTGCACAAACCAGGCGGTGAAGGAGGGCGGGGCGATCCCAGGAGCCAGTGGCTCGGCCACGTAAGCGCTCTTCCAACCAGCGGCGTGCAGTTGGATGGAAGTCGCCAGATCTTCGGCCAGGCCGGGCTGGTAGCCCGCAATGGACTCCAACGCCTTCCGCCGGATCAACGCGTTGCTGCCCATCAGCGTGGCGCCGCCAATGTTGTCCGCTCCCAGCGAAGTAGGGTTATAGAATTCCAGGCTGGTTTCGATGGCTGCCTGGGCTACCCAGCTTTCCTCGCCGTTGGAGAATGTCAGCATCACCTGGACAAAACCTACCTCGGGATCGGCGAAAAGCCCCGAGCTGCGCTCCAGAAAATCCGGCTCGGGAACGTGATCCACGTCGAAAATCGCGATGATGTCCCCCGCGGTGCGTGCTAAGGCGGCATTGACGTTGCCGGCTTTTGCGTCCCGATGATCAGAGCGGGTCAAGTAGCCTGCTCCTAAACGATTTGCCATGGCCTCCAGGGCCGGGTCGTTTCCATCATCCAGCAACCAGGTATGGTGTTCGCCGTGAAGCGCGCAGGCCGCCGCCAGCGTGCGCGCCACCATGTGGGGTGGTTCCTGGTAAGCGGTAACGAATACGTCTACCGTCAAGCCTTCTGGCCATCGTTGCACTTGGTCCGGCTGGCGCGCCCACAGATAAAGCAGCCAATTGCTCACCATCTGCATCCCAGCGTAAATCACCGCCAGGACGAGCGATAATAGCAGCAAAGGGTTCTGGTACCGCCCGTTGACCATCCACCAGCTGAAATAGAAGAACAGAGCAGCAAACCCCAGGACGACGAACAGGCGCAACAGCCAAACCTTTGGCCCGCTTTCTCGCGACCGCCGGTCATCTGTGCCCTCCAGGGCCGGTCCTGGCTGTAAATCTTCTCTACAAAATAGCGTCATTTTCTCCAGCAGCAGCTCCCTGGCACCACAATCTAATAGTTTCGCTTGCCGTTCTGGCAGCGGAAATCGCCCCATAACCTCTCCCGAGGCTATGGATATGGAAGGCTTATGGTAAGTTTTCAGGTAGAAATTGGATGAACCTGTCTTTCTAGCCTGATGACCCTCCCCAACGAGAAAAGCACCTTGGAAAACGGCTTTGTTTCATGTGTTGGAGGCACTTCTAATAAACTTAACGAGTTGGACCCCCATTTGTTACAAGTCACACATTCCTGGTAACGCACAATGCGGTCTAGCTACTGCACAGTTTTCGCTGCAGGCAGTTCGCTGGTTGAGCGGTGCCCTGAGCCCCGTCGAAGGGTAGTTGCGCTCATTGCAACGCATGCTTCGACAACACTGTCGATCCATGCAGCTCCGTTCTGTATGTATTAAAAGCAAAAAAGGCACATGGAGGTGCCTTCTACTTTTGCATGGAGCTGGGCTTTGATATCCGGGCCATGGGGCAGCGGCCAGAGGGAATGATATTAGTCCGCCGCCGGCAACGCCTCCATCCGGGTGACCCGGTCGTATTGCGGGCTGGTTAGCCGCAGCAAGGCCCAGCCCAGGCCGGCCGCCAGCAGCGAGGCGGTCAGGATGGCCAGCTTGGCCGTGGCCTGCAGGGCCGGGTCGGCAAAAGCCGCGTTGGTGATGAACAGCGAGATGGTAAAGCCAATCCCCGCCAGCCAGCTGGCGCTAAAAAGCTGGGCCCAGCCGACGCCGGAGGGCAACTCGGCCCACCCCAGGCGTACAGCCAGCCAGGAGAACAGGCTGATGCCTAGCGGCTTGCCCAGCACCAGTCCGAACAGGATACCCACGCCTATCGGGTCGAACAGAGAGGGCTGGCCCGCTCCGCCGGTTCCTTCACCGCTCAGCACCACGCCGGCGTTGGCCAGGGCGAACAACGGCAGGATCAGATAGGTAGTCCCGGGGTTCAAATCGTGCTCCAGGCGCTGGGCTGGGGAGCGCATCCGGTCGGCCACCACCTCCAGGGTGTTGAGGGTTGCCTGGCGCTGGCTGTCCGGTTCGGCGCGCCACTCGCGCGGCAG
>Ga0209640_10003986_pt1 | contig 12970 bp, 13 predicted proteins | sample RifCSP10_1_FD_184018 | JGI IMG/M metagenome (GOLD analysis project Ga0209640, IMG submission 184018) | Soil microbial communities from Rifle, Colorado - Rifle CSP2_sed 10_1 (SPAdes) (version 2) | ecosystem: Environmental > Terrestrial > Deep subsurface > Rock core/Sediment | place: Rifle...
CTCCGCCGGTCCCGCCCGTGCCGCTGCTGGTGCTGGTGCTCGTGCTCGTGCTCGTGCTCGTGCTCGTGGGGAGCGGCGGGAACGTGTCGGTGTCGTCTCCGCAGCCCACGCCCCGGCACTCCACTCCAGGCGACACGAAGAGATGACACGTGGCGACTCCGCGCAAGGGCCTCTTCGCAGGAATCTGCTGGCGCATGATCAGAGGCGACCAGTAATGCCTGCCCGTGTAATACGCGGAGAGATCAACTCGAGCCGCTCACTCTCTCACGTGAGCCTTTTGGCTGACCTCACCTTCCGAGCGCTTATCGTGGCCGTCGACGACTACGGGCGCGCAGATGGTAGACCGGCCATGCTGCGAGCGACGCTCTACCCGACACGCGATGAGGTTACGGACGAGCAACTGGACGGCTGGTTGTGCGAGCTCGAGCGCGAAGGATGCGTGCGTCGCTACGAGGTGGACGGCGAGAGGTACGTCTGGCTGACGGTCTGGGAGAAGCACCGCGGCAGCGGCAGGCGGGCATTGCGATCACGATTCCCTGCGCCGCCAAAGGACGCCAGAGAATCCCCGGAAATCCGAGAAATCCGAGAAATCCGAGAAATGCCCGGAAATCCCTCCGAGAAGCGGGAAGCGAGAAGCGGGAAGCGAGAAGCGGGAAGCGGGAAGCGGGAAGCGGGAAGCGGGAAGCGTGGGGAGCGCGAGGGGGACGCGCTCCCCCACGAGCCCGCCACCACCGCCGGCTCGGACGCGCGGCAACCGCGCGCCTCGCCCGTGCGCCCCAAGAAAGCTTACCGGGACTCGGACGCAGCCTGGATCGCCAAGCTCGCCCGGGCCTGCCCTCACAGCGCCTGCGACCCAGGCATCGTCCGCGCCTGGCTGGCCACCATCCGGCCCGCCATCGACGCTCGCGGCTACTCCGACATCCGCCGCGCAGCCACGTCGTGGTGGGCCCGCGTCCGACCCGACGAGCTCGCAGCAGCCAGGACCAAAGCCATGCGCGAGGGCCTCATCGCCCAGCCACCGCTCGAGGTGTACGTGCCACCGCTGAGCGCCGCAGAGGGGGCGGCCATCATAGCGGCCATCAATCGTGGCGAGATACCGAGGAGCCTAGAATCATGAGCGCCGACGCACGGATCCGCCATCGCCAGATCCTCAGGGTCGAGGCGCACCGCAGCATGCGGCAGCAGCTCAAAGAGCTGCGCTACGACTGGGACCTCCCGCGCTACGCCGGAGGCCTCTACGACCTCGAGGTCGTCGCCGGCGGCCTCTACGGCCTGGCCGTCATCGCCGGCGCTCCGAAGTCCGGCAAGTCCCTGCTCGCGCTGCGCTGCGCCCTGGACACCGCCCGCCAGGCCGAGACGCTCGTCGTCTACGTCGACCTCGAGCTCGACTCAGGCACCTACGCACGGCGCCTCCTGGGAGCCTGCGGGGCACGCACACAGGGCGAGCTGCCCTCGTGGATCCCGGACCACATGCGCATCATCGACGGCCGGGACGCCGGCGTAGAGGAGCTCAGCGACGGCATCGCCGAACAGCTCGACGACCAGCACGAGCGCGTCCTCATCGTCATCGACTCCATCAACCGCCTCGCGAAAAACCAGCAATTGCACCGCAAAGACGCGTACTTCGACGCCCTCTCTGCCGTCGTATCATGGGCCCGCCGCGCCATGACCCTCTCCCACGGCCAGATCGGCGCAATCCTCGTCTCTGAAGTCAATCGCGCCGGGCAAATAACAGGCCAAGACCCCGAATACGCTGCTGATTGCCTCGTCACGCTGCGACCCGAAGACGGCGGCACCGGTATCGTCGAAGTCGACTTCCGCTCGCGCTCGACAGCTGGCTTCGCGGGCCGCCGCTACCACCGCGACGCAGCAGGCGTGCAGTTCGTCCCGGAGGGTGCCGGACACGCGCCCGCCGTACCGCCGCCGCCAGATCCGGACGATCCCGAGCCCTGGGGCGAGCCGCTGAGGCTGCTGTGAGCTCCCAAGTGCCCTGGGGCCCCCAGGATCGCCGAACGCAAGGAGACCCTGCCATGGATACCAACGCGCCCAGCGCCAGAATCAGGGTCCGCCCTCCAGGCTTCGAGCCGTTCGCGAACGCTCCAGCCGTCACCCGGCGCCGCTACCGCGGGCTGATCGCTCGGGCCCACAGCAGCAGGACCGCCGCCATCAAGACGTTCTGCGTGGAGTGCAACGGCTACTCGCAGCGGCTCGCGGCCTCCTGCGAGACGCGCACCTGCCCGCTGTGGGCCTGGAACCGGGACCTCTTCTCCAAAAACCAGGACAGCGAGTCCGAGCAGGATCTCGAACCGTGAGCCGCCTGCTCCTGGCCGGCCTGTGGCTGGCGATCCTCGGCACCGTGCTGTCGCCCGAGGTCTGTTCCGTCGCCCGCGCCCAGACCCCTCCGCCCCCGAACATCGTCCGCCCCTGGGACGGCTACACCGCCAGGACCACCTGGCCGGCCGGCACCTCCGAGATCCGCTGCGAGCTGGCCGCCATCGCCTCGGCCCAGATCGGTGCCGTGCAAGGCGCCGCGAGCCCCACCGAAGGCGAGCCGGTCAGCCTCCCGCTCGACATGCCGCCGGCCGAGATCCGCTGCCGGGCCTGCAACGCCGCAGGGTGCAGCGACCTCTCACCGAACACGCTCGAGATCCGCCAGCGCTCCCGCGCGGACTGCAACGGCGACGGCACGACCAACGTCAGCGACATGGTCTGCTACGCGCTCTGCATCTACCGGCCCGAGACCTGCCCGGGCTAGGCCCTCAGCCCCGCGTGAAGCTCCGCGGGGCCTCCGGCGCGTCCTGCGGATCCACAGCCGCAGCGTGATCCCAGCGCCGGTACCGGTGCATCCCCTCATGCCCCCGGTGCAGCGTGCAGCGGCGCACCCGGGCGGCCAGCCGGTCGTAGAACGCCGCCCGGCAGCGCGCCCAGCGCTCGCCCGGCTCAGCGTCTACCCGAGCCATCCGAACATCTCCGCCAGCAGCGTCAGCCACCCACCGCGCCCGCCCGCGATCCGATTGCGCGCCGCCGCACCGACCCCCGAGAGCATCCCCGTCACCGCCGTCCCGATCACCGGCGCTAGCCAGATCAGCTCGGGATTGGCCCCGATCACCAGGGTAGAAACCACCTGCCCGATCCCGCCCGCCACCGTGCCCGTGGCGACCTGCTGAATCGGCGGGCGGGACGGCCTGGCTTCGGTCGGCTGCGGCTGCATCACGGGCTCCTTACCACTAGATGTTGTGTTCCACGTGGCACTATGCCACAACATCTAGTGGTGGACGACAAGATCCCTGCCCATCACGCCCCAGCACGAGACGTCACGGGAAGGTGGCTACGGGGCAGCAGCGGCAACCCCAAGGGCCGCCCCGCAGGCATCGACGCCTGGAAGCTGCTGGTCGAGACCGCAGCCAAGCTCACGCCGGACCGCAGGCGGACGTACCTCGAGCGGGCGCTGGACAAGGCCTGGCAGCTCGCAGCCGAGGGCTCAGCCGAGCACCTCCGCATCCTGCTCGATCGCCTCGCTCCGGCCCGCTTGGCCCTGGAGCACTCCGGCGAGGTGATCATCGGCGTGCCGCTCGAAACCCTCGAACGAGCGCAGATCGTCCTGGACGGCCTGATCGCGGAGCACCCGGATCAGGTACGGGCACTCGTGCAGTGAGCGCAGCCACGGGCATCCTGGACGCTCAGGACGTGCCTCGCGAGGCGCTGGCCATCGCCCTGGCCTACCGCTGGAGCTTCTGGGCTCGTCCAGAGCAGCGCGCGCCGGCTGGCGACTGGGTCAAGTGGCTCTACCTGGCCGGCCGTGGCGCCGGCAAGACCCGCGCAGGGGGCGAATGGGTGCGCGAGCAGGCCGAGCGCCACCCGGGCTGCCGGATCCATCTCGTCGCGCCGACCGCCTCGGACGCCCGCGACGTCATGCTCGAGGGCCAGTCGGGCATCCTGCGCACCGCGCCGCCCTGGTTCCGGCCGGTCTACGAGCCCAGCCGCCGGCGGCTCTCCTGGCCCAACGGCAGCTTGGCGTACCTCTTTTCCGCCGAAGAGCCCGACCGCCTCCGCGGCCCCCAGTGCCACTACGCCTGGGCCGACGAGCTCGCCGCCTGGGCCCGCCCGGAGACCTGGGACATGCTGATGTTCGGGCTGCGGCTCGGGCAGCACCCGCAGATCTGCGTCACCACGACCCCCAAGCCCGTCCGCGTGGTGCGCCAGCTGCTCGATGATCCTACCTGCGCAGTCACTCGCGGCACGACCCAGGCCAACGCCCGCAACCTCGCGCCGACCTTCCTGCGCGAGATCCTCGGCCGCTACCAGGGCACACGGCTCTACCGCCAGGAGGTGCTCGGCGAGTATCTCGAGGAGGTCGAGGGCGCCCTGTGGCAGCGCGACTGGATCGAGCGCGATCGCATCGAGTCAGTGGACATGGACAGGCTGCGGCGCATCGTGGTCGCGATCGACCCCGCGGTCACAAGCGACGCCGACAGCGACGAGACAGGTATCGTCGTGGCCGGCCTCGGGATCGACGGGCACGGCTACGTGCTCGAGGATCTATCAGGCCGATCAAGCCCGGATGCCTGGGCGCGGCGTGCGGTCAACGCGCTCGATCGGCATGGCGCCGACCGCATCATCGGCGAAGCGAACAACGGCGGCGACCTCATCGAGCACACGCTCCGCACGGTTCGCCCAAACGTGCCCTATCGCAAGGTGCACGCATCGCGCGGCAAGGCCGCACGCGCAGAGCCCATCGCTGCCCTCTACGAGCAGGGCAAGGTCCATCACGTCGGCGGCTTCCGAGAGCTCGAGGATCAGCTCTGCTCCTGGGAGCCGCTCTCCGGCATGCGCTCGCCTGATCGCCTCGATGCGCTGGTCTGGGCGCTCACCGAGCTCATGCCCGTCGGAGGCATCGGCTGGGGCGATGCAGCGACACTCTCCGGTGTCGCAGCATGAGCGCCCTTGATCTCTACCGCGATTTCCGCGACTGGCGCCGCTACCGCAGGGAGACCCGCTACGGCGCACCCATCGCATTCCATCCCCCGGTCGGCCGCAGCGGCCTGATCGGCAGCTCGCAACCCAGCCCCGACGCCATCCTCCGCGAGGTGCTCGGCTGGGCAGATATCGCCGTGCGCGCCGTCGCCAAGCGCATGATGCAGCTCGACCTGGAGGTCATCGAGCGGCGCTCGGAGCGCGGCGGGACCGTCGTCGAGACCGTCCTGGACGATCACGAGCTCGCGCTCCTGCTGGCCCGCTTCGGGCCGACCCACTCGCGGCGCCAGGCCCTCTATCTGCTCACCCGCTACCTGCTCGAGCTCGGACAAGCCTACCTGCTCCGGGTCGGGGCCCGGTCCGGTCGGCGCACCGCCGAGCTCCACGTGATGCAGGCGGCGCGCGTGCGCCCCGTGCTCGAGGGCGGGATCGTTACCGGGTACATCGCCCAGGGCGGCACCGGGCAGGAGATCCCGCTCCGTCCCGAGGACGTGATCTGGATCTGGACGCCCGATCCCGAGACGCTCTACTCGGCCGAGGGAGTCATCGGGCCGCAGGCGCAGGCTGTCGATGCGACCAAGTACGGCGACGCGCACATCCGAGAGCACTTCCAGAATGACGCCACGCCGCGCGTGGTCATCGAGTCAGGTCCCGAAGCCCAGCACCCAGACCCTGCGGGCCGCGAGCGCTGGGAGCAGGGCTGGCGCAACGCCTACGGCCTAGGCTCCACGCGCCGCGGCTTGCCGGCATTCCTGCCGAGCGGCTTCAGCGCCAAGATCCTCGATGAGCACGCCTCGACTGGATCGGTCGTGCCGATCCAGACCTACCTGCGCGACCGGATCTTCATGGCGCTCGGCGTGCCGCGCTCTGTCGTGGGCGACGTCGTCGACGCGAACCGGGCCGCAGCCGACACGAATCAGTACGTGTTCGACCTCTACGCGGTGAAGCCATACGCGGATCTGATCGCGGACGCGCTCACCACGCAGCTCGCCATGCCGGCCTATGGTGAGTCGATTGCTGTGCGCTTCCGCGAGTTCGTCCCGCGTGACAAGGCGCATGAGCTCGCGCGTGAGGCACAGGATCTCACGCTCAAGGTCCGCTCGATCAATGAGGTACGCGAGGAGCGCGGGCTCGATGCCGCAGCGTGGGGCGAGCTGCCCGTAGGCTCCATCGCGGACGTGCCCTATGACGGCGAGATGCCCGAGCCCATCACCGTCCCTGATGATCCCGAGGCGCTGGCCCCCGTGGACGATGAGCCGGCCGATCCCGACGACGCCCCGCGCAGACGCGCGAATGTCTCCGCACTCGATGATCGGCTGGTGCTCGGCTACGTGCGCAGCTTCGAGGGCGCGCTCGGCCGCGTGTTCGGCGCGCAGCAGCGCCGCATGCTCGAGGCGCTGCGCGAGGCCGGCATGGGGCGGAGCGCCCGGGATCTCTCCGCAGAGGAGATCATGTCGATCCTGCGCCGCACGCTCGCACCGGCAGGATGGGCACAGCTCTACGATCGGACCACGGGCAAGGTGCGCGGGGCAACCTACCTCGCCCAGGCGCGCCGCGCGCTCGCACAGGTCGGCGGTCAGCCGGGCGGGTTTGTGTTCTCGGCGCAGGTCGCCACCGAGCTCGCTGCCCAAGAGCGAGTCTTCCGCAAGCTCGTGAGCGATACGACGCTGCGCGATCTCTCGGGCAAGGTGTTCGCGGCGCTCAAGGAGTCCGCTGAAGCGGGCGAAGCGCTCGAGGCGCGCGCCAAGCGGATCGAAGCAGCGGTCGCCGAGGGCATGGACATGCGCCGCTCGCGCGCGCGCACGATCGCGCGGACCGAGGTCGGCACCGCGAATCAGATCGCGCAGCTCGACGGCTGGCGGCAATCTGGCGTCGTCCAGCTGAAGCGCTGGGTCAACTCGCAGGACGACGCCGTCCGAGACGCTCACGAGATCGACGGGCAGACCGTCTTGCTCGAGGGCCGGTTCAGGCTGCGCGACGGCATCGAGGCGCGAGCGCCGCTCGACTCGAGCCTGCCGCCTGGCGACCGGATCAACTGTCGCTGCGCCATGGTGCCCGTCACCGAGGGGGAGACAGCATGACCACACGCTACCAGCGCCACTGCCGCATCGAGACGGGCGCCGAGCTCGGGATCGTCGCGGGCATCCTCGCGACCGACGGTGAGGCATCCGACGGGCACATCCTATCGATGCAGGGCGCTCAGGCCGAGCCTGGCGCGCCGCTGCTCTTCGGCCATGATGCCTTCTCGGGCACCGCGAATCTCGGCAGCTGGACTCGCTTCCGTCCGTCCGAGCACGAGCTCCGCGGCGAGGCGCAGATCGAGATGGCCGGCATCGGCGCGCAGGCTGATTGGCGTGCAGACCTCGCGCACATGATCGCCCAAGGGCACGTCTCCGCGCTCAGCGTGCGCTGGGAGCCGCTCAAGCCGCCCGTGCGCAGGATCAACCTCGCCAGCGATCATCCGGCCTACGTCGACGCCGAGAAGGCACACGGAGATGATCCTCGGCGCTGGGGCTACTACTTCGACGCCTGGCGCGTGCTCGAGGGCTCGGTCGTCACGATTGGCGCCGACCCTGCCGCGCTCATCGGTCGCATCGCGCAGGCGCGCGGAGCGGACCGCGACCTGTGGCGCGGCGCCTTGGCGGACTACTTCGCCCAGGGCGCTGCAGCCCCAGAGCTGCGCGAGGCGTACACCGCGCTCGCCGGCAGCGTCGAGGCGCTGCGCGGCCAGGGCGTGACCGACTTCGGGACCCTGCTGCGGCTCTGCGGCATGGGCACCGATGCCTCCTCGCTCGTCTCCGTCGAGTACGGGGACGGGCAGCGCGTGCTGATCCCGCGCGAGGCGCACGACCGCCTCGTGGGCTCGGCACGCGAACGGCTCGAGCTCGCGTTCGACTTGCTGGCAGACGGCATGCCGCTGCTCGTCGAGCCCGTGCGAGAGCCGGCGCCACGGGGAGTTCCCGAGGTGCCTCACACTGCGCCGGCATCCGTGCCTGCGCAGCCTGTAGATGACCTGCTCGAGCGCGTCCGGGTGCGCACGGCACAGATCGTGCGCGACAGCCTGGCCGCAAGGTGATGACCATGCCCGACCTGACCCTGCCTCCGAGTTCAGACGAGATGGCGAAGGCCAGAGAGACTGCCATGAATCTCGCCTTCAAGGACCTGTCGCAGAAGGCCGAGGAGCGCGCGATCGAGACGGTCCGAGCCGAGGTCGATCGGATCCTCGGCGAGAAGCCCGATCGCAGCCAGCTCGGGCTGGTGGCGCTCTCTGGCCAACCCAAGCAGCGTCTCGCATACGGAGAGGGCGTGCGCCTGATCTCGCCGCATGCCGTGCGCTACCTGCGGCTGCCCGAGATCCAGCGCAAGATCCGCACGCCGGACAGCGACCACTGGATGGCCCAGTGGCTCCGCGGCAAAGCATGGCGGGATCGCGGCATCCTCATGGAGGCGGACGCCAAGCTCGAGGAGCTCGGCTTCCCCCGCGTGTCGGTCAGCGATCACGAGCGCGCCGACCTGCTCGAGGGGCTCGCGTCCGGCATCACCGGCATGACGGCCGGATCGGGCGCCTCGCTCATGCCGACCCCGCTGGCGGCGGTCATCATGCTCGCCCGCGACAAGCGCGCGCGCCTGCGGCCGATCGTCAGTAGCTTCACGAGCGCCGGCAAGACGCTCCGGGTGCCTACCGCTGGCTCGGCCACGGTGGCGATGGTCGCCGAGGGTGCGACGGCCTCACAGGGTGAGCCGACGATCAGTCACAAGCTGCTCGACAAGAAGAAGGCGCAGGGCGTGTTCGAGGCGTCCATCGAGCTGCTCTCGGACTCGGCCTTCGACCTGGTGAGCTTGTTCAGCGAGCGCGCGGGCTCGGCGCTCGGGGCGCTCGAGGACGTGCAGATCTGCACGAGCAACGGGACGGCGCCCAACATCACGAGCGCCATCATCACGGGCGTGACGGAGGTGACCGAGGCGGTCTCGGCCACGCTGGCCTATGCCGACGTGGTCTCGCTCTACTTCGCGGTGCCAGAGCCCTACCGGGCGGGCGGCTCGTGGCTGGGCGATGGGACGGTGATGAAGCTCCTCTCACTCATCGATGACGGTAACGGACGGCCGATCTTCCAGCCGTCCATCGATGCGCCCGCGGTGGTCGGAAACACCGCCGGCAACGTGGGGGCGATCTTCGGCCGTCCAGTCTACGACGTGCCGCTCGCAGCGGGCACGCTGATGTTCGGCGATTGCCGTGAGGGATACGGGCTGCTCGACGCGGGCGGGATCTCCGTTGCGATCAGCGAGCACATCCGCTTCCTCGAGGACGGCGTGGTCTTCAAGTTCACAACGCGCTTCGACGGGAACATCCTCACGCTGGCTGCGCTGCGCATCATGCTGGGTCTGACGACGGCTGGTTAGTCCAGGGGTGAGAGGGAGGGGCCCGGTCGCCCATCGGCCGGGCCCCTCATCGGGGAGAACAGACATGCGACGCATCAAGATCCTGGCATGGCTCGCGGCGCTGCTGCTGCCGCTCCGCGCTCTGGCGGAGACCTGCACGTTGCCGACCGGAACCTACAACTGGACGGCGGCTTGTACCGTCTCGGCCGGCACGATCACTGGATGCACGTGCAACGCCAGCGATGCCGATATCTGGGAGATCCCCCAGGACGCCATCGTCACGATCCCGGGCGATGCGACGGTGACGGACCTCGACGTCACCATGTCGAGCGCCACGGCGCAGATCATCGTGCGCGCAGGCGGGCAGCTCACCCTTGCTGCCGCCGGCGGCCTCGGCGTGCCGGGTGCTGGCCTCCTGGTCGAGCCGCTCGGCATCTTCCGGTCGCAGGGACGTGCGCTGACCTACGGCAATGCAACGCCGGCCTACTCCGCGGCAGCGCTGGCGCAGAGCACCGTTCCGACGGTCAACACGGCGCTGGCCGCGGGAGAGATCATCCACTGCCCCGGGACCAGCACATCGACGCTCGTCGAGGATTGCGAGGCAAACGATACGACCCCGGGCTCGCCTGCGCAGATCGCCATCTGCTGGCCGAATGCGGATGACGCGACCGCGCGCAGGCAGGGATATCAGGTCACCACGGGTGGGCAGCCCGGAGAGGGTTTCTACCCCGAGTGGATCGCCGCCGCCGCCGTCGGAGACGTGCTCGTTTTCTGGGACCCCACGGGTGGCCTCGATCCGAGCCGCGACGTGAACGCGATGTACGAGATCCTGTCCATCAACACGACCACGGATGACGTGTGCTTGACGATGAATATCCGTCAGGGACCGACCAGCGCGGATGCCACGACGGAGGTCAGCTGCCGCGCTCAAGCTCTCTCCTGCCACGTGGCCGAGCGCGACGTCCTCGAGGTGACCTTGAGCGCAGCCTATGTCGCCGGGCAGCGCACGCTCGCGGTCGGCACGACGGCGATCACCGCGGATCGACAACGCGAGGGACGCTACCTGGATTGCCCTGCCGATATCGATGCCGATGGGACCAACGAGCCGGTCCGGCAGATCATCCAGATCACCGAGATCATCGACGATGCCGGCGGCGACTCGATCCGGATCATGCCCGGGGGATTCGCTCACGGGATCGCGGACGCGACGACCTGCTTCATCAGCTATGGCTGGTATCCAGGCGACACGCTCTCGCTCTTCCGGCCGGCCCTGATCGGCGACGGGAACGCAGGCACGGATACGGATTCTCCGATCACTTGCTCGCGAGATGCGACCTGCCAGTTCGATTTCACGGTACTGGACCATCTCGGGCAGCAGCTTTGGTTCGGCGGCACCGTAGTTCGCAACTCCTGGAGCCGCGGCAACGGCTCGGGGACCAATATCTTGCTCGCTGAGCTGGCGGGGCCACTCAACCGATTCCAAAGTACAGCGCCCAATGCCGCTCAGTCGCATACCTTGGCCATCATCGGCCGCGGTACGGATGTACATGTCTCTGACGCGACCATCCGGCATGCTGGCGATGATCCGACCCTGTTCAACTACTTCGAGGTGACGGGTCCGAGTTCGGTGATCACATCGGCCGGCGATGCGGCTGTCTATCCATACCGGCTGACTATTGACAGGATGCGAGAGGAATTCCTCGGCTGCGGCGGAGGCTCATGCAATGTCGCCGGAAATGCGGACGGCGGTGCGCGGCCTACGCTCATCGTGCGCGGTCTGCTGCTACGCGATGGCGATGGTACCGATGTCACCTCTCCAGCGATCGAGCCGCAGGTGCCTGGCACATTGATCGCCATCGATGGACTCACGTCGATTTCAGGAAAGGGACCTGTGGCCGTGTGGAGCGGCACAGGTGCCGGTGCGCTGGCCTTGGCCAACGTCTACGACATCGGCCGCGTGAACGCTGGTACTCAGGCCATCTATCGACCGACAAGTCTGACGGATGCGTCACTCATTGAATCGAGGGTGACAGGGTCTGGCGGCTACTTGATCGCCGGATTGCCATCTGGCTTCGGTCTGGCGAACACGTCGCTGGATCGCGTGCTCGTGCTGGACGCAGATGCTCCTGCCGCGGCTCCCGCGTATCTCGTGGAATTCGACGACCCACAAAGGCGACGCGAGATCCGTGATCTCGCCATCATCTCTCCAAATCGTACCGGCCAGGCAGCTGGGGGTACGGTGCTACGACTGGATGCCTTCGGCACCGGCACGACAGAGCTGACCATGGATCGCGTGACGATCGGCTTCCGGCCGGGAGAGGTGCACAACTGGTCTGTGCTCCTCGCTGCTGGCGGCACTGATTCTGTATTCGCCTACTATTCCGTCCGCGGGGTGTTGCTCGCCAATCACTGGTCATCGACGGCAAACCAGGCTGGCATTTACATCGCGGAGAACGCAGACAAGGTGCTGCTGCGGGACCGATTCTGCTTCTTCAACAATGACGCGGACCATTCCGGGCTAGATGGTTACCTGCCGGCGACTACGTGGCGCGAGAGGCGCGCTGACTTCGTTGCACCGCATATCGGGAATCTCCAGCTTCGCGGCTCGAGTCCTCTGCGGGAGCAGTGCGGCGCGCGCGACGTCGGCGCGTACGACCAGTGGGGACTGCGCGTGATCCATCACAACCCCTACCTCCACGGCGATTCGTGGAAAACCGCGGCCTGGGGCCGCAGATGAGGTGAACATGGCCGACACAGAGGCACAGGCAGAGGTCGCGAAGCCGCAGAGCTTCGCCGCGCGGCTCGAGGCGGAGACGAATGCAGCCTATGCGGACGCGCTGGAGCGCGCGGAGCGGCGCGGGGCCGAAGCCCCGACGCGCGACACCGTGAAGCACGCGATCAAGTCGAGGATCCTGCGCGAGATGAAACGGCAGCTCAAGGCTGATCTCCGCAGCGCCTAGGCGGATACCGTGGGATCGGTCAACTTCCAGCTCGACGGCGCGCTGAGCAACGGCCAGGAGCAGCTGATCGCTCTCGGCCTGAGCATCGCGGTCACGTTCACCGCGATCACGCCATCCGTGCGCACGGCTCCGAGTGGAACGGCGCTCGTCGTCCGCCTGCAGAAGCAGAGTGGAGGAACGCCCACCGACTACATCGAGGCGACGATCGTCGCGGGTCAGCTCGTCGGCCTGGTCGCCGTCGGCAGCATCGCGATCCCGGCCGGCGCATCGTCCCAGATCTACCTGCGGGTTGTGACCGCCAGCGCCGCGCAGAATCTCACCCTCATCGCGCAGTTCAGCGAGGCGACGGGTACGCGCGCGATCCTCGGCTGGAACATCGACGGGGACGCGCCGATCGACGCGGAGTGGATGCGCATGGCCGGCCCGGCCGTCGGCTACCAGATCCGTGCAGCAGCTGTGACCCCCAGAACGCCGCCTCCCACGGTAGCTGCTCATCTCGCCTTCGCGTTCCTGGACTCGGCCGGCAATCCGGTGAACGGCGGGCTCACGGTCACCATCGCAGCCTCGAGCGGCGCCTACAGCGTGGCCTGGCCCACGGGCGCACCGCCTCTCGCTCTGCCGGGGGGCTGTACGGTCGTCGTGACCGTGACCGACCT
>Ga0209640_10003987_pt1 | contig 12967 bp, 13 predicted proteins | sample RifCSP10_1_FD_184018 | JGI IMG/M metagenome (GOLD analysis project Ga0209640, IMG submission 184018) | Soil microbial communities from Rifle, Colorado - Rifle CSP2_sed 10_1 (SPAdes) (version 2) | ecosystem: Environmental > Terrestrial > Deep subsurface > Rock core/Sediment | place: Rifle...
CCCGCCGTTACTTTATTGCCGCGTTGGCGTTACCGTTGTTGATGGTACTGATCGCTGTGTTATATGCGGTTATTTTTATGGACACCACGGCAATCCACATCAGCTTGATTTTAACGCCTTATATCTGCTTCTTTTTGTTAATGGCGTATTGGTCGCTGCACAACGCACCCGGCCGGATTCGTAAAACCGCCTATCGCGCGCCGCTGATTTTTCTGGCGTTTCAATCCGCGTACCTGGTCGTGGAATACCTGGGAGGCGTGTCCCTCGCCAACGACCTGACAGGTTTGGCGGGACTGTTGAGCGTCGTTGCCACTTACGTGGTTATAGTGGGCTACCTGTACTTATTTATTATGGAGCAGGGCTATTTTTCCTATATCGACCACAAACGCCACCCGTCAGCTGGCGATGCCAATCTGCGTTGCTAAGTACGTTGCAAAGTTTGTTGAGCTGCAAAAATCATTGCTTACCGGCTTTACGCTCGATCTCGGCCTTATTGCGCAGCGAACCGATATATTGTTCGATTTGCAGGTTTTGCACCCGCATTTTCAATTGTTCCCGCATTTGTTCGTAGGGAGGAGGGGGAACCTGCCGTGAATCCTCGCGCTTGATAACGTGCCATCCAAAATCGGTTTTGACAGGTGTCTTGGTGTACTCACCGTTTTTCAAGGTTTCCACCGCATTGCCAAACGATTCCACCATTTCATCCGCCTTGAACCATCCCAAATCGCCGCCGTGAGGCGCATTGGGTTCAGTGGATTTCTTTTTCGCCAGTTCGGCGAAATCCGCACCCTTGCCGAGTTCGGCGATGATCGCTTTCGCGTCGTCTTCTTTTTCAACCAAGATATGCCGTGCTTTATATTCCGTGGTCGCCATCTGGCCTTTGCGGTTTTCATATTCCTTTTTTAATTCTTCATCGGAGATTTTCGCCGCTTCGGTGACATTTTTCAGCATGGCGCCGGCTACCACGTTTTTGCGCAATAAATCCATTTGCTGTTCGATGTCGGCGCCTTTATCGACGCCGTTTTTCACCGCGTCCTGATAAATCAGTTCGCGGTTAATCAATTCCTCGACCATCATCTGGATTTGTTGTTTCTCAGGGATGTTGTCGATAAAGCCGCGGCTCTTTTGATAGGTTTGCAGCATGCTGGCGGTGATCTCCTTGCCGTTTACCACCGCGATGACACCATCGTTTTTCTTCTCCGCCGCGGCGCCGGTAGCTGACATTAAAATCAGGCAGGTCAGGGCAAGAAATGTGTAAGCAAGCTTCATGGGGTGTCCTTTCGTCATTGGCCTTTATGGTTAGCAAGGTTAAGGTAATACTTTTTTGAACGGCTTGATGGTGACATGTTTATAAACACCGGCGGCAACATAGGGATCTTGACTGGCCCATTGTTTGGCCTGCTCGAGGGAATCAAACGCGGCGATAATCACACTGCCGGTAAAACCGGCTTCACCGGGATTTTCGCTATCGATTGCCGGATTGGGACCGCACACCAGCAGACGGTTTTCGCCGTTGAGTTGCTTAAGCCGTTCCAGGTGAGCTGGCCGCGCGGACAGGCGTTTTTTCAGGCTGTTTTCGTTATCTTCACCGACAATCGCGTACCACATAGGATTTATTTCCAGCCTATTTGTTATCGGTGTTCGCAGTCGCCATGTGGCGGGACATGTAAATGGCCTGGAGAAAAACAAATAGAATGGTTAATCCCATCATGCCGAACAACTTAAAATTGACCCAGGTGTCGGTGTCAAAATTGTAAACCACGAACAGGTTGGCGATGCCGAGGGTTACAAAAAAAACCACCCAGCTCATATTGAGCTTCAGCCAAACTGCGGCGGGCAGACTAATACTTTTACTCAACATGCGTTCGATTATGGTTTTGTTACCAATGAACTGGCTGCCAAGAAAAGCGACGGCAAAAATCCAATTGATGACGGAAGGTTTCCATTTGATGAACATTTCGTCGTGCAACACGATGGTCGCGCCGCCAAACACAACAAGAATCACCAGGGTGATGAGGTGCGAGTTGTCGAACTTTTTATGTTTAAACCAGTATACACCGACCTGAATGAATGAAGCGGCGATAGCAACCGCCGTGGCAACATAAATATCGTAAATTTTATAGGCTATAAAAAATAGCAGGATCGGGAACAAGTCAAACAGGAATTTCATTGTACAATGCTAACTTTAATTTTAAATGTGTTTATAAATAACCGGCGCATGTGTTCTTGAAAATGGATATATTGCAATAGGTCTTTCTCTTCGTTCTCTGTAATGTTATGGGTTTCCCCGGAAACCGTGCGGTGTTAAAGCTGGACCGGCTTGGCAGGTTTCGGCCCCAGCGTACCATTCGGACAGAAAACCCCGGATGAAATTCAGAATCCCGGTTTAAATTAAAAACAGGCAACAATTTAGCAAGACAACAATTTTAGAACGACAACAATCTAGCATATTTGCCATCTTTTAACATAGGTTAAATTTACGTTTTTATCCAATTTCGGATAAAGATTCACAAACCAAAATCGGGTACTATGGCCCCCATGCCGTTAATCTACGATTTACATGCCCATTCAATTGTTTCCGATGGCTCGCTCACGCCTGCGGATCTGGTGGCGCGCGCCAAACTGATGGGGGTGGACGTGCTGGCGTTGACCGACCATGACGCAACGAGTGGTCTGGGGGAAGCCGGGCGGGCGGCCTTGGAACAGGGAATTACCTTGGTGCCGGGCGTGGAGGTGTCGGTCACCTGGAATGGCGCGACGATTCATATTGTCGGCCTTGGGATTGACCCGCAATGTGCGTCATTACAACAAGGCTTGAAAAAGCTGCGTGAGTTTCGCGAATGGCGTGCCGGGGAAATCGCACGGCGGTTAAGCGCAAAAGGTATCGGCGGTGCGCTGGAAGGCGCGAAAAAATTCGCAACCGGCGAATTGATCAGCCGCACCCACTTTGCGCATTTCCTGGTGGAGCGTGGGTACGCCAAGGATTTACGGGCTGTATTCCAGCGCTATCTGGTGCAGAACAAACCCGGTCATGTGCCCGGTCAGTGGACGACATTGGAAGAAGCGGTAAGCTGGATTAATACCGCTGGCGGGCAGGCCGTCGTTGCTCATCCGGGCCGCTATCGTTTAACCGCCACCCGGTTGCGCCAATTGCTGGCGGAGTTTAAAGAGTGTGGCGGCGCCGGACTGGAAGTTGTGTCCAGCGCTCATTCGCCCAGCGATTGCACGGCCATGGCGCGTTATTCCGGACAATTTGATTTATTGGCATCGCGCGGTTCCGATTATCACGGTCCGGAACATGTCTGGGTGGAACTGGGAAAAATTCCGCCGCTGCCTGTGGAATGCCAGCCGATTTGGCACAACTGGCAATAACAATCGCCACCATTGATTGTCCTACTACCATTGATTGTCATACTGATGTTCCATGATGTCCTCGTAACCGCATTCCCGGCGCCCGTTCATTCATTGAATCCGATCAAGTTTTAACTGATATTCATCACCTATAGTAAGCATTTCACATGACGGCGAAACAATTATCCATCCATGCAGACAATCCTCAGCCACGCTTGATCAAACAAGTGGTCGAGGTGCTGCGTGATGGCGGGGTGATTGTGTATCCCACCGATTCGGCGTACGCCCTGGGTTGCCATATCGGCGACAAAAACGCGATGGAACGTATCCGCCGCATTCGCGAACTTGATTCCAAACACGACTTCACCCTGGTATGCCGCGATTTATCGGAAATTGCCACCTATGCCAAAGTGGGCAAGGCGCATTACCGGTTGATGAAGAGTCTCACCCCCGGCCCGTACACGTTTATCCTGCAAGCCACCCGCGAAGTGCCGCGCCGCTTGCAAAATCCCAAACGCCGCAGCATCGGATTGCGGGTGCCGGATCACACCATCGCATCCCATATCCTCGAAAGCCTGCAAGAACCGGTGATGAGTTCCACCTTGCTGCTGCCGGGCGATGAGTTGCCCATGGTTGATCCGGAAGAAATGTTCGCCAGGCTCAAACACCAAGTGGATCTCATCATCGACGGCGGTTTTTGTGGCATTGAACCCACCACGGTGCTGGACCTGGTGGATGATGAACCCGTGGTGGTGCGCCAGGGCAAAGGTGACATCTCGCAATTCATTGAAACGCAGAACCATTAGCAATGCGACCGGTGCGTAATCGGCAATTCTGTTTGGCAGCTGTTCGAAGATTCATAAAAACGCCGTGTCAACAAGGACGTGGCGCCACAAACCCGATACAATTCGCCCATGTTAAATAAAATCCAGCTCGTTGCTGTGTTTGCCATTCCGGTGTTATTCGCCATTACGGTTCATGAAGTCGCTCATGGGTGGGTCGCCAAACGATTGGGTGATCCCACGGCGATGCTGATGGGGCGTCTGACCTTGAATCCTCTCAAGCATATCGATCCCATCGGTACCGTGCTCTTGCCCATCGCCATGTTGGTGATAACGGGATTTATGTTTGGCTGGGCGAAACCGGTGCCTATTACCTGGGATAATCTCAAACATCCCAAGCGCGACATCGCGCTGGTGGCCGTGGCCGGGCCAACCGCCAATTTGTTGATGGCGCTGTTTTGGGCGCTGGTGTTGAAAATCGCCTTATTACTGCCGGCATCGGCGGCCACGGTCAGCATCCCACTGAGCTATATGGGCTTTGCCGGCATTTTCATTAACGGCATTTTAATGATCCTCAACCTGCTGCCATTGCCCCCGCTGGATGGTGGCCGGATTATGTCCAGCCTATTACCGGGCCCCTGGTCGTATAAATTCAGTCGACTCGAACCCTACGGACTTCTTATACTTATGGTTTTGTTATTTACGGGGATATTGGGCGCGATTATGCTGCCTCCCCTCGCCGGGTATTTGAATTTTGTAACTTTTGCGTTTGGCATCGAGCCGCAGGTGTTTCAGGCATTGGCATCGGCCTTGCTCGGCGCATCATGATGTTATTAGTAACAAGCGCTTAGTCAACAACTAATCAAAACAACCTGTCACAACAACTTATCGCAACAACTTATCACAACAACTTATCACAACAACAAGGAGAAAATGTTGAGTTCTGTGCCGTCGCAATACCAGCGGGTTCTGTCGGGCATGCGCCCGACCGGGCAATTGCATCTGGGGCATTATCATGGCGTTTTGAAAAACTGGTTGCACCTGCAACATAGCTATGAGTGCTTTTTCTTTGTTGCCGACTGGCACGCGCTGACCACCCATTACGATGATCCTTCCAATATCGCGGCTAGCGCGTTTGACATGGTGGTGGACTGGCTGGCGGTGGGCATTAATCCGGGAAATGCCCGGATTTTTATCCAGTCCCAGGTGCCGGAACACGCGGAGCTGCACTTGTTGTTGTCCATGATTACGCCATTAAGCTGGCTGGAGCGGGTGCCCAGTTACAAGGACCAGCAGGAAAAACTCAAGGAAAAAGACCTGGCAACGTTCGGTTTTCTGGGTTATCCCCTGCTGCAAAGCGCGGACATCCTGATCTACAAGGCGGGTCAGGTGCCGGTGGGGGAAGATCAAGTGGCCCATGTGGAATTGACGCGGGAAGTGGCGCGCCGATTTAACCATCTGTATGGCCGTGAACCGGGATTCGAAGAAAAGGCCGAAGCCGCGGTCATTAAAATGGGCAAGAAGAACGCAAGGCTTTACAAAGAGTTACGCAGGAAATATCAGGAACAGGGTGACCATGAGGCCCTGGAAACGGCTCGCGCGATCCTGGAAACCCAGCAAAACGTCACGCTCGGTGACCGCGAGCGGCTGTTTGGTTATTTGGAAGGGGTAGGTAAAATAATTCTTCCTGAGCCGCAGGCATTGTTGACAGAATCACCAAAAATGCCGGGACTGGATGGCCAAAAGATGTCAAAATCCTACGGAAATACCATTTCACTCCGGGAAAATCCCGAGGATGTGGAACAAAAGCTACGTACTATGCCCACTGATCCGGCACGCGTACGGCGCACGGATCCCGGCGATCCTAAAAAATGTCCGGTGTGGGAATTTCACAAGGTTTATTCCAATGAAGACACCCGGAACTGGGTGCAGCAAGGCTGTACCACGGCAGGGATTGGTTGCCTCGAGTGCAAGCAGCCGATTATCGATGCGGTGCTAAAAGAGTTGGCGCCGATTCAGGAACGGATCCAGGAATACCTGGAGGACCCGAAAATAGTGCAGAATTTCATCACGGAGGGGGTGGAAGCTGCGCGCGACGTTGCGGACGGCACCCTGGAAGAAGTCCGGGCGGCGATGGGTTTGGGCTACCGGTAAGGTCGTTGATGAACGATAGAAAACGCAAAAAGCGTGTCAGGTAACAACACAATTATGGCAAATGAAGTCCTCGAAACCATTGCGCAAGAAACTCCACCGGACCTCGCGGAGAGCGCTTCGGCCCACTCCGGGCCGCCTGTCACGGCTACCGCGGAAGTGATTCCTATTGCTATTTTTCATGGTACGGCGATTACCGAACTACCCAAGGATCTTTATATTCCACCGGAGGCGCTGGAAGTTTTTCTGGATGCTTTCGAAGGTCCGCTGGACCTGCTTTTATATCTAATCAAGCGCCATAACCTCGATATTCTCAATATACCCATCGCGGAAATCACCCGTCAGTACATTGAGTATGTTGAGTTGATGAAGGATCTGCAGTTTGAACTGGCGGCGGATTACCTGGTGATGGCGGCCATGCTGGCGGAAATCAAGTCGCGTATGTTATTACCGCGGCCGGTCAGTGAAGAAGAGGAAGAGGATGACCCGCGGGCCGAACTGGTGCGGCGTCTGCAAGAGTACGAACGATTCAAAACAGCCGCGGATAATCTCAACGAACTGCCCCGCCTGGAGCGGGATAATTTTTCGGTGTCGGTCGCCGTGCCTAATCTTAACGTGCGCAAGCTGCATCCCAACGTGGAACTGAAAGATTTGCTGTATGCCTTAAAGGATGTGCTGGTGCGCTCGGATATGTATTCGCATCATCATGTGCAGATGGAGCCATTGTCAGTCCGGGAACGCATGTCGTATATACTCAGCCGCGTGCGGCCGGACAAGTTTATTCCCTTCGCGGAATTGTTCGATCCGCGGGAAGGCCGCATGGGAGTCGTCGTGACTTTTCTGGCGATCCTGGAACTGGTAAAAGAATCCCTGATTGGAATCGTGCAAACCAATCCTTACGAACCTATACATGTAACGGTAGCGGAAAAATGTCAATCACAGACCAACAACTAAAACAAATCCTGGAAGCCGCGATCATGGCGTCCAGCGAACCCTTAAGCATCGATAAAATGCTTGACCTGTTCGCCGACGACAAAGAACCGCCAACACGCGACGCGGTCAAAGCGGCGCTGGATGCAATCGAGGCGGAAAATGAGTCGCGCGGGGTGGAGCTGAAGCAAGTCAGTTCCGGTTATCGTTTTCAGGCTAAAAAAGATTTTTCACCCTGGGTAGCCCGGCTATGGGAAGAAAAACCTGCGCGTTATTCCCGGGCGTTGCTGGAGACACTGGTCTTGATAGCTTACAAACAACCCATTACGCGCGGGGAAATCGAGCACGTGCGGGGTGTCGCCGTAAGCTCCCACATTATTAAAACGCTGCTGGAGCGCGAATGGGTGCGGGTGGTTGGACATCGCGATGTACCGGGCAAACCCGCGCTCTACGCCACAACCAAGGCGTTCCTGGATTATTTCAACCTAACCGCGCTGGAAGAGATGCCGACACTGGCGGAAATTCGCGACCTGGATAAAATAAATCCCGAATTGGATTTGCGCGAACCGGGGCTGGAGCATGCGGACCTAACCGGTGCGTTTGCCGGTGACGTGGAGTCGCCACCGCGCGCAGCAGCCACCGCTGACGGTACAGCCCCAATGAATTCTGAACCCGGCAATGACAGGCCCGGCGAACCAGCCGTATCCACGGGGAATTCTGAAGCGGTAACTGGATATGAAGGCATCGAAGATGGCAGCACCGAAGAAGCCATCGATAGCAATCAGGACGATCGTGACGACGTGATGCTCACGGCCGCGGCTGAAGATTCCGTCATTGATGACGATGCGGCGCTGGAAACCGTCACGGTGGATGGCGAGGATGATTACACCGCGGTGGAAGAGTTTGATTCCAAGTATGCGGGTTAAGGTTGTTGTGAATTGAGTTGCCGGCCTGCTGAAGTTTAAGAATCTAAATAATCTGTCTAGCGTAAAAAGAAAAAGCGGTTAAAAACTTAAATAGCTTTGAAAATTCTGGCATACAATTATTAAAAAAATCGGGGAATGTTACTTACTAAACTCTCGCGGCGGCAATGCAGAGCGGGGTTTAAAATATTAATATTCCTGTCTATGGCCATCGCCAGGACATTCCGCCCAGCCAAAAAAACTCGCGAAACCTTTCCGCAATTGTGAAACAATCGCCCCATGACCGAAAAACTCCAAAAAGTATTAGCCCGCCAGGGATTCGGCTCCCGCCGCGAGATCGAGCGCTGGATCGCGGAAGGCCGCATTGCGATTAATGAACGGGTTGCGGGTCTCGGTGACCGGATCAGCGGTGAAGAGAACATTAAATTGGATGGCAAGCTGGTGCGTTTTAAACCGGTGAAACAGCAGCTGCCGAGGGTGATTGCGTATCACAAGGATGTGGGTACGGTGTGTTCGCGCGTGGATCCGGAAGGGCGGCGCAATGTGTTTGAGGATTTCCCCAAAATACGCGGCGGACGCTGGATATTAGTGGGCAGGCTGGATATCAATACCACCGGATTGTTGCTGGCGACGACCGATGGTGAGCTTGCGAATCGCCTGATGCATCCGAAATATGCCATCAAACGCGAATACGCGGTGCGTATTTACGGGGACGTGACAACGCAAATGCTGCAAAACCTGCTGCAAGGTGTCGAGCTTGAGGACGGCATGGCGCGTTTCGAGGTTATTACCGAGCTGGGCGGTGAAGCCAAAAACCATTGGTTCACGGTGGTGCTGCATGAAGGCCGCAACCGGGAAGTAAGGCGCTTATGGGAATCGCAGGGTGTGCAGGTGAACCGGCTGGCCAGAAACCTGTTCGCTACCGTGAGCTTGCCGCGCCGCTTAAAGAAAGGGCACTGCGAGGAATTGACCCGGGAGCAAATCGAGGAGCTGTATGCCAGCGTGCAGTTGGCGTCACCATTTGCGCAGGTCCAGGGACGAAACGCGGGCCGTTCCCGGGAGAAAGCCAAAACGGCGGCAAGTAAAAAAGCACCTAATATAAAAGCGGAAAGCAAAAAGCCGCTCAGAAAACCAAACCCGGCTAAAAACACGGTCAGTAAAAAAACCGTGGCTAAGAAATCCTTCGTCAAAGAAGCCGCCGGTGAAAAACCCGCAGTTAAAAAATCAATAGCTAAAAAACCGGCGTGGCCAAAAAAAAGAGCATGAGATCGAAAGATATCATGCTCGCTGGAGGAGACAATGTACTGCTGCGTCTAAATCTTTACTCTGCGAATATTTATTTAACGGCTGCTATTATTTTTATAGCGACGTCGCCGTTTGATGCCCATGTCCTTTCCTAGCCCGCAATGCGAACACAGTTCCGGCCGTCGCGCTTGGCCTGGTAAAGCGCTTCATCCGCGCGGGCGATAAATGTTTTTTCGTCGTCCGATTCCTGTAACGTCGCGATACCCATGCTCACGGTCATAGTAATGGTTTGGCCTTGTATCCGGGTCTCCAGTTTTTCCACGCGGCGCCGGATGCGTTTTGCCAGCCGCAACATGCCGGGTTCATCCGTCTCCGGCAGTACAATCACAAATTCCTCGCCGCCATAGCGGAATATCATGTCGGAGATGCGCACGCTTTTTTCCGCGCATTCAACCAGCGTCTGCAGTGCGTAATCACCGATTGAATGGCCGTACTTGTCGTTAATCTTCTTGAAGTGGTCAATATCCATCATGATGACAGCCAATGAGCGATTGTGGCGAAAGGCTTTCTCCAGCTCGCGGCGCAGTGTGGTGGTCATCGCGGCGCGGTTACCGACACCGGTTAATGGATCCTTGTGCGCCGCCTGCACGGCTTCCCGGTAGAGAATGGCATTGCGCAAGGGATAATGCAGGGCGCAAATCAGACTTTCCAGCTGTTCAGTTTCGGCGTCGGTGAATTTTTTGCCGCGTGTGATGCTGAGGATACCCAGCCGGGATTCATTGATGGTAAGTTCATAGGTGCGGGAGTGATTTGCCCGCGAACCGATAACAAAATTGATATCAAGCTTTTCGTTGATGTAGTTCACATGATCGTGCGCAATGAGGGTGCTGATTTCATTGCTGAAGTGGGAGATGATTTCCTCGACATTCAAGGATGTTTGCAACAGGCCGGCGATGCGCAGCACAACATCTTTCCCGGCAGCAATGGTTTGCGGTTTTGTATTCAGCATGGAAGCCAGGTTGCCGTTGCTTTTTATTGGCAGGATTTTGTTATCGGTTTGCGGGACAGTCGACATAACTCCAACCTCGATTACAATAGTAATTCGGTTAAAGCGAATATCGTGCCAAGTCGACGGTTTTTTAGAACAGTTTATAAATTCAGGGAGTTACAGATTAGATAGCGACCGTGCGCCGTGAAATTGGCGCCGCAGCAATAACGATTCTGAAGCGAGGTTGCCTATCAGGCGTGGCGTTTAGACATCGAACCGTTCCCCGGTTACCCCCACGCTGTCGGGTCCCATCAGGTAAAGGTAGACGGCGGTAATATCCTTGGGTGACGGTAAATTATGGGGGTCGTCTCCCGGATAAGCGAGGGCATTCATACGGGTCCTGATCCGCCCCGGATCGATACTATTGACGCGCACATTGCTGTTGACTTCCAGTTCCTCGGACAGTATTTCCATCAGGTTCTCGCACGCCGCCTTGGATACGGCATAGGCTCCCCAATAGGCCTGGCCTTTATAACCCACGTTTGCCGAAGTAAAGATAATGGAGGCCTCCTTGGCTTTTTTCAGTAACGGCAGGCAGGCTTTGGTGAGCATGAACGGCGCGTTTAGATTCACGTGCAATACGTGCGCCCAGAGCCGGTTGTCGTAATGTTCGATCGGCGTCAAGGTTCCCAGTACCGCGGCGTTATGCAACAAACCATCCAGGCGGCCGAATTCTTTATAGATGGTGGCCGCCATTAATTTGTAGTCCTTGGGCGTGGCCAGTTGCAGTTCCAGCGGATAAATGGCGGGTTGCGGATAACCGGCTTGTTCAATCAGGTCATAGACTTTTTCAAGTTTTTTCTGGGTGCGGCCCAGCAGAATCACCGTAGCGCCGTATTTAGCATAGTCCTGCGCAACCGCGGCGCCGATGCCATCCCCGGCGCCCGTAACCAGGATAACGCGGTCTTTCAATAAATCTTTCTGCGGAAAATACTCTTGCATGTTAACTCACAGCTCCTGAGTGATGGATTGTTTTTATTATTGATTGCGCGCAGCGTTTGCCGCTGCGCACGGCGCTTTCCAATGTCGCCGGTAAACCTGTATTGGTATAGTCGCCGGCCAGCCAGAGCCCCTGTACCGGAGTTGGGTTGGCGGGCCGGTAACGGTTGCAGCCGCTGACACAATCAAAGGTTGCGCGTTTTTCGCGAATGACCATACGATCAATCGCTTTAGGCCAGGCCGGGAAAAACCCGGCGATCTCGTTTTCAACCGTTGTGCAAAGGTTTTTATTATTCAGCTCCATATGCGGACCGCTGCTGCTGATGACGACAGCCATTAGTCCCGGCTGACCGTATAACCGCCGGTCAAATATCCATTGCGAGGTCGTGCCAACAAGGCCGATCATGTTGGCATTCAAGCTTATGTTATCAGGATATTGTAAATACACGGTAACAATCGGTTGTGACTTTAACATGGTTAAGTGCTGCGTTAATTCTGTCAGTTCCGCGTGCGGAGCCAGCAATTTCGATGTTGCAAAATGCGGCGTGGCCAATACCACGTATTCTGTTTCTATCTCACTGTTCTGTAACTTTAATCCCTTCATTTGCCGGTTTTCAATAAGCAGCTCAGTCACGCGTTGACCCAGGCGGACATGGCCGCCATAGGTTTCAATGTAATTGACCGCCCGGTCGGGAAACGCTTCCCCCAGGTCCGCTTTCAAAAACAGAAAATCCGACTCATCGCGCCTGCGGGAAAATGCATCGCACAGGATACGCAAAAAGATACTGGCCGATGCCGTTTCAATCGGCGTATTCAACGCCGCAATACACAATGGTTCCCAGACGGTTTTAATGACGTTATTCGTTTGTTGAAAACGCCTGAATAATTGCAGACAGCTTTCATCGGTGGATAACGTGAACTTGAGCCGCAACATCGCCCGGCAAAATTGCAGCGTTTTTATCCGATCCTTGAGCGTTAATCCGGAAGCGAATAGCAGGCCCCATACGATGTGCAGCGGCGCCGGCAAGCGGCAGGTTTTTATACTAACATCTTGTCCGCCCTGGCGCCTCATGTTCAACGCTAATTTTTCACGCCGCAGGACTGACTCCTCGCTGACGCCCACCGTGTGCAGCATTTCCAATGTCGAGTCATAGGCGCCCAGCAGTAAATGCTGGCCATTATCCACACTGATTTTATCGGTGTTGTACGGCTTGCTGCCTGCCTTCTGGCCGGTGAGATTAATATTGTTTGCAAAGGGCACGCGGCGGGCGCGGCCGCCCATTTGTTTGGCGGATTCCAGCAGCAGCACAGGAATATCGTGACGGGCCAGTTCCACCGCCGTGGTTAATCCGGCCCAACCGCCTCCCACGACTGTTACAGGCTTGGCTTTAGTCACGGGACCTTTAACCTAGATTCCGCAGTTAACCACTTTATAAAATAGCTACCCATAGGATGTCATTCTATTTTCATGCACGAACGAGGTTCACCTGTTGGGGGAACAACGCTACGCAGTGGATTGCACGCTTGTCTTCACGATCGTCAAAGCGCATGGCGGCGTTGCAACTCCTTGGAATGGAACGACCATTCCGCGTCCTTGC